>Ga0306926_10001176_pt1 | contig 25797 bp, 27 predicted proteins | sample flu12Cox44000178_FD_203759 | JGI IMG/M metagenome (GOLD analysis project Ga0306926, IMG submission 203759) | Lab enrichment of tropical soil microbial communities from Luquillo Experimental Forest, Puerto Rico - flux8day.12C.oxic.44.000.178 (v2)... | ecosystem: Environmental > Terrestrial >...
AGCCGAACAAGTCGTTGGCCGAATGCGATGCCAAGTCGGTAAGGAAGAAGATGAAAGACAAAGCGTTTGCGCGATCGGTCAACCGGGAGGACATCATCAATGGCGCCGCGGACCTGGGCGTCGATCTGGAAGAGCACATCGCGTTTTGCATCGAGGCGATGAAGACGATTGCGCCGGAACTGGGGTTGGTGGGACCCCAACCCAATTCGCAGGCGTCATCCTGAGAGGACGCGATGGATAGAGCGCGTCCGAGTCGAAGGACCTGCGGTTATCCCTGCACTAATTTCTTCACCTGCTCCACGACATCGCTGACCAACACATCCTCCCGCGTGCTGCCGGCGCGGGTCACGACCTCGACGATGCCCTCGGTCAACTTTTTGCCTACGTTGATGCGATAGGGAACTCCAATCAGGTCGGCGTCCTTAAACTTCACTCCCGGACGCTCATCGCGATCGTCGAGAAGCACATCAATTTTCGCGCCTTCGAGTGACTTGGCGATCTCTAGAGCGCCGGCATTGATCTTCTCGTCAGCGGTATTCGTCGGCGTGACCACGACTTCGAACGGCGCGATGTTGGCCGGCATCCAGAATCCGTTATCGTCAGCATTTTGTTCGACACATGCGGTGAGGATGCGCTCCAGCCCGATGCCGTAGCTTCCCATGATGGGCGTGACTTCCTTGCCGTGCTCGTCGAGCACGCGCGCGCCCATGGACTCGGAGTATTTATAGCCGAGCTTGAAGATGTGGCCAATCTCGACAGCCTTGCCGATCTTAAGTGCGTGCCCGCAGGTCGGGCAGCCTTCGCCCTCGACGGCATTTCGCACGTCGGCGACGACCGTGGCCTGGAAGTCGCGGCCTGGCGTCACGTTGCGGAGGTGATAGTCGACTTCATTGGCCCCGCAAATCATGTCATGACGACCTTCGAGGGCCTGATCCATGACCGCTGTCAAATTTGCATCGAGCACTTGCTGGGCGAATTGCGGCCCCACCGGACCGATAAATCCGCCCGGTCCCTCGAAAAATTGCTCGACTTCCTCGGCAGCCATAGGGCGGAGATCGGAGACACTCGTGCCCTTGCCCTGCTTGCCCAATTCGCCGTTCAACACGCCGAGCAGTTTGGTTTCGTTTACCGTATGATCGCCGCGCAGGAATACGGCGAGCGGCCGAGCCTCGCGAGCGTCTTTTTTGTCATTCCCCGCTCCGCGCACCGTCGCCATGTACGCCACAGCTTTAATGTCCTGCTGGGGCGAGACCTTCAGGAACTCCGACACATCAGCGATCGCGCCCCTTCCCGGGGTAGGCACCAGCTCTGGCTGGCCTTCGCCCGTCGGTGCTAACTCTTCCACCGGCTCCAGCCGCGAAGTCGCTTTCTCGAGGTTCGCCGCATAGCCGCAACTGGGGCAGCTCACGACGAGGTCCTCGCCCGCGTCGGTGTAGATCATGAACTCCTGCGAGCCCGACCCCCCCATCGCCCCTGAATCGGCGTGTACGACGACGTACTTCAGCCCACAGCGGTCGAAGATGCGGCAGTACACATCGTGATGCTTCTGATAGCTCAGGTCGAGACCGGCGGCATCCATGTCGAACGAGTACGAGTCCTTCATGGTGAACTGGCGTATCCGCAATAGCCCGGACTTGGGACGCGGCTCATCGCGAAACTTCTGCTGGATCTGGTACCAGATCTGCGGCAGTTGCTTATAGCTGCGCAATTCCTTGCGCGCGATCTCGGTCATGACCTCTTCTTCCGTCATGCCAAGGCAGAGGTCGCGCCCGCCGCGATCTTTCAGCCGGAACATGTTGTCGCCCATCACCGACCAGCGACCGCTGGCCTCCCAAATCTCGCGCGGGTGCAGCGCCGGCAGATAAAACTCCTGCCCGATGGTGTCCATTTCTTCGCGAACGACGTTGGCGATTTTCAGCATCGCGCGATGCCCGAGGAAGAGAAACGAATAGATTCCGGCGGCAAGTTGACGGATGTATCCGGCGCGCACCAGGTACTTGTGGCTGGCGACCTCGGCGTCTGCCGGGGCCTCACGAAGGGTAGGTATAAATAGCTGCGACCAACGATGCATGCGTTTTCTAGTAGCTTCCTGTGAGAGTTGGAGAATCCTTAATTCTACCGGATTCATCGAGTTGCACCGAGACGGGATGCGCGACAATGAATTCACTACTGAGACGCAGAGCGCACGGAGAAGTCTGATTCAAAAACCCCTCCGGGTTCTCCCCGTCTCGGTGGTGAAAATCTTTGGTCTGAACCCGGACGATAGGCTTACTCTTGCATCGAGGTAGCTTCGCGCAGCATCATCTACGCAACACTGAGGACGCGAACATGTACCATTACGATCCCGCCACCGCCCTTGAGGAGCTGAACGACGACGCTGTGCTGCCGAATCCGGTCCACCTGCGCGATATGCTGTTGCGCGCGCATCTCGATGCTGCCCACTCGTTGGAATACAATCGCCTGTTCGTCGACTACCAGAAGCGCTTCGGCGAATTGCAGACCATAGGGAAGCGGCTGCTGGAAGCTCTGGGCGCCAAGAAGAAGTAGACTTTTCCGCCGTACGCCAGTGTCATAGGAGAAGACGACGATGAAACTGGTACTCCTCACATTTTTTATGATCGCGTTCGCGGCGACTTCTCTTGCCGCCGAGGGCACGCCGGTCTCTTACAAGAGCGGCGAGGAAACCGTAAATGGCATTCTCTATACACCGCAGGGCAAAGGGCCGTTTCCGGCGCTGGTCGTCATCCACGAATACTGGGGGCTGAATGACTGGGTAAAGGAACAAGCTTTGAAACTTGCCGATCAAGGCTACGTCGTGCTGGCGATTGATTTGTATCGTGGCAAAGTCGCCACCACTCCCGATGAAGCGCACCAGATTATGCGAGGCGTGCCGGAAGATCGCGCCAGCCGGGATCTTCTCGCGGCCAGCGCGTATTTGCGGTCACTCAAGAATGTCGACCCCGCGCGCGTGGGCGACATCGGATGGTGCATGGGAGGCGGTTACGCGCTTAACCTCGCCATTGCCGATCCCAAGCTCAAGGCCGCTGTTATCAATTACGGCCACCTTGCCACCGACGATGCGACGCTGAAAAGGATCAACGCCGCGATTCTTGGCATCTTCGGTGGACAGGACAAGGGCATCACTCCGGCCGACGTCAACAAGTTCGAGTCGCAGATGAAAGTGCTGGGGAAGAGGGTTGAGATCCATAGTTTCCCCGACGCCGGCCATGCCTTCGAGAACTCCGACAACAAGACGGCTTATCGGGCTGACGATGCCGCTGAAGCCTGGAAGTTGACGGTCGCATTCCTCGAGAAATACCTGAAATGATGGCTGAGGGTTAAATGTTTTTGCGAAACAAGCTGCGGCTGTTGTTCATAGTGCTGGCCGTGCTCACCGCCATCACATTCTGGGTGCTCGACATCGAGTTCACCTATGAGCGCAACATCCGGCGCGGTATTCCTGCTGACTTTCGCATTCACCGGCCGCACTCTGCCGAGACTTGGCGGACTTGACCGCGCTGCTTCAACCGATCAACTCACATCGTTGTGCCTGAATCTCGTGATCGAGCAGCGGCTCCGCTCGCGCGATGAACCGCACGGTATGCGGCAGCCTGGCGTGTATGTCGAATGCCGCTTCGTCCTTCCAACGCGAGTGAATATAGAAGACCTGCGGATCGCGGATCGAGCGGAATGCGTGGATCGTCAGACAGCCTTCCTCTTTCCCTGAAGCGGGAACGACCTCACGCAGGGCCTCTTCCAGGGCATCCGCCTTTCCCGGCTGAGCGTGAAAACGGACGAAGACGTAGATTTCCATGTCGTCTGACAAAATGTACCGCCTTCGAGTTACACGCGCTCCAGAATCATGGCGATCCCCTGGCCCACACCGATGCACATTGTGCACAGTGCATAGCGACTCCTAGTGCGCAGCAACTGGTAGGTCGCAGTTGTCATCAGCCGGCCTCCACTTGCGCCGAGCGGATGCCCCAGCGCGATCGCGCCACCGTTCGGGTTAACCTTGGGCGAATCGTCCGGCACGCCGAGTTGCCGCAACACGGCCAGTGCCTGCGCTGCGAAAGCCTCGTTCAGTTCAATCACGTCAATCTCCGACAACGACACGCCCGCGCGCGGCAGCACTTTGCGAGTCGCCGGAACCGGGCCAACTCCCATAATTCGCGGCGCCACGCCCGCGACAGCCGACGCCACAATTCGCGCTTTCGGCGTCAAGCCATTCTTTCTGGCAGCTTCTTCGGACGCCACCAGCAATCCGCACGCGCCATCATTAATACCCGCTGCATTACCCGCTGTGATCGTGCCCGTGGGCTTAACGATGGGTTGGAGCGCGGCAAGACCTTCGATCGTTGTGTCGGATCGCGGATGCTCGTCCTTGTCTACGATCTCGGGTGCACCTTTAGGCTGCGAAATCGTGACCGGCACGATCTCTTCCGCCATTGCGCCGCATCGGATGGCTGCTGCGGCGCGATGCTGGCTGCGATAAGCGAACGCGTCCTGATCCGTGCGCGAGACATGAAACTCTTCAGCGACGTTCTCGCCGGTCTCGGCCATCGAATCCACGCCATAGCGTTCCTTCATCAGCGGATTCACGAACCGCCAGCCGAGCGTCGTGTCCTCCAGCTTGGTGGCGCGGGAAAACGGGGCATCCGCCTTGGCCATGACAAACGGTGAGCGCGACATGCTTTCAACGCCGCCGGCAATGACCAGTTCGGCCTCGCCGCTCTTAATGGCGCGCGCTGCCTGAGCCACTGCTTCCATACTCGAGCCGCAGAGCCGGTTGACGGTTGCTCCCGGAACGTCCGGCGGCAGTCCCGCCAGCAGTAACGCCATACGCGCCACGTTGCGATTGTCTTCGCCGGCCTGGTTGGTGCAGCCGAAGACGACATCATCAACCGCAAGCCAATCGACTTTGATGTTGCGCTCCATCAACGCCTTGATCGGAACTGCGGCGAGGTCATCGGGCCGAACCAAAGAAAGCGCTCCGCCATAACGGCCAAATGGAGTCCGAATAGCATCACAAATGAAAGCGTCGGGCATCAGATCACTCGCTACGAATGTACTCTAGCTGTCACTACGTGTGGTGACCCGGCTCATCGCGTTCTGACCTCCTACCTGCGAGGATTCGTACGATGAAGGTTTTGGCGGCCACACTTTGCCTGGCTGTACCTACCTGCGCCTGGAGCGCCTCACCGACAGGTCCGCGGCATGGTGCGCCCTCGACGGTCGGCCGCGTCGACTGGACGAAGCGCCGGATCTACGGATGGAAGACAGACATCGACGGGCCGGCGCAGGCGGGCCGCCGGAGACGCGATCGCGATCGGAACGGCCGCGGAGGTCCTGTGCTTCGACGCCGGGTGCGGCGAGCGGGAATCGACCAGCTAGTCGAAGGAGGCGACCAAACGCCTTTGTCAGGATGTCAAGATGAGGCAGATAATGGGGATGTACCGGACTGCTTCCGAATACGCCGATGCCAAGGGCAACTACATTGTGCCACTCGGCGCAAGTCAGCGGGACGGACAACCGGACCGCGATCGCCGCGGCGACGAAGATCGGAGGCGTCGCCGGCGGGTATAGCTCCGCCATTCTCGGTCGCATTTCTCGCGATCTCGAAGCGCCGACCACAAATCCAACGCCCACGCCGGACCCCAATCCCACCAGCATATTTTGGTTACCGCCTGCACCGCTAAAGTGCTATTTCTTTACCCCGGGTCATTGCACGCTTGCTGCGACCCGCTCTCGACTCGGCAAGTTCGTGACACGAAACACACTTTTGAGCTATTCCCAAATTGGCCTGGGTCCAAAACCAGTCCAAGTTCCAAAATCCAAAACGGGATTGTGTCCAGATTTCGGACGAGCGGCGGCTTAGATCGAGACTTACACACGGTGCTTTCATCTTTTCTGGGGCAGACCCAGTCTGCCGTTTGTGATACAACTCTGCTGTTATGAAACGCTCAAGCGTCTATTTGCTCATCATCGTTGCCGCCTTCATTGTTTTCGCAATCAACGGATTTGCCCAGCAAGCCAAATCCAAGCCCGTCAAAAAACAGGCTGTCGAACTCAAGGACGCCAAGGGAAGCAGCGTCGGCACGGCGACCATCAAACCCTCAGGCAAAGGTGTGGAAATGAAGCTCGACTTGAAGAACCTTGCGTCCGGCGAGCACGCCCTGCACTTTCATCAGAACGCCAAGTGCGATCCGCCCGACTTCAAGTCCGCCGGTCCCCATTTCAATCCCGATCAGAAGGAGCACGGTTTCCTGAACCCCAAGGGCCACCACAACGGGGACATGGCCAACTTCACCGTGAAGTCCAACGGCACCGCGAAAGCCACAATCAAGGATGCCGACGTCGTGCTCGGAACGGGCAGCGAACCCAACTCGCTCTTTGCCAACGGAGGCACCTCGCTCATGATTCACGCCAAAGCCGACGACATGAAGACCGATCCCGCCGGCAACTCCGGCGATCGCATCGCTTGCGGCGTCATCACCAAATAACGCGATTCAAGACCGGCGTCCTATGAAGCATCGTCACACCGTGCTTGCGAATTTCTTTACCGGGCTGCGGTCAACGTTTGTCGATTCTCAGCCTGTAGGCGTCCCTTAGCCCTTGGCGATGCGTCGAAAACGAGGTCAACTGGCGCCGCTCATGCGAGTCGGGTGGCGACGGCGGCGGCGCAAGCCGCTGTAACCAGAACGGCAAGGTCCCTAGGCCGCGTAGCGGCCAACGAGACCCTGCAGACTCGCTTGCGTACCTTTGAGAGGTCAGGTGAAGCGGCGATTTGCACCTCCCACACTGGCGCGCTACAAGATAACTGCGGTCATTTTTCTCACAGAGTTCTATGCGAATTCTTGTCACCGGAGGTGCGGGTTACATCGGCAGTGTCGTTGCCGATCAACTTCTGCGCGCCCGCCACACCGTCACCGTCCTCGATAACCTCATCATGGGATGGCGTGAAGCCGTTCCCTCCGCCGCCGAGTTCGTCCAGGCCGACAGCGGTGACGAAGCTACCCTCAACCAACTTTTCACCTGGCACAACTTCGATGCGGTCATGCACTTCGCTGCACTCATCGAAGCCGGCGAATCGGTCAAGGTCCCCGAGCAATACTTCGACAACAATTCGCTGCGCTCGCTCACGCTGTTGCGCGTGATGCTGAAGCACAAGGTTTCGCGCTTTGTCTTCTCCTCGACCGCAGCAGTCTACGGCGAACCCAAGACCATCCCCATTCCTGAGGACCATCCGCTTTCTCCGACAAACGCCTACGGCGAATCGAAGCTTATCGTCGAGCAGATGCTCGCGTGGATGCACAGCGCGCACGGTCTCCGCTACGCCAGCCTGCGTTACTTCAACGCCGCCGGAGCCACCCGCGAGCGGGGCGAAGCTCACCGCAGCGAGAGTCATCTCATTCCGCTCATCTTGCAGGTCCCTCTCGGCCAGCGCGAGTTCGTCTCCATCTTCGGCACGGACTACCCAACCAAGGACGGCACCTGCATTCGCGACTTCATCCATGTGGACGACCTGGCATCGGCCCACCTTCTCGCCTTGCAGGGTCTTGAGACCCACGCTACCTTGATCTGCAATCTCGGCAGTGGAGAAGGTTTCAGTGTCCGCCAGATCGTCGACCTCACGCGCAAAATCACAGGTCATTCCATTCCTGTGCGCGAGATGCCGCGTCGCGCCGGAGATTCCGCGGTGCTGATCGCCAGCTCCGACAAGATCCGTCGCCTGCTGGGCTGGAGCCCTCAGTACTCTGATGTCGAGGCCATCATCGCCAGCGCCTGGGACTGGCACAAGTCGCATCCTCGCGGCTATCAGCCATAACAGTGCCTGTCATCCTGAGCGGAGCCCTCGCCTCGAACTTTCGACCGCATCCCTTTGCGGGTCGCCCGAGCGCGCAGTCGAAGTTGAGCCGCTTTGCTGGCGTGAGCGAAGCGGAGACAGCGGGCGAAATCCTGAGCGAGCTGTAGGCGAGTCGAAGGAGCTGTCATGATTACGCGGAAGGGACCTGCTGCTGTCTTTCCCCGAAACTCGAAACTTCAGTTTTGCTCAGTTACACTCTGTCCATGAAATCCGCACTTCTCAGTCTTCTGTTCTTTCTCCCGACAATTGTCTTCGCCCAGTCCGACACCGCTTCGCTGCGCAACTCTGGTAACGACTACGTCCGCATCTGCGGAGCGGCCGCCCAGGGCCAAGCCAGCCCCAACGCCGCGCGGCCTGCGGAATCTGGCTCACCGGCGTCATGGACGGCCTCGAGGCCTACAACACCAACATGAAAGTCCCGGCGCTCTTCGACGCGCCCAACCTCGCCGTCGGACAGGTGGCCACGTTACTGGTCAACTATGTCACCAGCCATCCGCAGCAGGCGTCGCGACCGACGTCAACACTGGTTCTGGGAGCGTTGGTCGAAGCCTACCCGCGCAAAGAAGCTTCAGCGACGCCGAAGAGTAACCTCTAACGCAGAGTCGCCACGATCGCGACAGATCCCGTAACCTGTGCCGTTGCCAGAGCGCGCTTGCTCTCCGAGAAGTTCACTCCCGTGCTTGCGGTTTTCAGATCAGCCAGCACATGCCTGGCGCCGGCCACCTCGAATTCCACCACCGCATTACCCGATCCCTCGCCGTTAGCCGGCACAGCAACCAGTGAATAGGTGCGGCCCGAGTCGTGGTTGCGCAACTCGGCAACGTGCGTACCGTAGCTGACTTCAATCAGGTAGACGCCCGCCGGAAGCAGTTGATCACCGGCATAGAAGTCGAACGGAATGTTGGCGCGCACGCGATAGGTTTCATCCTGCGCCAGGGAAAGGCCCGCCAACGCCATCGCGAAAACAACTAGCACCACGAAACTACGAACGCTCTTGGTCATGAGATGCTCCTTTGTGTGTTGCCCTCCTCGGCCGCGAGCCCGTAGTTGGAGTTCTTGCGTCGTGGCTGTGGTGTGCAACGATGGTTGCTGGCATAGACGCAAGCGGGAGCATTATGTTCCGCTGCCGGACGCTGTTTGGGATGAGCCCACCGAACTGTCATACGAGGCGTCACGCCGCGAGCGTGAACGACCATTCATCACCGACAGATCAAAATTCTGTCAATGCCGGGTGTGAATGTGGTGATTCACCGGGTAGGGTGCTCACGCTGCGGTGCCGCCGCATGTTGATTAGGGATGAGGCATATGGACCGTCGGCGGAACCGATGAGTTTCACAATAAGTTGATTCGCGCGACTACCTCAGTGTCTCGGACAACCCTCAAGCCAGGAAGCGTTCGCGCTGCTCGGCAGTAGGAACCACGCAGCTTGTCGCCCTGGACGTCAACCTTCGCCGGTGGCGGGCGATCAGGCGATAGGCCCAGTTGCGCACGGGAGAGGGGACAAGCGAGCCGAGAGCGGCAAGGGCGGAGAAGATTCCTCCGAGATAGCGCGCGGCGCGGAGAACGGCGTTCGACTCGATGGACGCCTGGTCGCGGGCGATCCACAGCATCGACTCGACGCCTTCGAGGTGGAAGTGTCGGCGCAAGTCCTGTCCGAGGGGCGAGTCGCGGGTGACGAAGAGAAGGTCGTGATGGCGCTCGTGGCGCAGGATGAATTGCACCGAGCGGCCGCAGAATCCGCAGGAGCCATCGTAAACCAGAACCGGCGGGATGGCCGCGGCGATTGATTCGTCGGGAGGTTTCGCGACGTTGCGCTGCGTGCGGTTGTGGATGAGCCAGAGAGGCACCGATCCGCAGAGCGAGTAGGGCGGGAAATCGTATTCTGCGGTGATGGGCTTCCCGTTATCCATAGCAATATTGATGAACCACAGAGACACCGTGGCACAGAGAATTCAGGGATCGAAAACCGCTGTTTGCGATTCGCTAGGTGAAATTAAAAATGACCTTTATGACAGCTTCTGGCCAAAAGCCATCCGCGCAAAGCCTGTTCTCAGTGCCTCTGTGCCTCAGCGGTGAATCTGTTCCTATCCGTTATAACCGGCGCCGCGCAGGGCGTCGCCGAACTTTAGCAGGAAGTCCTGCACGTGGTCGCGCGTCGCCAGCGGGCCCATGATTCCGATGCGGAAGACCTTGCCGGCGAGCGGGCCGAAGCCTCCGGCGATGTCGATGCCGTGCTCGCGCACCAGCGTCAGGCGCACCTTGGCGTCGTCTACGCCTTCGGGCACCAGCGGCGTGTTCAGGTTCCAGATGCCGAGCTCGTCGGGGACGAGCATCTTCAGTCCCATGGCCTCGACGCCTTTGACGAAGTCGCGATGTGCCTGGCGATGCCGCTCCCAGCGGTGCGCGACGCCTTCCTCTTCGATGAGCGTGAGCGCCTCATGCAGGCCGTAAAAGAGCGTCGCCGACGCGGTGTGATGGTAGCGCTTGGAGATGTAGAGGTAGTCGGAGATGAGCTTGATGTCGAAGTACCAGCTGCGCACGGGCGTCTTACGGGCGTTCAGCCACTCGAGGGCGCGCGGCGAGACGGTGATGGGCGAGAGTCCAGGAGGACAGCTCAGTCCTTTCTGGGTGCAACTGTAGGCGATGTCGATGCCGGTCTTGTCGACGTTGACGGGCATGGCTCCGAGGGAGGTGACGCAGTCGGCGATCACGAGGGCTCCGACTTCGTGCGCCGCGGCGCAGATGGCGTCGCCGCGCTGGAAGACTCCGGTGGAGGTTTCGGCGGCGACGTACATCACGACTTTGGGCTTCTCGCGGTGGATGAACTCGGCGGCTTCGGCGTCGGCGAAGGCTTCGCCCCAGGGCTTCTCGAAGCGAACGACTTCGGCTCCGTTGCGCTTGGCCATGTCGGTCATGCGGTCGCAGAAGTATCCGTTGGCGAAGACCGCGACTTTGGCGCCGGGCTCGACGAGGTTGGTGATGGCGGTTTCCATGCCTCCGCTGCCGGTGGCGGACACCACGAAGGTGCACTCGTTCTCGGTGCCGAAAACGTGGCGCAGCATGCGCTGGTTGTTGTGACTGATCTCGAAGAAGTAAGGATCGAGGTGTCCGACGATGGGTTGGGCCATGGCCTGATAAACGCGCGGGTGCACCTGCGTCGGGCCGGGGCCGAACAATAGCCTTTTTGGGGGATGAATAGAGATTTCTTCGGTAGATAAAGTTGGGGCTTGCTGTGTAGTGGACATGGCGACTCCCTTATAATATCGGTACAAGTATAGCGACAGGGTTGTCTTCCGGCACGGTCGGGGGAGCACACCTCGGCGTGACGGATTTCTGGGCTGGCCGACGGCTGGCCGTGCCGGGCTGTCGTCCGAAGAAGGCGGATGCGCCCCCGTGAACCGGCACAACGAGCAAGCGCCCTTCGGGAGATGGGAATGATGGTTTGGCGACTGCTGCTTCTGGTCGGGGTAGCAGGGTTAGTCACCAGTACCGCGTACCTGATTCTGGTGTGTATTGCCGGCGTCCGGTTTAGACGGGCCGAGCGCAGGGAAGCAGTTTCTCCGACGGGGTTTCCACCGGTGACGCTGCTTAAGCCCCTCTGTGGCAGCGAGCCGGGACTGGAAGCGCACCTCACTAGCTTCTTCGAGCAGCAGTATCCCAGCTACGAAATCATCTTTGGCGCCCGGCGCGAGGACGATGCGGCGCTGGCGATCGCACGACGCATCAGCGCGCGGTATCCGTCGGTGCCGGTGGAGATTGTGATTACCGGCGAGCCGTGGCGACCCAATGCGAAGGTATGCTCGCTGATCAAGATGTATGAGCGTGCGCAGCACGATTACCTCATCATCAGCGACAGCGATGTGAGGGTCGGGCCCAACTATATTGCTGAGGTAGTGCAGCCGCTGCACGATCCGAAGAATGGGATGGTTACCTGCCTGTATCGCGGGCTGCTGACGGGCGGAGGGTGGGCGAAGCTCGAAGCACTGGGCATGAGCGTGGAGATGACCGCCGGCGCGATCGTGGCGAACCTGTTGGAAGGGATGAAGTTTGCGCTCGGGCCGACGATGGCAATTCGACGCGACGCCCTCGAGGCCGTCGGCGGATTCGAGTCACTGGCCGACTATTGCGCAGACGACTACGTGCTGGGACGGGAAGTGGCCGAGACCGGCCGGCGAGTGGTGATGTCGCAGCATGTGATCGATCATGTTGTGATTAACCGCAGGTTTGCGTGCTCCATGCATCACCAGATCCGCTGGATGAAGAGTACGCGTTTCTCGCGCTGTGCGGGGCATGCAGGTACGGCGATGACATTCGCCACGCCGTTCGGACTGTTGGCGCTTGTGACAGCGGGAGCGCTACATCACTGGTTGCTTGGCGCGGGACTGTTGCTAGCCGCATGTCTGAATCGCTTCGTGCTGTCGATCGCGGCAGGATGGGGAGTGGTTCGCGACCGGCGGGCGCTGCGGCTGGCATGGTTGTATCCGTTGCGCGACTTGATGGGATTTGTATTCTGGTGCGCCAGTTACTCAGGGCGCGAGATCGTGTGGCGCGGCGAATCGTATCGCCTGGAGGACGGCGGTTTCATGTCGCTGCTCGAACCGAGCGTGGTGACGGTTGCGCGAACGCTGGCCGCCGCGGAAGAGGCAGCGCCGACGGCGGTTGTGCAGCGATAGTTCATCGCCGTGATCGCTTACAATTCCAGGAAATGAAATGGTCTCGCCCCCGGGAAATTCTCTCAGGAGCTAAAGCCCGCGCATTTGTTAACGTCTTCCGGCACGACTGAAGTCGTGGCCTGGAACAAACAGTGCAGAAGAGTCTCTTTCGTGCCTTTTGAAGCCGTGAGCTTTCAGCGGCAATCTATGAAACTGGCAACGTCCGCATTGAAGTTCTCTATCCTGATTTTCCTATTCACCTCTTTGACGACTCAGTTGACACTTGCGAGCGATTCCGCTGCGCAACAGATCGAACAAGTATTTCGTCCTTTGATAGGGCCGTCGTCGCCGGGGTTATCGGTGATTGTCCTAAAGAATGGGGAGACGGTATTCGTGGGCACCTACGGGCTGGCGAACCTCGAGACCCGGACCGTAATTACTCCGAATACCGATTTTCGGCTGGCGTCGTTCACCAAACAGTTCACGGCGATGTGCATCATGCTGCTGGTCGATGACGGCGAGCTAAGCTACGACGACACGCTGACGAAGATTTTCCCAGATTTCCCTGCATACGGCAGCGCGATCACTGTGCGCATGCTGCTGACCCACACCTCCGGACTCAAGGATTACGAAGACATTTACTCCGCGCAGTTTCCCGGCGCGGACGAGGGTAAGATTCCGCAGATCAATGATGTGCAGATTCTCGCGATGATGAAGCAGCAGACCTCGACCGATTTTCCGCCAGCAAGCCGGTGGCGCTACAGCAATAGCGGTTATGCGATGCTGGCGATGATTGTCGAGAAGGTATCAGGCAAGTCATTCGGTACGTTTCTACGCGAGCGTATTTTTGTCCCTCTGGGCATGAAGAACACTGTGGCCTATGAGAAAGGGAAGAACGAAGTCCCTAACCGGGCATTCGGCTATACCAATAAAGATAGCCGGTGGATTCAAGCGGACCAGAGTTCGACGTCGGCGGTGCTGGGTGACGGCGGCATTTATTCGAATGTTGAGGACCTGGCCAAGTGGGACCGAGCGCTGCGCGAGCACACCCTGTTGAGCGCGGCGGAGATGCAGGCTGCGTTTACTCCGGTAAAGGTTCCCGGCGGCGCCAAGACGGAGCACGGTACGCCGACGGAATATGGCTTCGGGTGGTTTCTTGATCCCTACAACGGCCGAAAACGCACGTGGCACTCGGGGACGACGACTGGCTTTCGAACGTTCGTCGACCGCTTCACCGATGAAGAACTCACCATCATTATTTTGTGCAATCGCGACGACTTGCAGCCGGGCAAGTTAGCGGATCGAGTGGCAGACTTGTACAAGCCCTAGTGCGTCCCCTTTGTGGAACGTGGGGCGGGGAAATTCTGAAGATTAGTTAGTAGAGCGCACTAGTGTGCCTTCGTTAGTCGAAGCCTGGTGACTGGTATGCGGTGGGGTGCGAAGCTAAACCAATTATCTGCTGTAATATCGTGATAGTCCCTTCGTGAGAACCATTCCGAATGAAGCCTGTTTTCCTCCGTTTTCTTTTTCTTATCGCCGTCCTGACAACGCTCGCGTCTGGAACGCCTACTTTATTCGGGCAAACCGAACAGCCTTCCCAGCCAGCCGTACAGCCGGGCGCATGGCGCAGCGATCCGCTGCACATCTTCAGCGAGTCGATCCAAGCTCTGACGGCAAAGGTCACGAAATCGGTAGTGCAGATCGTGGCGACGGGCTACGGGTTGAGCTCGGAAAAGCAATCAACCGACACGGCTCTGTTCGAGCCGCAAGAAGCGATTGGGGCGGGCGTGATTCTTTCGCCCGACGGATACATCGTCACCAATGCGCACGTTGTACAGGGTGCGCGCAAGATCCGTGTACGCCTTCCGGGTCTGGAATCGCGGGGTGCCAACGGTTCGCAGAGTCAGGGGCCGGTCAGCGCGAAGCTAGTGGGAATCGACCGGCAATCGGACCTCGCGGTGTTGAAGATCGACGCCAAGGACCTGCCGGCGCTGGAGCTGGCCGACTCTGATCGACTCAAGCAGGGACAGGTGGTATTCGCGTTCGGCAGCCCGCAAGGGTTGGAGAATTCGGTGACGATGGGAGTGGTGAGCGCGACGTCACGCCAGGTGAGCGACGAGAATCCCACGACCTACATTCAAACCGACGCTCCGATCAATCCGGGTAACAGCGGAGGGCCGCTGGTCGACGTCGACGGTCAAGTAGTCGGCATCGACACCTTCATTTTGTCGGAGTCGGGCGGCAGCGAAGGTTTGGGCTTTGCCATTCCCAGCAATGTCGTCCGTAATATCTACGACCAGCTCAGGACGGAGGGCCATGTTCACCGCGGACAGATCGGTGTATACGTTCGCACCATTACGCCCGACCTCGCCGAAGGGCTAAAACTGCCGCGTTCGCATGGCGTGCTGCTGGAAGATGTCGCGCCGGGATCGTCGGCGGACAAGGCGGGCTTGAAGATCGGTGAGATCGTAGCTACCATCGGCGGCAAGCCGGTGGGTGATGTTAAGGAATTTGCAACAATGCTGTTCGCTTACAAGATCGGAGAGGCCGCACCCATCGGCGTGCTGCGCGACGGCAAAGAGGTTACAGTGAACGTTACCGTGGTCGAACGGCCTGACGATCCGCAGCGCTTTGCGGACATGGTGACCGGACCCGGCAATGTGGTCGAGCGGCTGGGCATCGTCGGAGTCACGATTAACAACGACCTCAAGAAGCTATTGCCCGATTTGCGCATCGATTCCGGCGTGATTGTAGCAGCGCGGACTCCGAGCAGCGTGCTGCTGGGCGAGGGGCCGGAACCGGGCGATGTCATCCACGCGGTGAACACCACGCCTATCACGGATATCGTCGGCCTGAGGCAGGTGTTGCGAAATCTGCACCCTGGCGACGCAATTGTGTTGCAGATCGAACGCGATGGCGGGTTGAGTTACCTGGTGATGGAGTATGAGTAGTGGCTAGGGGCCAGTGGCTAGAACGCTTTCAGATTTGGTAAGGCTCAGGGTAGGAGCACGCCTCCAGGCGTGCAGATAGCATCTTGCTGTAGAGCCCGGCCTCGGCCGCGGGGCTGAGTCTTCGAAGAGGCCTACCGTAGCGGCTGAAGCCGCTTTTCTAACCCTCACTTAGTGCGACGCCTGAAGGCATGCTCCAGCCACCTAGGGATACAACAATTGCGAAAAATTAGATCGCGGTGAGTTCTGCTTGCACGGGGCGGGGGCGAATTCGAGGCGCTGCTCGGCGATGCGCAGGAACCAGCGGTTCATCACAACGTTGCGGCAGAAGGTGCGGTTGCGGAGTAGAGCGCGACCGGCGAACTCCTTGAGCGTATGCGGAAGTATCTTCGAGATGGCGTCGAGTCGGCTGCGCTCGCGTTCGAGACGCGAATTGAGAAGCTGGCTATAGATGGACAGCTTAGTGACGGAGTAGGTTCCCTCGGCCGACAAAATAGCGTAGGCGGCAATCAGTCCGGATTCCACCGCGGGACGAATGCCTTCGCCGCTTTCGGCATACGCGAGCCCGGCAGCGTCGCCCACCAGAAGCACACCGTCATCGAGCGATTTGCGCTGCGACACGCCGAAAAGACCATAGGCGTGACCCGCGATGCCGTTGCCGGGCATGACAACGCCGCGAGTGCGTTGCAAGTAGTCGACAAATCCGCTCATGTGGCGCGAGATTTCGTGCGAGTCGGTACGGCCGAGTCCCACATTGAGGTAGTTGTCTTTGCGGAAAACCCATCCGTAGCCGCGCAGGTCGCGACAGAAGAAGAGCTCGGGAACTTCGCCCGAAATTTTCGATTTCGAAACCTCCGACGCGTCCATTTCGAACTCGACTTCCTGCGCCAGCACCGGAGCCGGTGATCCCCTGTTGCCCAGATAGCGGCCGACGGGGCAGAAGTGTCCGCCAGCGCCGACGAGCATGTGCGCGCGGACTATTCCGTTGACGAGCCAGCCGTCGCCCGAACGTTCTATTGACCTGATGGCGAGGCCCCCGCGGATGCGCGCGCCGCTTCGCCGGAGCAGATATTCATCGAACTCGCAACGGCGAATGCCGTAGCTGACGATGCGATGGTCGCGAACTTCTACCTGAGGACCCTTGATCGCACTCAGTCGCAAGCCATAAATAGGCTGCAGAACGTGGCCCGGCGCGTAGTCTTGCGGATCGATGGACAACTCATCCAGAACTAACGGAGTGATCCATCCCCCGCAGAGCTTGTTGCGAGGGAAGGTAGCGCGATCGAGCACCAGAACGTCGAGACCGGAATCACGCAGGGCCCAGGCACACGAAGACCCGGCAGGACCGCCGCCGACGATCAGTACGTCGCATGCGTCCATACCTGGTCGCTGGTCTCCTGGTCGAATGGGATATACAAGTCTTCGCGCGTCCAAGGGGTGAAGCGCGAATTTTTGCCGGCGAAGAGCACCTGGAAGAGCTGTAGCTTGCCGGTGCGGAAGGCGGCGACCGATCCGGCGAGATAGAGGTGCCACATGCGGGCAAATTCCATGCCTTTTTCGTGGACGACGGTGTCGAAGGCGGCTTCGAAGCGCGCCAGCCAGTGCTCCAGCGTCTTGGCGTAGTGCATGCGCAGGTTTTCGATGTCGAGCACACTGAAGCTCTGCGGTTCGAGGACCTCCATCGATTCGCGGATGGTCGGCACATAGCCGCCGGGGAAGATGGACTTTCGGATCCAAACGCTGAGCGGTGCCTGACGGTTGCGTCCGATGTAATGCAAAAAACCGCGGCCGGTGTCGCCGATGGCGCGGTGAATGACTCGCCCGAGTTCGTGGTAGTGGTCGGGGCCGACGTGCTCGAGCATTCCGACTGAGCAGAAGACGTCGAACTTTTCTTTCACGGTGCGATAGTCGTCTTCGATGAACTCGACACTATCGGTGACGCCTTCGCGCTCGGCCCATTCTCGGGCATACCTGATTTGTTCGTGCGAGATGTTGTAGGCCTTTACCCGCACACCGTAGCGCTGCGCCATGTAAATGGCCAGGGCCCCCCAGCCGCAGCCAACTTCCACGACAGTTTCGCCAGGACGGAGGCGAAGCTTGCGGCAGACCATCTCGAGCTTGGCTTCCTGGGCGGCTTCGAGTGAAGCCTCGGGAGTGGGAAAGTACGCGCAGGTGTAGAGCATGCGCTCGTCGAGCCACATGCGGTAGAAGTCGTTGGAGAGATCGTAGTGTTGATGAATGTTGCGTGCCGATCCGCGACGGGTGTTGGCTTGCCACCGGGTCATCCACTTCGAGCGCAGGCGCCAGAGCCAGGAATGCACGCGGGAAGACTGGTAGGCAGTTTCCATGGTGCGGACCAGGTCACCGTCAACTTCGATCCGGCCTGCAGAGTAAGCGTCGCCGAAGCCGACTTCGGGGTCGAGCGCGATAGACAGCAGCGTGGCGCGCTCGGGAATGCGCACGGTGGCAATAATCGGAGCACCGTTTTTGGGCAGGTTTTCAGCGCCCCGCAAGACTAGCGCAATGGGCACCGGACCCAGCTGACGGCGTAGAACGGCAAGCAGCTTCTGATCGATACCGGAGGTCGTTGTCGGGCTCACAGCTTCCTCCCACAATGGCACGCCGGATAGCTGTTTCTGGCCACCCCGCGCTCTTGAGTTGCCAATCTATCGTCTGCCGTGCGGTTTGTCTAGGCTGCTCCGGTGGCAGTGGTAATGGTCTCCAGTCCGTGGGCATCGGGCCCGGTTTCACGTGCGCGTAACAACAACGCGAAGAACAAAGCCAGGAAGCCAAGGATCGAGAAGATCCACATGCCGAGCGCGTACCCGTGAAAGTTGTCGGGGCCGGCGTTGCTGAAGTCGTTGGCCTTGCCGACGGCGTAGTTGAAGACCGCGAATCCGACTTGCTGTACCAGCCCCATAAGTGCGTAAGCCGTTCCCAACCGATGTTCGTTGACGATGTAGGCCACCGACGGCCACATCACGGCAGGAATCAGGGAAAACGCGATGCCCAACATTCCGACTGGCACGAGGAGGGAAACATTGCTGTAAGCGATCAGCAAGTAAACCGGCATCATCAGGAATGATCCGGCGACCATAAGCGTGGCGCGCCTGCCGATCTTGTCGGAGAGCAGGCCGAACAGTGGCGTCGCGATCATGGCCGAGGCCGGGATGATGCTGTTGAGCGATCCAGCCAGGCGCTGCGCCGAGGCGAAGGACGCGATCGAATTGGTAGAGGCACCCATCTGGGAAAGGATCTTGCTGGTAAACAGGTCAATGGCGAAAGTACGAAAGGGAAAGATTCCCGAATAAAACGTGACGCACAGCGCCACGACATACCAATACGAAGGATTGAACTTCAAACCCGCGGCAAAGCTAAGTTTGTCGGGCTCGCCCGACTTGCCGAGATGGAAGCGTCCTTCGGCATAACTCTCGAGCACCCAATACACCACAGCTCCGATGACGGCCGTGGATCCAACGATCACCGCTAGCACGAGGGGACGTTGCCAACTCGGGGGAGCATTCACCCCGTTGGGAAAGAAAGCGGAACGGGCCCAGGTAGGTGAATTGTCAGCAGCGATGGAAGCCAGCCGTGCGATCGTGAGATTGATGCCGAAGGCGAAGCTGAGTTCCTTGCCTTTGAACCAGCGGGCCAGCGAGGTGGTGACTGCGACAATCTGGGACTCGGCGCCGAAGCCGAGGATCGCACGACCCGCAATCATGGTATGGAAGTCACCACTTATCGCGGTGAGAACAGCCCCAACTAGACACAGCACAGAGAACAGGAATAAGGACTTTCTGATTCCGAGGCGATCGACCAGGTATCCGCCGAAAAGTAACGTGATGACGGCGGCAATACTGTAGCTGGAGTTGAGACGGCCGAACATGGAAGCAGAAAAACCAAGCTGCTCAAGGAAGATGCGCTCAAGCGGATTAATGCTGTCGTAGATGTAATAGTTGCCGAACATAGCAACGCTGACAAAGATCAGGACCAGCCAGCGGTAGAGCTGGCTCGGTTGGGGACGGACTTCGACGGACAGTTCGCTAAAAGACATTCTTTCCTCGTGAAGGGTGTGAGCACCGCACGACTACAGGTGATCCAGTTCGGAAGGGAAACGATAACAGACGAACCGTAGATTCAGCTACGAACCCGGCAAGTGCATGTTGTGGCGGGTCGCGTTCAGGCCCAGGATCGAATAACCTGTATGCAGCCGACAATACGGGTCTCGTCTGGGTATTCGATAAGAACTTCAAGGACGTCACCTTCACGACCTTTGCCGGGAAATTTTGTGGATCCCAACGCGTTGCCAGGATTCAATCCGTTCAACATTCAAATCATCAACGGCAACCTCTACGTGACTTACGCCAAAGTCAACAGCATGGGCGTAGGACAACCGGGAGGGTTCGTGGATGAGTACGACACAAGCTGAAACTTCATCAAGCGGATCGCCACCATGGGCGCCGCATTGAACGCTCCCTAGGGAATCACGCTGGCGCCCGGCAGGTTCGGTCAATTTTCTAACGACTTGCTGATCGGCCACCCGGAGATGGTCGAATCCTCGCCTACGACCCCAGCACCGATGCCTTTCTCGCCACGCTGAATGGCCGAAACGGCATGCCCGTTGATAATCCGTTTCTTTGGGCACTGAACTTCCGCACCGGCGGGCCAAACACGAACAGCTTTTCGCTGTATTTCACCGCTGGCTACAACAACCAGATGGATGGACTGTTCGGCGAAATCGCCCCGGCGCCCGAGCCGGGAACGATTACCCTGCTACTTGCCGCCGCAGGCGCATTTGGGGCGCGAAAGCTGTGGCGCAGAATGAGGGTGTAACGCTTGACCAGCGTCTTCAGGTTCGAATGTCCCACACATCCAAAATGCGGGATGTGTGCCACATCTCGTCTCATCCCCGTGAAGAAATCCAACCTTTTTCCGATTCAACCGTAACCGGGATGTGGGAGACCAGAGGACACCACATTACGGAAGCGAGGCGATGATTTTCCGGTATTCGTCCTCGTTGAACGCTTTGAGGGTTTCTGTGGTCATATTGCCTAGCGCAGCGACGGCGAGCGTGAACCTTGCACAGGCGTCGTCGTTGGGGAACTCGGTCAATATGACGGCGTCGTAGTGTCCCATTGTCAGATGCCACGAGGTAATCTTCCCGCCCATGGAAGCGGCGGCCTTGCGGGCAGCATCGAGACGCGCAGGGCTTTCCTTCACCTTCGCGATTCCCTGTGGCGTATAGCGCAGCAGTCCTATGTAGTGTGGCATGTGCATCCTCCGGTTTGAAACGGTGCCATTATGCACACTGGTTGGCGCGGTGCCAAGTGCCCGAGAAGTAATCCACGGATATCGAGTCGAGGCTTGGTTGGACTCGGCGCTCGGTGGCCGACGATGCGAAATCGTTGCATTTTCCGCAGGAAGGTCCATCATTATCCCAGACCGAGGAAAGACATGACTCCGGCACCGCAAGCTGACCGCATTCGCTCGACGCTCGATGACAAGCGAGAGGACGCTCTCGTCCGTTTTGGACTAGGGCTCGCCAATTGGAGCGAGCGGTGGTTCCCCGACCCGCTAGTGTTTGCCTTTGTCGGCATCGTGGTGGTGTTTATTGCCGGCCTGTTGCTGCGCGAGAGCCCGTCGAAGCTGGCGATCGCCGGAGGGAAGAGCTTTTGGTCGCTGGTTCCGTTCACCATGACAGCCGTGCGCGCCTTGTCTGCCGAGGGAGCTGACCAGTATGCGATCAGCACCGATCAGACTATGGCATCGAGTTCGAACTCGCCGCCGGTGCGGTGGAAGCGCGCAGCAAGCCGGGCGAGTGGCTGACAGATGGTGATGATCATCATCGGCGGCTACGTCGTGGCGTCGACCCCGCTGGTGTACAGTGCGATTCGCTGGCTGGCGGGAGTGCCGAAATCGCCGCGCGCAGCCATTGCGCTGGTGGCGCTGTTTTCCATGCTCACATCGCTCATCTCGTGGGGACTGAGCCTCATCTTTAGCGGACTGTACGTGCGGGAGCTGTCGCGGCGGATAATGGGACTGGACTACCGCGCCGCCGGAGCCGCAGCGTATCTGGGCCTGGGAGCGGTGTGGGCGATGGGCCTATCGTCGTCAGCTGCGATGCTAATGGCGACCAAGTCGTCGATTCCGCCGTCGCTATTCGCGATCAGCGGATTGATTCCGCTGACACGAACGCTGTTCTTGTGGCAGAGCATCGCCACAACGGCCGTGCTGATTATTGTGTCAGTCCGCTGCTCAACATTCTCGTGGCGGCGCTGTTGATTCGTTACCTGGTGGATGTGTTTCGGACATCGACCCAGGGTGCGCTGGCCGCGCTCGACTTGAACACCTACAACCTCATCTTTCTCACGCTTGGAATTCTGCTGCACTGGCGGCCCGAGCGGTTCATGAGAGCGGTGAGCGAGTGCGTGCCGGCGACGGGCGGTGTGCTTCATCCAGTTTCCGTTCCACGCTGTGATCTTCGGCATGATCGTGGGCACCGGCATTTCCGATTGGCTGGCGAAGCTGTTTGCCGCCATCACCACACACAGCACGTTTCCGCTGCTGGTGGCGATTTATTCGGCTGTGCTGGGAGGTGTCTATTCCATCCGGCGGAAGCAAGTGGGTGATCGAGGCCCCTTATGTACTGCAGGCCGCAAATCTTCATCACGTGCATCTGGGATGGGTGGTGCAAATCTACAACGCTGCTGAAGCACTGCCGAACCTCATAAATCATTTCTGGATGCTGCCGTTGTTGGGGATACTGCGGTTGAAGGCCCGTGCCTGGTGGGTTACGGAATGCTCGAGCTTGCGGTGCATATTCCGATTGTGTCCTTCCTGTGCTGGTTCTTCGCGCGGACGCTGGTGTATGTTGCGCCGGTGAAGTAGTGCAGGCGAGAAGCCCGAGCCCGCAGCCGCGGACGACAGCGAAAAAACTTGCTTATTCTTCTTGCCTTCATGTGCCACGGCTTCCACTTGTTGGCTCATGGCCTTGAGTTCGTCCCGCCAGCGCCAAGCACAGAATCTCTGCTCTTACACAACGTCTGTCCGACATCCTCGATGCCTGCCAGACCGACGACCAGCGCGCGCCGGTGGGCGCGAGCTACGTCGAGGCGCGGCGCAACTACTGGAACTTCATCAATGAGATTTTTCACGACGACGATCTCAGCATTGAGCAGGTTGTCGAGCAAATCGATAACGCGCAGGACTCGCTGCAACGCATGATGCAGGACCTTGCGAACATTGAACAAGTCATCAACCCGATCAGCACCGCTGTAAAGATTGGTACCGGATTAGCCTCGATGGCGGGATAACCCTCACACATAAACCGTGGAAGTCGACAGAAACCTACTCCAGCGATTGCTACAGTCCACTATTTCACTTCGTATCCGCATAGAACAAAAAGCGTCTCACCCGAATGTGGCCACTGGTCATTTCCTCTATCTAGGCCAAACACTTTTTATGGTGTCGATCTATTCCCTCCAGCAAGTGAAAAATCTGTCGGCGACCTATACTCTACCTTCGCTACAATCGAGGTAGTTGGTTTCTATAGTAGTAATACTTCCACAGAATAGTTTCTTTCTACTTTCCCATCATTTGTTTCGTAATAGTGTGACTCATTCGCGATAGAGTGAATTAGCAGAATCCTGCCTCATATTTCTCCGTCGCCTGCTGGTGGTAGAGGTTCGTGCGTTTACGGGATTCAGAGTCAACGATCAGAGTGTCTGGTTTGCGTGTATCGGTACTGACAGTCGTGACGATCGCCTTCTTGTCGGCTTTTGGCGGAGAGGCGCGCGAGTCGGGGTCTGTCGTGGACCGCATGAGCACGGTAGAGCGAGTTGACCAGCCTGGTTGGTGGCCAACCAAGTTGGTGCCGACGCGCAAAGATTTTGCCGGGTCCGAGGCCTGCGCCCAATGTCACGCTGGAATTGCATCAGCCGTGAAAGACACGGCAATGGCGAAGGCGCTTTTGCGTCCGGACGAGTCAAACATTTTGCGCAGCCATGACGGACAAACCTTTCAACTCGAATCCTACATGTACAAACTGGAGCGCACGCCGAGTAGCTATCAATTCGTAGTCAGCCAGGGAGCGGAAAAAGCCACCCAACCCATCAGCTGGGTGTTCGGCGATGGCGGCATCAGCCAGGTTTACCTCACCGACCATCAGGGCAAGTTCTTTGAGAGCCACTTCAGCTACTACAGCGGCACAGAGGGATTCGATCGCACCACGAATCAGCCGAATCGCGCGGAGTCGCTGCAGTCTGCCGTGGGCCGCAGCGTGATGCCTGACGAAGTTCGCAGATGTTTTTCCTGTCACGCTGCCGGCGTAACCCGGACCGGCGGTTTCAACGATGTGATCCTCGGCGTGACCTGCGAGACATGTCATGGGCCAGGTGCGGACCACGTTGCCGCCATGAAGGCAGGCGTTGAGGGCGGCGAGGCTCTGATCATGAACCCTGGGCATCTGGAGCGCACGGCGTCGGTGGACTTTTGTGGTTCGTGTCACATGACGTGGGTCGATGTGGAGATGGGCGACCTCACCGGGTCGCCGACAATCCGGTTTCCGGCGTATCGGCTGCTCAACAGCAAGTGCTGGGCCAAGGGCGACGCCCGCATCACGTGCGTCGGATGCCACGATCCGCACCATCCGTTAGTGGGGGATTCGGCTTATTACGACCAGAAATGTCTGGCGTGCCACGTGACCAGTCCGACCGCGAAGCTCACGGCCGATCATCCGGGAAAGGCATGTCCGCAGTCGGATCACAACTGCACCAGTTGCCACATGCCGAAGCAGGAGTTTCCCGACATGCACCACTCATTTACCGATCACGACATTCGTATCGCGCGCGCAGGTGAACCGGTGCCGAATTAAATGCACGGCCATCGGCGTTGCCGAATCCGTTTCCGAACCTATGGGTCCTTACCGACGACTTCAGCCTTTCTTACCCACGGGGAATTCCGAATGAAACACCTGATGTTCACCATCGCAGCATCCGGGGCGGCGATGATTGTCGCATTCGCGGCAGGTGCGCCCGCAATTCGTCACGCGTCGGCCGCGGCAGCGGAGAAAACTGCGACGCAGGAGTTTAAGAATGTCCGGGTCCTGAAAGATATCCCGGCAGACGAGCTGATTCCGACGATGCAGTTCATCAGTGCGTCCTTGGGCGTAGACTGCGAGTTCTGCCATGTCGAGCGCCAGATGGAAAAGGACGACAAGAAGACCAAGAAGACGGCGCGCGAGATGATCCGCATGGTTCTGGCGATTAACCAGAACAACTTTTCTGGTCAACGCGAAGTCACCTGCAATACCTGTCATCGCGGAGCGATTCGTCCGGAAGCGATTCCAGCGGTTGGCGGGGAGGCTCGAAAGCCTGCAACCACAGAAGGTGATCAGGATGACGAGGCGGCGCGCGCGAATTGGCCCTCGGGAGATGCCGTGCTGGCCAAGTATCTCGACGCGCTGGGAGGAAAGGACGCTCTCGACAAGGTTACGACACGCGTCGAGAAGGGAAACGCTGTTCTGGGTAGCGGGCGCGGACTGCCGATCGAGATTTACGCCAAGGCGCCCGACTTGCGAGTCTCGGTTATGCACACCCCTAACGGCGAAAGTGTGACGGGTTACAACGGAAAAGATGGATGGCTGGCAGTTCCGGGCCGGCCGACCCGCGAGATGTCCGATTCAGATGACTACGCGGCGAAGCTGGATGCTACGGCTATGTTCCCATCGCACTTGGCTGCAACGTTGGGTGAGCTCAAGCTGCAACCACATCCTGAGAAGGTTGGAGATCATGCCGCTACCGTGGTGTGGGCAACGACAAAAGGCCAGCCCCCGGTGAAGCTGTACTTCGATCCGCAGTCGGGCTTGCTCGTGCGAATGGTGCACTACACGGATACCGCGCTGGGGCTCAATCCCGTCCAGGTTGATTATGGGGATTATCGAGATGTAGGCGGGGCGAAGACGCCGTATCGCTGGACGATCGCGCGTCCAAGTGGTGTGTTCACCATTCAGCTCGACGAGGTGAAAAACAACGCGCCGATCGACGCCGCGAGATTCGAGAAGCCGGCCCAGACAGCGAGCGCTTCCGGGTGGCCTTCCGATCACTGAAAAGCCGTGGCGCATCGTCGTCGACTGCACACAATGTGAGGTTCGAAATTAGGCTAATGGTTTGCTGCGCTATCATGGTCTGCCGGAAGGTGACCATGCACTACTTCCGTCTTGTCGGAAAGTCCGTTCTCTTTCTGTTGTGGGTGATGGCGACGCTCGCCCCGGCTCAGAATCAACGCGCCACAGGAACCTGGACCTTCGCCGTGTCCGGCGACTCGCGTAACT
>Ga0306926_10001179_pt1 | contig 25765 bp, 23 predicted proteins | sample flu12Cox44000178_FD_203759 | JGI IMG/M metagenome (GOLD analysis project Ga0306926, IMG submission 203759) | Lab enrichment of tropical soil microbial communities from Luquillo Experimental Forest, Puerto Rico - flux8day.12C.oxic.44.000.178 (v2)... | ecosystem: Environmental > Terrestrial >...
CCTCCTGGTCGCATTATCTTCGTACCCTCTCCCCTGAAACGGTTGACAATTAGTTAACCGCAAAACCGGCAGCCGCCTTCGGCGGGTACCACAACCGACGAACGCAAGGCGGGCACGCGGATTGCCGCGGGCGCGCATGGATAGGCTAATCCGTCCTGCTGGTGTGCGGTCGCTCGGACTTCTCAACCATTCTTTAAGCCTGCGCCGCGCTTAATAGCGTGCCGAAGAAGGTCGGTCAGGGGCTGGAAACGGAGTTATCTCAGCCGTTGACGCCCAGTCAGTCCCATGGTATCCCATGATTTCCCACATTCTATCTGGCCGGTTGGCATGGCCTGCCGGCGAGGTCTCCCCTCGCGGAGGCAGGCTGCGCAAGCAGGGTGGGGGAGTGCGGCTGGGGGGTCATGGACCGATTTGTCTCCCATTTCACCTTACGGCTCGATGCCAAGGGCCGCGTGTCCATTCCTGCCTCGTTCCGCTCGGTCCTGGCCCGCGACGGTTTCGAGGGACTTTATTGTTACCCAACCCTCGATCGCCCAGCGCTGGATGCAGGTGGCAATGCGCTGCTCGAGGAGATCGAGCGGCTGATAACGCAGTATTCGCCGTACTCGGAGGAGCGCGAGCAGTTTTCGACGGCGCTTTTTGGGACAAGCGAGGTGCTCAAGATCGATGGCGAGGGCAGGGTGGTCCTTACCGAATCCCTGAAGCAGCATGCAGCCATCGCCGACGAGGCCACCTTCGCCGGGCTTGGCCACAAGTTTCAGATCTGGGAGCCGGGACGATTCCGCGCGGAGCTTGCGGAGGCCACCGAGAAAATCCGCGCGCTCAAGAGGCAACTCGGCTCCCGCGTGGCGGCGCAAACTCCGCACGGAGCACGGGAATGACGGCGAGCCGCGACAGCAGAAGCGCTGTCGCTGGCGGACCGGCTCGTCACATTCCCGTGCTCAGCCGCACGGCGGTCGACTTTCTCGGCGTGCGCGACGGCGGCGTCTATGTGGACGCTACCTTCGGTGGTGGCGGCTATAGCCGTGAGATCCTGGCGGCGGCGGATTGCGTCGTGATCGGCATTGACCGCGACCGCAACGCCGTTGTAGCTGGCGAAGACCTCGTCCGCGCCGCTAGCGGCCGCCTTGTTCTGCTGCAGCGCAATTTCTCCGAGTTGCAGGTCGCGGCGCGCAACGCCGGTCACGCTGCGGTCGACGGCGTGGTGTTTGATCTCGGGGTCTCGTCGGCGCAGCTCGATGATCCGGCGCGTGGATTTTCCTTCCGTCACGACGGCTTCCTCGACATGCGCATGGGGAGCGATGGGCCGACTGCTGCAGATCTCATAAGAGTGGTCGGCGAGCGCGATCTCGCGCGCATCATCGCGACGCTGGGCGAGGAGCGCCATGCCCGCGCCCTCGCCCGCGCGATCGTGCGCAGGCGATCTGCGGCGCCGATCCGGACTACGCGCGCGCTTGCCGAAATCATCTGCCGCATCGTGCATGGGCGTCCCGGCGCCATCCATCCGGCGACCCGGACCTTTCAGGCGTTGCGCATCTTCGTCAATGACGAGCTTGCAGAGCTCCTCGCAGGCCTCGGCGCGGCCGAGCAGATACTCAAGCCGGGGGGCCGGCTGGTGGTCGTGGCGTTCCATTCGTTGGAAGACCGCATCGTGAAATCCTTTCTTGCGGAACGCGCGACAGAGCCGAAGCAATCGCGGCATTTGCCGCCGGCGCACGTCGTCTCGCCCGCTTTCACGCTTCTGATCAAACGCCCGCTGCTGCCGGATGCCGCCGAGGTGACGGCCAATCCGCGCGCCCGCTCGGCCAAGCTTCGTGCCGCCGAACGTACCGGCGCTCCCCCTTGGCCTCGTCCTGCCGGCCCGCTGCCGAGGCTGCCGTCGCTCGCCGAGGTTATGGGGCGCGCGCAATGATGCGCATTCTCAACATCGCCGTCATTGCCGCGCTCGTGCTCGCGGCCGTCGACGTCTACAAGATCAAATTCGAATCGACGCGGGTGGCGCAGCAGATCGTCAAGCTGCGCATGGAGATCAGGCGCGAGCAGGACGCAATCGCGGCTCTGCGCGCGCAGTGGTCCAAGCTCGACAGCCCCGCCCGCATTCAGGATCTGGCGCACCGGCATCTTGCGCTCCGACCGACGGAAGCGCGGCAGTACGATCGACTCGACAATTTGCCGCAACGACCGGCCGATCCCATCCCGATCGAAGAGGCCGACCCGATCGGGACGATGATTGCCCATCCCGAAATCCCGCGCGACTCCGTTACCGGCAGCCTGCCACCGGCCAGGTAGCGTCAACGACGGTCAGATAATGCCATGGATGCGCCCGCAGCCGATCAACCCGCCTCCCTTGCCTCCCTCGAGACGGGCCCGCCCGGGCGTCGTCGCCGCAATCTGGTTCGCGAGCTGCTCTATGGCCGCAGCATCGACCGCGCGGCCAAGACGCGCGCGCGGATCGGGCTCACGATCCTCGTCTTTGCATTGGGTTATCTCGTCATCGCCGCCCGTCTCGTGATGTTCGCTGCCGCGCCCGAGACGCAAGGCGGGCGCCGTGCGATTCTGCAAGATGCCGTCGCCACCGCGCGGCCCGACATCCTCGACCGCACCGGCGAAATTCTGGCGACTGATGTGCGCACACCCTCGCTGTTCGGCGAGCCGCGACGGATCGTCGATGTGGATGAGGCATCCGAGCTGCTCACCGCGGTGATGCCCGACATCGATGCGGCCGAGTTGCGCGAGCGGCTTGCCTCCAAGCGCCGATTTGTCTGGCTCAAGCGCGAGATTACGCCCAAGCAGCGCGAACAGATTCACCGGCTCGGGCTTCCCGGCATCGGGTTCATGCCCGAGAACAAGCGAGTCTATCCGAACGGAGCCGAAGTTTCCCACGTCATTGGTCACGTCAATATCGACAACCAGGGTATCGCCGGCATCGAGAAATGGCTGGACAGCAGCGGGCTTGCGGATCTGCACCTGGTCGGGCTCGCCAGCGAGCACCTGCAAAGACCGATCGACCTCGCCATCGATCTGCGCGTGCAGCATGCGCTACGCGACGAGCTCATCGCCGCTCGCCAGAAGTTCAAGGCGATTGCTGCAGCCGGCCTGGTCACCAATGTGCGCAGCGGCGAGATCATCTCCATGGTCTCCGTCCCCGACTATGATCCGAATAATCCGCGCGAGGCGCTCGATCCCGCGCGCATCAATCGGCTGACCACGGGTGTGTTCGAGATGGGATCGACCTTCAAGGCGCTCACTCTCGCGATGGCGTTGGATTCTGGCAAGGTCACCCTGAAATCGGCGTTCGACGCGCGCTTTCCGCTCCAGTACGGCAAGTTCACAATTCATGACTACCATGCCCAAAATCGCGTTCTGACGGTGCCGGAGATCTTTACCTATTCCTCCAACATCGGCACGGCACGGATGGCGCTGAGCCTGGGCGTCGAGCATCACAAGTGGTTCCTCAGAAAGATGGGTCAGCTTGACCGCCTGCGCACCGAATTGCCGGAGAGCGCCGAGCCGCTCGTTCCCAGGAATTGGGGAGAGCTCAATACCGTGACTATTGCGTTTGGCCATGGACTTTCGGTTGCACCGCTGCAAGCCATGATGGCGATCGGCGCCCTGATGAATGGCGGCAATCTCATTCCACCGACGTTTCTCAAGCGCAGCGAGCAGGAGGCGATGGCGCTCGCCAAACGGGTCGTCAAGCCCGAGACGAGTGACAAGATGCGCTATCTGATGCGGCTCAATGTCGAGAAGGGTACCGCGACGCGCGCCGACGTGAAGGGCTACTACGTCGGCGGCAAGACCGGTACATCCGAGAAGGTGGTGGCTGGTCGCTATTCCAAGACCAAGGTGCTGACCAGCTTCACGGCAGTGCTGCCCGCCGATGCGCCGCGCTATGCGCTTCTGATCATGCTCGATGAGCCGCAGGCGCTGCCCGAGACGCACGGCTTCACCACTTCCGGCTGGAACGCGGTGCCGGTCGGAGGTGAAGTCATCAGCCGCATTGCGCCCTTGCTCGGGCTCGAGCCGCGCTTTGACCTTGCGCCTTCCGACAAACTGATTCTCGCGAGCGCAGGCGGCCGCTAGAAGACATCGTCTTGAGGCCTGCTCCTCGATCAGTCGATCCTGTCGAGGGCAGAAAAAGCGCCGAGGGTGATGCAATACGCGCGGGAACGTGGAGGTCGGCATCCAGGCTCCGACGTTTGTATCCCTTGGCGACCCGACTACAATTGCCCCCATCTGCGTGATTGCAGCGCGCGACGGGCAACATGAAAGTCAGGGAACTTCTCCAGAATCTCGTCAGCGTCGATGCCGCAAGCGATGAACGTTTCGCCGCGCTGGCACTTAGGGGCATCAGCGGCGACAGCCGCAGCGTCAAGCCCGGTGATCTCTTTGTTGCAGTGACCGGCGCCAAAGACGATGGATTGCGGTTTGTCGATCAGGCACTTGCATCGGGCGCCGTAGCGATCATGGCGCAACGCGCGCCGCTCGCTCCGCTTCCGGAGGGGATAGCTCTCATCAAGGTGACCAATGTGCGCCGGGCACTCGCGCTCGCCGCTGGACGTTTCTTTCCTGGTCAGCCCGAAGTCATCACAGCGGTGACCGGCACCAGCGGGAAGACTTCGGTCGCTGCTTTTACGCGCCAGATCTGGTCGGCGATCGGCCTTCCGGCCGCAAGCATCGGCACGGTCGGGTTGGTCTCGCCGCAGCGGGAAATCTACGGTTCGCTGACTACGCCTGATCCCATCGCCTTGCACCGTTCATTGGATGATCTTGCGCGGGAAGGCGTGACTCACCTCGCGATTGAAGCTTCCTCGCACGGGCTCGATCAACACCGGCTCGACGGCATGCGCGTGGCGGCCGGCGGCTTCACCAATCTCAGCCGTGATCATCTCGACTATCATCCGACGCTCGAAGCCTATCTCGCCGCCAAGTTGCGGCTCTTCACCGATCTGATCGAGCCGGCCGGTGCTGCCGTGGTTGCCGTCGACCACATGTACGCCGGCGCCGTGGTCTCTGCCGCGAAGCAACGCGGCCTGCGCGTGTTGGCCGTAGGACGGCGGGGCGAGGCCATCCGCCTCGACGCGATCAGGTTTGAAGGCTTCACGCAGGTGCTCAGTGTTTTCCATGCCGGCGTCGACCACACGGTGCGCCTGCCGCTTCCCGGGGCCTTCCAGGTCGAGAATGCCCTGATTGCCGCGGGACTTGCCATCGCAACCGGGAGCGAGGCAGCGGCTGTCTTCGCGGCGCTTGCGTGCCTCAAGGGTGCCAAGGGTCGGCTTGAGCTGGTCGGCGAGCACAATGGGGCGCCAATCTTCGTCGACTATGCGCACAAGCCGGATGCGCTCGCCAAGGCGCTCGAAGCGCTGCGTCCCTATGCGACGAAGCGCCTGGTCGTGGTGTTTGGCTGCGGCGGCGACCGCGATGCGGGCAAGCGCCCGATGATGGGCGCGGTCGCCGCGCGCCTTGCCGACTGCGTCATCGTCACCGACGATAACCCTCGCAGCGAGCAACCCGCCGCCATACGTGCCGCAATACTGCAGTCCGCGACCGGCGCCGTGGAGATCGGCGACCGGCGCGAGGCGATCGATGCAACAATTGCCAAGCTGGCACGCGGTGATGTGTTGCTGATTGCCGGCAAGGGCCATGAAACCGGCCAAATCGTCGGCAAGCAGGTATTGCCGTTTAGCGACCATGACGCGGTCGCTGCTGCACTTGCCGGGAGAGTGGCATGACGGAGCGGCCGCTCTGGACCGTCGACGATATGGTTGCCGCGATGAATGCGTCGCGCGCGGGCTCGCTGCCCGGCTTCGTTTCGGGAATTTCGATCGATACCCGCACTGTCGCTGCCGGCGAAGCATTCTTCGCGATCAAGGGGGACAACCGCGACGGGCATGATTTCGTGGAAGGAGCGCATAAAGCCGGCGCCGGTCTCGCCGTGGTGGCCGCCGACAAGCGGGTCTGCTTTGCTGCCGGCGCGCCGTTGCTCGTCGTTCCTGATGTGCTTGAAGCATTGCGTGCGCTGGCGCGCGCGGCGCGGCGGCGCTCCGAGGCAGCAATCATCGCGGTGACCGGTTCAGTCGGCAAGACCGGCACCAAGGAGGCACTGCGGCTGGCGCTCGGGGCGCAGGGCGAGACTCATGCCTCGGCCGCCTCATACAACAACCATTGGGGGGTGCCGCTGTCGCTTGCGCGCTGTCCCGCGAGCGCGCGCTTTGCGATATTCGAGCTTGGCATGAATCATGCCGGCGAGATCGAGCCGCTCTCACGCCTGGTTCGACCGCAGGTCGCAATCATCACTGCGGTCGAGCCAGTGCATCTCGAGTTCTTCGATTCGCTTGAAGCCATAGCGGATGCCAAGGCCGAGATATTTTCGGGTCTCGAGGCGGTCGGCACAGCTGTGATCAACCGTGACAGCGGGCAGTTCGACCGACTGGAAAAGAACGCGCGGAGCGCCGGGGTCGAGCGCATCGTTTCGTTCGGCGAGCATGCTGCTGCCGACGTGCGGCTCGTCGCCTGCCGGCTTTATTCCGAGGGTTCCGACGTCGAGGCGCGGATTTTCGGCCACGAGCTCGGCTACCGGCTCGGCGCGCCGGGCCGCCACGTCGTGCTCAATTCGCTTGCGGTGCTTGCCGCCGTTGCCTCGGTGGGCGGCGACGCGACGCTTGCGGCACGCGCGCTCGCAGGCTTGCGCCCCGCACCCGGGCGTGGAGCGCGCGTCAAGCTCGACCTGCCGGGGGGCAAGATTTTGCTGCTCGACGAAAGCTACAACGCCAATCCCGCTTCGATGCGGGCGGCGCTCGCCTTGCTCGGACAGGCGGCGCTCGGCGAGATGCAGGGTTCCTCGCGCAGCCGGCGCATGGCGGTGCTTGGCGACATGCTGGAGCTGGGACCGAGCGGGCGCGAGCTCCATCGTGGTCTCGCGGATGCTGTCATCGCCAACGGCGTTGACCTCGTATTCTGCTGCGGTCCCCTGATGCGCGATCTGTGGGAGGCTCTTCCGGCAAGCCGTCGCGGGCGCTATGCGCAGAGCTCGGCGGAGCTGCAAACCCATGTGCTTGCCGCCGTCAGACCCGGTGATATCGTCATGGTCAAAGGATCGCTCGGGTCCCGGATGGGACTCATCGTCAAGACGCTCGAAGACCAAGTCCGCCGCGAGCCGCTCGCCCATGGCGCGCTCCGCGCTCCGATCATGAACGGCTGACTCATGCTCTATTGGCTTTCTGCATTCTCGGACGTGATCGGTCCTCTCAATGTATTGCGCTACATCACCTTCCGTACCGGCGGAGCGATGATCACGGCGCTCGTTTTCGTCTTTCTGTTCGGACCTTCCATCATCGACCATTTGCGGCTCAGGCAGGGCAAGGGCCAGCCGATCCGCAGCGATGGCCCGCAGTCGCATCTCATCACCAAGAAAGGCACCCCCACCATGGGCGGCCTGATGATGCTGTTCGGCATCATGGCATCGACCCTGCTGTGGGCAAATCCGGCCAACCGATACGTCTGGATCGTGCTGGGGGTGACCGTCTCGTTCGCGGCGATCGGTTTCTACGACGACTATCTCAAGGTCACCAAGCAGACCCATGCCGGGTTTTCCGGAAGATTTCGCCTCCTGATCGAGGCGTTGATTGCAGCGCTTGCGTGCTATTTCATCGCCGCCATCGGGCGCCAACCGTTTGCGACCTCGCTCACCTTTCCCTTTTTCAAGGAGCTGGTTATTCCGCTCGGATGGTTTTATCTGGTGTTCGGCAGCTTCATCATCGTTGGCGCCGGCAATGCCGTAAACCTGACCGACGGTCTCGACGGATTGGCGACGGTTCCGGTGATCATCGTTGCGCTCAGCTTCGGGTTCATCTCCTACCTTGTCGGCAATTCATTTTTCTCCGAGTACCTTAACATCCATTATGTCCCCGGAACGGGAGAGCTTGCCGTGCTGTGCGGGGCGGTCATCGGCGCCGGACTGGGATTTCTGTGGTTCAATGCACCGCCGGCGTCGATCTTCATGGGCGACACCGGCTCGCTGGCGCTCGGAGGCATGATCGGCACCATTGCGGTCGCAACCAAGCACGAGATCGTGCTGGCGGTGGTCGGCGGCTTGTTCGTGCTCGAGGCGGTGTCGGTGATCGTGCAGGTGGTCTCGTACAAGCTTACAGGCAGGCGCGTTTTCCGAATGGCGCCGATACACCATCATTTCGAGCAGCTCGGATGGACCGAGCCGCAGATCGTGATTCGCTTCTGGATCGTGTCCGTGGTGCTCGCGCTCGCCGGACTCTCAACGCTCAAGCTGCGGTGATCGCAGCGTGATCCCAATCACGGCTTTCGCGGGAAAGAAAGTCGCGATCTTCGGGCTGGGAGACTCGGGATTCGCGAGCGCGCGCGCGCTTTTGGCCGGCGGGTCCGAAGTGATCGCCTGGGACGACAATGCCAGTGTCATTGCGAAGGCGACGCGGGCGGGCGTGCCCACCGGGGATCTCCGCCATATCGAATGGTCGGGAATTTCGGCACTCGTGCTTGCCCCTGGCGTGCCGCTCTCCCATCCCGCACCGCATTGGCCGGTGGGCCTTGCGCGCGCAGCGGCGGTAGAAGTGATCGGCGATATCGAGCTGTTTTGTCGCGAGCGGCGCCGCCAAGCTCCGCAATCCCCGTTCGTGGCGATCACCGGCACCAACGGGAAATCGACGACCACGGCGCTCGTCGCACATCTCATGCGCTGTGCGGGCCACGATACCCAGGTCGGCGGCAATATCGGCACCGCAATTCTCTCGCTCGAGCCGCCGCGGGCCGGGCGCGTCCATGTGATCGAAGTTTCGTCCTATCAGATCGATCTGGCGCCGACGCTCGATCCCGCGGTCGGCGTCCTCATCAACGTGAGCGAGGATCATCTCGACCGCCACGGGACGCTGCGCGACTACGCCGCCGTCAAGGAGCGGCTGGTCATGGCCGTGCAGAAGGAAGGAACCGCAATCGTCGGCGTGGACGACAACTGGTGCGCGGCGGCGGCGGACCGCATCGAGCGCTCGGGCAAGCGCGTCATGCGCGTGTCGGTCCGCCGCCCGCTGCCCGACGGGCTCTACGTGGAGGCGGACAGGATCATGCGGGCGGCGGGCGGCAGCGCGCACGCCATCGCTCACCTCGGCGGCATCGGCTCGCTGCGCGGCGTGCACAACGCCCAGAATGCCGCTTGTGCCACCGCCGCGGCGCTCGCGCTCGAACTCAGCACGCGGACCATCGAACAGGGCCTGGTATCATTTCCCGGTCTGGCCCATCGCATGGAGCAGGTCGGCCGGCTGGGCCGCGTCTTGTTCGTGAATGATTCGAAAGCGACCAATGCCGACTCGACCGCGCAGGCCTTGGCCTGCTTCCCGGCGGTCTTCTGGATTGTCGGCGGCAAGCCGAAAACCGGCGGGATAGCCCCGCTTGCCGGCTTCTTCCCACGTGTGCGCAAGGCCTATCTCATCGGGGAGGCTGCGCCCGATTTTGCCCGCACGCTCGAAGGGCAGGTGCCCTACGTGATGGCCGGCTCGCTCGACCGCGCCGTCGATCTGGCCGCCCGCGATTCGCAAGCCTGCGACGCGCCCGAGCCGGTCGTGCTGCTGTCGCCCGCCTGTGCGTCGTTCGATCAGTATCTGAATTTCGAGATCCGTGGCGACAGGTTCCGTGAGCTGGTGCAGGCGCTTGACGGTCTCACCCCTGCCTGAAGGCAAATTTTCCGGCTCAGGGGCTGGCTGCTGGATATGCCGACGGCGCGAGCAACGTTAATGTTCACGCCGCAACGCGAGGATCAATGAGCACGCCATTGTCGGGAAAGCTGGCGCTGGTCACCGGTGCTAGCGCAGGCATCGGCCGGGCGACCGCGCTCGCGCTTGCGGAGGCGGGAGCGAGAATCATTGCGACTGGGCGGCGCAAGGTTGAGCTCGAGAGCCTGGCGCGGCAATGCGGTGGGGCCGGCATTGAAATCGTTGCGGGCGACCTCAATGATGCCCGCTTCGCGCTCGAGCTCGCCGAGCGAGCCCGTTCGGTCGATATTCTGGTGAACAATGCGGGCATCCTGAAATATGCTCCGCTCCTGGATATGACCAATTCGGATTGCGAGGACATGTTCCGCACCAATGTGCTGGCCTCCTTTCGCATCACGATGGCGGTGGCGAGATCGATGGTGGAGTTGCGCCGTGGCCACATCATCGTCATGACGTCGATCGCGGCGCGGGAGGTGTACCGGCTGGACGTGGTCTACTGCGCTACCAAGCACGCGCTCTCGGCATTTGCCCGCGGCCTGCGACTCGAGCTCCAAGGTCATGGCATCAAGGTCACCGAGATCGCGCCCGGCATGGTCGATACCGATATCCGTGCCGGCAGCGATCATCCGGGCGTGATCGCGGCACTCAAGTCGCGAACATTCGAGGCGCTCATCCCAGCGGAGGTGGCGGCCGCCGTCGTATATGCTGCTGGGGCCGAACCCAACTGTTGTCCCGATCTCATCGAGCTGAGGCCGCAAGGCTCCGCAGCCTGATCGAAATGCGCACAATCAAGAAGCCGTGGAAGGAAACATAGGAAGGAATACAATCATGGCAAAGACGATGGCAAAGTTGCAGGCGCCGGCCCGAAAAACGTCGCGCAAGCCTGCTGCGGGACGCACAAAGCGGGCTGCTCGCCCCAAAGCGCGGCGCAAGCAGACATTCAATGTCAGCCATTTCCGGCCGGAGGACTTTCGCGCGGATGGCCTGCGCAGCTATGCGAGATACCGTGACCTCGGCATGGGCAAGGCTACCAACGGGCTCTTGCAGGCACACGTGATCCGTCTCACCCCGCCGTGCGATCCGGCGGTGGTATCGAAGCGCCACTTCCACGACGTGGATGTACAGATGATCTACGTTCTCAGGGGATGGATCAAAACGGAATTCGAACGGGAAGGGGAGGTGACGATGCGGCAGGGGACCGCCTGGCTGCAGCCCCCGCGCATCAAGCATACCGTGCTGGATTATTCCGACGACTGCGAGTTGCTTGAAATCATTTCGCCCGCGGAGTTCAAAACGGTGGAGCTGGAATAGCGCGTCGGACGAAGGCCGACGGCAAACGAGAACTCAACGATTCGGGAGGAAACCATGACGGCCAGGCACACGGTGACGCGACGCAGAATGGTCAAGGGCGTAGTTGGCGCTTCGGCGCTCGCCGCCGCACCGGCGTTCCTGCGGCATGCGAGCGCGGCGACACCGATCAAGGTCGGAATTCCGACAGTGATCACCGGCGGCTATGCCCTGCTGGGAAGCCAGGTCATTCGCACCTGCAAGCTGGTCAAGAAAATGATCGACGCCAAGGGTGGGGTGCTCGGGCAGCCGGTCGAGTTCTTCTATCAGGACACGCAAGGCGACCCCGCGACCTGCGTGCGCAAGTGCCAGGAGCTGGTCGAACGCGACAATTGCCGCATCCTCTCGGGCGTCATCGTCTCCTCCGAGGCGGCGGCGATGCTGCCGAAGCTTGAAGAGTGGAATGCGATTTTCATCTCGCACGGCAACGGTGATGGCCGACTCACTGCCGAGCTGCTCGTGCCTCGGTTCTTCCGCGCCAATACGTCCGCGCCCATGGGAGCGCGCGCGCTCGCCCTCTACCTCAAGGATGCCCCGGAGAAGAAGTTCATCGCCATGGCCTCCGATGCCGCCTGGGGCCGATCCAGCAACGCCGCCTTCGAGGAGCAGATCAAGAAGGTCGGCAAGGACCTCGTCGACAAGATGTACGCGCCGGTCGCCAACAAGGACTATTCGCCCTACATCACGAGGATCCTGCAATCCGGCGCGCAGGGCTGCTATGTCGCGCTGCAAGGCGACGAGGCGCGCGCTTTCTACTCGCAGGCGACACAATACGGGCTCGCTCAGCGCGTGCAGTTCTTCACCGAGATCGTGGCGCAAGCGGACATCAAGGTGCTCGGCAAGGATGCGATCGGACTGATGGGGTCATCGCGCTATCCGCTCACCTACGACATCCCGCAGAACAATGCGTTCCGCGAGGCGTTCATGAGCGAATACAAGAACGAGATCCCGGACTGGTCGGACGGCGAGATGTATCAGGCGCTGATGATCCTGTTCGCCGCCATCGAGAAGGCAGGCTCGCCGGAGCCGACGAAGATCGCTGCAGCGATGGAGGACCTCGACGTGACCAGTGTCAAGGGGCCAGTTCTCATGCGCAAATGCGATCACCAGGGCGAAAACCAGGGCTTTGTGGTCAAGGTCGCCAGGAACGAGAAATATGCCGAGCCGGTCGCCGAGATCGTCAAGATTTATCCGCGCGAGATGAACACTCCGGATTGCCGGAGCTCCAGCTTCAGCAAGTGAGTCTCGGCTTTATCCTGGCGCAGTGCCTGGGCGCGCTCTCGCAGGCGGCGGTCCTGTTTTTCATCGCCTGCGGGCTCACCCTGATCTTTGGCATCATGCGCATCATCAATTTTGCGCACGGCGCCATCTTCATGCTCGGTGCGTATGTCGGCTTCACCATCGTTGCAGTGACCGGCAGCTTTCTTTTGTCGCTCGTTCTTGCTCCGATCGTCGTCGGCGGTCTCGGGATGGCGTTCGAGCGCGTCTTTTTGCGCCATCTGTACGGCCGGCGCGACGGCGGCGCTTACCTGCTCCTCACCTTCGGGCTTGCTGTCGTCCTGAGCGAGCTCATCCGGATGATCTGGGGCGCCCAGCCGCGCGCGTCCGGCATTCCCGATTTTCTGCGCGGCATCGTCGTTATCCTGGAGCAGCCGTTTCCCCTCTATCGGTTGTTTCTGATTGCGGCCGGGCTCGCGGCCGCCCTCGCCATCTGGCAGTTCCTGGAGCGCACGCGCGCCGGACTCTTGATCCGCGCGGTGTCGCAGAACGCGGAGATGGTGCACGCGCTCGGCACCGACGTCGCGCTCGTGCGCACCGCCGTGTTCGGTCTCGGCTGTGCGATGGCCGCTCTCGGCGGCGTGCTCGCCGCGCCGCTGGTGACGGCGTTTCTCGGCATGGGAACGACCGTGGTGATCGACGCCTTCGTCATCGTCATCATGGGCGGCATGGGCTCCTTCCTCGGCTCCTTGATCGGCAGCGTTCTGGTGGGCTTCGTGCAGGTGCTCGGCGCCTACTACTTCCAGGATCTCGCACTGGCTTTCATGTACTTTCTAATGCTGATCGTTCTGGTCATCCGTCCCGGCGGCCTGCTCGGCAGGGAGGATTAAATGAGCCGGAACGTCAGCTTCGCGCTCACCGTCGGCATCTGCATGCTGTTGCCCTTCATGGTGCCGCAGTATTCATTGACCGTCCTGATCGAGGCGTTGATCTTCGGCCTCTTCGCCATGAGCCTCGACCTGTTGGTGGGCTATTGCCGGCTCTATTCGTTCGGCCATGCTGCGGCCTACGGGTTGGGCGCCTATTCCGCGGCCCTCATCCTCACGCGGCTCCTATTGCCGCTGCCGATCGGAATCGTGCTTGCCGTGCTGGTAACAACTCTTGTGGCGGTTCCCGTCGCCTGGATCTGCACGCGATCGACGGGCGTCTCGTTCGCCATGCTCACCCTTGCCTTCGCGCAGCTCGGGTATGCCATGCTGTTTCGCTTCCGCGACATCACCGGTGGCTCCGACGGCATTGTCGGCATCCCGCGACCGCCCGGGCCGCTTGGCATGACCTGGTTCCAGGGCAAGACCGGATACTACTATCTCGTGCTCGGCTGCCTTATTGGCTCATATCTCTTGTGCCGTGCCATCGTGCGCTCCCCGTTCGGCGCGGTGCTCGCCGGCATTCGCGAGAACGAGGCCAAGACTATCGCGCTCGGGTACAATACGCGCGCCTACAAGATTGCGACCGTGGTGCTCGCCCACGGATTTGGCGCCCTTGCCGGCGCGCTGTATGCCGCCTTTGCGGGTTTCGCCTCACCCGAATTGTTCTTCTGGCTGGTCTCCGGCCGCGTCTTGATCATGGTGGTGGTGGGCGGGGCTGGAACGCTGATCGGACCGGTCCTCGGCGGTGTATTCTTCGTATTCCTCGAGCATGAGCTTTCAGAGATTACCGACCTGTGGCCGCTCATCTTCGGCTCGGTCTTCATGACGTTCGTCATGTTTGCTCCGCAGGGCATCTGGGGCATCCTGACGCGTCGCTCCAGTCCCAGAGCCGAGCTCCCGGGTGCCGGCAACGAAACATCCGATGCCGCTGCTTGAATGCAAAGGCCTGGTGAGACGCTTTGGCGCGCTGGTCGCCGTCGATGCGGTCGACATGAGCCTGGAAGCCGGCAGGATCCGCGCGGTCATCGGCCCCAACGGCGCCGGCAAGTCGACCATGTTCAACTTGATCACGAGCGTGCTCAAGCCCAGCGCCGGCGAAGTCATTTTTGCCGGCGAGAACATTACCGGGCTGCCGGTGCATGCGGTGGCGCTCAAGGGCATCGCGCGCACGTTCCAGCTCTGCCACGTCTTTCCGGCGCTCACCGCGCGTGAGAATGTTCGGATCGCCGCGCAGGCACGTGAGCATCAGCGTTGGCGGTTTATTGGCGGGCGGCATGTGGTCACGCGCTCCACCGCAGCCGCCGACGAGGCGCTCGAGCATTTGCGGCTTACGCGTCTTGCCAATGTCCGCGCGGCGCTCCTCTCGCACGGCGACCAGCGCCTGCTCGAAGTGGCCATGGCGATCGCGCAGAAGCCGCGGCTGCTCATGCTCGATGAGCCGACCCAGGGCCTCTCGCTGGAGGAGACCGACCGCGCGGTGGAGGTTCTCAAGAGCATGCTCGGGGCCGGGAATCTCAGCGTGCTGCTGGTCGAGCACGACATGGAAGTGGTGTTCAAGCTCGCTCACGACATCACGGTTCTGCATCGCGGCCGCGTCATCGCCGACGGGTCGCCCGCGGCCGTCAAGGCCAATGCCGCCGCGCGCAGCGCCTATCTCGGAGGGACCGAGTGATGCTGCGCAGCGAACGCCTGCGCGTGGAAGATCTGCATGCGTATTACGGCCATGGGCACATTCTGCAAGGGCTGAATTTGGAGATTGCCCCCGGTCGCATCGCCGCCGTGCTCGGCCGCAACGGCGTCGGCAAGACCACTGCGCTGCGCTCGATCATCGGGCTTGCGCCCCCGCGCAGCGGCCGCGTGCTGCTTGGCGACCGGGATGTCGCGGGCTGGCCGCCCCATCGCATCGTTCGGCTCGGCCTCGGTTACGTACCCGAGGGACGCATGATCCTTCCCGATCTCACCGTGGCGGAGAACATCCAGGTGGCGCAGCGCGTGGCCTCCGGACAGTGGTCGACAGAGCGTCTTTTCACGCTTTTTCCCGCGCTCGCGGAGCGACGGCGCAACAAAGGCGCGCAGCTTTCCGGCGGCGAGCAGCAGATGCTCGCGGTCGCCCGCGCGCTCGCGACCGATCCCAAGGTCATGCTGCTGGACGAGCCCTCGCAAGGACTTGCGCCGCTGGTGGTGGAGGAACTCACGCGACTGATAGCGCGGCTTCGGGATGAGGGAGTGAGTGTCCTGCTGGTCGAGCAGAACCTGAAGCTCGCCGAGGCAGTGGCCGACGTGGTCTACGTCATGGTCAAGGGCAGGATGGTCTATGACGCACCGCTCGCGCGCTTCCAGGCGGAGCGCGAGGAGGTAAAGGCGAAGTACCTCACCCTGTAATGTTCGATCAAAGGCGAACCTGTCCCTTCAACGCGACGATGCTGGAAAAACTGCGCGGCCTGCCAGCGGAGTCTGGAACCCGCCGCCATCTGCTAACTGCTACCGCGTTCCCCAGTTCATACCGGAAATATCAGCTCTGGCCCGCGGGCACATGACAGAGCCGCAGACGCGTGCGACAGTCTGGCCCGCTGACTTGCGTTCAATCGGTGACTTTAAATCGAACCTGTGCGGTGCGCCGTCATGAGCGATGGACTCGAACAAGTGATTGCGGCCAGGACCGTGCTCAGCCATGCCGATGGCGAGAACGGCTTGGTCTGGGTGCGCGGCCACAACATCAGCGATCTTGTCGTCCGCCATGGTTATGAGGGAACGGTCGCGCTCCTTTGGGATGGGTTCGCCGGCGAGTGTCTCACGCGGGAATGGGTCATCGCACAGCTTGGTCAGGCGCGCACTGTTGCCTTTTCGCGGCTCGATGAGTGGCTGCCGCTGGCAGCGCATAGACCGTTGAGCGAGGGCGTGCGAATCGCACTTGCAGCCCTGCCTGACGATAGCCCGCCTGCGGCGATTGCAGCCGCGCTGCCGGTGGCTATCGCTGCGCTACTGCGCACGCGCGAGGGCAAATCACCCGTTTCACCGGATGGCGCACTCGCGACCGCGGCGGACTTTCTGCGCATGATCAGCGGCGCGCCGGTCGAGGAAAAGTTCGCTACCGCGCTCGACGCCTATCTCACGGCGGTTATCGACAATGGCCTCGGGACATCCACATTCGCCGCACGGGTGATCATCTCAGCGCGAGCATCTCTGGTGGCGGCTGTTCTCGGCGCCTACGGCGCATTTACCGGGAGCTTGCACGGCGGGGCGCCGGCTTTGGCGCTCGATATGCTCGACGCAATTGCCGCAAGCGGCGATATCGACTGCTGGCTCGAACGCACTCTGGCAGCCGGCGGGCGGCTGATGGGATTTGGCCACCGCGTGTTCCGCGTGCGTGATCCGCGCGCTGATATTCTGCGCGCGGCACTGCGGCAGCTCGATCCTCAGTGCCGGCGTCTCGACGTTGCGCTTGAGGTCGAACATCGGGCGGTTGCGGCGCTGGCGCGCCACAAGCCCGGACGCCGGCTTGAAGCCAATATCGAGCTCGATGCCGCACTGCTTCTCGACGCTATCGGATTGCCGCGCGAGGCATTCACGCCGGTGTTTGCCATCGCGCGCACGCCAAGTTGGATTGCGCACGCGATCGAGCAGCAGAAAACCGGGCGAATGGTCCGCCCGCGCTCCGCTTATGTCGGTCGCTGGGCCGGCGCATAAGCCGACGCCTGTGCCACCCTGTTGCCGGCGTGTTGTGCTTCCTCACCGCTCCGCGTAGGGAGACGACGCCGGCAACGGCAGCACGGGTCCGCGAACCTGCAGGCTCTTCGGCCACACCACGTATGACTTGTCATCGACGTACTGGATGATGACCGGGAATGCACGTTCGTTCTGGCCGGGCGCATCAGTCTCTTCGCCGCCGAATTTGACCCCGAAGCCGAGCAGGGTGCCGCCTTGCGGAAGATCGACCGCGAGCGCTGCCTTGCGCAGCGCGTCGGCATCGAAGCCGCCGTACTTCCTGATGGCAGCCGGCAATACCTCGGTCAACAGCACGTAGGTATTGCTTGCCGCCATGCCGACATGGGCTGACTTGATCACCGTGCCGGGGCGGGCCTTCACGTATTCATCGCCGACCATACGGATGATTTCCGCCAGTCCAGGCTTGAGCACCTTTTCGTTGGTGAGCCAGATCGAGATCGGGTCGACGTTGAAGAAATAGTTCACGTCGGTGCCGAGCGCCTCCTTCAGCTTGTCGTAAACGCCATAGCCGGCCCCGTGTCCAATCAATGCGCGAAACCGCAGTCCCATCTCGCGCGCCTGCCGCAGGAAAAGGGTGATGTCCGGATTGTAACCAGTGTGAAAGATGATATCAGGACGCTCGCGCTTTAGCTTGATCACCAGCGACGACAAGTCGGGAGCCGTCGCCGAGTAGCTTTCGTTGACCACGATGTTGAAGCCGGCCTTCTTGGCGCCGTCCTCAGTGCCATGCGCCACGTCGACCCCGTACGCCCCGTCTTCGTGGATGATGGCGATGCGCAGGTCCTTCGGCGCCTTGCCGAATTTCTCCTGCGAGTAGGCCGCAACGAAGTCGGTTGAGGCCAGGCCGAACTGGCGGCCGCTCGGCTGCGCCCGGAAGACATATTTCAAGTGACGGTTCTCAAGAACGGCCGAGGAAATACAAGTCGTGATCCACAAGAACTTCTTGACCTGATCTACGCGCGCTGCGACCGGAACGCATTGCGCCGAGGAGAAGAAGCCGAGCAGGATGTCCACCTTCTCCTGGTCGATCAGACGGATGGCTTCGTTGATGGCGATGTCGGGCTTGCTTTGCGCGTCCGCATAGATCGGCTCGATCTGATAGCCCTCGATCCCGCCCTTCTTGTTGAAATAGTCGATGATGATCTTGGTGCCGAGGGCGTGAAGATCGGAGCCGCCGGCGGCCAGCGGACCGGTGTAGTCGTAGACCACCCCGATCTTGATTTTCTTGCCCGCTTCCTCAGGTGCGGCCATTGTCGTGCCAAGCAACAGCGCCGCAGCGATCAGCCCGCCGGCAAAGCCCGTGCCCTTCCCGAAAAACATTGCAGCCTCCCTCAATGGCGTTCTATTTTGTTTTTGCTCGTGACGGGGTCATTACAGGCGCACGGCCGAATGCTGTCAACCGCGCAGCGTTGGTTACCTCTCTGCGCGCGTAGCTGGTGGTCGATTTAGGCAGAAATCCGGGATCGTGCTTGCCTGCGGCCCCTGCGGATCGCGGATTTCACTGCGTTCAATCCGGGCTACTATTTGGGCCATGTCCGCAGAGACCGATTTCAAGGACAAGAAAGCCCTCGTGACCGGCGGCAGCCGCGGCATTGGGCGCGCGACCTGCCTCGAGCTCGCGCGCCGGGGCGCCGATTTGGCCTTTATCTATCGCAATCGGGACGGTGAAGCCGAGGCGACGGCGACGGAGGTTCGTGCGCTGGGCCGACGCGCGCTGGCGCTTAGGGCCGATCTCGCGCACGCCTCCGCTGTCGGCGCTGCCATCGACCGTGCCGCGGCCGAGATCGGAGGAATCGATGTGCTGGTGCATGCCGCCGGCGCCATGGTCGCCTGGAGCGAGACCGCGGAACTCTCGACCGAGGATTGGGACCGTTACATGGCGGTTGATCTGTCCGGTGCCTTTTACGCAATTCGCGCGTCGCTTCCCCATCTGCGCAGGGCGGGCGCCGGCACGATCGTCGCCATCTCGTCCATTGCCGCGCAGATGTGCCAGCCGCGCAACGTGCAGGGCGCTGCGGCAAAGGCCGGATTGGAGGCGATGGTGCGCGTCGTGGCCCGTGAGGAAGCGAAACACGGCATTCGCGCCAACGCTGTGGCGATCGGCTTGACCGATACCGACATGGGGCGCGCGGCTTTCGCGCAGTGGGGACCGCAGACCTCGGAACGGATTGTCCGCGCCATTCCGCTGCGTCGCATCGGCACGCCCGAGGAGGTTGCGCGTGTCGTGTGCTTCCTGGCCGGACCCGATGCCGCCTACATCACCGGCAAGGTGCTGCAGGTCGATGGCGGGCAAATCATCGCGGCCTAGGCCCATTTCGGGATAGGGAAGAACGTCATGACTTTCACAGTCGCGGCAAGGAGAGCGCGGTGGCATTCGAGACGCGGTTGACGCCGGCCATGGCCGCGCGCTGGCGCGGCGCCGGCCTATGGAGCGACGAAACCTTTGCGGCGGTGCTGGCGCGCCGCGTGCGCGAGGCGCCCGACCGCGAGGCGCTGACCGAAGGGACGCACCGGCTCACCTACCGCGAGTTCGCGCAGGGCATCGACCGCATGGCGTCCCGACTGCGCGCGCTCGGCATCGGGAAAGGAGACGTGGTGACGATCCAGCTGCCGAACTGGATCGAGTTTGCGTTCGTGTTCTTCGCGTTGGAGCGCCTCGGCGCGGTAGCGGTGACGGTCAGCGTCGATTTTCGCAGCCGAGAGCTGGAATACATCATGCGTTTTGCCGGCAGCAAGATGCTCGTCTGCTGCGCGCGGTTCCGCGATTTCGATCATGTTGCCATGGCGCGGGAGCTTTGGCCCCGGCTTCCGGCGCTCACACGCATCGGCGTCGTACGCGGCGAGCCCGGCCCGGGCATGGTGAGCCTCGACGACATCGCTACCGGGAGCGGGCCGCCCGCAGGTTTTGTGCCGGTAACGATGGACGCCGACACGGTCATGCGCATGGCCTTTACGTCCGGCACCACCGGCAACCCCAAGGGCGTCATGCACAGTCACAACACGACGCTTGCCGCTTCACGCATTCTCAATGGCGATCTCGGGCTTGGCCCTGATGATGTGATGCTCATCTGGCTGCCGCTCGGCCTCAACTGGGGCTATCTTACGCTGGTACAATCGGTCCTCGCTGGCGCGAGGGCAGTGCTGCTCGATCGCTTCCGGGCGGCCGCTGCGCTCGACCTCATCGAGCGGGAACGGGTCACCTACATTCCGACCGCGCCGGCATCGCTGACCAGCATTCTGCAGGAGCCCGACCTTGCTCGGCGCGACCTCGCCAGCCTGCGAATTGTGGTCAGCGGCGGCGCATCGGCGCCGGTCGAGACCATCAGAGCCTGGCGCCGCGTCGCACCCGGCGCGCTGCTCGAGCTGCTCGGCATGCTGGAGACTGGCTATCAGGCCTATACGCGCCCCGCCGATGATCCCGAGCGGGTTGCAGGCTCGGTCGGGCAACCTGCCAGCCACATGGGGCTCAAGCTGGTCGACGCCGGCGGCCGCGAAGTGGCGCGCGGCGAGGAGGGCGATATCTGCGCCAATGGGCCCTCGGTGCATCTCGGTTATCACAGCAATCCCGCGGCCAACGCCGAAGCGTTCCTGCCGGACGGCTGGTTCCGCAGCGGAGATCTCGGCATGATCGATGCCGACGGGAATCTGCGCATCGTCGGACGGCTGAAAGAGATGATCAATCGCGGTGGCAAGAAGTTCTTCCCGCGCGAGATCGAAGAGATCCTCTATACCCATCCGCAGGTGCTCTACGCCGCCATCGTGGGCATTCCGGATGCGCGGCTGGGCGAGCGCAACTGTTTGTGCCTGGTGCCGCGTGCGGGCGAAACTCCGACGCTCGAGGGCTTAGTCGGCTTTCTTGGCGACAGCGTCGCCACCTACAAGCTGCCCGAGCGGCTTGAACTGTTCTCGCAGTTTCCCTTCACTCCGACCGGCAAGATCCAGCGCCACGCGCTCGTGCGCGACGTCATGGCGCGGATTTCAGCCGCGCACTGATCGTCGACTGGCTCGGAGCATGATCCATGGATGAATCCTACTCGCGCTTCTCGCGATTGCTCATCGATCGACCGCATCCGCGCGTCCTGCGCGTGGTCATGAACCGGCCGGACAAGCTCAATGCCGCCGACGGCGAGATGCATTCCGACCTCACCGAGATCTGGCGCGTGATCGACGCCGACCCGAGCGTTAGCGCGGTGCTGCTCACCGGCGCTGGCAAGGCGTTCTCTGCCGGCGGCGATCTCGATCTGGTGGACAGGATGATCGCGGATTTTCACACCCGCATGCGCGTGTGGAAGGAAGCGCGCGACATGGTCTACAACCTGATCAACTGCAGCAAGCCGGTCGTCTCGGCCATCAATGGCGCGGCGGTGGGTGCGGGGCTGGTGCTCGCGATCCTTGCCGACATCTCCATCGCCGCCCGCTCGGCCAGGCTGATCGACGGCCACACCAAGCTTGGTGTCGCAGCCGGCGACCACGCCGCGATCATCTGGCCGCTTCTGTGCGGCATGGCCAAGGCCAAATATCACCTGCTGTTGTGCGAGCCGGTCACCGGCGAGGAGGCTGAGCGCATCGGCCTTGTTTCGCTCGCGGTGCCCGACGCCGACCTTCAGGCGCGCGCTCTCGACATTGCGGTGCGGCTTGCGCAAGGCGCCCCGAACGCGATCCGCTGGACCAAATATGCGCTTAACAATTGGTTGCGAGTGGCGGGTCCAATTTTCGATGCATCGCTCGGCATGGAATTTCTTGGCTTCTCGGGGCCGGAGCTGCCCGAGGGCGCCGCCGCCTTGCGCGAGAAGCGCCCGCCGCAATTCCCGCAGGAGGGCGCCGTCTGAGCCGCGAGGCGACTCAGCGCATGTGCTCAAGGCTGTGGCTCAATGCATGACCGTTCCGCCGTCGACGGCGATCGTTTGGCCGGTGACGAGGCGACTTGCATCGGAGACCAGCCAGTGAATGGTGCCCACGAGATCCGATGGCAGGAGATTGCGAGCGATCGCCTGACCCGCCTTGATCGTGTCGAGCGCCCTGTCGGCCTTCTCCGCGAAGAATTCGCGCGTTCCCTCGGTCAGGACCACACTCGGCGCGACGGCATTCACGCGGATGTTGTCGCGCCCGAGCTCGCGCGCGAGCCCGCGGGTAAGCCCGATGACCGCGGCCTTCGAGGTTGTGTAGTGCAGCCCATATGGCATTCCGTAGGTGGCAGCGAGCGAAGCTATGTTGACGATGCTGCCGCCGCCGACAGCGCGAAGGGCAGGCACAACCGCCTTGCAGCAGTTCCAGACGCCCTTGACGTTCACGGCCATTGCGGCGTCCCATTCGGTTTCGCCGATCGCATCGAAGCGGCCCCCTTTGAGAGCGCCGAACAGAGCTGCGTTGTTTATGAGCGCATCGATGCGGCCGAACGCAGCGAGCGCGGTGCGCGCCAAATCCGATGCGGAGGAAGCGTTCGCGACGTCGAGCTTGGTAGCGGCCGCACCGGCGCCCGCGGCCTTTACCAGGTCGAGGGTCTTGGTGCAGTCGGTGATATCTGCAATCACGATGCGGGCGCCGTGGCTGCCGAGGTGGCGCGCGTATTCCTGCCCGATTCCGCGCGCGGCGCCGGTGATGACAATGACTTTGCCTTCGATATTCATGGTGATCTCCTCGCGAACCCGAATTCAGCGGCAGTATGCCAGTTTAGCTCAATGCTCCCGAAGGGTTCCCTTTGTTAACGCGCTGTCAACCAACCATCGGCACCACTGTCGGTCTGGGGGGCGAATGGTTTCGCGGCTCGAGCGTACGCACTTTGCGGCCTGGTGGTGGACAGTCGACCGCCTGCTGCTGGCTGCGCTGCTCGCGCTCGTCGTCGGCGGCATCGTGCTCTCGCTTGCGGCCAGCCCGCCGGTTGCGTCCCGGCTCGGGCTGGATCCGTTCTATTTCGTCGGCCGGCACATGCTCTATGTGCCTCCGACGATCGCGATCATGCTCGCGACGTCCTTTCTGCCGCCACGCCACATCCGGCGCTTGGCACTCGTCGTCTTCGTCCTGAGCATTTTGCTGGTTGCTGCATCGCTGCAGTTCGGCCCGGAAGTGAAGGGTGCGCGGCGCTGGCTGGTCTTGTTCGGGATCAACATTCAGCCTTCCGAATTTCTCAAGCCCTCCCTCGTCGTTTTGATCGCCTGGCTGTTCGGAGAATCCGCGCGTCGGCCGGAGATGCCCGCAAACACGATTGCGCTGTTATTGCTCCTGCTTGCTCTTACTGGTCTGGTGCTGCAGCCCGATTTTGGCCAAACCATGCTGGTTGCCTTGGTCTGGAGCGCCCTCTTTTTTCTTTCCGGTATGCGGATGGTCTGGGTCGCCGGGCTCGGCGGCGCGGCCGCCGTCGGCATAGCGAGCGCTTATTTGCTCATCCCTCACGTCGCGCGCCGCATCGAACGCTTCCTCGATCCCGCATCCGGCGACAGCTTCAACATCGATCAGGCGCTGGAATCATTTCAACGCGGCGGCTGGTTCGGGCGCGGGCCGGGCGAGGGCACGGTCAAGCGCATCCTGCCGGAGAGCCACACCGATTTCGTCTTTGCGGTCGCTGCCGAGGAGTTCGGCATCGTACTCTGCCTGCTGTTGGCTGCCGTCTTTGCCTTCATCGTGCTGCGCGCGCTGCGCCATGCGATGGCGAACGAGGACGCCTTCACGCGCTTTGCCGCGGCTGGCCTTGCCATCCTGTTCGGGTTCCAGTCAGCGATCAACATGGCCGTAAATTTGCACCTGATGCCGGCCAAAGGGATGACGCTCCCGTTCATCTCCTTCGGGGGCTCATCCATGATCTCGCTCGCCTATGCGATGGGAATGCTGCTTGCCTTGACGCGGGAGCGGCCGCGCGCTGTGCTCTTGAAGAGTCCCGGTTTGGCAAGCCAGGGCGCGTCCATCGCGGCCTAAGCCTGCGTTCTGCTCCCGGAATATTCGGCGGCAGGCATCCGGCAAGCACGACCGTTGGAAATTGAAAGCGTAAGATGCCTTGTCCGCAAAGGCGCTGAGAAGCCCGTGATGCCTTCAAGCACGGAGCAAGCCAGGACCGCGCCGCTGGTGCTGGTCGCAGCCGGGGGCACCGGAGGCCATCTTTTCCCGGCGCAGGCGCTGGCCGAGGCACTGGCGCGTCGCGGCATAATTGTCGATCTCGCGACCGACCATCGCGCCGAGCACTACGGCGATAAATTTCCTGGAAGAAATATCCACATCATCGCAAGCGAGACGCTGCGCGGCCGAGGTCCATTTTCCCTGGCCCGCACGGTGGTGAAACTGGGTATCGGAACCACCCAGGCATGGCTTCTTCTCGGCCGCACCAAACCGGCGGCGGTCGTGGGATTCGGCGGCTATCCGACCATTCCTCCCGTCATGGCCGCGACGCTGCGCAACATTCCAACCATGATCCATGAGCAGAACGCCGTGATGGGACGTGCCAATCGACTGCTTGCGTCGCGCGTTAGCGCGATTGCAACGAGCTTTGCCGGCGTGCTCGAGCAGAACCCCGCACTCAATGCCAAGGCGACGCGAACCGGCAACCCAGTGCGGGCGATGGTGGTCGCGGCTGCCACGGCACCTTACCGGAGGCCGGCTCCTGCAAATGTATTTCAGCTTCTGGTGTTCGGTGGCAGCCAGGGGGCGCGTATCATGGCGGACGTGGTACCCATGGCAATCAGGCAGCTCGATGTGCAGTTGCGAGGGCGTCTCAACGTCGTGCAGCAGGCCCGCGAGGAAGACGTTGCGCGTGTAAGGCAGGTCTACGCGCAGGCCGAAGTGGCTGCCGAGGTGGCCTCATTCTTTGGCGATCTTCCCGCCCGAATTGCGGCCGCGCATCTTGTCATCGCCCGCTCTGGCGCTTCCACTGTCGCGGAACTCTCTGCCATCGGACGACCTGCGATCCTGGTGCCTCTTCCGCATGCGCTGGATCAGGATCAATCCGCCAACGCTGCGGTGCTGGAACATGCCCGCGGCGCCGTGCGAATCGAGCAGAAGGAATTCACTCCCGAGTGGCTGGCCCGCGAAATCCACACGCTTGCCAGCGCTGCGGAAAAGCTCGTAGCAATGGCCGCGGCGGCGCGCTCGCAGGGGGTAATCGACGCCGCCGAGCGACTTGCAGACCTCGTATTTGAGGTAACGTCAAAGGCTCGACAATGAAGCTGCCGAGAGATATCGGACCAATCCATTTTGTCGGCATCGGCGGCATCGGCATGAGCGGCATTGCCGAGGTGCTCATCAATCTCGGCTACAGCGTGCAAGGCAGCGATGCCTACGACAGCGCCAACGTCAAGCGGCTGCGCGATAAGGGGGCAGGAATTTCCATCGGTCATTCCGCCAATGCCCTTGGAGATGCCGCCGTGGTCGTGGTGTCGACCGCCATCAAACGCGATAATCCCGAGCTCACCGCCGCGCGCGCCAGGCGCCTGCCGGTCGTGCGGCGCGCGGAGATGCTCGCCGAGCTGATGCGTCTCAAGAGTTGCGTCGCCATTGCCGGAACGCACGGGAAGACGACCACGACTTCGCTCGTAGCCGCATTGATCGATGCCGGCGGCTTCGATCCGACGGTCATCAATGGCGGAATCATCAACGCCTATGGCACCAATGCGCGGCTCGGCGCCGGCGACTGGATGGTGGTCGAGGCCGACGAATCCGACGGTACCTTCTTGAAACTGCCGGCTGATGTCGCGGTCGTAACCAACGTCGACCCTGAGCATCTCGATCATTTCCTGACTTTCGAGGCCGTGCAGGAGGCCTTTCGCGCCTTTGTCGAGAACGTGCCGTTTTACGGCTTCGCGGTGATGTGCACGGACCACCCCGTGG
>Ga0306926_10001183_pt1 | contig 25723 bp, 26 predicted proteins | sample flu12Cox44000178_FD_203759 | JGI IMG/M metagenome (GOLD analysis project Ga0306926, IMG submission 203759) | Lab enrichment of tropical soil microbial communities from Luquillo Experimental Forest, Puerto Rico - flux8day.12C.oxic.44.000.178 (v2)... | ecosystem: Environmental > Terrestrial >...
TTCAAACGCCGCCCTGGAGCCAGACCCTCACGATCCGCTGGCCTGCTACCAAGCGACCCTGGCGCCGCCCTTTCCGGCATAGCTCTGGCTGCGGTCGGAAAACTCGCCGTAGAAGCTGGCGAACAGCCAGGCATTGCGGCTGATGGCGAGCTTGGCGCCGGCGTCGATGCGCGCGGCATCGCGCGCGGCGCGCGGACTGGAGACGCTGCTCGCGTTGCGCTCCCTTGACGCCTTCGCTGGATGCGTGCGATCCGCCAACGACCTAGCGAAAGACGAGTGGCATCATGAGCCAAGGCCGGCGTCGAAGGGGCCCCGCTTTCGCCGCGGCAGGATGGACTCGCATGTCCCTGACGCCAGCGGCCGTGCCTCGACGATTCGTGTTTCGCTGGCAAAGCCCCAGGCCGGATCGAACCGGTGGACCTGATAGACCGGACGTATCTTCATGTGAGGCGGATACTCGCCTTTGCGCAGTGTCGTGGCGATGCACTGCACCACTGTCGCCGGGATGCTTCCGACACGACCCGTCGCAGCACGATGAACATGGCCGCTGAAAACGGCGACGACCCGCCCGGAGTGCTGCAAAGCCTGGCGTAGCCGCGACACCGTCTCCGTTGTTTCGAAGTGGAGGCGATCCGGTCCCACTAAAACCTCAAATGGCGGATGGTGCGTGAAAACCGCAATAGGCTTGGTGGTCTCGGCATCGATCAGGTCGACCAAACGTCTGACCCGCTCAGGGCAAAAGTCACCCTTGTTGCTGCCTGAACTCAGGGTATCCAGTGCAATCAGTCTTACCGGGTAATCGTCGATCGCGTAGTCGATGAAGTCGGAATCGGGCGCAAGATATCCGCATGCCGAAAAGGCCGCGCGCAAATTCACCCTGTTGTCCCTATTGCCGCCCAGGACATATACCGGCGCACGCGCTTTCGCGAGCGTGGCCACTGCCCGAGCGTATTCGTCTTGCCGTCCGTTATGAACGATATCCCCGGTGTGAACGATCACGTCGGGGGCCGGATCGAGCGCGTTTATGTCCGCAACCGTGAGTGCGAAATCGCGCATTCTCTGGTTGGCGTCGGGCGTATCAAGGGCCAAATGGGTATCGGAGATTTGCGCGATGATCATGATGCCGGACTCTAGCGCGTCGATCGCGGGCCTGCGTAGTACTCCTTGAGGATCGCCACCACCTCCGGCCGGCTGAACTCGGGCGGTATGTCCGCGTTAGACGAAAGCATTTCACGCTGCTCCGTGCCGGAGATCGAAATGTGATGCTGCGGATCGTGGGGACAGGTCTTCGCCGTCGCCATTCCGTAGCACTTCCGGCAGTAAAAAGTGACGTCGATCTTCAGCGGCTTGGTATGAAGTGCGCCGGGCCACAGCTGATCGAAGATGTGATGCGCATCGAAAGGGCCGTAGTAGTCGCCGACGCCGGCATGGTCGCGCCCGACGATAAGGTGCGAACAGCCGAAGTTCTGGCGAATGAGGGCATGAAGCAGCGCCTCGCGTGGACCGGCATAGCGCATCTCGATCGGATAGCCTGCTTGGATTACCGTTCCCGGGCGGAAATAATTGTCGATCATCGCCTGGATTGCTCGGGTACGAACGTCGGCTGGAATGTCGCCTGCTTTCAATTTCCCAAGCACCTGATGGATGAAAACACCGTCTGATACCTCCACCGCGATTTTTACCAGGTGCTCGTGGCTGCGGTGCATGGGATTGCGGGTTTGGAAGGCCGCGACATTGGACCAGCCGCGCTCGAGAAACATGGCCCGTGACTGAGCGGGGCGGATATAAAGGTCGGGGTATTTGGCAGGATATTCGCCTTCGCTAAGCACCATGATGGGCCCGGCCAGGTTGACATCCCCCTGATGCAGGACCTTTGCTACGCCTGGATGCTTGGGATCGGCGGTGCGATAGACGTGTTCGGCCTCGAGTTGTTTGTCGATTGAATATTTCTCGTGAATCTGCATCACGGCGAGTATTTCACCGGTCTCCGCGTCGATGAGCGTCACCTCCTCTTCGACATGCAAGCTATCGGCAAGGTCTTTGTTTACCGAAAGCGTGATCGGGATCGGCCAGAAGACGCCGCTGGTCAGTTTCATATGCAGGCACGAACCGCGCCAGTCGTCATGCCCCATAAAACCATCGAGCGGCGTATAGGCCCCCATTGCCAGCATGAAGACGTCGGAGACTGTGCGCGAGTCGAGAGGAATTTTCCTGAATTTCTCCGCCCGCTTGCGTTCCTCGGCCCGCTCCGTCTCCAGCAGCAACAGTGGCTTGACCTGCTCCGAATTGTGCGGCGGCACGAGTTGGGACACTGCGATGCTTTCCTAAAATTAGACGGCCTGGGAAAGGACGACCTTTGCAAACTGGACTGGCTGGCGGGGCCGGGCGCTCATGGAAGAATTACCCCGGAACGCGCAGGACGCGGGAGACATGGCGTTCTGAGGAGCCCCCGCGATCAATCTACGATGTGATAGACCGGAGCCTTCTCCATCTCCCACTTCCCGCTGTCCCGGTCGTAGCGGGACAAGGTGAAGCAATGCCAATCTTGGTCGTCCAGCTTCGGATGATCCGCCCGGTAATAGTATCCCGGCCACCGCGTTTCCGTCCGGAACAGGGTGTGCTGGGTGACACACTCCGAGGCCAAGACCCGGTGTTGAAGCTCCCATGCGCGCTGAAGCTGGTGAAGGTCTTCGGCCCCGAGATGGGCGAGATCTTCCTTCAGCATGCCCAGCAACTCGAGCCCACGGGTGAGTAGCGGTTCGTTGGTCGTATAGTGGGCGCCGATGCCGCCGACATATTCGTCCATGATCTTTTCGAGCCGCTGCAGGCCATGAATTGGCAAGATATAGCTCGGCGAAACGGTTCCTGCGACGATTTCGTTGCGCCCGACCTCGTAGTTCTCCATGGGCTTGTAGACGACCTTCTTGAGGTCTTCGTACTCCGCCTCGCTGACCTGAGGCTGCTGTTTGCCGAGGTCATTCACGTATCTGACCGCTGCCTTGCCGGCGATACGGCCTTCCGTGAAGGATCCCGACGAGAACTTGTGGGCGCTGCCGCCGATCGCGTCGCCGGCGCCGAAGAGGCCTTCAACGGTCATCATCCGGTTGTATCCCCACTGATACTCCGAGGGCGCGTAGTCTTCCGGACCGCTCGCCCACGCGCCCGAACACGTCGCATGGGAGCCCATGACGTAGGGCTCCGACGTGGTTAGTTCGGGATTTATTTCCTTGGGATCGATATTTTGCGACGCCCAGACGACCGCCTGCCCGATCGTCATGCCGAGGAAGTTCTCCCACCCGACTGTCTCCTTGTGCGGGTCTTTGAAGGCCTCGGTCGTGACCATGCGGATGGGACCTCTACCGGCCTTGACCTCCTCGAGCAGGGCGTGGTTGCGCAGGCATGTCGGCACCGGGTGTCGATCAACGTAATCCCCGACCCTTTCCCTGATTGAGTTGTACCAGGTGGGCTCGTAATCCTGCCCATAGGCGTTTTGCGTGTAGGTCTTCAGGTGCAGAAAATAGGCGCCGACCGGACCATAGCCATCCTTGAATCGGGTGAGGACGATCCGATTCTCCATCTGCGTCATCTTGGCGCCGACCAGGATCGGCAACGCGTAGGCAGAGGCGCTGCTCCACGGGGCATACCAGGTTCGCCCCATGCCTTCTCCGACCGCGCGGGGCTTGAAGATGTGCGAAGCGCCGCCGGCGGTCACGATGACCGCCTTGGCGCGGAAGACGTAGAAATCCCCGGTACGCACGTTGAAGCCGACGGCCCCGGCGACCCGTTTCGGTCGCTGCTTATCCATCAGCAGGTGGGTCACCATGATCCGGTTGTAGACTTCGCTAGCGGCCTTGCGCGCGGCTTCGGCGACGATCGGCTTATAGCTCTCGCCGTGGATCATGATCTGCCATTTGCCTTCGCGCTGATATCTCCCGGTTTTCGGGTCCCTCATGATGGGGAGGCCCCACTCCTCGAACTTGTGGACCGTGGCGTCGACGTGCCGAGCGATATCGTAGCCCAGATCCTCCCGCACCAAACCCATGAGGTCGTTGCGTGCGTAGCGGACATGGTCTTCGGGCTGATTTTCGTTCCACTGCATGCCCATGTAACAGTTGATCGCATATAGGCCTTGTGCGACCGCGCCGCTGCGCTCGATGTTCGCTTTCTCGACGCATACAATCTTTAAGTCACGGCCCCAGTACCTGGATTCGTAAGTGGCCCCGCACCCGCTCATGCCGCCACCGACGACAAGGATGTCCGCATCTACGAACAAGGTCCTGCGGCGGCGCATTACACCAATCCTCGCTTGAATTTATCCGGAGTGAGCGCCGGCAGCGCATCGATCTTGAGTGCCTCAGGTTCGTGCGCGAGCTGCTGGGAATTCAGCGCCTCCGCGCTGGGGGCCTCGTATTCAGCCGGTGACTTGATCGAGCCCCATGGTGTGGTTCTGATCGGGGAAACGAAATCCTTTTCGCGGCCGTCGCGGAATTTGATCTTCCAGGAGATGGTTGCCTTCTCCTCTTCTCGGCGCACCCGGACGCTGTGGCCCAAGGGGGCGAAGTCGGCGTAGCCGCGACAGTCAATCGCAAACTGCGGACAGGCCTTCACGCAGGAGTAGCACTCCCAGCACATATTAGGCTCGATGTTGAAGGCCCGGCGGTAGGTGGTATCGATGTGCATAATGTCGGACGGGCAAATATCCACACACTGTCCGCAGCCGTCGCAACGCGTCATGTAAACAAAGGTCGGCATGTTCCCTCTCCTGTATCGAAGGCCGATGTGGGGGCCGATTAATAATGTCGGGTCTGCCGAGGGACGCTGCCGTAAATTGCGGGCGCGTCGGCAGGAGCCGGCAAGTTGCTCCTCGTGCCATTTGCTTCGGCTACTCTTTTCTCCAGGGCAGCAGCAGGCTTGAAGAACATATGCGAGAATTTGGACCACGGAATTGATCCAAATAGCACCGTGGTGGTGAGGAGATACAGAGCCAGGAACACGTATGCCCAAGCGACGTTACCCGTCGCCTGGACGCACGCCCACAGCAGGCCAAAGGTCACGCTCAAGACGAGCGAGACGATAAACAAGTCGGCACGCACAAAACGGAACGGTGAATTGCCCTCTGCGGCAACATCGACCCGTATGAAAAACCAGAACCAGTAGCCGCCGAGGCAAACCATCAGGGCCCCGATGTACCACAATGTCGGTAAATTGGCGGGCGTAGGGGCGGCAGGCGTAGGGTACACGAAGACCATGATGACGGTGGTGACGACGTAGATCACAAAGCCGTACATTGTCAGGAGATGGGCAACTCTGCGCTGCATGTTGCAGAATTCACCTGAAGCCATGACATCAACCACGGCTGTGCGGACCGCGATGTCCACCATCTCTGCGCCGCCGATCTGCTGCTTCGCTTTATTCGTGGAATTGCGCCAACTGTTAAAGAAGTACGTCGCGCTCTTTTTATGCACGATGTCGAAAAGCGTCCCACCGGCGACCAAGAAGGCCATTACGACGACGTATGCCTGCATGACGCTGGGTGGTACGGACGCTGAAAGTTCGGCGAACGGGTTGCTGATGAACATGATAGACGCTTGTCTGGAAGGATCTCCAAGAGTACGGCAAGCACTATAGTCGCGTGCAACTCGGCGCTTCAACCGCTTGCCGCCCAAATTGTCTGATAGTTCACGTATATCGGCGGGGCCCCCTGCTGACGCGCGATAGACCCGACCTATTGCGATATGCGTGCTATCAATTTTTGTGGTGAAACCGGGAACGGCTATACTGGCGAAAGTTTCTCGTTTGGCCGCTAGACCCGGGGCCCGGGACGGAGACCGCAAATTTCGATTGCGAGTGCTGGCACGCAACGGAGAATTGTCATGACGACGCAGATGGAGAAGACCGCCTACGATAGCGGCGAGCCGATTCCGTATGTCGACAGCCGAATCTACAGCGATCAAGGCATTTTCGAAGAAGAGCTTGAGAAGATCTGGAAACGAGTCTGGCTCGTTACCGTGCACGAATCGGAAATTTCCGAACCACTCGATTTCCGGACCATGACCGTTGCACGCGAACCCATCGTCATCGTGCGCGGCTCGGACAACAAGATTCGGGCTTTCCTGAACGTATGCCCACATCGCGGCAATCTGATCCTGCGGCAACCTTCGGGAAGCCTGACCGTGGCCGAACCGTCGGGAAATGCCAACCACATGACGTGCATGTTTCACGCTTGGCAATTCGACTGCTTCGGACGATGCGTCGATATTCCCCGCGCGAAAGCCGGATATCAGGATCGGCTAAGCAAGGAAGACATTGGGCTTAAGGAGTTCCCTTGCGAGGTCGCGTACGGCGGCTTCGTCTGGCTGTCACTGGATCCCGACGCACAGCCGCTGTCCGCATACATCGGCCAGGCTTTCGACATCATGCGCGAGGAGCTCGACACCGAGCCGCTCACGATCTTCCATTATCACAAGGCCATCATACCGAGTAATTACAAGCTCTGGCATGACACCAACAGCGAGTTCTACCACGACTACATGCATTATTTTAACCGCGCCACCAGCATGCAGCAGCAAGGATATTTCGAACGTCGGTATACGGCGTTCCCCAACGGGCACTGCACCGTCGGATCGATGGAGGTCAAATACGATGCCTATCAGGGAGCACAAGATCGCGTCCTGTCCTTCCCCGGCATGCCGCGCAATGGCTGGAAGATGGTCGATCTGTTTCCCGGGGTGACGTACAACATCCGCGGCTCGTCGCTACGCGTCGATACGATGACTCCGCTCGGTCCGGACCGGGTTATGATCGAGTTCCGCGGTCTCGGCCTTAAGCGCGACAGCGGGGACGAGCAGGCGCAGCGCGTCCGCGACCACAATACCATCTGGGGACCCTTCGGGCGCAACCTGCATGAGGATCTCTTGGGAATCACCGGACAGGGAGTCGGCATGCGGCCGGGCTCGACGCCACGCCACATCCTGCATGGCCGGCGTGAGAACAATTCCATTCACGACGAAATCGGCATGCGACACTTCTACAAGGAGTGGTCGCGGCGGATGGGACGATCGCCCCGCGATCCGTTCTCCAACACGTTGGTGGCCGCCGAATAGATCCCGCCGCTGCGGGTGAGGAGGTGGATCATGAACGCCATGGCAAAAACCGAGGTGAAATCCGTCGATCAGGCGATCCGGGATGTCATCTATCGTGCCTGTCTATTGCTGGACCATGAGAAGTTCGCGGAATGGCTCGCCCTGTGCACGCCGGAGTTCAGCTACCGCATCACGACCTATAGCCCCGAGATCCGCAGGCAAATGACGTGGTACGAGCAAGACGTGGCCGGGCTCAAAACCATGATCGACCTGCTGCCGAAGCACAATACCGACCACGGCCGACTCACCAGGCATGCGACGGTCTATGCGGTGGAGGCCGATCCATCGCAGGGCGAGGCCAGCGCCACGACCTCCTTTGCGTGCTACCGGACCATGCTCGACGGTATCAACTCGCACATCGACTCGGGCGAGACGCAGCTGTTCCTGATTGGAAGGTATTACGACCGGTTCCGGCTGGACGAGAACGGCCCGCGCTTCATCGAGCGGAACGTGGTTCTCGACACGCGCCGCCTCGATAAGGGGTCGCACTACCCGATCTGAGCCGCGTTGGTTGCGGTGATCCGAAATGCAAAGGAGCTAGCAATTGGGTTGGCAGAGGCTTTGCTCTGCGCATGAGGTTGCGATCGGGCGGCTCACCAGCGTCGAAATTCAAGGCGTGAAGGTTCTGGTCACCAGGGTGGGGAGTGATTTCTTCGCGCTTCCGCCGCTTTGCCCGCATATGGCCGAACCGCTGGAAATTTCCGGCGTCTGCGCCGACGGGATGCTGACCTGCACCAAGCACATTTGGCAATGGGATTTGCGAAACGGCGAGCCGAGAGGCGAGGCCGAGAAGCCGCTCCTCCGCTATCCGACAAGGCTGCAGGAAGGCGACGTCTGGATCGATTTCGATCACGAGCTCACGTATGACCACGGCAATTGAAGTTCGGTTACGTCGCGCCCTTGAGCAATGTGCTCTGCTCGAGAAAGCTCTGCGTGATCATCCTGGCCAGACGCTGCATGACCAGGTAGCCGGCTCGCGGATCCTGATCCAGAATCTGCAGTAGCGTCTCGCCTTCGATATCGAGCAGCCGGCATTCTTCCAGCGCGATGACGGTGGCGATGCGCCGCGGCTGATCGCCCAGCAGCGCAGCCCAGCCGAGAATGTCGCCGGCTGGAACGACAGTGCCCTGCGCCGCGGGACGACCGTCGCCCCCGAGAACAAATCGCAGCCGCCCGGCGGCAACCACGTACGCGCTCCGCACGGGATCGCCGACGGAGTAGACCGTCTCCCCTTCGTCCACCGTCTTAGGTCTGGCGACTGCCGCAATCTTCTTGACGGTGGCATCCGATACGCCGTGGAGTATGTCGGTGGACCGGAGAATCTCGAAGTTGTCGGATTCGATCGCAGCTAAGGACATTCTCTTCTCTCCCCAACTCACTCGGGATCAGCTGAACTTGTCGTAGCGAATGTCGCGCACTGGGAGCCGGCCCTGAGTGATCAGCATTCGAATCGACACGTCGACCAGAATCGGCGGCCCGGCGAGATAGGCGACGCGTCCCGCAAATCTTCCGGCGAGATCGCGCGCGGCGATCTCGTGCGGAAAGCCGGGCTCGAACGCCAGCAAAGGGTAACGCTCCCGAATTTCCGCCGCTGGAGCATCGTGGGATATCGTGACCGTAATTCGCAGCATGGTCGGGAACGTTTCTGCGAAGCGGTGCAGTCGATCGAGATAGAACGCATCGGCATTGCTGCGGACGCCGAAGTAGACCGCCGCTTCGAAATGGTCGAAATGCCGCGAGGAGCATCCCGCCTCGAGAATCGACATGATGGAGGCGATGCCGGAGCCGCCGCCGATGCACACGATCGTCCGCTGCTCCTGCGGCGTGAAGATTGCCTTGCCCAGCGGACCGAACCATTCGATGGGATCGCCGGGCCCTGCGCGCGAGAACAGCCAGTCGGTGAACGCGCCGGAGGGTTTTCGCTTGACCACGAATTTCGCTTGCTTGGCAGTCCCGGGGTGATTGACCATCGAATAGCCGCGGTAGCCGGCAATGGACGGAACCCGGAGCACGGCGAACTGACCTGCATCGAACTCGAGGGCAGGATCGAGATCGAGCGACAGCTCGACCGTGTCCTCCGTGAGCGCCTCGATGCGGGCAACAATTCCCCGACCGAAGTACGGCCGAACCCGCGTCGTGGACGCCAAATTGACGCTGCCCGGAATCTCGAAGCTGCAGTCGCTGAGCGCGCGGGTCTGACAGAGTAGCACCTCGTCGCGATCAGGGCGCAGATAGACCTTGCCGGGCGCTTCTCCCCAGTCGCCAACGATCACCCCGGCAATGCGCCGCGCCTTGCAGGTTCCGCAGGTGCCGGTAGCGCACTCGTAGGGAACTGCTACGCCCGCGCGCAAGGCCGCATAGAGGAGCGGCTCCTGCGGCTCGGCGTAGAATGCACAGCTAGAGGTCTTCGATCGCGCTTCGATCAGCGCGGCCTTCCTCGGCGCGGAGCGAGGAGCAGAAAAGGCAATGTCTTGGGTTTCGCTCATGCGGAAAGTCCGGCGGGCATGGTTGCGAACCTGGCCGAGCGAGCGCGTTTGACGGAAAGGGCGGGCATGTCAGCTCGACGATCCCATGGATCACGCCGCTTGGTAGTAACGCATGTCGATGGCCCGTGCACCATCGATAACATTGATGACCACCGCATAGAACGCGCCGAGGAACGTGACGAACATGACCGATAATTCCTGCGTCGTCCAGAAGATGATTGCGGCGGGGACCCTAGCCAGCGGCGGAATCGGTCGCAGCACCTCGAAGACCGGAGACTAAGTCCCGTAGAACCGTAACCGAGATACGGTCAACGCGCCCTTCGGGGCGTTCGCGTTTTATTAAAGCCTATGGACGGCGATTGTGGCTGTCAAACGATGGCGGTGAATGAGCTAATTTCCGGCGTCTATCAGCGCAGCGCACACACGACTGCGAAGGGCAGGACAGGCTTCGGTCGATCGAAGATCCGGACCGTGCTGATTGCTCGCGTGAATAGGACGATTGATAGCCGCTTGGCCCTTTGTTGTTGACGAAGGGCTGTGCGTGCCGAAAGCTTCGTCCGTTTGATCCGGCGACAGAATCCGACCGCGTGTATCACATTCATGTGCGCGGGCATTGGAAACGACGACTGTTCGCCGGCCAATGTCAGCGGTTGGACAAGAACCCCGCTGCGACGAAGAGAGACATGCTCGCTAGCGAGACAAGGTAGCCAACCCACACCATCAAATGCGCCAACCTTGCGGTATTGCGGCTCCGGCTTCGCAACAAGCTTCCCGCCGTCGCGAGGCACGCGCCGGCGATCGCCAGAGCGATGATCGTCGTGCGGTCGGTCAGAAGCTCCATGGCGGGACGCGAGTGAACCCGGTGCCGGGAATCACGGACGGCCCGGTAAACGGCCGGTTGCGGAAAGCCTGAAGCTGCGCATTGCCTCCTGGTGAAGGATCTCCATCGCCGCGCGCTTGTATTCGAAGGCCGCGGGCGAGCTCAGCACCTGATAGTGTCGGGGGCGCGGCAGATCAATATCGATGACCGCGCGCAACTGCGCAGGCCTGTTCGAGAGCACGACCAACCGATCCGCAAGGAAAATCGCCTCGTCGATCTCGGATGTGACGTACAGATTGGTGTGCCGGTTCTCTTCGAACAGCCGCAGGAAGAACTCCTGCATCAGGCCGCGCGACATGGCGTCGAGCCCACGGAAAGGCTCGTCCATGATCATGATTTGGGGCTGATTGATGAGCGCACGCGCCAACTCGGCACGCCGCTGCATGCCTCCCGACAGCTGAAGCGGGTATTTGTCGATGAAGTCCTGAAGCCCAACCTTGGTCAGCAGCTCATGGGCGCGTTGATAAAGCGCTTTGCCTTTGATGTCGCCGCGAAGCTTCGGGCCGAACACGACGTTCTGGTACGTCGTCTGCCACGGGATCAGCGCCGTCTCCTGGAATACCACCATCCGGTCTCTGGAGGGGCCGGTGACCCGCCGGCCGTTCAGTAAAATCTCACCTCGATCCGGCCGCTCGAAGCCTGCGATCAGATTGACCAGCGTCGACTTGCCGCAACCGGAAGGGCCGACGACAACAGTGAGCTTGCCGGGCAAGACATCGAGCGTGAGATCCTTGATGACATCCTGCCGCTCCCACTCCTCGCCGTAGGATTTGCAGACTTCCTTGATCTCGACCTTGGCCTGCGATGCGGTCCCGCCCGCAAGGCCGGCAACGGATGCTGGCTGATCGATATTGTTGACCTGCCTGTGCATGAACGGCGCCTATTTTTGCGGATCAGAACAGGTGGCGCCAGGGCATGGCGCGGTGGCCGATCATGCGGATGACGGTGCTTGAAAGGTAGCCGGCAATGCCAATCGAGATCATGCCGACAACGATTTGCGGCAGCGATCCGCCAATATACGAATTCCAGATGAAGAAGCCGAGGCCGCCGCCGCCCTGCGTGCCTCCGCCCGAAATCATCTCGGCGGCAACGACGACCTCCCAGGTGATGCCCATTCCTACGGCCGCACCCGTGAAGATCGAGGGGAGCGTGCCGGGCAAGACGATTCTCCAAAACAAATCCCATTGGCTTGCGCCCATCGATTGGGCAGCCCGCAGATAGCGAACGTCGATCGTGCGGGCGCCGCCGAGGACATTGATCACGATCGTGAAGAATGCGCCGAGGAAGGTGACGAATGCGATCGACATCTCGTTGGTCGGCCAGAAAATCAACGAGGCCGGCACCCAGGCAAGCGGAGGAATCGGGCGGAGTACTTCGAAGGGTGGGAAAAAGATGTCGCGAAAGTATCTGTTGACAGCCAACATCAGGCCGAAGGGGATGCCGATGATCTGCGCGGCGATGAAGCCGGTCAGCACCCGCCTGAAGCTTTGGTACCAGCTTTCCCAGTATCCCCATTTCATCAACACGTCCGACCAGGCCACCGCAACATCGGAAGGGGGCGGCAGAAGGCCGACATAGGGAAGCGTGTATCCGAACCACTCCTTGGAGCGCGAACCGATCTCCCACAGGACCAGGAACACGATGATGGCGAGGAGTCCGCGCCAGAACTCCTGCCGGCCCAGCACCCTGCGCAGGAACGAGCGGCGCGATCGCGCGACCGCGATGGGACGACTGATTTCGCCAACGCTGACCATGGCCGATTCTCGCCTTGTTCAGGCTAGCTCTCTCTCGCCCAATCGGAAGGCCTTGATGGCTTCTTCGTGCACGGCATCGTTGGTTTCCTCGACCAGCAGCCTGAACTGCTCGGACGACAAGACTTCGTAGTTGCGGGGGCGCGGAATGTCGACATTGACCACTTTCTTGAGACGACATGGCCGTGTCGTCAGCACATACACCCGGTCGCCGAGAAAAATCGCCTCTTCGAGGTCGTGGGTGATGAAGAAGATGGTGACCTTGGTCCGATCGTATACTTCGAGCAGCGCCTCGTGCATGATCGATTTGGTCAGCCCGTCCATGGCGCGATAGGGCTCGTCGAGCAGCAGGACCTTTGGATTATTGATGAGGGCACGTACGATTTCAGCGCGGCGGGCCATGCCCGAGGAAACCTCGCCCGGATACTTGCCGCCGAACTCGCCGAGGCCCGCCTCGGCCAGCATCTCGTGCGCCTTGTCCAGGGCATCTCGCTTCGACAGGACGCCCTGCACCATCGGGCCATAGGCGACGTTTTGTGCCAGCGTCTTCCACGGAAACAACGCGCCGTTCTGGAACACCACGATGCGGTCGGCGCCTTGTGCCGCTGTCGGCTTGCCTGGCCCGCACAGCAGCTTGCGGTCGAGAAAGATCTCCCCCGACGTGATCGAGTGGAAGCCCGCAATGGCATTCAGGAGCGTCGTCTTTCCGCACCCCGACGGACCGACGATCATACAGAACTCGCCCGGCGCGACCTCCATGGAGCAGCTGTCGACCGCCAGGATGTTGACGCCCTCGGGGTCGTAGATCTTGGTCACGTTGCGGATGCTGAGCGCGCCCTTGGTGGTCCGAGCCGTATGCACTTGTGCTGACATGTCCTGCATCTTGGCCGCTGCCTGCTGCGTCATCAGCGTCCCTCGAGGGCCAGCGCTCGCACGCGCCACTGCATCATCAGGTTTCCGGCTCGGCGGACCAGCGCCGAGGTAAACCAGCCGACGAAACCGAGCGTGACCATGCCGATGACGAGGGGGACCGTCACGCTGTTCACGTAGGACTGCATGATCAAATAGCCGAGGCCGTAGTCGCCCGACACCATCTCCGCCGCCACCAGCGAGAACCATGCGACCCCGACGCTGATCTGAAGGCCGGTGAAGATGAACGGCAGCGCGCCCGGCACGACGATGTGGAAGAAAACGTGCCTCGGCTTCGACCCCAGGCAGCCGGCGGCGCGGAAGTAGGATTCGTCGATCGATTCGACCCCGAGCAGCGTGTTGAGCGTCGTCACGTAGAGCGACGCGAGCGTTGCCAGGAAGATCACCGGCGCCTCGAAGCCCTTGAACATCAGGATCGCCAGCGGCACCCACGCCAGGATCGGGATCGGGCGCAGGGTCTCGAGAATCGGGAAGGCGTAGTCCTTGAACTTCTTCGACCAGCCCATGAACAGGCCTAGCGGCACGCCGAGGCCAGTGGCGATGGCGAACGCGATCAGGATGCGGCGGGTGCTGATCCAGATGTGCTCGTAGTAAATCTCGGTGAAGAACGAAATGCCGTAAAACGGCTCGCTCGCGAGCCAGTCCTTGAGCAAGACCACTGGACCCGGCATCTTTTCGAAGCGCGGCAGCTTCCAGACCTCGGAGAAGAGCCACCAGGTCACCATCCACAAGGTGAGCCCGAGAACCATCAGATAGGGCGTCGGGGTGCGCAGCTTTTTCTTGAGGCGGTACCATGTCAGGGACAACCTGGTCGGTGCCGCCAGCTTCGAATCGGCCCCAGCAGTGGTCGCAATCGCGTGGTTGTTCATCGGACTCCGATCCAACCCGCACAGGCCGATGGACGGAATTTTACTTGAACGGGTTGGCCTCGAGCGGCTGGGCCTTGACTGCGCCAATCGGGCTCGACAGGCCGCGGGCCTTTAGAACTTCGCGGGCGATCTGGTCCGCGAACGCCTCTGGCCGAATCTTCGGCGCCGCCGCCGGCTTCTGCGGGATGTTGTAAAGAAACGCCGTCGCGTCGTCGAGCAGCTGTCGCGGGCGATCACTGATGATGAAGTCGAACTGGTTCATGATCTCGCCGCCGCCCACTTCCTTCGGGTAGGCCCCGTACAGCGACGCCCACAGCGCTCTGGCCGGCATCTTCTCGGTCTGCTGCTCGGCCATCTTCACGATGTCGACCGCGTTCTTGGGATCGGCGATGAAAAGCTGGGCGTCGAGCTCGGCTTCGAGCCAGGCGCGCACGATGTCGGGACGCTGCTGGATGAGGTCGTTGAGCATGATCAGCATGCCGCCATCGAGGGCGTCGAAGTCCTCGCCGCTGGCGGCACGCCGGGCGATGCCTTCCGTCACCAGCTTGGAAGCGGTCGGCTCCCAGATCACCGCCGCGTCGAGCTTGCCGGCGCGGAAATTGGTGGTGATGACCTCGATGTTCTGGTTGAGATAGCGCGCGGGCTGGATGTTGCTGAGCTTGAACGCGAGCTGGCCGAAGCGGTCGGTGCAGCTTCCATGCGGCGAGGAGGTGACCTTGCCGTCCATCCATTTCACCGCCTCTCTGCCGTTCTTGAACTCCGGTGCGTCGTTGCGGACCATGAAGATATTGCACTGCTGCTTCGACGTGCCCAGTACCGCGACGATGCGGATGTCGACGCCGCCGCGCTCTTTCAGATAGCGGAAGGTTGCGGCGATGCTCGGCATGTCGCCGGCGTAGCCGATGTGCAGCTTCTCGCCGGTCATCGCGTTGACGATGATGGCGCCTTGCAGGCCGACCTGGAACTCCACCGTCGAGCCCTTTGGCAGATACTTCTCCCAAAGCCGTGTGCCATTCATGACAACGCCCGACCAAGCCTGCGTGTAGTACGGCTGGTAGCCGACGGCCAGATTGACGGGCTCGCCCACTTTTCCGAAATCCACTGCACGACTCATCGTGGGCAGGGCCAGGCTTGCGCATACCAGAGCCAAACAGATGCCGATCTGCCTGCTGAGCTTCATGACTATGTCCTCCCGGAAAGAAATCGTTTTGCGCGGTTCCCGTTTAATTCTTGGTTGGACCCGATCCGTCCCCGAATCTACGAGACGGCCGCGGCCGTGCGGCCATGCCATGAGAAATCATTGCGTCCTCCCTGGTGAGATCGCGGAACCGTAACCGAGGTACCGTCAACGCGCCCTTCGGGGCGTTCGCGTTTTATTAAAGCCTATGGACGGCGATTGTAGCTGTCAAACGATGGCGGTGAATGAGGTAATTTCCGGCGTCTATCAGCGCGGCGCACACGCGACTGCGAAGGGCAGACGGGCGTTCGGTCGATCGAAGATCCGGACCGTGCTGATTGCTCGCGTGAATAGGACGATTGATAGCCGCTTGGCCCTTTGTTGTTGACGAAGGAGCGATCGGAGCGCATCACCGACGGCAACCTGATCCGCAACAAATCCTTTCCGCGCGGGGAACAGCAGCGATGGCCGTGGTCAGCGAATCCGGTTTGCGTAACAGCGCGGTCGTGGCCGCAATGCTCGTTACGCTGCTGCTTCGGTCGAATTTTGCCGCGGCGCAGACCACGCTGAAATTCACGCTCGATGGGAAACTAGCGGGACCCGTGGCGCCGTTCACCCTTGGCATCGACAAGGGATATTACGCGGCGGAAGAGTTGAATGTGACTATCGATACTGCTCGTGATCCGGCCGATGCATTGAAACGCATCACGTCGGGTGAATACGACATGGGTTTTGTCGATATCAATGCACTCATCCGATCGCGAGATCACAATCCGGAAATGCGGGCCAGGGCTGTGTTCATGGTCTACAACCGGCCGCCCTATGCCGTCATTGGACGAAAAAGCCGGGGCGTGGTGCAACCGAAGGATCTCAGAGGCAAGAAGCTGGGCGCGCCCCCCGCCGACCCGGCCTACGCGCAATGGCCCATCTTCCTGCGGGCAAACAGCATCGAGGCGTCCGCCATCACGGTGATAAACATCGGATTGCCGGTGCGCGAACCGATGCTCGCGGCTGGCCAGCTCGATGCCGTGATCGGCATCTCATTCGAGACCTACGTCGACATGCTAGAGCGTGGCGTGCCTGCCGACGATATCAGCATGATGCTGATGGCCGATTACGGCGTTCACGCCTACGGCAACGCAATCGTGATCAATCCGGAATTTTCCGCCGCCAAGGGCGATGTCGTCAAGGCGTTCCTGCGGGCCTTTCTCAACGCTTTGAAGAGCACGGTCAGGGCTCCGGGGGCAGCGGTCTCCTCCGTGGTTCGTCGCGATGCTGCGCTCAACAGCGAAGTGGAGCGCAAACGCCTGCAGCTCGCCATCGATCAAAATATCCGAACTCCCGAGGTGGCGGCGCTCGGCTATGGCGCCGTCGATATGGCCCGTCTCAATGAGTCCATTGGACAGCTCGGTTCTGCCCATGGCTTTAAGACCAAATTCGGAGCGGAGGATATTTTCGATCCCGCGTTTCTGCCGCGCGCCAGCGAGCGCCGGGTGCAGTGATCGAGCCCTCACGACGCGCGAGAGCGCGGGCCATGTCCGTGCGATTGCCTCGCGACCCGCGGAGCGGGTGGCCGCAGCAGCGCCGGAATCGCCGTGGCCTTTACCGATTGGAGCATCGCTTTCGCCATCGGCAACATCGGGTCCCCGTCGACCCAGATCAGCCCGACCTGTCGAACCACCTCGGGCTCGACCAGTTTGACGAGACGCGTGCCCGGAAATCCGCCGATGACGAGTTCGAAATGGCTGGGCACGATGGTTACCGCTCCGCCGAGCATCGTGTGGAACGCGAGGTTGACGATCGAATCCGATTCGATCACGGGCGTCGGGGTCTTCCCGACGGAGGCGAACGCGGCATCGATGATCTGCCGTTCGTGCATGTGCGCTGGCAGCAGGCAGATTGGCAGATCGGCAACCGTGGACCATGTGGTCGTGGTGGCCGGAAAGCGTGGATTGTCGGGAACCAGCAGGCTCAAATGCTCCTTGTACAGCGGAAAACTGGTCAGCGGCGCGGGCTGTTTCTGATCGGTGTAGGTGATTCCCACGTCCAATTCGAAATTGATCAGCTTCACCCGCAATTCGTCGAGCCCAAGAAAGCTCACGTCCACCTGCACCCCGGGGTGGAGTTTCAGAAAATGCTCGTTGATGTGCGGCAGCACCGGCGAGCTTGTCGGCATGGCTCCCAATCGGATCCGTCCCGACAACGTATTCTGCAGCATCGAGAGCTCTTGCAGCATCGAGTCGCGGTCTGCCAGAATCCGTTTGGACCATTCGACGATGCGGCTGCCCTCGATCGTGAAACCCTGGAAACGCTGGTGACGAAGGACGATCGGCGTGCCGAACTCCGCCTCCAGCTGTTTGATGGCGTTGGAGAGGCTCGGCTGGGATACGTGGCAATGCCGGGCCGCGCGGCTGAAATGTTGCTCCTGAGCGAGCGCCACGAGGTATTCCAGTTGGCGCAGGAACATTTCCTCTCCCGGCAGGCGAGTGGCAATGCCCAATAGCTATCACTTTACAGGAAACTGTTGGTTGTCGCTATCAGTGCGCCCCTGGGTCGCACATTTTTTTCGCGTGCTCTACCGATGATAGTGATCGTCGCGATCGCGCTCGTAGTGGGAGTATTGATCGGCGCCAGCTGTATCGGCGGTGTTCACGCGGCGCCTGCCGTCCTCCCCGCCCGGCTGGTCGCGCTCGCGCGCGTCCTTGCTGGCGTCATCGTGGTCGTGCGATCCGGCCACACACGGGTCGAGCCATGGTGAATGGCGGTTTCGACATTGCGGCGCTGCGCGCGGACTATGGCGACGTTCGCGCCGAGGCCATGAGCTGCCGTTCGGCGGCGGCTTTGTTTGATTTCAGTTTCATGTCTCGGGTCCGAATTGAAGGCCCTGGCGCGAACGAGCTGATCGCGACGTTGACGCCGCGACGGATTGACGATCTGACGCCCGGGCGCATCCGCTACGCGTTGCGCGTCGCCGCCGACGGTCGCGTCCTCGGCGACCTTACGATCTGGCGGCTCGACGCGGCCAGCTTCGAGATCTTCAGCGGATCCGACGATGGGCTCGGGCATTTGCAACCGCCGGCCGGATCAATCGCGTCGGTTAGCGACCTAAGCTCCGAAACGGCGATCCTGGCGGTGCAAGGTCCCGCAAGCTTGCGCGCACTCTCTGCCGCGGGTTCAGCAGCGGAGCTTCGATCCTTGCCATATTTTGCGCATGTGCGGGCGAACATTGCCGGAGTGGCCTGCCGCGTCGGACGCCTCGGCTACACCGGCGAACGCGGCTTCGAAATTGTCCTGCCGCGCGCCGCGCGTGAGGTGGTCTGGACGGCGCTTGCCCGCCATGCGCGTCCGGCGGGGTTCGCCGCCGTGGACATTCTGCGGATCGAAGCGGGCTTCCTCTTGTTCGCGAACGAGCTGCATTTTCCAGTCTCGGCTGCGGAACTCGAGCTTGGCCGGTTCGCAGCCGAAGCGAGCGCTGCATGCCGGCATCACGCGGCAGAACGAGAGCGGCGCGTGCGCCTGCTCTGCTTCCAAGCTTCGTGCGATAGCGAGCCGCTGCTGTGGCAGCCGCCACGCGACGCACGCTTTCCGCCCGCGCCCGGCAGCCTTTTCACAACATCAGCGTGCCGGAGCGTCGTGACGAGTGGCGTGTTGGGATTGGGCTACGCGCTTGCCGCGCCTCGCCCCGCGCACCTTGTTGATCCGGCGGGCCAATTTCATGAAATCCGCGAGGTTTCCCTGCCCTTTTACGATCCGCGCAAACGCAAGCCACGCGGTGGATGGCGCGACGATCTATTGCCCGAGAGCGGCGAGATTCATTCATTCGGCTGATGACGTCATTGCCGCGCTCTCTTTGACTTGTCCATTTGGCGGCACGTAGGCTCCGCGTGCCAGTACCGCCTGCTTCACGGCCTCGGGAGGCCATTATGTCGTCAGCAACCGTCCTGCAAGCGTCCGCACCGCCCCGCAAGAAGGTCACGATCCCTTCGTTGATGAAGAAGATGAAGGAAGGCGAAGCGATCGTGCAAATGGCCGTGTACGATTACCGCAGCGCGGTGGTCGCCGATCGGCTGGGCATCGATATCCTGTGCGTGTCGGATACCGGCGGCATGGTGCTGTTTGGGCACCGCAGCACCGTCTCGGTGAGCTTCGAAGAGGTCATGTTCATGGCGCAAGCCGTCGATCGCGGCTCACGCTACGGACTGCGGATGGTCGACATGCCGTACTGGAGCTTTCACGTCTCGACCGAGCAAGCGGTTGAGAACGCCGGCCGGTTCGTGGCCCAGGCGAACGCCGAAGTGATGAAATGCGAAGGAAATCGGCACCACGTGCGCAACATCGAAGCCATTATCAAAGCCGGCATTCCGGTGCAGGGGCACATCGGCATCACGCCCATGCGCATGGCGCAACTCGGTGGCTTCGTCGCTCAGGGCAAGACCTCGGCGCGGGCGCTCGAGCTTGTAGATGACGCCCGGCAGATGGTCGATGCCGGATGTTTCTCGATCATGTGCGAGGTCACGACCGAAGAGGTTTGCCAGTTCCTGACCGAAACGCTGCCGGTGCCGGTGGTTAGCTTGGGAGCCGGAAACAAAGCTCACGGCGTGCACATCATCAGTTCGGACCTATTCCATCTCTACGAGGAGCATACCCCCCGTCATTCCAAGATCTACACCGATCTCATCCCGATCATCGAGGATGTCTACACGCGCTACATGACCGACGTGCGGGCGCGCACCTATCCGGGGCCGGAGCACACGGCCTACATGACGCCCAAGGAGCTCGAGCAGTTCGCCGCCAAAGTCGGTTGGACCAGTCCACCGATCGAGGCCGCGGAGCAGCGTGAGAAGGGCAAGCGAAAGCCAGCGCAATCAGCTGCGTAACGGGAAAAACAAGGGCCGCGCACGGCGGCGGATGATTGATGAGGTTCGCCGCCGGCAACCGCCGCGGCGTGGGCGCTACGCGTCGCCGCGGCCCGATCGAATACGTACTCGCCGACACGCTGCGGGGTTGCGGCGTGATCGACGCGATCGCGGATGGCGAGTCGCGCGCAACGAACTGGCGTCGATCGAGAGCGGGTGATGCAAGAAACCGCCGGGAGGGAAACATGGTCGTTAGAGATGCCCTTGAGGGCTACGACGAGAAGACTCGAACGCAAGTCGAGGCAATGATCGATGCGGAGCGCCGCGCGCTGGCGCGAAGAGGCCGGGAGCCCGAGGACTGCAACTGCAAGACGGGGATGTTTCCCCATCTCGGTCGGCGCAGCGTCTTGGTCGCCGCCGGCTCGGCGCTGGCCGCGAGCCTGGCCCCCTTGCCGACGCCGGCGCGCGCGGCAGAGCGCAAGGCGCCAGCGGGCGCCGTCTGGCGAGAGTCGCCGAACGATCCGACCAAGGTGCCTGGCACTCCGACCGCCGAAGACGGCGGATACGGCTCGCGCTCGCAATTTGCGACGGAGGTGCGCTGGCGCTACCCAACCCCGACGACGCTCTCCTCGTGGACGATGACGCCCCTCGATACGAGCGAGGGCATCATCACTCCGTCGGGGCTGCACTTTGAAAGGCATCACGGCGGCATCCCGACGATCGATCCCGCCCGGCATTCCCTGTTCGTGCATGGCTTGGTCGAGCGGCCGAAGAAGTTCACGATGGCAGACATCAAACGTTTCCCGTCGGTCTCGCGGCTGCATTTCATCGAATGCTCGGGCAACGGGCTCACCGAATGGCGCAAGCCCACGTTGAAGACCGTTCAGGGCACTCACGGCCTGCTCAGCACCTCGGAATGGACCGGGGTGCAATTCTCGACATTGGCGCGCGAGGTCGGCCTGAAGGATGGCGCCGGATGGGTGCTGGCGGAAGGCGCCGATTCCGCGGTGATGACGCGCAGCATTCCGCTGGAGAAGCTGCTGGCGGACGCGATCATCGCTTACGCGCAGAACGGGGAAGCGCTCCGGCCCGAGCAAGGGTATCCGCTGCGCCTCATTCTGCCGGGCTGGGAAGGCAACACCCACATCAAGTGGCTGCGGCGGCTCGACGTAAGCGACAAGCCGTTCATGACGCGCGAGGAGACGTCGAAATATACCGATCTGCTTGGCAACGGAAAAGCGCGCCAGTTCTCCTTCACCATGGAGGCCAAGTCGGTGATCACGTTTCCCTCGGGCGAGATGAAGCTGCCCGGCCCGGGGTTCTATGAGATCACCGGGCTCGCGTGGAGCGGGCGCGGCCGAATCGCGCGGCTGGAAGTGTCGGTCGACGGTGGCAAGAATTGGAACCTCGCCGCTCTGCAAGACCCCGTGCTGCCGATTTGCACGACGCGATTCCGCTTCCCATGGTTCTGGAACGGGCAGCCGTCGGTGCTGCAAAGCCGAGCCACCGACGAGACCGGCTATGTGCAGCCGACCTTGCAGCAGTTGGTGGACATCCGCGGTCTCGCCGGACCATTCGGCTCCGTCTACCACCTCAATGCCATCCAAAGCTGGTCGGTCGCCGCCGACGGGAGTGTAAGCAATGTCCACGCTTAGGCCGATCTTGACGCTGGCCGCGGTCCTCGCCCTCACGCACACAGTTCAGGCGCAGCAGGGTTATCCCGTGCGCCTCGACCTCGGAACGACACCGACGCCGCAGGACTTAGCGCAGGCCTTCGCAATCCCGCCGGACGGACGCGGCCTGCCCCCCGGAAAGGGCACGTACGCAGAGGGCGAGAAGGTCTATGCCGATTCCTGTGCGGTGTGTCACGGCGACAAGCTGCAGGGGATCCCCACCCCGGGCATCGGCGGCGACAAACTAATCGGCGGCCGCGGCACGCTCGCAAGCGCGACCCCGGTCAAGACGGTCGAAAGTTATTGGCCGTACGCCACTACGCTATTCGACTACGTCAAGCGCTCGATGCCGTTCACCGCGCCCGGGTCGCTCAGCGATGAGCAGGTGTATGGCGTGGTCGCTTATATTCTCGGCGAAGCCAATATCTTGCCGAAGAACGCTGTGCTCGATGCAAAGAGTCTCCCGGGCGTCCAGATGCCCAATCGCGATGGCTTCGTGAGCGACCCGCGGCCGGAAATCCAGCTCTACCGCTGAGCTCGTCGCTAGCGTTTCAATAGTCGGCGTGACGCGCTATTGGCCGACACACAGCCGGTCGCCGATGACCGCGGCCAGCAGATCACGCTTAGATGCGACTCAGCTTCAGCTTAAGGTCCCGTTCAATGTAGATCTCGATAAACCCCGGCAGCAATCCCGCGCGAACCATCTGCTCCGTCGCGCGGCAGCCTTTGTCGATAAGATTTTGAAAGGTGCTAATCCGGCCGATCTTCCGGTCGAGCAGCCGACCAAGTTCGAGCTGATCATCAATCTCAAGACTGCTAAGGCGCTCGACCTCACCGTGCCACCGACGTTGCTCGCCCGCGCCGACGAGGTAATCGAATGAACCGACGCGCACTCAATCGAACTTGAGTGCGAGAGCGGAAATACGCACATAGCAGGGAGATAACCTACATCTTACTTGCGAGCTTCACCGACCAAGGAATCCGCAAGATCAAGGATTCACCGAAGCGGGCGGACGTCTTCAAAGACATGGCGAAAAAGTGCGGCCGTGAAGGACGTATTCTGAACACTGGGACAGTACGACATCGTCGCAGTCGTCGAGGCACCAGATGATATTTCCATCACTGCGGTTGGATTGAGCACTGGCGCCCTTGGAAACATTCGCACCGATACGCTGCGAGCGTTTACGCAGGCAGACCTGAAGACGATCCTTGGCAAGATGGTCAGGAGTTGAACCTTAGAGGCCCGAGACGCCCGATCCGTGCCGCCAATCGGCTAAGTCTGCCTCACATGATGCGATTGCGCTGGAGGAGTAAAAGTTAGACACTTGCAGGTAACGGACGCCCAGCTCGTCGTCGTTCAACTTTCAGCATTGTGCGCCGACGTGAACGTCGGCGGGAACGGCCTCCGCAAGGGAGGATCGTCATGATTATATGCTCTGCAGGTCATCTGTTGCTCGCCGGAACCATCGCAACGCTTTCCGTCGTCGTCTGGCCAGCAGCCGCCCAACAACCACCCGCCTCGCCCGAAGCTCCTCCACCATGGGCGCAGGGTCGACCGGAGACAGCAATTGGGGCCAATCTCGCGCCCATCGTGCCGCCCCCACTACCAACAACCACCGACAAATTACCTATCGCGAAGCTCAAGGCACCCAAGGGTTTCAAGATCGAGGTCTATGCAAGCGGTGTCGCGAATGCGCGTACCTTGCGCCAAGGCGACAAGGGCACTGTATTCGTCAGCACGCGCCTTCTGGACAAGGTCTACGCCATCACTGACCAAGCTGGCAGACGCGAGGTCAAGACGCTCTACTCGGGACTCTATCGCCCGAACGGCCTCGCGTTCGCCAACGGCACCCTCTACATCGCCGAGCTCGCGAAGATCTCAAAGGTTGAGAAGATCGAGGACAACCTCGATAACCCGCCTAAGCCAGTGGTTATCTACGACGATCTGCCCAAGGACGAGGCACACGGCTGGAAATTCCTCACCATCGGTCCCGACAACAAGCTCTATTTCAACGTCGGTGCACCGTGCAATATCTGCATGCCGTCGCCCGCCCACGCACAGCTCCGCCGTATCAATCTCGACGGCAGCGGCGCGGAAGTCGTAGCGCGCGGGATTCGGCAAGTCGTCGGAATGGACTGGCACCCGGTGCTAGGGCAGCTATACTTCACCGAAAACAGCCGCGATTGGCTGTCTGAGGATATACCCGAGGATAAGCTCAATCGGCTCACCCAACCGGGCAGGGACAATTTCGGATATCCGTACTGTCACCAGGGCAACATCCCCGACCAGGAATTCGGCTGGGGACGCTCGTGCGACGAATTCACGAAACCAGCCACGCTATTGGGGCCGCATTCAGCCCCGCTCGGCATGCGGTTCTACACCGGCAACATGTTCCCGTCGGAATACCGCAATGCCATCTTCGTCGCACGCCACGGCTCGTGGAATCGATCCAAGAAGTTCGGCGGCGACATCGTCGTGGTGTCCCTCAACGAGAACGGTACGGTGAAATCCGTCGATCCGTTCATCACGGGCTTCATTGAAAACAACAATTATATCGGGCGCCCGGCTGACCTCATGGTCCTCAAGGACGGCTCGATGCTGATCTCCGACGACTACAACGGCGCGGTCTATCGAGTGACTTACGACGGCGCGAGCGTCGGTAGATAGTTCTCTAAACGTAAGCTGTGGTCGAGGGCGGCATCTGTCGCCCTCGATTCGTTCGATGCAGGCCACCCTACTCAGCACTGGCCGGAACTCAAGGCGCGCGCCGTTGCCTGCTACAAAGCGGCTTTTGGCACTGACGAGCTCCGTCTCATTCAGATAGTCGCCTGATTTTGTACCGCCGGAATCCGCAATGGGAGGCGAATAATGCCAAGAAAGTTGTGCCCTAAATGCCACGGACAAAGAACGATCGCATGTCTCGCATGTCATGGCACTGGCAAAAAAATTCCAGTAGGTAACTGTGAAGAATGCGGCGGAACTGGTCGGCGTATATGCGATGTTTGTAGTGGTACGGGCGAAATCGAACGTTAGCGACCACGACTGCTACTCGCGAGGGGCTACGATAGCCTGAATTGTTTGGACGTTGAAATCGAAAACCAGTCGCTGACCGGCGACGACGCACGAACGGGCTCCGGCCTCTGTGCGTGCGCAGCATCCGGCCACGCCGCAAGCTGCGGGATGCGAACGCCAAGGGGATTGCGGATTTGGCGGCCGATATCTCATTTTCGCAACAAACAAGGCTGCTGCTTCCTAACAGCAGCAGCCCCTTGTACTGCCTGCATAGGAGACGGTCTCCTCCCGCACTCCGGCAACGATCTGACGCTTGTCTTCGAACTCCGCCTTATCGATCTCGCCGCAGGCGAAGCGCTCGGCTAAGATTTCCAATGCGGACGACGATACTTCGTGCTTCGATGTGCTTGCGTACCCCCCGCAGCACCCGCACTCGGTTGTACTTGGCATGGACGCCTCGCCAACGTTCCGCGCTGTTTGATCGGCATGGAAGCCTGTTCCGGCGCGCCCCATATTGGCCGACAGCTCGAGGCCCTCGGTCATGACGTGCGGCTAATGCCGGCGCAGTACGTCAAGTCATTCCTCAAGGGGCACAAGACTGACTACCGTGATCCCGAGGCGATCGCGGAAGCCGTGCAGCGACCAACCATGCACTTCGTGACGATAAGGACGCCGGAGCAGATCCGTACATCGTCCCCTAGGAATCCGGTTCATAGCGTTCAGGAAGGCGGCTCGTTTTGAATGTATCTCGCAGGCAAACCTACAGAAGTGGCCTCACTGGCATTCTCCGGTTTCGAGGACGGGCTTAGAGATAGAGAGGTAGATGATGTTTCGTCAGGCGGCGTTTCCACCATGCCATCGCTGGGCGGCAGATTGGGCACGTTCAAGTCCGGGTTTGGCTGAAGGAACACAATGTAACCGATTGCGACGCAGACGGTGATGCCTA
>Ga0306926_10001184_pt1 | contig 25714 bp, 28 predicted proteins | sample flu12Cox44000178_FD_203759 | JGI IMG/M metagenome (GOLD analysis project Ga0306926, IMG submission 203759) | Lab enrichment of tropical soil microbial communities from Luquillo Experimental Forest, Puerto Rico - flux8day.12C.oxic.44.000.178 (v2)... | ecosystem: Environmental > Terrestrial >...
TCGGTTACATCGATCTTGAGGAAAGGACTCTGCAGCCTTTAAACAACCCTTTTGGCCCGAAGGTGTAAAGTATGTCTTCGGAACGTTATGTAAAGGATGTCTCCGGACTGTACAGACAGGAACTGGCACTCCACGCTGGAACGACAACCGAACACGCCGGGCAACCTACGACCGCTTGTGCGCAAGACGCCATTCCAGCAGGAAGGCGATGCCAACTCCGATAGCAACAAAGGGCCAAATGAAAAAATCGCTGACGTGAGTTATGCCCAATTCCGAGAGCAGGAAGACGACAGCAGCAAGAAAGAACAGCGGGCCAGTGATTCCGCAATGAAAGCTCCGATTTCGAAACCAATTGGCAACGCAGCCGATCGCCATGCCAAAAAGAATGGTAGCGGCAGCTGAAGCGCGCAGAGGATGCCAGTAAACCCCGATGAAGCTGAGCATGCCCCATGCGATCAGAGAGGCTGCGAACCAGTAGCCGATCGTCGCCGGCGAACTGCAACAAACTGGCTTCTGTTCTTGCGTATTTTGGCCTCCTTCGGCGGAGATTCGGAAAAGGAAATCTCGAGACTCATCTCGACTTGTTGTGTGCCGCGATCGTACCGGTAGCGGCAGTTCTGGCGCAGCAGTGCCTATCAGTAATGCCCGCCTAAAAAGGACTCGAGCATTGAGATCACTTTAACGACCGGGCCATTCCAGAAGAGCGGTACCGAACCGTCATTCCAATGCGCGCCCGCGGGAAACAGCAACGCTTCGTCCCAATGAAATCCTTTCTGAACACAGCAATCTGGCTTCGTCAGGGTGGTGTTTCTGTTTGCAAGCTCTCTGAGGTTAGAAGACACGAGATGATTCGGGTCCCAAAATTGCAGAACTCGACGGTCTCCAATTCGCCGGAGGGTGCTGCCGCTCGGCGGACGCCAGTCCGTGGGAAGGATAGGCTCCCACACGACAAGTACGTCTACTCTGCGATCGGTTTGTCGCGCCAGTAAATCGTCGGCTGCGGAGGCCCCCCGCAGACAAGTCGGTCAAGTCGGGGACAATAGAAAAACAAGCCGTGGGACATCTGCTTCCGCGTCGAAAGCCTTCCCGAATTCCGTGACGTTTTGCTCTGTCAGCGTCACGACCGGCGGTTGGCCCGGAGGCGCAGCGCCAGGTCTCCACAAGTAAATGCCCGCCAGCAACAGAAAAATCGCCGAGACACCGACGATTATGAATTTCTTCTTTTTCATCGTGCGAATCGATCCGCGATGAATGCGGCGATCTCTTGCGGGAACCAAATCATTCCCAGCACTACGACCACCGAAGCCCAAAGCAATACCTGCCCAATCCTGCGACCTCGGATCGAGCACTGTATGGCTCGCCTCTGCTGCCAAAATCCCAGCACAATGAGTCCAACCGAAAGACCGAGCAACCAAGGCCGAAGAACCGTAAAGAAAGTACTCGCTGCTCCCGCGCCCAGAGCCGCGGCAAAGCTCAGTGGAAGGCAGCAACTGATCGTCGCAATCGAACTAACGATTGCGCCGACTGATGCTGAAATGCCAGTCCCTTGTTTCAACGAGTGCCCGCCTCCCTCGCATTCACTACCGCTCGACGAATCCATTCAACTGGAGGCAAGCCGATCTGGTTTGAGCCCGAATACAGCCGACAACTCACGGCGCAATCCTTCGATTCGAAGGACTCTTCGGCAACGTCCCGACCGTTAATGCGAATCGTTGGTGAACCCCGGAACGAGAGTGCCTTCGCCATGTGGTTGTCTGCGATTAGCACTTCAGAAATTTCAGCGATCACGTCCTCGGAAAGGAGCACGTCACGCACGAGTTGTACAGCGGCAGGATGCGAGGGGCAGTCCGTGACGTAAAGCACTTCGACTTTCACGCGACACCACCTTTCCTTCGCGGCCGTTCGTCCTCCAAAATCGGACAGTGCGCATCGTGCTTCCGCAGCTCTCTGTCGCAACTGTGCACTGCCATCAGAAGTTCGTGCTCGAGCTTTTTCAGGTTCGCGAGCTTCCCCCGAACATCGTCCAGTTTTGCTTGCAAGCGTCGACGCACCGGTCCACACGGTTGTGTTCGGTTTTTGCGTAGCGTCAGCAGACTTCGGATCTCAGTCAGCTTGAAGCCCAAGCCCTGCACACGGCGTATAAACGCCAGAGTCTCAAGATCCTGTTTCCCGAACTGGCGGAACCCCCCCCTGCGTCCGGGCAGCTTTCGGCAATAGGCCGCTGCGCTCGTAAAAGCGAATAGCATCAACGCTCAAACCAACTTTTTGTGCGACAAAGCCGATTTGCATGGCATCAGTCCTCTCTCAACCTACACCCTAGAGCATAGTCCAGAGTCAAGGCCTGATGCATCTCTCCCGACCGCGCGACACTCACTTTCCGGACTGTCTTCGGAAACGGGAGTGAACGAAGCGAGACAGGAAGGCGATCAGTCCCAGGTGCTTCGCGACTAAGAAGAGAACCACCGCAGTGGCTACGACACCTGAAACCGCAAAGCGTTGCGTCCGCCATTGATCCAAAATGTGCCAAAAGGATCAAATGACCGGCGATAAACACAATCCCTAGAACTACAACGAGCCATGGCCGGGGCCGTAGAGTGTGCATTTCACTCACCGTTTCCCCGCAACGTTTTCACTGCCTACCTTCGCCTCTCGGTTAGCGACCTCGGCGAGGACGAACTGCGTGCCGCCGAACCCCATGGGTCCGCTCTTCACGCACTTCAACCCCGCATCGTCCAACATTGCAATCACTTCGGGAAAGTTGACGCGACCGTGACGATGGAACCATGTTAGAAAACTGCCTCTCTCTTCGCCAGCAGAATTGGCAAAGTCAATCGCGAGAAGGCGTCCACCCGGCTTCAAAACCCTTCGTATCTCGTGAGCGCACTGCTGGCGTATTTTTCGGGGCAGGTGATGCAACATCACTGTGCTTAGCACGACGTCAAACTGCGCGTCGGAAAAAGATAGAGCCTCCGCCAGCATTTTCTTGAATTGCACCTCCATTCCACCTTTCCTTGCTTTCTTCTCCGCCCTTGCAATCATCTCCGGTGACGCGTCAATTCCGCAGACACTTCCTTCCCGACCAACGCGTCGCTTCGCCGCAATTGCAAGTGTCCCTGTGCCACAACCCACATCCAAGACCGACTCGCCCGGTTGGAGTTCTGCCAGGTCGAGGGCCTTTCCCCGAAACTTCTGCTCTCCTCCAACCGACACGAACCACAACAAAAGGTCATAGAGAAACGCGGAGTGAATTGTGCGTCCCGTCGTCTTCGGGGCTGCCTTCTGTTCCACTATCGTCGCCATGACTTGTCATCTCCCGGACAGCTATCTATAAATGGACATCTGTCCCGTATTGAAAGTACGATAAGGCCATGGCATTGAAAAGAACATGCGATGGCTGGCTGTTCAGTTCTGAACAAACGAAGGTCATTTGTTCAGGAAATAGCTTCTAAGGAGACGCGATGACGAACAAAAAGATGGATCGACGTGTACAAAAGACTCGCACTCTCCTTCACAAAGCCTTGATGTCCAGCATTCTTGAGAAGAAGTATGAGTCAATCACCGTGCAGGAGATACTCGACCGAGCCGACGTGGGAAGATCGACCTTTTACGTGCACTATGATGACAAAGATGAGTTATTGCTTAGCGGCTTGCAGAACGTCAGGAGCTTGTTGCACTCCGCGCAAGCTACCGGAACCGCGCCGCCCGGGAAATCCTACGAGAGAATCATCGGATTCAGCCGCGCCATGTTCCAGCACGTTTACAAATATCGGGCGGTGAACCGTGCCTTGCTGGGTTCGAACGCCGAGGCCGTTGTGCGACGGTATATTCATTCCGCCTTGGTCACCGTCGTCAATCAGGAAGTCAGAGCGGAACTCCGAAAACGGAAACGCGGGGATTGTCTCGTTTCTCCAGAACTGTTGACTCACTTTGTGGTTTCGACTTTCATTTCTGTCATGACCTTTTGGCTAAACGCGAGAAACCCCATCCCGCCCGCAGAAATCGATGCTGCGTACCGGCACCTGGTCTTGCCCAGTCTTGCTTCTGTTTGCGGTTAGCCTCGCAAGTGCAAAACCTGCCACCGCCAAAATCCTCTGCATCCTTTCTTGACGTGGAGCGTCTAAAGTTCATAGAGTTGAAGAGATGGCTCGGAAGACCACATTCATTGTTCTGGCAGCGTTGGCGGTACTGTTTTTGCAGTTCGCCGACTGCATGTCTGCCGTGACCATGGACCAGCAGAGCATGCAGTGCTGCGGCTCGATGCCATGCGATCCTTCGAACCAGAGCCACGATTGCTGCAAAGGGATGGTTTCGGCCCAATCTCCGAGTGTCCTTCCTGTCACACAGTTGACGCTTCATGCGCCGGTGCTGGTTGCAGCGGACGTTTTAGCATCGCTTCAGGTAACGCCGTACATGCGAACTGCCAAACTCGAGTTCGCGGCTCCGCAGCACTCGCCCCCGGAACTGTACACGCTTCATTCCTCCCTTCTGATCTGACCTGCCTCCGAAGTTCTCCCCTGAACTGTGTCTCTTGGTGTCTCTCTCCCAACTCGTCTATTCGGAGGCAAAGATGTGTGCATTGATTTGGAATTCCCGTACGTCCGGTATTTCGGCGCTCATCGCACGAGCCACTGACCATGATTGACCGTCTCATTGAGCTTTCGCTGCGCAATCGGTTCCTCGTGGTCGTGCTTTGGATGGGAATCGCAGGCTGGGGTTTGTGGGCCATGCTGCGTGCGCCGATCGATGCGATTCCCGACTTGAGCGACAACCAAGTCATCGTCTTCACAGATTGGACGGGACGAAGCCCTCAGGAAGTCGAAGACCAGGTCACGTATCCACTGACCGTAAATCTCCAAGGCTTGCCGGGGGTCAGAGTCGTGCGCTCTTCCTCGGCATTCGGGTTCTCCATGATCTTCGTCATCTTTGAAGACAATGTGGATCTCTATTTTGCGCGCACCCGAGTTCTCGAACGATTGAACCTCGTCTCGAAACAGCTTCCGCCGGGCGTTGTTCCCACGCTCGGACCGGATGCCACCGGTGTCGGCCACGTCTTCTGGTACACCGTGGAAGGCGGTGGACTCGGCTTGCGGGATCTTCGTTCTCTGCAGGATTGGTACGTCCGCTATCAATTGAATTCCGTGCCGGGTGTTGCGGAAGTGGCCAGCGTTGGAGGAACGGTCCAGCAATACCAGATCGACATCGACCCGAATCGTTTGCGCAGCTTTGGGCTACCTCTGAGTGCCGTTGTTCGCGCCGTCATGGCAAGCAATTCGAACGTAGGCGGCAATGTGGTTTCGCAAAACGGTTCCTGGTCCATCGTGCGCGGGCTTGGGCTGATCGGAAACCTCGACGACATTCGCAACATCGTCGTCGCCTCACATAACGGCACACCTGTCTTTGTGAAAGATCTCGGCACTGTCCAGATCGGCGATGCCTTCCGGACGGCGGCGCTTGTAAAAAACAGCTCTGAAGCCGTCGGCGGCGTGATCGTGGCGCGCACGGGCGAAAACACGAAAGACGTGATTGACCGCGTGAAGGAGAAAATCCGGCAGATTGAACCCGGCTTACCTCCGGGCGTCCGCATCATTTCGTTCTACGACCGCTCCGAATTGATTGAGGCCACAGTTGGCACGCTTCGTCATGCGCTGGTCGAGGAGATCATTCTCGTCACGCTGGCCCACATCATTTTCCTAATGCACTTTCGTAGCATTCTGATCGTCACGCTTCCCTTGCCCCTCGCCGTGCTGTGTTCTTTCCTCTTGATGCACTACGCGAACGTCACTTCGAATGTGATGTCGCTCGCAGGAATTGCCATCGCCATCGGAGTACTCGTAGACGCCGGAATCGTGGTGACGGAAAACGCTTTCCGGCACCTCGAAGGAGTGGACACTCACGACCGAGGAAAAGTTCTGGAGACCGTGCTGCGCGCTACGAAACTAGTCGGGCGGCCAACGTTTTTCTCCATGGCCATCATCGTTCTTGCCTTCGTTCCCGTGTTCGCGCTGACCGGACAGGAAGGCAAGCTTTTTCATCCACTCGCGTTTGCCAAAACTTTTGCGATGGCTAGTGCGACTGCCATTGCGCTCACGCTGACACCCATTCTCTGCACGCTGCTTCTGCGCGGGAAGTTCCATTCGGAAGACCAGAATCCCGTTATGCGTTTTCTGCAGCGCTTGTATCGTCCCGCCCTGTCCTGGGCGCTCGACCACAGACGCATCACACTCGGTCTCGCTTTGGCGTTTTTCGCGGGAGCAGTCGTGCTGGCGGCAGGCATCGGCAGCGAGTTCATGCCCCCTCTCAATGAAGGCGACATCATGTTCATGCCCATCGCCGATGCCAGTATCGCCCTAGCGCAAAACACGGAGTATGCGAAGCAACAGGACGAGATACTCAGCCGCTTTCCCGAAGTCGCCTACGTAGCGGCGAAGGTCGCGCGCGCGGAAACCTCGACCGATCCTGCCGGGCTCAATATGACCGAGACTATCGTGCACTTGAAGCCGCGCGATCAGTGGCGGCCCGGCATGACCATCCTAAAGCTCAAGAGCGACATGGACCGCGCGGTTTCGCTTCCCGGTGTCGCGAATATCTGGACGCAACCCATCATCAATCGAATCGACATGCTGACGACCGGAATCCGGTCGGAAATCGGCGTGAAAGTCTTCGGCTCCGATCTGACTGTGCTCGAAGGAAAAGCCCGTGAAATCGCTGACGTCGTACGCACGGTGAAAGGTGCAAGCGATGTTTATCCGGAGCAGGTTACGGGCGGTTTATATCTCGACATCAAACCTAACCGCGAGGCCGCGGCCCGCTACGGCATCGAGGTCGGCGCGATTCAAGATGTGATCGAAACTGCTATCGGTGAAAACAACATTACCACGACCATTGAGGGGCGTCGGCGTTTTCCCGTGCGCGTGCGTTACGCGCCGCAATACCGGCGCGATCCACAAGACCTTGCGAACGTGCTGGTAACAGGGTCCACAGGCACTCAGATCCCGCTGGGCCAGGTAGCGGACATCCGTCAGGTTTCCGGGCCGGCCATGATCAACAGCGAAAACGGATTGCTGGAGGTTTCCGTGCTTCTCAACGCACGAGGACGCGATCCCGGCAGTGTCATCGCCGATGCAGAAAGAGCCATCCGCGAGAAAATCAAAATGCCTCCTGGCTACTACTACAGCTGGAGCGGGCAGTTTGAAAACGAAGTTCGTGCTAGAAAGCGCCTGCAGATCGTGATGCCGGTCGCCATCGCCGTCATCTACATTCTTTTGTTTCTGACCTACCGCTCGTTCAGTGAAGCGGCGCACGTCCTGCTCGCCGTGCCGTTCGCGCTCACTGGCGGGCTCTACCTTCTTTGGCTGCTGGGGTACAACTTCTCGGTCGCCGTGTGGGTCGGTTTCATCGCGCTTTTTGGCACTGCCGTGCAAACCACCGTCGTCATGGTGATTTACCTCGAAGAAGCAGTCGCGCGAAAGAAAAAAGAGCACGGCACACTCACAATCCCGATTCTGCGCGAAGCCGTGATGGAAGGGGCGCTCCTCCGGCTGCGTCCCAAGCTGATGACCGTTTCGACGGTCGTCGCGGGCTTGCTTCCCATCTTCTGGAGTACCCGAGTCGGTTCCGAAGTCATACGGCCGCTCGCAACGCCCGTGCTCGGAGGAATGCTCAGTTCTCTTGCCCACGTGTTGATCGTCACACCCATCATTTTCTTGTGGCTGCGGGAGCGTGAGCTCCGCCGTGGCGAGCAAAACGCTGCTTAAGCTCTTTCAACGGAAACGATTTGATCATTAAGGACTCAGTCTAAGGAGATAGACCCATGAAGAAGCTGTTGGTTGTTTCGATGATGTTGTTTCTGATTCTTGGCTTTGCCGGTTGCGCCGCGAAGAGGGCGGACACAGAAAACCTGAAAGAGGTCGCGACACATGTCGTCGGCGACGTCTCAATCGTTCTCCTGAACAGCACGGGTGAACTGAAGCAAGGGCAGAATGAATTCGTCGTCCAATTTCGGGACCTGAAGGGACAGCCCGTCGATGTCGGAAACGCGCAGCTCGGCTCCAGTATGTCCATGCCGAGTATGGCCCCGATGTCTGGTGATTCGGAGATCACCCCAACTGGCCAGACCGGGACGTATCGCGTGAAATCGAACTTCCAAATGAGCGGAGCCTGGCACTTCACTGTCTCGTGGAATGGGCCGCGCGGGCAAGGAAGCACTTCGTTCAACAACAACGTGAGGTAGCCTTCATGCAGAACACAGTCCGATTTTCACTCTTCCATTTCCTTTTGCTCGCACTACTAGCGTGCTCCGTTCCGCTTCGAGCGCAAATCACGGCCTCTGCGCCGCCGAGTCGCTTCCTCGATCTACAGAACGGATTGACCGAATCCGAGTTGGTGAAGCAAGCGCTGGCGAACAATCCCGCCCTCGCTGCGCAACGCCAGACGATTGAGTCCGCGAAAGGAGCCGTCGCGCAAGCGCAACTCCGCGCAAACCCTTCTCTGGCCGTGGGAGGACTCAAGGAAGTCAACGGAGATGACACGCGCTTTAGTGTCGGGGCGGAGATTCCGCTCGAACTGTTTGGCAGACGCGCACGCCGTACGGAGGTCGCTACACAGAAACTCAACTCCACGCGCGCGACAGTAAGTGACAACGAGCGACAGCTCACTGGAGAAGTTCGCATGCGCTTTGCGGACACGCTGGCCGCCGTCCGCAACCTCGAATTCGTGGAGCAGCTCCTAAGCGTGAATCGTGAGTTTCTTAAACTCATGGAAGACCGCGTCCGCGAGGGCGCGGTCCCTGTGCTCGACGCCGATGAGGTGCGGGTAGAGGCGAGCCGCATCGAGAGCCTCCGCATCGACTACCAGGCAAAAGCCGAAATCGCCTTGCTCGCACTCAAAGCGACGGTGGGCATGTCGCCCGACGAACCTTTAAGACTAAAAGGAGATTTGGTGCAACCCGCGCTTTCGCTCGACAAAGCGCAACTTCTGCAATTGGCTTTGGACCACCGGCCCGACCTCGCGGCAGAGCGTGCCGTCGAAACGATGGCGGCAGCTGCCGCGCGGCAACAGGAAGCGGAAGCGAAGCCAGACGTCACTCTCTCGGCCGGCTATGAGCGCCCAAACAGTGGCTTTTCATTTTCGGCTATCGACGCAGCCGGAAACTTGCAACCTATCCGCCAAACCTTTAACTATGCGGTGTTCGGCATGAAATGGACCCTGCCTGTATTCAACCGCAACCAGGGCTCGATTGCCTCCGCGAAAGTCGAAGTGGTGTCAGCACGCAACCAAGTCACCGCAGTTGATCTCGCGCTCAGACACGAAGTAACGCAAGCCAGCGTTCGTTACGAAGCGGCGCAGGCGCGGGCCGGCATATACCGATCCGGAGTGCGCGACCAAGCCGCCAAAAATCTGGATGTCGTCCGGCAGACCTACGGCTTTGGCCGCATACCCTTGCTTGATGTGATCGCTGAACAACGGCGTTTCATCGATATCGAGACGGCCTACACCGATGTTTTGCTCGACGTCTACGCGTCGCGCGTTGCGCTTCAGCGCGCCGTGGGCACCGACCTGCCCTGAAGGAGAACGAAATGCAGAGCATGAATACACAGGATGCTGGCCCGCAAGGATCATCGTTGCGGAAACGAATTGCTGTCGGCGCGCTTGTGGCAGGTCTCGCCGTCGTGGGAGTTTTGGTTGTCACAAAGCGTTCCCACAATACGGCGCCCGCGCCTCCTGATTCGATGGCCGCCATGGGCTCGATGGCAATGCCACCGACGTCGTCCCCCGGCGCGGTGGCTGCCGCCTCGACGGAACTCCAAATCGATCTAGCACCAGATGATTTGAAGAAAGCGCAGATTCGCACTGTGCGCGTTGCCAACGGCGCTACCGCCGCGATGCTTCGGGTCCCCGGAATCGTGAGACCCAATGAATACCGCGAGGTTCACGTAACACCGCTCGTGGGCGGCGTCGTCAAAGAAGTTCCCGTGGTCCTCGGCGATCACGTCAAACGCGGACAACCCCTGGCGATCATTTTCAGTAGCGAACTGGCAGAGGCCGAAACACAGTACGTTTCCTATCTGGCGGAGCTTAACGCGGAACACAAGAAACTCGAACGCACGCAGAATCTCCTGAAACTCGGAGCAGCCAGCCAGCAGGAAGAAGAGGAAGTAGCTGCCACACATGCCGCGCATGAATCGCATGTCCGCGCGGCCCTCGAAAGACTGAAACTCCTCGGAGCTAGTGATCGTCAGATTACAGCGCTCAAGCAAGCCGAACAGATCAATCCAAATCTGGTTGTACCTGCCCCGATCAATGGTGTAGTCCTCACGCGCAACGCCAATCTCGGTCTAGTGGCCAACGCAGCACAGGAACTCTTCACGGTTGCCGACCTCTCAACGGTCTGGATTATGGCGAGCGTCAACGAAAAAGACTTTGCATCGGTCCGCGTGGGCTCCCAAGCGAGCATAACGGCTCCGGCTTACTTCGGTCGCAACTGGAAGGGCCGCGTCACCTACATTCAACCGCAAGTGGACCCCGCAACGCGCACTGCGCAAGCCCGCATCGAGGTCGTGAATCCTGGCGAGACTCTGCGGATTGAAATGTACGTCGATGTCGAATTCACCGTTGCCGGTATGTCGGGTCCCGTCGTGCCCGAAGCGGCCGTTCAGTCCATCGGCGAAAGGCGCTTTGTATTTCTTCCTGTCAAGAATAGCGAGGGAAGTTTTCTGTTGCGTGAGGTGCGGCTGGGCCCCGCCTCCGGTGGCCACTATTCCGTACTTGAAGGATTGCGTCTGCGAGATGAAGTTGTAACGGACGGAAGCTTCATCCTGAAGGCCGAATCGGTGCGGCAACATCCGGAGTTGCATTGATCCCACCAGAGGCTCTGCGTGGAACTAGTCCAGCCGACGGATCGCAAGTCAGCAGGACTCTCTTGGGAGTCGTTTCAGATTGAACAAAGGAGTAGACCCAATGAGGAATACGGAACGGGAAGACGGCCGCGGTGAACATGCGATACACATGTCACGTGGAATGCCTCCGGAAACCGCTATCGCACATATGGGTCATGACCGGCATGCTGGACACGCCGTGGCCATGTTCCGCGACAAGTTTTGGCTGAGCTTCGCGCTCACCATTCCGGCCGTTTTCATGTCAGGTGACGTCCAGCATTGGCTTGGCTACAGCGTTCCTTCCTTTCCCGGCTCGATACTGCTCGTCCCGCTTCTCGGAACGATCATCTTCTTCTACGGCGGCTTGGTCTTTATCCGTGGGGCGTGGAACGAAATGGCAGACCGCAAGCCCGGCATGATGACTCTCATCAGCTTGGGAATAACTGTCGCCTTCGCTACGTCGCTCGCAGGAACGTTCGGCCTCCTCAAAATCGAAGTGTGGTGGGAGCTCGCAACGCTAACGACGATCATGATCCTCGGACACTGGCTGGAAATGCGCGCAGTTTCTCAGGCACGTGGCGCGCTTAACGCGCTTGCTGCATTGCTGCCGGGCACAGCGGAACGCGTGGTAGGCCAGGAGACTCAAACCGTGCGTCGTTCGGAATTGAAAGTGGATGAAGTTGTTCTGGTGAGGCCTGGCACCAGAGTTCCGGCCGACGGGACGGTCATCGAAGGTGCTGCGGACGTTGACGAGTCCATGATTACCGGGGAATCTCGATCTGTTTCGAAGACACTGGGTGCCACAGTCGTTGCGGGTACGGTTGCAAGTGGTGGAAGTCTGCGAGTGCGCATCACCGCAGTCGGCGAGCAGACTGCTCTATCCGGCATCATGCGGCTTGTTGCCGCAGCCCAAGCCTCCGGTTCTCGCACGCAGGCCATTGCCGACCGTGCTGCGGCATTGCTCTTTTATGTAGCGGTTGCGGCCGGTGCGATCACATTGACGTATTGGTGGTTTGCCGGGGACAAGGAACATGCCCTGACCCGGACGGCTACCGTGCTTATCATCGCTTGCCCTCACGCGTTGGGGCTGGCGATTCCGCTCGTAATTGCGATCTCGACTTCACTCGGCGCGAAGAATGGCCTCCTTGTTAAGGATAGACTCGCTCTCGAACGCGCTCGCGATCTGGATGTGGTCGTCTTCGATAAGACCGGGACGCTAACGCGCGGCGCTCCCGCATTGTCGGGCGTGACGACCGCGCCTGGTGTGCGCGAGGACGACTTATTTGCGCGTGCCGCTGCCGTCGAAAGTGATTCGGAACATCCGCTCGCCAAAGTGATTGTCGCGGAAGCCAGGCGACGCCGTATCCCCTCATTGGCTGTGAGTCAGTTCGAGCCGTTGCCGGGCCGTGGGGCGCAGGCGATGGTAAATGGCGAAAGCGTCGCAATCGGCGGCCCGCGTCTGTTGAGCGAACGGCATGTGACGGTCCCAGTGGAGATCGAAAAAGCAACGGCGGCTTGGGCTGCCGAAGGCAAAACGGTACTCTACGTCGTTTCTCAAGACCGCGTCCTCGGCGCGTTTGCGGTGGAAGACGAAATTCGACCGGAGTCGAAAGAAGCGGTGGAAGAGCTTCATCGCCTGGGAATGCGCGTCGCCATGATCACTGGCGATTCCAAGACGGTCGCGGAGTCCGTTGCCCGACGGATCGGTATCGATGATGTAGCCGCCGAAGTGCTTCCTGCTGACAAAGCCTCTGCTATCGAGAGGTTTCAATCCGGTGGGAAGCGCGTCGCTATGGTGGGCGATGGCGTCAATGACGCCCCCGCACTTGCCACCGCGAACGTCGGAATCGCCATTGGTGCAGGAACCGACGTTGCTGTAGAGTCCGCAGGCATCGTCCTTGTCCGCAGCGATCCGCGCGATGTCGTCGGAGCCATCGAACTGTCCCGCGCGGCGTATCGCAAGATGATTCAGAACCTGGTGTGGGCCACGGCTTACAATCTGGTGGCGATACCCGTCGCCGCAGGCCTGTTCCTTCGATGGGGAGTGGAACTCCCGATGAGCGTCGGAGCCGTTGCCATGAGTTTGTCCACCCTCATCGTAGCCGTGAACGCCCAACTGTTGCGCTCTGTCAAGCTCGGGCGAGACGCTCTTCCGGAAACTGTACCCGCTCAGAAAGCGGCGACTGCCTCGGCTTAAGCATCATCCCCAGGCATCCACGACCCTGGGCTGCCAACGCCAGCTTTCCGTTTCGAGCGACTTCAGTCAAACCAGATAGAAGAGTTCTCCTTGACCCTGGAATCGATTCCAGGGTTTAGACTCTCCGCGAGGAAACGATCCATGCGATCCGGACAACTGGCCGAGCGAACCGGAGTGAGCAGCGATACTCTGCGGCATTATGAGCGCCTTGGTTTGTTGCGCAAACCGTCGCGCACCACGGGGAACTATCGAAGCTATCCGCCAGAATCAGAAGAGCGTGTTGAACTCATTCAACGTGCTCTGAGCATCGGATTTTCGCTTCCAGAACTCAAAACCATCCTTCTCGCGCGTGACCGGGGAGATGCGCCTTGTCTTCGTGTGCGGGGATTACTGGATTCCAAAATCGCCGAGCTGAACGTCCAAATCACCGATCTCCTCCGCCTTCGGCGCCAACTGAATCGGCTCGCAAAAAACTGGGACGAACGGCTTCGCGCTACTAAAAAAAGCGAACGCGCTCATTTACTCGTGAACGTGGAACACAAATTCGGAAATATATTCTCTCGACGACCTATCAGAAATCACAAAGGACGGTAATCATGAGAACCCTGCTACTCATTTTTTCGTTCGCATTCCTTTCATGCGGTGCCCTCGGGCAACAGGCACAGCCGGGTCAAACGCCACGCTCGGACGCCGTTGCAACGCGTGGAGATCACGTCATGGGTTTTTCACATGACGCTGCGACACACCACTTTTATCTCTTCGGCGACGGCGGAGAAATCGTCGTAACCGCGAATCTTTCCGATGACGCCTCGACTCGAGACCAGATCCGCCTGCACCTAGGTCACATCGCGAAAATGTTCACCTCGGGGAACTTCAACGCTCCAATGATCATTCACGACACGAATCCGCCGGGCACAGCCACCATGGCAAGACGCAAGGAACAGATTCGCTACGAGTTCTCCGAAGTCGACCTCGGGGCGAAGATTCGCATTATCGCCACAAATCCCGAGACGGTCGACGCCACCCATGCCTTTCTCTTGTTTCAAATCCTCGACCATCACACCGGAGACAGCCCGGTCATTTCGGCCGACCACACCACGAAATGAACGGCGCTTCGCTAGCCGCAACATTCCGAGCAGGCTTTGCCTTGCACGCCTTCGAAGCCTTCCTTCGCGATCATGGGGGCCATGATCAAAGCCGCGACCGGATCGGCCCACCACAATCCAAACGCCGCGTTCAAAATCAATCCGACGAGAAGGATGGCGGAAAGATACGTACAGAACTGCGTCTGTTTTGCGTCCGCATGCATCGCAACACTCTTGAGCGCGTGTCCTACTTTTCGTTTTGAGCGTGAAAGTAGTGGCATCACTACGAGAGAAACACAGGCCAAGATGATTCCCGGAATGCTGTGCTCCGGCGCTCGTTTGAACCAGAGGTCACTGCCTGATTCGAATGCGATATAGACCGCAAGAACGAGAAAACAAAAGCCGACAATCCTGAGCGCGCGTCGTTCATTTCGCTCCCGCTCACTTTCTCTCGCGTCTACAGACATCCGCCACAACAGCACCGCTCCGGACGTTACTTCGATGAAGCTGTCGATCCCGAAGCCCACCAGCGAAATGCTTCCCGCGATGACACCCGTAACGACCGCGACCAACCCCTCGATCGTATTCCACGCAATGGTGAAGTATTCGAGCCGACGTCCCCGTCGAACCGAAGCAATACGCTCGATGACGGCGCCTTCGTTCACGGGTATCTCTCCTAATTTATTCGATGCGGCAAAGATGCACCGATACCAGCCGCGGCGGCGCCTGTTTGTGATGCTCGCCCAAGAAAGACTCGAGCCGGCTTGGGCTTTTCAGGCAAACATTTGCACCTGGCCCAATCTGATCATTTGGTTGTCGCCGTATTGGCTGGAGGCGAGTACGCATAGACTGTCCCTTCCTGCGCGCCAACATAGATCCGTTCTCCATCGCCATCGGTGCCGATGCTGCGGAGGCACCCCGGTGCCTTTTGCGCTCCAAGCGAAGAGACTCCCATCCAAACCGTCAAAAGACTGGTAACGATCAGTCGCATCGAGCACCACACGAGGTACACCCTTCGCGAAGTTATTGTGTATCGCGACGTGTCTCGCGCGTCAAGCGAGACGCCGACCGCTCCTGTGCACAGGAACCCGATACGGTTTCGAGCGGCGCTCCACATAATTTGCGGCTCGATGCTCTGCGCCTTTTCCCGAACAGCTTCCATGACCAGGGACACGGTCGCGATTGACAGGATCCGTGTTCGGTCATATTGTAGAGTAAGTGAGTTAGTGACTCACAATGAAAAAAATATCGACTACACGCTGGCTGGAAGTGGTACGGGCTGCCACGGAAGTGTTTTTGCGGAAAGGCTACAAGCGCGCGCAAATGGCGGACGTCACGGAGGCGCTTGGACTTTCGGCCGGCGCCATCTACCGGTACGTCGAGAGCAAGGAAGCTCTCTTCGATCTAGTGGTCAGAGTGGGTGCCGGGATGAACCTCGAGACCCGCAGTCTGATCGCCCCTATCGCTACGCCTCGGCCTGGAGCGACCCTGGCGTTCTTGCGGACGACCTTGAAGCGAGAGGGTCGAATCCCGAAATTGGCACAGGCCCTCGCGGATTCGAAGCCCGAAGACGTTGCTGCTGAGTTTAAAGGCATCGTTCGCGAACTCTACGGCAAGACGGCTCAATTCCGCGTCGGCATTCAGCTCCTGGACCGATCTTCGCTCGACTGGCCGGAACTCGCCGCCCTTTGGTCGGGACGCTGGCGAGCGAGCCTTGTCGACCAGCTGGGCCGCTACCTTGATCTTCGGATCTCGCAGCGGCGCTTGCCGCCGGTGCCCGACAGCAAACCGTGGGCCCGCTATGTCGTCGAGACCGTTGCTTTCTTCGCATTGCATCGCCACTACGACCCGTTTCCTACAGCGATGAGTGACAAGGTCGCGGAGGACACCGCCGTATCTGCATTGGTTCGCTCTACGTGCGCAGAAGATGCACGAAAGAGAAAGGAATGAGTGATGAAGAAGCTAGAGTTGGCCCGGTATGTGCGGCAGATCGGCGGTGCATGCGGTTCAAACATTTTTATCCACTGACTGGGTTTTCTGATTCCGACGATCATCATCGGCTATGGGTTCGTCATTCCTCGAAGTCCCATCGCGGGCATAAACCAATTCACCATCGGGTTCGGAAGTGCCCTGTTGGGTGCGGCCGTTGCCTACTGGCAGGGAGTTCGATTCGCTTTGCGAAAGGATGCGGACAGCCGCAAAAGTGAGCGCGCTGGAATATAGTCGCGCTAATTGAAAAGGAGGAGATCGTGGGTTTCTACGCGAAGAGGGTTCTTCCGTATCTCATCAACGCCGCCATGAAACACAAAGACGCAACGCGTCTGCGCGCCGCGTGGGTTCCTGAAGTTCGTGGCCGGGTCCTCGAAATTGGCATTGGCTCGGGCTTGAACCTGCCGTTCTATTCCTCCCAGGTCGAATGCGTGTACGGTGTGGAACCGTCAGCCGAGCTGCAAAAGATGGCGAAGGAGCGGGCGAAGCGCTCGAATACGAAAGTTGAATTTCTGTCGCAGTCGGCGGAAGACGTCATACCCCTTGCGGAAGACAGTGTCGACACCGTTGTCATGACTTGGACCCTCTGTTCGATTCCCGACCCGATGAGGGCACTGGCGCAGATGAAGCGTGTACTGAAGCCGAATGGCCGGATGCTATTCATCGAGCACGGGAAATCTCCGGATGCCGGTGTGGCTCGCTGGCAGGACAGACTCACGCCGGCCTGGAAAAACATTGGCGGCGGGTGTCATCTAAACCGCAAGATCGATGACCTACTCCGGGCAGCGGGATTCGAGATCCCAGAATTGAAGACCGCCTATCTTCCCGGGCCGCGTCCCATGACGTATACCTATCAGGGGTTTGCCAGCCGCACTTGATTCCGTCGGAAGGCGAACATCCACTGGTGAGTCGTGCTTATCTATCGTGACCGCATCTATCCCTATCTCGTCAGCCGGATGGGTGATCCCAAACCGATTCGCAACCTCCGACAGAAAGTCATTCCACTGGCGAGTGGAACTGTCCTTGAAGTCGGATTGGGCGCTGGAGCGAATTTTAAGTATTACGATTGCGCGCGAGTTACAAAACTCTACGCGCTTGAACCAAACGCGCAGATGATCGCGCTCGCCGAGCCGCGACGTCCGGCAAATCTAGTCGTCGAGTATTTGGAGCTGCCTGGGGAACGGATCCCGCTGCAAGACAAAAGCCTCGATTCCGTCGTATCCACATTTACCCTTGGGACGATTCCTGATGTTCTTTCCGCACTGCGAGCGATGAGGCGCGTCCTGCGACCGGAAGGCAAACTCATTTTCTTGGAATTGGGACTGTCGCCGGACGCGGCGGTGCGGCGCTGGCAAAGGCGGTGGGATTCCGCGGCTCATTGGCTGTTCGAAGGGCTCCGCCTCACGTTGGACCTTCCGTCGCTTCTCAAGGAAAGCGGATTCCAGATCGAGACTCTTGAAACAAAGTATCTTGCGACGTTTCCGAGATCGTGGACCTTTTGTTCGTGGGGCTCAGCGGGTGTTTTTCGGAACGTTCGATAGCATCGAACGCTGTTGCCCTATGTGATTCCTTTCACCTGCTACGTCAGCCTTAGCCGAGCGCCTGAAGAAGGTCTTCGATCAGATCTTCAGGGTGCTCTAACCCGATGGACAGACGGAGCAGATTCGGCGGCGCGTTCGAAACTTTGCCTTCGTTCGAAGCACGGTGCTCGATAAGGCTCTCCGTTCCGCCGAGGCTAGTAGCGTTCACAAATAATTTCACGCGCGACGCGACGCGCAACGCGTCCTCGCGCCCACCGCGAACGAGAAAGGAGAGCATGCCGCCGAAATCCTTCATCTGCCGCCGCGCAATCTCGTGGCCGGGATGAGACGGAAGGCCCGGATAGTAAACCGCTTCCACGGCCGGAGAAGCCACGAGGGCTGAGGCAATCGCGGCCGCATTCGCCGAATGTCGTTCCATGCGGCATGGCAGCGAGCGCAGTCCGCGCAAAATCAGCCAAGAACTGAACGGCGAAGCTACTGCCCCCAGGATGTCCCGCACGTGAAAGAGTTTGTCGAGCAGCTCGCGGTCCTTCACGACGACGCATCCGCCCTGCACGTCGCTGTGCCCCCCGCAATATTTTGTCGTGGAATGGAGCACTACATCGGCGCCGTGTTCCAAAGGACGCTGCAAAACGGGGCTCGCGAAGGTGTTGTCCACCACCGTTTGCGCGCCGGCTTCGTGGGCGAGATCGGCAATCGCCCGGATGTCCAGTATTTTCAGAAGCGGATTCGAGGGCGTTTCGATCCAGACGAACTTTGTGTTGGGGCGAAGCGCCGACTTCAACGCTTGCAGGTCCCGGAGATCCCCGCTCGTGCTCTCGATACCCCAGGCCGGCAGAAAAGTGCGTACGAGATTGCGGACGTCAATATAGATGTCATCCGAAAAGACGACGTGCGACCCGGGAGTGAGCGTTTGCAACAGTGCCGCCCCCGCCGCCATTCCCGACGAGAAAGCCAGACTGGCCGTACCGCCTTCGAGATCGCGCAGAGCTCCTTCGAGCCGCGACTGCGTGGGATTCTTCTCGCGCGTGTAAAGAAACTGGTGAATCGCTTCACCGGCCGGTCCGTGCTCGAAGGTCGTCGAGAGATACAACGGGGGAACCAAAGCCCCTGTCGGATCAAGTTCCGCTCCCGCGTGTACGGCAATCGTTTCAAGCCGCATCTTGACCGCCCGACGAGCGGATTCTCGCGATTCCCCCGGACTGGAACTGATGGTGTTTCCGATTCCGATGATTCGAGGAGCGCCTTTTTCACCGTCCATACTCTTATCCTTTTTCCCTTTTCGTAGAGATAGCCCTGTTCCAGCCATCTCTCGCGACATCGTTAGGAAGCACGAGCACGCGCAAGTACCGTCAAGAACCAATCTCTGACGCACTCTCGCGCGAGACTCCGATCGCATTCCTGTTCAATGTCTCCCGCATACGGATCGCGACCTGCAATCCCGACAGGAAGGTCAGCACAGCAACAACCTTGATTGCCGTCCCCATACCCAGCAAGTCGGCAAGGATGCCCGAAAGCAAAGCGCCAACGGCATATCCTAAATCCCGCCAGAACCGATAGACCCCCATGATCGTCGCGCGGCGGTCGGGATGCGCTACATCACCGATCGCCGCCAAGAGTGTGGGATACACCATGGCGGTTCCGAGCCCCTGCAAAAGAGCCGCGACGACCCACGCCCAATAGACAGGAATCGCGACGGTGAGCCAGATGGCGCCAGCTTGTACAACCATGCCCGCGGCAATCAAACGCTTTCTTCCCCAATGATCGCTCAGGTGCCCGGTCACCAGTTGCAGAAGAGACCAGGCCACGGGGTACATCGCCTTGACGAGTCCGATTGCGGCGACTCCCAAACCATAGCTCGCGAAAAATAGCGGATAGATTCCCCAGGACATCCCGTCGTTCAAGTTGTTCACCAGCCCCGCTTGGCTGCACGAAAACAGGTTGCGATCTTTCCAGGAAGCCAGCGCAAAGATTTCACGCAGCGACGGCGCATCGCGTTGGATGGCATTCGAAGCCCGCGCCAAGCTGGGTGCGGCATGGTGGAGCTTAGACTCCAGCCTGGCGTGATCGATCGTTTCTTTCGCGCCAAAAACAGAAAACAACAATCCGGCGATAGCGACGCCGATACCCAGGTAAAACGGTTGCGGCCGCAAAGCGTATTCCGCGGCAAGATAGCCGGTCAGCCAGGCGGTGAAGCCCAAAGCCAGATAGCCGGCACACTCGTTGATTCCGAGAGCCAAACCTCGGCGTTTCGGTCCTACCAAGTCCACTTTCATCACCACCGTCATCGACCAGCACAACGCCTGGTTGACACCGAGCAGCACGTTGGCAATGTCGAACCAGAACCAGTGGTTTGCGAAGATAATCAGAAAGGGAACGGGAAGACCGACGAGCCATCCCAAGACCAAGATCTTCTTCCGGCCGACCTGTTCTGAGGTTCTCGCCGCGAAGAGGTTCGAGACCGCCTTCGTCACCCCGAAACTGACGATGAAAGAAACGATCGCCGTCTTGGAGGTGAGCCCAAATTCTTTTTCCCCGATCAGCGGAACAACGGTCCGTTCAAGGCCGACCATCATGCCGACGAAGACGTTGATGAGCACCAGCAGGGAGAATTGGGCGAGGTTCTCGCGCAAGCCGAGCCGAAGAGGACTCTCCTCAGCTGCCATGAGAATTTGCGCTGCTCGGCGCGACCAACCGCCCAAGGTTCACGTCGCGGTTTTCTTTCGCGTTTGACGGTGGAGTCGGGATTTCGCGCAGCATGTGGGCGATAAACTCGTCGCGGTCCGCGATTTGGAACGCGCGATTGAACCGGCGTTCGAAACCGATCGTCGACATCGGTTTGCCGCTCAGCGCTCGCCCGCACACCGAACCCGCGAACGCACCTGGCAGAACTTCCACGTAGTCCGACAGGGATTTTAGCTTCCGCACCGTATCAAACAGCGTCCGTGCTCCTTCTTCCGCGCTGACGGCAAGTTCGGTGCGGCCTAGGTCGCCAACCATCAGCGTGTGCCCACTCAACAGGAACCACGGCTCGGCGCCGCGCGTCTTGTCCGTCACGAGCAACGATATGTGTTCTGGCGTATGGCCGGGCGTGTGTAAGATTCCGACTTGAACGTTCGCCATATCGAGGACGTCGTTCTCCTTCACTCCAAGAAACGGGTAGCTCGCCTCCACGCTTGCATGCAGCACGTACCGTGCACCGGCTACTTCCGCCAGCCTTCGCCCGGACGAGATGTGGTCGGCGTGAACATGCGTGTCGATGACGTAGCGAATGCCAATCTGACTCTCACGCGCGACACGCAAATAAGTTTCCGGTTCGTCTATGGGGTCGCACACGGCGCCCAAGCCCTTACCCGCTCAACCGAAGAAATAAGAAACGCCGATCACCGGCGATGTGTGCAAGAACTGTCGAAGTATCATTTCGATCTCCCCGCCCTAGCTGCGCGCGAGCCGGATCCCGTTTCGATGGCTAGGCTCCGGTTCTTCCATTCCGGAAACCCTTCCTCCAAACGCAGCGCGCGGTACCCTCTCGCACAGAGAATTGACACCGCCTCATCGGCGAAAACACAGTAAGGGCCACGACAGTAGGCGACCACCGTGCGCTTTTTGGGAACTTCGCGCAGCCGGGCTCTCAACTCCGCGAGCGGGATCGATCGCGCTCCCGCGATATGGCCGGCCTCGTACTCTTCGCGGGGCCGCACATCGAGCATGAACACGCTCTTGTCTTTGAGATCTTTGAGCAGATCCTGGCAGCTGATCGGCTCCAGCTTTTCGCGGGACGAAAGATAGCTGTCGACGAGTTGCCGGATGTCGCCGAGGTGTTTCTCCCCCAACCGGCGCATGGAAATCCATATTTGTAGCACGTCGTTGCCGGCCAGGCTGTAGTGTGCGTACAGACCGTCCCGCCTTACGCTAACGAGATTCGACTTTCGGAGGACCTGCAGATGCTGTGAAGCATTCGCGATGGAAAGTTCCGCTTTGCGCGCCACTTCTTCCACGGTATGCGGCCCCTGCGCCAGAAGCTCCAGAATTTCCAGTCGTCGGCCATTCGATAGGCACTTTCCGATGCGCGCGAATTGCTCGAAGAGCTGATCTTTGAACTCGCGTTTTACGGAGTTTTCTATTTCCATATTCAACAGAATACTTGAGTAAAGCGAGACGATCAACTAGATTTGTCTTGCGGGCCGTCCGCCCCTAGCCTGATGCAAACAAAAGCCGCCAAGCAAGTCTTTTGACTATCCGCCGTTACTACCAACAGATGATTGCTGCGCGGCTTGAGCCGCATGTGGGAGTTAGCCATGAAAGTAAATTTCCGTTATCAAAAAAGCTATCTTTACGAAGACCACGGTGCATGGTACGTGCAATACCGCCAGCGAATCTCGCAGGCAGACGGATCCAGCCAGCTTAAGCGCGTCTCCAAGTATCTCGGCCGCTCGAATGACTTCTCTAATATTTTTGAAGTCGAGCAGGGTCGGGAATCCTTCATGCAAACCGTCAATCGCGATCGGCTCAGCGCAAATTCAAGGATCACATTAACCGCCTTTGTCGAGGGAGCTTACTTGCCTTGGGCCAAGGAAGAGTGTCGAGCCAGCACTAGCAAGGGGCATCAAGAAATCTGGATCAATTACCTTCGCGATCATGTCGGGGATCTTCGTTTGCGAGAATTCCGCACTGTGGATGCCAGTCGAATGTTGCGCGCAGTCGCGAAAGAGCGGGATCTTACGAAAACTACGCTGCAACACATCAAGTCGGTGCTCAGCACGATCTTCACCTTTGCCAAAAATGACGGAGCGTTCGATGGGGCAAATCCGGTTGATGACGTCTTGATCCCCTGGGATGCCAGAGAGCCGGGAGAGACCCATGCCTACGATCTCAGCGAAGTCCTCCAAATGCTCGATCGGCTTCCGCTCCTCTTAAAGAGTTTGGTTGCGACCGCGGCCTTTGCTGGGTTACGCCTAGGTGAGCTACGCGGACTCGAGTGGACCGATTACACTGGCACCGAATTGACGATCAACCGTTCGATTTGGAGATCTGTAGTCAGCCCTCCGAAGACGCGTGCCAGCCGCAATTCCATCCCGGTCATTCCGGCCTTGGCCGAAATCTTAGACGAACACCGCAAGTCCATGGGTAATCCTGAAACCGGTGTCGTTTTTCACTCCGGTAACCGGCTTCCGATTAATGCGGACAAACTCGGGCGAGGAGTAATTAGGCCAACTCTCGAAGCTATCCACCTGCCGTGGTACGGATGGCATGCGTTCCGACGCGGGCTTGCTTCGAACTTGTATGCGATGGGAGCTCCGGACAAGGTGGTGCAACGCATCTTGCGTCATTCGAAACCACATGTTACCAAGGAACATTACATTAAGGTATTTGATCGTACCGTGGTGGAAGCCGTCGACAAGATGCAGGCACAGATCGAAGAATTAAGAAAAGCGACAGGAGACCGCCGGCAACTCGAGTTGAGATTTGACGATGGCCAACCAGCGACGAGCGCATCCGAATGCGCAACAAGCCACGGTTTCCCGCAACTCTCCGCGGTCAGGCCAGCAGTTGGCCAGCAGGTTTCTTCGAGTTGTGTCGGAAGCGATTGAAATTGCGTTCTTGCGTGTGCCGCCAAGATTCGACGTTAGAACAAGTTGCACGAATCTGGCGGAGAGGGGGGGATTCGAACCCCCGGTACCGGTTTTAGCCAGTACAACGGTTTAGCAAACCGCCGCATTCAGCCACTCTGCCACCTCTCCGCGGCGTGTTATCAACAGCTTACCACACTGCCCTACTGAATTCGGTGCACTCTTGGTGCACTCTGGTTCACCAAGTCAACCGTAGCCTCCAGTTTCTTCATCGCCGCGACCAGCGCCGGGTCGAACGTCTTGATGTAACGATCCTTCGTGACATGCGACTTTGCATGACGCAGGACTAGTATGACCCTCGAACACCTGCTCTCGCGCCTTTTTGAGCGCGGGGCCATTTGTATGAATCGCGGGTTTTACAGCTAACTTGGCTTACCTCCGGATTGCAGGTTGACTCGGGAGTGAGGCCGCGAAATAAGTATCAGTACAGAATTAATGGAGTTTGGCGTACTCCAGTTTCGCCTGTCTTAGGATGGGTATTTCAGTATCGGCCCCTTTCCAGGCAGTGAAAAAGTTCTCATATTCAACGCGGGCTTGGGCCTTGTCACCTTGTATAGCGTAGGCTCTGGCTATTTGAAGGCGCACTAGTGCCCCCTGCACGCAGTTGTGCACTATACCTCTGTGGTCCAACAATTTCTGAAATTCGGCGGCTGCGGCTGTGCCGTTGTGTGCCAGAAGATAGGCCTGACCACGAATGTAGGCCGGCAGCAGATTCAAATTGTTACTGAGTTCGTAGGGAGCGGCGGTTTCCAACTGCACAAGCACTTGGTTAGAATTGCGCTGCGCCAGCGCATTGGCCGCTCTGATTGTAGGAAGCCACAGGACATTCAGCATGGTGTACGTCGGATTATTCTTCTGTAAGTCCCTGACCAGCGCCTGAGCTTCGGAAACATTGCCCGCGCGGGCCAGCGCGAGAGCCGCCAGCATCTTCGCATTCCGGCCCGAGGATAAGGCCAACGCGGCAACGGCATCGCGCCTTGCGGATGCACTGTTACCAAGCTCTGCCTCCCACCGTGCGGCATTGGCCAACCACAAGGCCGCCCTTTCTTTGGAGTCCGCACGAAGGGAGGAATCAATGGCTCGCTGGCTGAACTCCCGCGCTTTCTTGACATGCCCGTAGTACACCTCAGAATTCGACTGCGCATACAGGAAGGTATCCTCAACCCCCGGCTTGCCTGTAGCCCAAGCCAACTGTTGCTCCATCTGGGTCGAATCTCCGCGCAGAAAAGCAACCTGGTAAATGTCCCAGCGTAATTCTCTCCCATCGAGCCCGTGTCCAAGCGCATCATCAAGGGTCGCGTTGGCCTCGTCCAGCCTGTTCAAAAGGAGGTAGGCGAAACCCAGATTTGAATAGTTGACGACATCGTCGGGCGCAAGTCGCAACGCTTCCTGACCTTCCCTGAGAGCTTTTTCGTACTGACCCATGCTCATATAGTTCGCGCTCAGGTTTGCGTGAGGGACGCAGTCGCGGGGATAGATTGTGGTCCACAGTTCGTAGGCCTGTGCCTCGTTCTCCAACTCCTTCCTAGACATGAAATAACTCGCGGAGATTCGCAGCTTTTCCCGTTCTGTAACGTTGCCACGCAATTGATAGGCTTGGGTAGCAGATTCCAGGGCGAGCGACGATTGATAAAGATGATTGTATCTCTCGGATAACCCGGCGTACGCCAGGGCGAAATTGGGATCGAGTTCAATCGCACGCTTGAAAAGCGGAATGCTCGCCTCTTCTCCCTTTTCGCGCTCGACTCTATTGCCCAGGCTGTAGCTTTTCAAGGCTTCGAGGGAGGAGGTTGTAGCTTCAGCCGGCACATCAAACTTCTGGACCGAAGGCAGCGACTCTCCGAGACGCGTTCGGAGTTTGGAAGAAGCCTGACTAAGTGCCTTCAGAACATCTTCTTTGCTTGCAGCTTCGATTTGTTCCCGGGCTAGGTCATCACCCGAGCCACAAGCGAGCGCTTTTAGGTCTATCAAATAATGAGTGCCAATGGTGGAGATCGCTCCGACTAGCAGCGCCTTGCTTCCGGTACGCACGCAAATCTCTTTGCCGGTGACTGCATTGACGTGTTCGTTGACGGGCCGGTTCATCATCAACAATGTCTCGCCGACCTTTTGGTCGGAAAGCACATTCAGGAACGGAGATTGCCCCAGTTCCATTGCCAGCGCCTGCTTCAGAGCTTCGTCAAAAACAGAATCGCCTGTTGTATTGACAAAGTCTGCGAGGACAATGGTGTCCCGGTCAGTAAGCTTTGGCGTCTCGCTGTGGAAGGAATGCTTACCTGCCCAGATAGCGAGGATGGTGAGGATTATTAGAAGCCATCTCATAAATGCCTGAGAAGAATGACGAGACAGCCGAGTTGAAGCATACCGAGGAAATTGGCTTCATGATATTCCCAACGGC
>Ga0306926_10001186_pt1 | contig 25688 bp, 19 predicted proteins | sample flu12Cox44000178_FD_203759 | JGI IMG/M metagenome (GOLD analysis project Ga0306926, IMG submission 203759) | Lab enrichment of tropical soil microbial communities from Luquillo Experimental Forest, Puerto Rico - flux8day.12C.oxic.44.000.178 (v2)... | ecosystem: Environmental > Terrestrial >...
GTGTAGCAAGTCTTGGTAAGTGGCGTTCTCGGAAACTTGACGCCTTCATAGATGGGTACTTGGAGCCAAGTTTCTGATTTGCTGACTTCACGAATCAAAAGGGTTCACCGCGCCGCAGGCATTGGCACTACATTGCCGCGCTCGACGGGGCGATCCTCTGGATCGAGAGCCACGCCGTCGCGGAACGCCACTGCTTTGCCCGAATTCGCCGGTACTCGCTCGCCTGGCACCACAATTCCCACCAGATTCAGCGGATCGGCCGCGGAAATGGTAATCACTTCACTCGAACCCACCTGCTTGCGTCGAGCTCGCAGTGACTCCACAGCCACCGGAAGCGCAAACTGTTCGCCTATGAATCCGCTCACGAACCGCCCGCCGCGGATCTCCCCGCGATCTTCGAGCCGCCGGAAGGTCATCAGCAGCTCGCGCCACTTTGCCAGAATGGACTCTCGCGTCAGCAGCTCGCGAAACACGATCCCATACCGCTTCAGCAGCATCCAGCAGGTTGCTTCGAGCGCGCGGGTGCGGTCTTGATCGGGACCCGAATAAAGCAGCGACCAGCGCCCGGCGCTGTGCCGGGGCCGCGAAGTTTTTCCACTGCCTTGCCCCGCACGCCGCTTCGGATCAATCAGCGCCCGCAAATTGTCGAACCCGTCTGCTGTCAGCAGCCCGCCAGCGACTAGTTCCCAAAGCGCGGTTTCCACTTCGGCCTTCAGCTTGGCCGTCCCGCGCACAATGTCTGCAAAGAACGAGGCGCCACGCTGCCGCAAGAACTGCAGAACCGCATTCGCGTCCGGACTCAACCCCGCCGTCGCCACTTCGCCGGGTTCGCGCCGCGGAATCATCCAATCCGCATCCTCGCGCACGAAAAACGTGATCGGCGCCACGCTGGTTGGAATCACGCGCCGCTTTCCGTCGCCAACCGTTTCGAGGGTTGCCGGATGCGGCGACAGCCTGCCCCATCCCACTGCACCCGTCAGGCAAAGCTGATCGAGCACCTTTGGGTCGTATCCAGCCACGCGCCGCTGCAGAATCTGCCGTTCCCACGCATTTGCCGGCGCTTCGAATCCCTGCAGTTGCTGAATCGATTCAAGCGTCCCTCGCTCGCCCAGCAGGTGCGTTCCCGGTGCAAGATGCTGCCAGGAAAGCAGCCAGTCCATAAATTGCGCTGGCGAAACCGACTGAATTTCTTTGCGCAGCGCGCCCAGCGTCAACCGGTGAATCCTCGCCAGCAGTCGCCGTTCGCACCATTCGACCGCGCCCGAATCTCCCGGAGCGGCAACCGCGCCCGTAAAATTCCCGCGCAAAATCACGCCCCGCGATTCGAGACGCAGCAAAGCCTTCTCGATTTCAGCGGCAGGAAGGCCCAACACGTCGCTCAGCTGCTTTCCCGAAACAGGTCCCGAATGCGCAATCCATTCCGTCACGCAAGACAACGTTGCTTCCTCTCGCGTAGCCTCAGCCGCAGCGAGGCGCGGCATTTCCGAGTCAAATCTGGCGGCGGGAAAGACTCGTTCAAACGTAACCGCGCGTTCCGCCGAAACCCAATAGGCACGCCCAGCGACATGCGCAATTCCCGTTCGCCCCTGGGCAACCAGTTGCTCAAAATAGGGAGCCCACGAGGGCAGGGAAGCTTCCAACCGCGAAGCCAGCTCGCTCTTTCCGTGCACGCTTGCGCCGTCCGCCGGAATCGCAATCAGGGTCAGCAGCGCGTCATGCAACTCCTCCGCATCGCGCACATCCGGCCACGCCTCGTCAGAAACCTCTTCAATCGCCGCCGGATCGAGCTTGCCGATCTCTTCCAGCACCGCTTGCGGCAGAATGCGCCGCATCTCCACCGCGCGCGCGCGGCGCTCTTCGAGTGGAGCATCGTCCAGGTACGCGTACGGATTCGCATTCAGAATCTCATGGGAAAACTGCGACGCCATGGGCGTATCCACCGCCAGACAACTGATGCTCCCGTCGGTGATACCTCTGAGCACCCTTTCCAGCCCGTCCACATCCATGGCCTCGGTCAGCACGTCTTTCATGACCTCGCTAACCAGCGGATGATCGGGAATCGTAATGTCCCCGGCCGCCAGATTCTCCGGGCAGGCTTGTTGCTCCGGAAACACCGCCGCCAGCAAATCATCCGCTCGCATGCGTTGAATGTTCGGCGGCACTTTCTTGCCGCCGCGAAACCTCAGCAATGCCAGCGAACGGCCCGCATCCCATCGCCAGCGCGCCGTAAAGAACGGAGATGCCAGCACCGCTTGCGACAGCACCGAACGGGCCGAATTGGGGTGCAAGAAGTGAAATACATCCGCCAGCGGAAAGCTGTGTTGCTCGCTCAGCGAAATGTTCAATCCGTTGTCCGTGGCCGCGGCTTGCAGTTCAAAATTGAAGGAGCGGCAAAAACGCTTGCGCAGCGCCAGCCCCCACGCCTTGTTGATCCTCCCGCCAAAGGGTGCGTGAATGACCAGCTGCATACCGCCGCTTTCGTCGAAAAACCGCTCCGCGATCACCCTGGTGTTGGTCGGCACCGCGCCCAGAACCGCTCGGCCTTCTAAAATGTATTGAACCATCTGCTCCGCGCCCGCAGCGTCCACGCCGCATTCGAACTTCAGCCAGTTCACCGCTGCGGCCGCTCCTGCTGGAAGTCGTCCATCGGCCGCCGGAGCTTGATTCACCAAGAGCTCGCTCAGTCTTTCCCGCAAATCGCTCACATGCTGCGAAAGCTCGTCGGTCCGCGCGGGCGCTTCGCCACGCCAGAAGGGAATCGTCGGGGCCGCTCCCTGCGCGTCCTCCACCTGCACCGTTCCGGAGCCCGTCACGCGACGGATTCTCCAGGACGTGTTGCCCAGCAGCATGACGTCGCCGGCTAGGCTTTCCACCGCAAAATCCTCGTCAATCGTGCCAACCACGGTGTTTTCTGGCAGCGCTATCACGGTGTACAGGGAATTTTCAGGAATCGCGCCCCCGCTCGTGATTGCGGCCAGCCTGCTCCCGCGTCGCCCACGCAGCACACCGTTCACGCGGTCACGATGCAGATAGGCGCCATATCGTCCCCGCGCGCTGGCGATGCCTTCGGAAAGCATTTCCACGATCTCGGCAAACGTCTCCCGCGTCAGCTCACGATACGGATAAGCCCTCCGTGCGAGTTCAAATAGTTCCGCTTCCTTCCAATCCTCCGCCGCGCACATGGCCACCATCTGCTGCGCCAAGATATCCAGCGGAGCATCGGGAATTTCGAGCCGGTCGAGGTCGCCCAGACGAATCCCGCGCACCAGCGCCGCGCACTCGACCAACTCGTCGCGCGTGGTCGCAAACAGCCGCCCCTTCGGAATCGCGCCTCGCCAATGCCCCGCGCGTCCAATGCGCTGCAGCGCCACCGAAATCGATCGCGGCGAACCGACCTGGCAAACCAGATCGACCGCACCAATATCGATTCCCAATTCAAGCGAAGCCGTCGCCACGAGCGCCCGCAAGGCGCCCGATTTCAGCCGGTTCTCCGCGTGAAGACGAAGCTTGCGTGACAAACTTCCATGGTGTGCCGCCACCGCATCGGTTCCCAACCGCTCCGCCAGATGATGCGCCACGCGTTCCGACAGCCGCCGCGTATTCACAAAAATCAGCGTCGAACGATGCTGCCGCGCCAGCTCCGTCAGTCGGTCGTAAATCTCTCCCCACATCTCATTCGAAGCGACCGGCCCTAACTGGTCGCCCGGTACTTCCACCGCCAGATCCATCTCGCGCCGATGCCCGATCTGCACCACGGCCGGCTCCGGCTGGTCGCTGCCGCCCGTCAGGAAATGCGCCACCAGCTCAATCGGCTTCTGCGTCGCGGACAGTCCGATGCGCGCGAGCCGTTTACCCGTCAAGTTATCGAGCCGCTCGAGCGAAAGCGCAAGATGCGCTCCGCGCTTGTCGTCGGCCATGGCGTGAATTTCGTCCACGATCACCGATTCAACCGTCCGCAAGATCTCCCGGCTTCGCGCCGCGGTCAGCAGGATGTAGAGCGACTCCGGCGTCGTCACCAGAATGTGCGGCGGCCTCGCCAGCATCGCTCGCCGCTCATGCGCCAGGGTGTCGCCGGTTCGGACGGAAGTGCGAATCGCCGGCATCAAAATGCCGCGCTCGCCCGCTAGCTCGAAAATCTCTCCCAGCGGTACTTCCAGGTTTTTCTGAATATCGTTGCTAAGAGCCTTCAGAGGCGATACGTAGAGGACTTCCGTGCGGTCAAGCAAATCGCCGGCGATCGCCTTTCTGACCAGCCGGTCGATGCAAATCAAAAACGCGGCCAGCGTCTTGCCGGACCCGGTCGGCGCCGAAATCAGAGTGGTCTGGCCCGCCAGAATGTACGGCCAGCCTTGGACTTGCGGCTCTGTCGGCGTCAGAAACCGCCGGACAAACCAATCCCGCACCAGCGGGTGCGCCCATTCCAACCCCGGCGAGAGCGGTAGCTCGGACTCTGCTTTCATGGCCTTACCCTTCCATTCTACCGCGAAGCCGCAATTCGCCAGGGAGGACGCCATTTCCCCCTTGGGGGCCGAACTCCCCGCTGTACTTTGGGTCGATGCTTTTCACGGTTAAGTCCCACGCAAATCTCTGGCGTCGGCGCGGATGCCTCATCGAAGATGGTTGGGAGGGTTTCTCTTGCGGCAAGTCTGGCTACTGCTGGCTTTCGTGATTTCCGTCCCTGCGGGCTGGCTCACCTGGCGGGTTGTCTCGCCGTCAGCAAACGGTCCGAGACCCGCAAAGCCCTTCATTGAGAAGCAGCCGGTAGTTTTCGCCCGCCGCTCCTTCGACCCGGTCTATCCGCCTTCCGACATGCCTCCTCTAGGTGAAGGCGAAGAAGCCGAGTGTGATTCCAATTTCATCTCCGACGCCAACGTCAGCGGACGCATGCGGAAAATCGACTCCGGCAACGCGACAGTTACGGTGGCCCAGGTCAGCGTCACCCTGCAGCTCAAAATTACCATCTGGGTACCGAACGGCGCGACGCAGCACGTCATCGAACACGAGCAAGGCCACCGTCGCATTTCCGAGCACTACTACGCAGCGGCCGACCAACTAGCCGCCGAAATCGCGGCGTCCTACATGGGACGCCGGATCGCCGTCAGCGGCTCCGACCTCGGCGCCGAAGCTCGTAACGCGCTCGCGCAACTTAGCAAGGAGATTGCCGCCGAGTACAATCGCAGGCTGAACCCGGATCCGGCCCAGCGACGCTTTGACGACCTCACCGACCACAACCGCAACGACCGCGATGCCCAAGAAGCCGTGGCGCAAGCCATCCAAGAAACAATGTGATCGCTGAGCGATCCCGCGCCGGAAGGGAGCCGGCCGCTAAACGTCGCCCTTGTGGAACCGGTCAATCAGGTTTGCGCAGGCCCGCACCGTGATCGCCATCATGCTCAGCGTAGGATTCTGGCATGCCGACGACACGAAGCTCGCCCCGTCCATCACGAACAGGTTCTTCACGTCATGGGTCTGATTGAACGTATTCAGCACCGACTTTTTCGGATCGGTTCCCATGCGCGCCGTACCCAGTTCGTGGATCGCCATCCCCGGTATCTCCACGTTGGCCTGCACCTTGATGTCTCTCGCGCCGGTCGCTTCGAGCATCTCCGCCGCGGTTACCCCCGCGTCTTCCATGAGCGCGGCCTCGTTCTCGCCGTGGGTCATGGAAATCCGCAGCGCCGGAATCCCCCACGCATCCTTCAAATCCTTGTCAATTTCAACGAAGTTATCCCAGCGTGCCAGCGACTCGCCAAACCCGCCCATTGAAATCAGATATTCGCCTTCCTTCACCGCATTCTTGAACTGCGCGCCGTAGCCTTCGGCGCCAAAATTGAAATCCATGTCCGCGCCGCCCTGGAACCCGTATCCCCGGATAAACCGGGAATGCTTGCCGCTGGAAGGGGTGTTGCGGAATCGCGGAATGTAAATCCCGTTCGGACGAGCCGGCTCGTTCGCATTGGCCTTGCCCTTGAGCTCCGGCAGCTTTCCCGAGGCGCCGCCTCCGACCACGTGGTCCATTAGATAGTGCCCGAGCGCTCCGCTCGAATTTCCGAGCCCGTTCGGGTATTCCCTGGTCGACGAATTCAGCAAGATCCGCGTGGATTCGAGCGCCTGAGCGCACAAAATCACCGACCTGCCCTTGACCTCCTTGACCTGCCGTGTCAGCCGGTCCACATAGGTCACGCCACGCGCCTTGTTCGTCGCGTTGTCCATGTCCACCTGGCTCACGACCGCATTGGTGATCAGCGTGCAGTTTCCCGACGCCAACGCATCCTTCACGGTCGTAAACGGGCTGCTGAAATAGGAAAACGTCGAACAGCCGCGCTCGCACGGCCCGCAGTAGTGACAACCCAGTCTTCCGTTGTGGTTCTCGGTCAGCACCGCCGCGCGTCCGATGGTGACCGTCCGCCCAAACTTTGCCTTCACGCGGTCCCGCATCAAAATCTCGCCACAGCTCATCTTCATCGGCGGCAAAAACTGCCCGTCCGGCAGCATCTCGTTGCCTTCGGCCGCGCCGGTAATCCCAACGTACTTCTCCACGATGTCGTAGTAAGGCGCAACGTCGGCGTAGGAAATCGGCCAGTCATCGCCATAGCCGTCGCGGCTCGCGGCCTTAAAATCGTTGTCGCTCATGCGATAGCTCTGCCGCCCCCACACGAGCGACCGCCCGCCCAGAATGCGCAACCGCTGCCAGGTAAACGGTTTACCCTGGGGCGTGCTGTACGGATTTTCCAGATCGTTAACAAACCATTCGTAGTTGTACTCCATGCAGGCATAGCACTGTTTCTGCACCGGCCGCGTCCGCGCAATCTCCGGCGAATGGTCGCGGTACTTCAGTTTGTAGGCCGGCATGTGTTCCGTGAACTCTTTGGGACTTACCGCGCGGCCCGCTTCGAGCAGCGCCACTTTCAGCCCTGCCTCCGCCATCTGTTTCGCCGCCCAGCCGCCCGTGGCGCCCGAGCCAACCACGATCACGTCGTAGGTCTGCGCCAGCGGATCCTGCAACATGTAGATCCCGCTCATTTGTGGCTCCCTTCGCCGTGCTCGCAACCCTTATACGGCCCATGCGCGAACGCGCCGTCCCATCCGAGCTCCTTTGCGCCGGCCTGCGAGCTGTAATAGGCCCGCGCGATCTGCTGCTTCAGAAACTCGAAATGGGTGTGGCCGGGATCGGCCGTTGCCGCTTCACCCGTCCATCCACTGCCGGCTTTTGGATAGGCCAGCGCATGCAGCAAGTCGTCCTGATCTTCGCGCTTCAAATATCGAAACGCCGTCTTGTACCGCCGCATGCTTTCGCCGTCGAGAAAACTCAAGCTGTTCAGGAACGCTTTCTGCGCTTCCGGCTTCTCGGCCGCCAGTACCAGGTCAATGTAACGATTGGCCAGTGCTTCTTTGGCTCCCGGAGTGTCCGTCGCCGGTATGATCAGATCGCTCAGGACGATCAAAGTTTCATTCTGGTGTTCATCGAAAAATTTAGGTTTCCACCCGGGCGCCGCCAAATCGTTCGAAGCGTCCATTCCGCTCTGCGCAGGCGTCAGCTCGGAGTTCGCCTTGCTGTCTTGCCCCTCGACCCTTGGCGGTCCGAACGCCGCCACCGCTCCCGCAAACGCTCCCGCCTTCAGCAACTCTCGTCGTTTCATCGCAAAACTCCCGGAAACCCATTTGGTTTCTGGCTGGGCGGCCACAAACCCGCGAAAAGTTTATATCACAGCGCTGTGGGAAGAGCAGGCCCGCAGAAGAACCATGCGGGAGCTCAAATCGCTGTCGTTACGATTCGTAGGTCCATCGCCCGCCGGCCATCGTCCGTTCGACAGGTATCGTCACCAGCGTCGAAGCAGCCTCTTTCATCGGGTCGCGCCCCAGGACCACCAGATCAGCCACTTTGCCCACTTCGAGCGAACCTTTAAGGTTCTCTTCATAGGAGGCGTACGCGCCATGGAGCGTCCCCACGCGGATCGCTTCTTCGACGGTGACTTTCTGTTTTGCTCCCCACACATTGCCTTTGATGTCGGTGCGCGTCACCTCCGACTGCAGCGCCATCATGGGCAGGAACTCGCCGGGCGGATAGTCCGATGCCTGCGTAGCCCGAATCCCGGCGTCCAGAAAGCTACGCAGCGCAAACATGTGATTCAACCGGTCCGCGCCGTAGTAGCGCATTTTTTCGCCATGATAGTAGACGTAGGTCGAAAAGGGCGTCGGAATCGCTCCCAAAGCCTTGATCCGCCGCACGAGGTCGTCGTTGATCACAGTGCAGTGCTCCAACCGAAATCGCGGATCGCGCCTGGGACTCTCTTTCTGCAATCGTTCGTACACCCGCAGCGTGGTATCAATCCCCACGTCTCCGTTCGCATGCGTGCCGATCTGCCATCCGGCCATGTGCGCCTTCCGTCCGTAACTGTAAAGCTCTTCTTCCGTCATGACCAGGATGCCGTAGTCGCCCGGCTTTCCTTCGTAAGGCTGCGACAGCCGGGCCGTCCGCTCTGAAATCGAGCCATCGCACACCAATTTCATCGCGCCGACACGCACCCAGTCGTCGCCCAACCCGGTCCGCACGCCTGCCGCGATCATCGAATCAAAGAACCGGTAGTTGATGAAGCAGTAGGCGCGATAGAGAAGTTCGCCGGCTTGGTGCGCGTCCTGATACGCCAGCAGGTCGGTTGGCGTGCCTTGCGCTTCGTGCGCGGAAGTGATCCCCGTTTTCGCAAGCATTTTGGAGATCAGCTTCACTCCTTCGCGGTGATCGTCCCGCGTCAGCCGGTTCGGAATCACCTTATCGAAAAGCGCGCGTGCGCTTTCCGCCGCTCGCCCGCTCAGTCTTCCGGTCGCAGGATCGTGGTCAATCTTGCCGCCCGGCGGTTCGGGCGTCTTATCCGTGATGCCCGCTTTTTGGAACGCCAGCGAATTGCAATAAATCGTGTGCCCCCCGCGATGTTCGATCTGCACCGGGTGGTCCGGCAGTGCGGCATCCAAATCGCCTATGGTCAGGGGCCTGCCGTCTGAGGTCTTGGTATCGTCGTACTTGAATCCGAGTACCCATTCTCCCGCCGGTGTCTTTGCCGCCCGCTCGCGCAAAGCCTGCTCGATCGCCGCAATCGACCGCAGGTCGCAGTCGACCATGCGCAAGTGCATCACACCGGCCATGGCCGGGTGCGAATGGGCATCAATAAATCCCGGCAGCACCGTCTTCATCCCGAGATCGATCTTCTGGGAACCGGCCGAAGCCAGATTCATCACGTCGGCATTGCTTCCGATAGCAAGGATTTTTCCGCCTGAGACCGCGATCGCCTGCGCCTGTGGCGCTTGGTCGTTAACCGTGTAAATGTTCGCGTTGAAAAGGACCAGTTCCGGCGTTTCTGTCATCAGCGGAAAGAGCGAAAACGCCCCCAGCGCACCAAGGAATTCGCGGCGATTCGCTTGTATCAACATGTGTCCCTCATGGAATATTGCCTAGCGCCAGCTGCCAAGGCGGCATCTCGCGTCAACGCGCAAGGCGGCAGCTAACGCGACCTAGCCATGGACCCTTCTGGGCGCCCGCAAGCCTACGCCGCACGCTGTCGCGCCGTCAAACTTGCGCCATTCCCACGCCATTCCGACCCATGTCAACGCCATTCGTTGACTCTCCGAATGAGTGCTAAGATGGTCGCCCGATGGCCGACTCGCTGATCGGACAGACCATCGCCCACTATCGTATCGTCGAGCAACTCGGGCGCGGCGGCATGGGCGTGGTTTACAAAGCCGAAGACACCCGTCTTCGCCGTTTGGTTGCATTGAAATTCATGCCCGACGAGCTCGGACGACATCCCGAAGCTTTGGTTCGTTTCGAACGGGAAGCCCAAGCAGCTTCGGCCCTGAACCACCCGAACATCTGCACCATCTTTGAGGTCGGCCACGATTGCGGGCAGCCCTTCATCGCCATGGAGTTCATCGACGGCGTCAGCCTGCGCCAGCTCATTTCCGGCCAGCCTCTCAGCATCGACATGTTGCTCGGGCTGGCCACAGAAATCGCCGACGCGCTCGATGCCGCACACTCGCAAGGCATCGTGCACCGCGACATCAAGCCCGGAAATGTATTCGTCAGCAAACGCGGTCACGCCAAGATCCTTGATTTCGGCCTGGCCAAGGTCGGGCCGTCGGTCGACCAGCCCATCGAGGAGCAATCCGCCGACACCCTCACGGCCTTCTTCGATTCGCCGCACCAGCTCACCAGCCCGGGTTCTACGCTCGGCACCGTCTCCTACATGTCTCCGGAACAGGTTCGCGCGCGTCCGCTCGATGCCCGCTCCGATCTGTTTTCGTTCGGCGCAATGCTCTATGAAATGGCCACCGGCGGTTTGCCGTTTCGCGGCGGCAGTCTTGGCCTGATTCTTTCGGCAATTCTGAACGAGACCCCGATTCCGGTTTCGCAGCTCAATCCTTCGCTATCCCCGGAGCTCGAGCGCATCATCAACAAGGCCCTCGAAAAGGATCGCAATCTGCGCTATCAGACTGCGGCCGAAATGCGTGCGGATCTGCAGCGCCTTCGCCGCGATTCCGAATCGGGCCAATTTTCCTCGAGCGTTCTGCAAGTCTCGGCGGCCTCCCGACCGGGGGCGTCGACCACGGCCACCACCGCCGCGGCCAGCCGCACCTTCAAACCTTCTTCACGAGCGTGGCTCGCCGCCGCGGCCATCGTCGCGCTGCTGCTTGCGGCTCTTCCGTATGTACTGCGTTCTACCGCCGGCTCGCTTCAAATCGGAGCCTCTGCGCAGATCACGAACGACGGCCGCGGCAAAGTCCTAGCCGGTACCGACGGCTCGCGCCTCTACCTGCAATACACTTCTTCGGTTGTCGGCAACTCCTCATCCATAGGTCAGGTCTCGAGCAGCGGCGGGGAGGTGGTTCCGATCGCTGCACCGACTCTCAGCATGCAGATTTTGGGAGTGTCGCCCGACGGCAACTCGCTTCTGGTTTCCGACCAGCCCGGCACCGCCTTCGACGGACCGCTGTGGGCCTTGCCCGTTTTGGGCGGCCAGCCGCGTCGGCTCGGCGAAGCGATGGGGCACGCGGGCGCCTGGTCGCCCGACGGCAGCCGATTGGTTTACGCCAAGGGCGGCGAACTGTTTCTCGCCAAAGGCGACGGCACCGATTCGCAAAATCTCGCCACCCTGTCCGGCTGGCCTAGCAATCTGCGCTGGTCTCCGGACGGGGAAATTCTCCGGCTCACTCTCAAGGACCAAAAAACCAATGCCACGGCTCTCTGGGAGATCTCGGCGGACGGGCGGAACGCGCACGAACTTCTGGCCGGCTGGCACAATCCTCCGGCTGAATGTTGCGGAATCTGGACCGCCGACGGCAAACACTTTCTGTTCGCTTCGCAGGGCAGCGTTTGGGAACTTCCCCAAAAATCCTGGCTGCGCAAGGCCGGCTCCGAGCCCGTCCATCTCACCTCCGGCCCACTCGCTCTTTTCTCTCCGCTTCCCAGCAAGGATGGAAGGAAGCTTTTTGTCGTCGGCCGCAGGCCCCGTGGCGAACTGGTCCGCCAGGAAGCGGGCTCCGATCGGCTCACGCCGTTTCTCAATGGAATTTCCGCCGAGCACCTCACCTTTTCAAACGACGGCCAGTGGGTCGCCTATGTGTCGTTCCCGGAAGGCACTCTCTGGCGCAGCAAAGCCGACGGTTCCGAACGCTTGCAGCTCAGCAATCCGCCGCTCTACGCCTCGCTGCCGCGCTGGTCGCCGGAGGGAAGACAGATCGTGTTTTTCTCCGTCACTCCGGGCAAACCGCCTCGCATCTATCTGGTGTCTGCCGAAGGCGGCAGCCCACAGGAACTTCTTCCCGCTGACGATCATGCCCAGGCCGATCCTTACTGGTCGCCCGACGGGGCGGCTCTCGTTTTCGGCAGCGCCTATGCGTCGTCGTCGGTGGGCATTCGAATCCTGGACATGAAGACGCGCTCGCTCACCACGCTGCCTGATTCGCAGGATCTTTTTTCTCCACGCTGGTCGCCCGACGGCCGCTACATCGCCGCAGTCCGCCGCGATTCGCAAAATCTCCTGCTTTACGATCGCAGCAAGCAAAAGTGGTCCGAAGTCATGCAGGGTCGCAACGTCGCCTTTCCCAACTGGTCGCGCGACAGCAGTTCCATCTACTTTCTGAGTTGGCCGGAAAAGCCCGGTGTCTTTCGCATGCGCGTCAAGGACTCCTCGGTCGAGCGCGTGCTCAACCTGCAGGATTTCGAGCCTACCGGCTACTGGGAAGATTGGCTGGGCCTCGATCCTCGCGACGCCCCGCTCTTGCTTCGCGACACAGGCCTCCAGGACGTCTACGCCTTCTCTATCGACACCCGGTGAGGCCTTCAAACTCCCTGGCCAGAATTTCCATTTCAATGCCCGCTCGGGAGCCGGGAAATTTGAGCCCTCGTACGCCGGAAGGTCTGTGCTAGATTCGCAGCATGCCCGATTCCCGCACAAACTTCCGGCGCGTCATCTGGATCGTCCTCGATTCCGTCGGCATCGGCGCTCTCCCTGACGCCTCCGACTACGGCGACGTCGGGCGCACCACGCTAGGTCACATCGCCGATTCGCGTCCGCTGGCGATTCCGAACCTGGTCTCACTGGGCTTAGCCAACATCGCGCCTCTCGCGCATCTCCCTCCTGCCGCCGAGCCCTTGGGCGCCTATGGCAAAGCAGCTACGCACTCTCCCGGCAAGGACACCACCACCGGCCACTGGGAAATGGCAGGCATATGGCTCGACCAGGCCTTCCCCGTGTATAAGCACGGTTTTCCGCCAGAAATCATGGCGGCGTTTGAATCGCGCATCAGTCGCCAGACCATTGGCAACAAGCCCGCTTCCGGCACCGAAATCATCAAGGAGCTCGGCGAAGAGCACGTCCGCACCGGCAAACCCATCGTATATACCTCGGGTGACAGCGTCTTCCAGATCGCCGCGCACGAAGACGTCGTGCCTATCGGCAAACTCTACGAGATGTGCGAAATCGCGCGCGAATTGCTGCAAGGCCCGCACCGCGTCGGGCGCGTCATCGCCCGCCCGTTCACCGGCGCAAGCGGCCGTTTCACGCGAACACCGCGGCGCCACGACTATGCGGTCGAACCGCCCAAGCCCATGCTGCTGGATGTCCTCGCCGATAGGAATGTTCCCGTCTTCGGCATCGGAAAAATTCACGATATCTACAACGGCCGCGGTGTAGAAAAATATGTCACCACCGCTTCCAACGCCGACGGCATGGAAAAGCTTACCTGGTCACTGCGCGAAAGCCCTTCCGGGCTCGTCTTCTGCAACCTGGTTGACTTCGACATGCTGTACGGCCACCGCAAAGACGTCGAGGGTTTCGCGGAATCTCTCGAAGAGTTCGACTCGCAGCTCGCGCAATTTCTTCCGCTGCTTACCCCCGACGATTTGCTGATGATCACGGCCGACCACGGCTGCGACCCCGACCCGCGCTGGGAGACTACCGATCACTCGCGCGAGTACGTCCCGATCCTCGCCTTCTCGCATTCCTTTGCTAGAACGGGAGGGGCTCCGTCAGAGGATCGCGATCTCGGCACGCGCATGACGCTCGCCGATATGGGCCAGACCATTGCCGAGAATTTCGGCGGTTCGATCGCGCACGGCCGCAGCTTCCTCAGCCAGCTTTAGAATGCCTTTGCCCCAGGTGATCGACCAGCGCCCCGAGGTCGGGATAGCCAGCGCCGAAGCTGCGCGTCAAAAAGTTGCCGCCGCGCTTGGCGACGCTTTCACCGTCGGCGAACACCTCGAATTCGCCGACCTTCCCGGGCCGCTTCACGGCATCGATGTTCAGTCGCTCTTTGATCAGGGTCACGAGCCTCGCGACCTGCTTGGCGTTGTTGGTTCAAGTCGGGCAATGAACGATTTCAATCTTCATGGACTCTCCTTGTGAGCCTTTGCCGCTCCCGCTTTCTCCTACGTTTCCGCCGATCCTATTGTATCGAGGCGGCCCTAACGCCAGATCATTCAAGCTCCACCGGTTCGCCGCCCCAAGCGCCGGGCGGCACGTCCTTTACGGTCTCCGTGAAGTCCCAGCGGTGGCCGAAGGGATCTTGGGCGTTGTATTGCCGTTCGCCGTACATGTGCTCGACCGGTTCGGTCAGGATGAGCGCCCCGGCGGCCCGCGCTCTCTCGCAGTGCGCGAAGGCATCTTCGACGCGGACCATCACTAGGTGGCCGCCGGCGGCTTTGGCTTCTGTTTTGGGCACAGTTCCCTCGGCGACCACCAGGCATCCGTCCCCGGCCTTCATCTGCACGCGGTGGTTCCTGCCGATGCGCAGCCGCACCCTGAAGCCAAATGCTTTGCACAGCCAGTCCGCAGCCTCGCTGGGGTCGGGGTAGTACAGGACGGGAATCACCGTGCACGGTGGCACGGACCGATTTTTAAGCATAGCGTAATCTCCTCGAACGCTTTTGCGCAGCTATTGTCGCCCGGTCTCGTCCGCAACGGTAGCGTCACGGCACCGGCCCCGGAAAGCGCGAGACAGGAAAGCGCGAGACCGGCGTGCGGTCAGTAACCGCAGCGGGGCCCCAGATGAAGGTCCGACGTGGAGACCTTTGAGAGCGCGTGCACGGATGGATTTGCGTGCTGGGGCAAGAGAGTGTCGGCTTGCCGGGGATCCTTGCGATTCCGAAAGAGCGCCAAGGCGGTCACTGGGGTCAGGTTGACGAAACCGATGCACGCGAATCGTGGAGTGAAACCGCCGTGTCCGTCGAGATGACTACTTTCCCGCGCGCGTGGCGCTGGTCGAGATAGCGAATTGCTTCTGCGGCCTCTGCCAATGTGCAGGTGCGGTCGATGACCGGCCGCAGCTGGCCGCTGGCCATGAGCCCCGCGATGAAATTGAGATCCTCTCGGTTCGATTTCGCAATGAACGTCACAAATTTCTGCGGAATGAACAGGGAGAGAGCCAGCGCTTTCACGACGGGCGCCAGTATGCCGAGAAACCAGCGCTGCGGCGGGCTGCCGACCAAGACATAAATGCCGTGAGGAGCGAGGGCGGTCCGGCATGCCGACAGGGAGTGGTTAAAGTAGGTGTCAAAGATGATGTCGTAACGTGTTCCGCTTCTTCTGGCCCTGTCAACGAAGTCCTCCCGGGTATAGTCGACGACATCGTCCGCGCCCAGGGCGCGAACCAGCCGAAGATTCCTTGAACTGCATACGCCGGTAACTTCCGCACCGAACGACTTAGCGATCTGGACCGCGAATGTGCCGACGCCGCCGGCCGCGCCATGGATCAGGACTTTGCTGCCGCGGCGAATCTTCCCTTGGTCGCGAAGGCCCTCGAGAGCGGTGAGGGCCGCCACTGGAGCCGAGGCGGCCTCTCGGAACGTTACACTCCCGGGCTTTCTGACGAGTTGGGACGCACGAGCGCAAGCGTATTCCGCAAACGCGCCGCGGCAGGAACCAAAGACAGCGTCTCCGGGTTTGAATTCGATGACATCGCAGCCGACGGCTTCGACTTCGCCGGCTACATCGACGCCCGGGCGTCCCAGCCGTGGTTTGGGAAGGCCGAAGAAGAGACGAAAAGTGTGTGGCTTGCCCTTCATCAGTCCGGCGTCCAACGGATTGACGGAAGCGGCGCGGACGCGGATCAACACCTCATCGTTCTTAGGGACGGGCTTTTCGACGTCCTTGAACTGCACGACGGCTTCGGGCGGCCCGTAGCGCTCGTAAACGACGGCTTTCATGACTGGAGGGCAAGGCATGGAGGCACTTCCATGGAGGTAAATACGGGCAAGGGCGGCCGAGAGTTGCATCAACTGCAAAAACGCCGCCCGGAGGGGAATGGGTCGAGAGCGGCCGCTAGGCCCGCTACTTATGCCCGTTGCCGTCTTTATTGTGGCTGAGCTGGCGGCGGAGATTGCTCACGATATCGTGCTGATAGGCCTTTTCGCAGACCGTCTGTTCAACGGTGGATTCAACTTCGGCGGCGGAAAGGTATTTGAGGCTGGACTTGAGCTCGTGCCGGGCGGCGAGAGCGAGTTTGGGTGTGAGCTGGGAGGTCTGGGTGTGGTGGTCCGCATCCAGGCTGTTGATGGTCCAGAGTTTGACCAGGAGTTGTTCCTGATGACGCTCTGCGCCATGCCGCCACCGCCGGATAAAGTTCATGGGGACGATGTCCTTTAGCCGAGATTGCGAGGGCACCGTCGCTGGTCGACGTTTTCTACGACGCAGGGGCAGGGTCTGCGAGGTCTAAATGCCCAACGCATTGCTGATAAGTTGCGAGAACGCTTTAAGAATTGAGCGGCGGGATGCCGGCGTCAACTGTACGGAAGGCTAGACTTTCTGGACTGGCCTTTAGGACAGGGTAGCGGGTTGGCCCATTCGACGATGCTGGTGCGAAGTTTGGCCTTGGACTCACTTCAGCGGCGGCGCCGGGTACTCGGGCAGCTTGTCCTTGGACGTGTCCGCGCGCTTGACCTGGAGTTCGTCGAACAGCAGCGACGGAGAGATGACGGTAGCGGGAAGGCCGCCGGTACGATTGGAGACCAGCGGGTCGTTGCCGAGGGCGCTCAAATCGCTGCGCAGCGCGCGGACGTCCAGTTCAGAGAAGACCGCGCCGCGGACCAGTTCTTCATGCCCGTCTTTGGCGTAGACGCGATAGAGCAGGCGCGGGGCGGGTCCGGCCATGGTTTCCACGCGATATCCGAATGGCTGGCCGCCATTGCTGACAAGTTCCATAACGTGTTTCTTCAGCGCTTCCGGAGATTGCGGCTCAGCCGGCTTGACCAGCAGAACGCCTAGGCTCGGCATGGGCGGGGCGGCCGGTCCGGCTCGGCCGTGTCCGTTCGACTCAGGAAAATCGCGAATCGGCTGGCGGCCGACGAGATAGTTGGTGAGGATGCCTTTTTCAACGATGTCCACGGGCTGAGCTTTGACGCCTTCCGAGTCCACGGTGTAGGAGCCGATGAGGCTTTTGCCCTCGAAGTCCTTCATGGTCGGATCATCGACGACATTCACAAACGCCGGCAGGATGCGCGACTTGTAGCTGGTAGCGAAAGCACCGGTGGTGCGATTGGGCGCGCCAAGCTGCGGTTTGCGGCCAAGAATGTTGCCGCCAATGAGCGAGGCGACAATGTCATTGGCGGCGTCGGGAGAGAACAGCACCGGGCCGCGGTACTCCTCGTCCACGATGGGCGCTTTTTGAAGAGCGACCAGAGTGTCGAGAGCGGCTTTGCAGTCCTGCAAAAGTTTTTCGCGCGTGGGGAGCTCTTCGGGCTTGGCGACGGTCCAGGCCGGCGTACGGCCGAGGCGCATGCCGTCGGCGGCTTGCGTGGACGCGGTGAACTGCACGGTGTAGACGGCTTTGCCGTCGCGCGTGACGGTGCCTTCGCTGTTGAGCAGATAGTCGTTCACGACGGTGAAGCGCCCGTTGGCGGAGACGGACTGAATGTCGGGATAGTCGCGATAGAGATTGCTGACCGCCTCAAGAGTCTTCTTCCAGGAGCCGGCGTCAACCTTTAACGAAAGTGTAGGCTCGACATGCTGTACGGGAGGGGCTTTCGCGAAGTCGTCCACGGGATGGTCGTCGCTTGCGAACTGTTTGAGGGCGGATTGCTTCTGCGTGAGGGCTTGGCCCGCGTTCTTGTAGGCTTCGTCGGTGGCCAGCCAGATCTGGTGGCGGAGGGCGATGGGGTCGTTGTCGAGCGGTAGAAGCGCATTGCCTCCGATTCCAGCGCTGAAGTAGGAGTCCTGTTTGTAATCGCCCAGACGCACGACGACGCGAAGCAGGCGAACGTGGATGCGCTGGTCCTCACGCGTCGCGCCGAAGGCCGCTTCGGTGGTGTAGTCCTCGACGTCGCTGACGCGGTATTCGATGTAGTAGGGAGCGGCGAGCTGTTCCATTTTGAGCTGGGCTTTCGAGCGCTCGAGCTCGGCGATGAGAGCCGCCAGCAACGGGTCGCCGTTGGCTGCGGCTTTGGCGGCGAGCATGGGGTCAGCCGACTTGGAATCTCCGTCGGGGGAAGCGAAGGTCGGCGAAGCGAAATACAGCGAGGCCGTCAGGGCAAAAGCCGTGAGCGAGGCGCGGATCCTCTTCCTTGTTTCGACCCTTCTCATTGGTTCACCCCCGCCGCCGGCTGAGGGCCGGCTGCCGTCGTGGTGGAGGCCGGAAGATTCTCGAAGCCGGGAGGCGGCAGGATAGGCGGGCGATCATGCTCGTGTCCGCGCTTCTGGACTTCCATTTCAGAGAAGAGCATCGCCGGGGCCACCGCGGAAACAGGTACGCTGCCGGATTCGGCTCCGCAGACGCCGTTGAAGACGTGCTGTTCGTCACTGGTGGCGATGATGCGGGTAAGGGCGGCCAGCGGCGTGCCGACGATATCCACGCCGCGGACCAGCTCGTCCGGCCGGCCGTCGGCGTAAATCTTATAAACGACGACCGGGAGAACCTGGAAGGCCTGCGGAAGCTGGCGCGTGGTCAAAGTGAAGCCGCCCTGAATGTCGTCAAAGTACAGGCCGTAGGGCTTGTTCTGCTTCTTGATTTCGTCGATGAGCTTTTGCCGCATGCTTGGTTCGGGGACGGTCTCGGATGAGCTGACAATCAGGTTCCCCTGGCGGCCGGTGGGCATGAGCCCGGGCTGATTGCGGCCGTGGCCGTTTGAGTGGTCGAAATTCTTGATCGGCATGCGCGACATCAGAAAATTCTTCAGAACGCCGTCCGTGATCACTTCGACCTTCTGAGCCGGGACACCCTCATCGTCGTATTCATAGCTGCCGGCGAGCTTGATGCCGTTGATCTCCTTCTTGGTGGGATCGTCGACGATGCTGAGGAATTTGGGAAGAACTTCCTGGCCGACTTTCTTGGTGAAGGTCTGGCCTTCGTCTTCATCGCGCTGCCGGTGGCCTTCCAGGCGATGTCCGAGGACTTCGTGGAAAAAGACCGCGGCGGCGCGGCCGCTCAGGAGCGCGGGGCCGTCGTATGGCTCGGCGACCGGAGCTTTGCGGAGCGCGTCGAGGTCGGCGGCCATCTTTTCGGCTTTGGCCGTGAGCTCTGGTTCCTCGGGTAGAGTTTTCGCAGAAGGCGCCTGGAAAGTCTCGACGCGGAGAAGGTCCATGCCGTCGTCGGCGCGGGTCTGCGCTTCCATGATCAGGCGCGTCGAGACGCTCGGCGTAATGATGGCGGTGCCTTCGCTCGAGACTTTGCGCTGCTTGGCGTCCTGCACCTGCAAAACCACGTTCGCGTAGTACACGTTCGGGTATTTGCGGAAGACCGAAGAGATGCGGCGAATTTCGGCTTGCCACGCGGCGCGATCGAATTCCGGGAGCTTGGCCTCTTCCGAGGTGTGTGTGACCGGCGGTTCCTTGGAGAAGTCGGGGGATTTGTCCTCTTCCTCGGCGCGCACTGCGGTGTTGGTTTTTACGTTGAGGAACGCCGGCGAAGAACGCTTGTAGGCGCGGTCTGTCAATTCCCAGAGAACCCGCGAAAGGGAATTCGCTTCGTTGCCATAGGGGAGAATGCCCGAAACCATACCGCTCGGGCGGCTCTGCCCATGGGTATTGTCAAGCCCCGGCGAACCTACCCGCATGGTGACGTCGGCCTGGCGGCGGTGCAGTTCCGTATCGGTCAGAAGCGAGCCGTAGGAACCTACCAGCATGATCATGTGCTGGTCGTACACGGTGTAGCTCAAGAAGTAGGGAGCCGGATCGGATTTGGCGAGGCCGGAAGAGGCGCGCGAGAGTTCGGCTTGCATCACCTGCATCACCGGATCGGTAGAAGGCGCTGCCGGCGCCGCGGCCCCCCGAGCGGGCGTGTCTTCGGGTGAATCGGCCAGCGCCGGGAAGTTCGCGGGAAAGGCCAGCGAGGCGACAACCGCCAGAGTGGTTAGCCGTAATGGCCAGAGTTGATTTCGCAAAATAGACTCTCCCTGGTTGCGCAAGGTGTCGCGTAGGTGGCGGTGAAAAATCAGTATGCCCCAGCAAAAAACGGCGCGCAATTAGGCGTCGCCGAATCGTTCTCCTGGCTCTAAACGCGCACCGTTGGCAAATTCGACCGCAGAAACCCGCTTCCGCCCTTCCTGTTTGACGTGCGAGACGCGAAAAAAGGATTGCTGGCCGCAGGCGACCCAAAGCTCTTTGCCGTCATAGCGAATTTGGCCGGGTGCGTCGCTACTGGCGTTAGACACCGGCTCGCCCGCGAGGTGGCAGGTAACGCCGCGGAAAAAAGAGTAGGCGCCGGGCCACGGCGTAAAACCGCGCATGCGGTTGTAGACGACCTGCGCGGGTTGCTGCCAGCGGATGACGCCGTCTTCCTTTTTAAGGAGCGGAGCCATGGTTCTAGCCGAGTGGTCTTGCGGCTTCGGCCCGAGTGTCCCTTCGCGCAGGCCGCGCAGGGTGTGCGCAATGAGCGGAGCGCCCAGCAGGGCCAGGCGTTCGGCGAGCTCGGGTGTCGTTTCCTTCCATCCGATGCTGGTTTCGCGCTGCAGGAGGATGTCGCCGGTGTCCATACCGGCGTCGATGCGCATGGAGGTCACCCCGGTCACGGTTTCCCCGTTCGCAATGGCCCATTGAATCGGCGCCGCGCCGCGATAGCGCGGCAGAAGCGAGGCGTGGAGATTGACCCAGCCTAGACGCGGTATTTCAAGCAGACGAGCGGGGATGATCTGGCCGTAGGCGATGATGACGATGGCCTCGGGATGGGCTTGGCGCAGGAACTTCTCAGATTCGGGTGTACGGATCTTTTCCGGCTGAAAAACCGGGATACCCGCGGAGAGCGCGGCTTCCTTTACCGGCGAGAACGACACCTCCCGGCCCCGGCCGCGAGGCCGGTCGGGCTGCGTGATCACGGCAACGACTTCGCAGTCCGGCTCGGCGAGAAGGTGTCGGAGGCTCGGGACGGCGAACGATGGTGTGCCGCAGAACAGCAGACGAAGGGGGGGCTCTGCCATTCAGCGCTCCGCAAAATCAAAAAACGCCTTGAGGAACCACCCGACCGGGAAAATCATTACCCCGGTCAGTTCAAGGAGAAGAGCCGCCGAATGCTCGAAGGCCAACCAGAGACTGACGCACAGCAGCGGGATTCCGGCCGCGATCGGCGGGGCGGGCTGGTCCGGGAACCAGACCGAAATCGACCGCCGTTTTGGCAGAAACATCGGGACGGCTACCACTCCCCTTGCTTCTTGAGTTTCTTGATCTTGCGCTTGATGAGGTCGCGCTTGAGCATGCTTAAATGCTGCAAGAACAGTACGCCGTTCAAGTGGTCAATCTCGTGGCAGAAGGCGCGGGCGAGAAGATCCTCGCCGCGAATTTCAAACATTTCGCCCTTCAGATTTTGCGCTCTGACCGTAACAAAGTGCGGGCGCACGACGTAGCCGCGAAAACCGGGAATCGAGAGGCAGCCTTCTTCTTCTCTTTTTTCGCCTTCGCCGTGAGTGATTTCGGGATTGACCAGAACGATTTTGGCCTCGGCGTTTTTGCCGCCGGTGACGTCCACCACGGCCATGCGGATGCTCTTGCCGATTTGCGGAGCGGCAAGCCCGATGCCTTGCGCGGCATACATAGTCGCGAACATGTCTTCTGCGAGCTCTTCGAGTTCGGCGTCGAACTTGGCGACGGGCTTGGCCGGTTTTTCAAGCACCGGGTCGCCGTACTTCACGATGGGATAGATCTTGCGCGCGACTGCGGGCGTTTCAGGCGCGGCTGCGGCCGGCGTCAGTTCGCTTTCAGAAGTCGTGGATTTGTCTGACATAACCCTCAAAGTTGCGGCGGGTCTCGTTGAGAGAGTCCCCTCCAAATTTTTGCAGAAAAGCGCCGGCGAGGACAAGGGCAACCATGGCTTCGCCGGCAACGCCGCCAGCCGGGACCACACACCAATCCGAGCGCTCGTATGCGGCCTCGACCGCTTCTTTCGTGATCATGTTCGCGGTGCGCAGCGCGCGGCGGAGCGTCGAAATGGGTTTCAGATAACCGCGCACGACGACATCTTCGCCGTTGCTGATGCCGCCTTCCAGGCCTCCGGCGCGGTTCGACGTGCGTGTGAACCTATGCGCGGACCGGTCGTAGGAGATCTCATCCTGCACTTCGCTGCCGAACGCGCCGGCGGCAAAGACACCGGCGCCGATTTCGACGGCTTTTACCGCCTGGATGCTCATCACCGCCTGCGCCAGACGGCCATCCAGCTTGTCTTCCCATTGCGCGTGCGAGCCGAGGCCTACGGGAACGTTGTGCGCGACGACTTCGAAAACGCCGCCGACCGTGTCGCCCGCCTTGAGGACGGCGTCCACTTCGGCCTTCATCTTGTCCTGAGCGGCAGAATCGACGCAGCGCAGAGGCGATTCCAGATCGTTGCTGACGGCCTGAATTTTTTCCCAGGACGGGGAGCGATCGATTCGGGTATGGCCGACTTGCGTGGTGTGGCTCGCGATTTCGATAGCAAAAGAGCGAAGAAGTTGCTTGGCCAGGGCGCCGGCGGCGACGCGGGCCGCGGTTTCGCGCGCCGAGGCGCGTTCGAGGACGAAGCGGGCATCGTGAAAATTGAATTTCTGCGAGCCGGCAAGGTCGGCATGGCCGGGGCGGGGGGCGATAAGCTTCTTCGCGGCGGCGTCGTCCTCAGGCTCCTCTTCGACCGCTAGAACCTTTTCCCAGTTGGCCCAGTCGCGATTTTCAATGCGCAAGGCGATAGGAGCCCCGATGGTTTGCCCGTGCCGCACGCCGGCAAAGATGTCGGCACGATCCTTCTCGATTTTTTGCCGGCCCCCGCGGCCATAGCCAAGCTGGCGGCGGTGAAGTTCGAAATTGATGGCCTCGACGTCGACCGGCAGGCCCGCCGGCAGCCCGGAAAGGAATGCCAGAAGCGCCTGACCGTGCGATTCACCCGCCGTATAGAAACGAAGCATTCTGCTGAGTCCCTAAAACAAAAAAGAGTGGAAAGGAAAGAAGTAAGTGTAACCGCGACAGCGAGTTGCGTCCAGCGGGCCGAAAAAACAAGTTACCTTGACGCAAGTCCCATGCGCAGTTACGCTTGCGGAGAAGTTTTTCTATGGACGGAGTGAAAACCGGCCGAACCCGGGCAGTGGCCATGACGGGCGCCGGAAAGTCGTCGCGAAACAGGCAAAAGTGGCAGACTCGCCTCCTCTTCAGGGCATCGGCAAGGAACCACCACCACCCGAGGTGGTTCGCGAGGCCTCGATTTCCGATATCCTCGTGGGCAGCGCCAAGGAAAACGTGCTGCGTGTGCAGGAATACTCCTACCTGGCGCTGCAATCGCTGACCAATCTGTTTTCCCGCCCATTTTACGGGCAGGACCTGCTCGACCAGATGGATAGCATCGGGGTGGGCTCGATCCCCATCGTTCTGCTGACCGGATTTTTCATTGGCGCGGTCATGGTGCTGCAGACCGCTTCGCAGTTCGTGCGATTCGGGCAGACCTCGCTCACCGGCGATGCCGTTTCGCTGGCCTTGGTGCGGGAACTCGGTCCGACGCTGACCAGTCTGCTGGTGACGGGACGCTGCGCTTCGGGCATCGCTTCGGAACTGGGCTCGATGCTGGTGACCGAACAAGTCGACGCCATGCGCGCGATGGGCACCGACCCCAGCCGGAAATTGGTGACGCCGCGCGTGCTGGCGACCGTCCTGGCCGTGCCGCTGCTAACCGTGATGTCGGACTTTATCGGATTGGTAGGCGGCTGCGTGGCCGCGGTGTTTTCGCTGCGGCTGGGCGTGGTGCAGTTCTGGACCCGCGCGATCAATGCGCTTGAGCTTTCCGACATTCTGCAGGGCGGCCTCAAGTCGATCATATTCGCGTTCATTTTGGCGTCGGTCGGTTGCTACAAGGGCTTGACGGTCCGCGGCGGAACGCAGGGTGTCGGGCGTTCGACTACCCAGGCGGTGGTGATTTCGTCGGTCATGATCATCGTGGCCGATACCTTTTTGACAAAACTGGCCCTGTATCTGGCGGATAAACTGTTTTGACGACAGCTGCCACCAACGAAGCGACCATTTCCTTTCGCGATGTGCGGCTGGGCTTCGAAGAAGGCGACATTGTGCATGGCCTGTCGTTCGAGGTGTACCCGCGGGAGACGCTGGTGCTGCTTGGAGAAACCGGGACCGGCAAGACGCTCAGCCTGAAGATGGCCGCGGGTTTGCTGCGGCCGAGCGAGGGGGAAGTGAACGTGCTTGGCCGAAAGGTCTCGCACATGTCCGAAAGAGAACTGCTGGCGTTTCGGCGCGAGATCGGTTTCGTGTTTCAGGAAGGCGCGCTGTTTGACTCCATGACCGTCGAGGAAAATGTGGCCTACCGGTTGAGAGAAGAACACGTGGCGGAGGAAGAGATCGAGCCCAAGGTGCGCGAGGCGCTGCGCTTTGTGGAGTTGGAGCACGCCATCGACCTGGTTCCGTCGGAGTTGTCCGGAGGAATGCGCCGCCGGGTCTCGATTGCCCGGGCCTTGATCACCAGTCCACCCATCGTCCTGTACGATTCACCCACGGCCGGACTCGACCCCGTGACATCGCAGACCATCATCTCGCTGATCCTGCGATTGCGCGATACCTATGGCGTGACGGCGTTGCTCGCGACGCACCGCCTGCAGGACGGATTTGCGCTGGCAAATTTCTTTTTCGACTCTAAGAGCAACCGCGTGCTGCCGAACAGCAGCAAGCCCGAGGGCAAGGGCGAGCCGGATTCGAACACGCGATTTGTGGTATTGCGCGACGGCAAGGTGTTTTTCGCGGGCAGCACGGAAGAGCTCGCGGCCGCAAAAGACTCCTATTTGCAGCGGTTTCTGGTGTGAAATAAGGTACGCTGGTGCGGCCGTAGAAGGAGCGAGGGAAGATGGCGCAGCGAAGACAGCTGACGTGGACGGAGTTGCGCGTTGGGTTGTTTGTGCTCGTGGCGCTATTCGTGCTTGGAACGGGTATCTTTTATGTGACCGGGCCGGGATTTCTGGGGCCGAAATACAAGCTGCGCACCTATTTTCCGGAAGTTGCGGGCGTGACCAACGGAGCGCCGGTGCGTCTGGACGGCGTGGACGTCGGCAACGTGGAGGCCATTCGCCTGGTTCCCAGAACGCAGGGGAAATCGCCGGAAAAGAGCCACAACATCGAATTGGTGCTGAAGCTGGACAAGCGGTTTCAAGACGATATTTTGACCGACTCCACCGCGGTCCTGGTGACGGAAGGCTTGCTGGGCAACCGCTACGTGAACATCCAGCGCGGTTTCACCGGCGTGCCGCTCAAGGACAATCAGGAAGTGGCGGGTACGGCGGAAAAATCGCTCTCCGATGTGATGGCCAGCATGCAGGGCCTGACCGTGGACATCCACGGCCTGATCACGAGCATACAAGAAGGGAAGGGGACCATCGGCAAGCTGATGACCGACGACCAGGCCTACAAGCACCTGAACAGCTTGCTGGCGCGCAGCGATCAGATGGTCGCCGGAATTCAGAACGGGCAGGGGACGATTGGCAAGCTGGTGACTTCCGACGAGTTTTACGGCAAGGTGAATTCGGCAATCGACAACGTAAACGGCGTGGTGACCGATGTCAGGTCAGAAAAAGGCACTCTTGGCAAGCTGCTCTATGATCCTTCCTTGTACGACGAGGCCAAGAAGGCGCTTAGCAACGGCAACGCCATGATCTCCGATGTGCGGGCCGGTAAAGGATCGCTCGGCAAACTGGCTACCGACGACGAGCTTTACAACAAACTGAAGGAAGCCAGTGCGAGCCTGGCGTCGGCCACGGCCAA
>Ga0306926_10001187_pt1 | contig 25684 bp, 25 predicted proteins | sample flu12Cox44000178_FD_203759 | JGI IMG/M metagenome (GOLD analysis project Ga0306926, IMG submission 203759) | Lab enrichment of tropical soil microbial communities from Luquillo Experimental Forest, Puerto Rico - flux8day.12C.oxic.44.000.178 (v2)... | ecosystem: Environmental > Terrestrial >...
GGCTCCTTCCTCCCGAGCCTGTGGTCGTCGAGCAACCGCAGTCTACTCGAGTTCAAGGAGCCGACATCGTTATGCAATCATTCTCATTTTGCGGCGACACACGGGCAAAGCCAAATTGACACCTCCCGGCGCCTCAGCTACTCTGGTAAATCAAAAATCAATCGGGGAGTAATCGATGGCTCAAGGTACGCCTGTAAAGCACAAGAAGAAGACGAAATCTGTTTTGAAGAATATCCGGCAGGCGGAGCGCCGAGCTGCAATCAACCGTATGAACCGCACGCGCGTGCGGACGGCGATCCGGCGTATGCGCGCGGCCATCGGCGCGGCAGATACCGCTGCGGCAGAGAAGCTGGCCGCCTCGACATTTTCTGAGATCGACCGATCCGTCCGAAAGCACACGCTTTCTGAAAATACGGCCAATCGCTACAAGTCGCGCCTGACACTCGCGCTGAACACGCTCAGGACGAAGAAGTAGTCTTCGTTCCAAGAGGGCGCCCAGAAGCTTCGATCCTAGCGCTCCTTTTGTTGCAGCCCTTGGTTAGCTCGAGCGAGTAGTCGATCGCGACGCAGAAGAAGTCAGCCGGGCGATTAGAAACTCCAGCGTTGCGCGGGGGTCGGGGTTCGCAGATTTCAGTTCACTGTCCGCGTCTGCCAGGGCCACAAGACCTGCAAGCAAGTCGGCTTTCCCGAATCGATGCGCTTGGCGAACTACCGCGTCGGCAGATTCAACTCTCATGCCCAAATGTCGCGCGGCCTGATAGGCGCTTGAATGCGCAGGTAGATCCCGAGCCTCGATCAGCTTGCGATACATCCACGCAAGCGCTCCGATCATACCGGCGGGCTCCTCCCCCTCGCGCAGCAAGTTATCCAGGAACGCGAGTGCGTCGCCGCGCCTTCGGCTGGCCAGCATGTCCGCAAGCTGCCACACCGTATTTTTGCGCGCGGCAACGACCAACAATTCGATATCCGCTGCGCTTATTCGCTGGCCCCGAGCGTAGCTGGCCAGTTTCTCGAGCTCGCTGCGCATTCGCGCCGGCGATCCATTCAGCATTTCGGCCAGCAGTGCCGCCGCCTCGCGGTCAATTTCGGCTCCCAGATCCTTGGCCATCTGGATGGCCATAACAGGGGCCGCTTCGGCGCTGATGCTCAACTCGACTACCAGCCCGTTTTCGTGAAGCAGCTTTGAGAATCGCTGCCGGCCATCGAGCGCCGCCGCTTCGATCACCAAGACCGTGAAAGGCGCCGGTCGGCGGAAATATCCTTCTAAGGCCTGAAGCGCCTCGTCTCGCGATTTCTCGCCTAGTTTTTCAAGCGATTCGGCGCCTTCTACGATCACCACCTGATGCTTCGCCAGCATTGGCATAGTCTCGACCCGCCCCAAAATCTCGTTCCAGCCGTCCTGCTGCGCCGAGAGGCGCGCCACGGCCCAGTCGCGTGCTTCGGGCCGAACATATGCTTCGATGATTTTGGAACGGCACAGCTCTCGCAGATAAATATCGGTTCCTTGCAAGACAATCAGCGGGACGGCTTGGGCGTGCGAAAGCCTTTCCAGCAGCCTCTCCGCAGAAGCGACGGCCATCAAAAATTCTCCAGGACATCGGCAACCAGATGCGATGCAAAATCGCGCGACATTCTGTCGAGCGCAGGGTCCTGCTCTTCGAAAAACGTGGTCACGTTGCTTGAAATCTGGTACTCGTCCCGAAAAACCATGTCCTCGTTCTTGTACACATTTTTTTGGGTGTGGTTGTCCACAAGCTGCACTTTGCTGTGCACGGTCACCAGCATGGTCGTTACTTCGCCTGTGGTCGCTTCGAAAAGTACCGGGTTCGTCTCGATGGAGAGCACTTCGCCTGTCAAAATCGCGTCCGCTGACCGTTGATCTTGTACGATGCGATATTTAGTCCGCGTAATGAACTCACGAATGACAGCTTCGGTGAAGCGCTGCTCGAGGCGATAGCGTGTCGTATCGTTCTTGAAGGCAGGGATCGCAACGGTCTTCCAATCCGAGGGTAGATTCGCCGCCCGACCCGCTAGGTGATACCCGCACCCTCCGCAGGCCACAACGAATAGGAGAACGGGAGTATATGGGACCGCTCGCAAAACACCCCGCATTCTAGTGCCGCGAACCGGCAATCAACTCCTCCGCGATGCGTACGGCGTTCGTTGCCGCCAGGCGCAAATTGTCCGCGGCTCCCCAAATCCAGACGCCGTTGGCGACGTTAGGATCCCGCTCGAGCGGCGCGATATGGATTTCGCTCTCACCCGCCACGCTAACGTTGGTTGGCGGACTACTGCCCGTCGCCCCGATTCTCGCGCCCAGCTTAGTGAGCTCCTTTTCGAGCTCCTCGGTTTCCACCGGCGAGGCCATTTCCGCATATGCTGCGAAAGCATACCCGTAAAATACCGGTGCTTGCACCAGCTGAATTGCCGGCACCGCCGCCCGACCCGCAAGACAAGCGGCCACATCACCCGCGATCGCCTCCCGCAGCGCCGATAGGCTTGCCTTGCTCTCCTCGCCGTAACGGACCAGAAGGTTGAACGCTACCTGGGCATCAAAAACGGGTTTGGCAATCTCGCGGAAGGAAAGAAGGCTGGCTGTCTGGCTCTCGAGTTCCTCAATCCCGGCCTGGCCCCGTTCCGATACGGGCGGAAACAAGAGCAAACCACTGCTTCGCGCGTTCATGGTTTTCAGGCCCAGCGCCAGAGTACAGGCAATAATCACCGGCGCAGATGGCGAGAAATACGCCAGGGATGCTACCGATCCGTTTCGGACGGCCAACGGCACCGGTGCAAGCGAGGGGATTGTACAAATGACCGGATTGCCAGAGCGCAAGCCACCGGTCAGATCGATTACCGTCGCGCCTGAGTTCTGTGCTGCCTGCCAGCTTCGCTCGGCATCTGCCCTAGTTCCCGTAAAAAACGCAAACTCGGATTTCTCGAAACTGTCTTCTTCGAGCGCGCGTATGAATGTCGCTTCGCCGCCGGCCTCCGTCAGGGTCCCGGCCATCACGTTTTCGTCGAGAAGCACCGTGTCGATGGCCGGAAAGTTTCGGTCTTCCAGAACCTGTTTGAGTTCCTTGCCAAGCAGAGAGGAGGCGCCGGCGATGGCCACTCGGTAGAAGTTGCCAGGCCCGGAGGGCATAGATCAGGCATGACGCGAGGCGAGTCGATGACGCGCCAGGCGAACAACCTGCAGCACGACACCGTGCAGCGTGTAAGCGGAAGCGAGAATCAACAGGGTGGGCCGCGAAAAGAACCAAATGCCGCCGACCAAGGCCGCAATCAGTACGACCACCAAAGAGGGCCAGCGGCGCGCCCACGGAATGTCCTTGAAGCTGTAGTGGCGCACCGTGCTTGACATCAACGCGCCCAAAAAGACCAGCAATGCCAGCCACAACACCGTCAGCCGCGGATCGGAGATCGGATTCTCAAAAAAGTGAACGGTCGCGGCGATCATGCCGGCCGCCGCGGGAGTGGGCATCCCCGCAAAAAAGCGGTTGCCGCTCGGAGCCATACCCTGAATATTGAATCGGGCCAGGCGCCACGCGCAGCAACCAAGGAAGAAGAACCCGACCAACCAGCCGAGCTGGACCAGATGAGAGCCCTCGGGGGCGCCGATCGCCGCAGCTGCGTGAACACCCCAGGCGTACGCTAGAAACGCCGGCGCCATGCCGAAGCTCACCACATCCGCCAGCGAATCAAATTGCTTGCCGAACTCACTATTCGTACCCATAGCCCGGGCTACCCGTCCGTCGAGCGAATCGAAAACAATCGCGAAACCGATCGCACGCGCAGCGTTGTCCATATCGACCGTGGTGCCTTCGAGGGTCGCCAGGATCGCGTAATATCCACACAGAAGGTTTGCCACGGTGAACACGCTTGGCAGAATGTAAAAACCGCGCCGCAAACGATGATTGCGGAACGGCCGACGCCGTTCTCCCTCTTCGCGACCGATCGGATCTAGGTTGTTAAAGTCCATTTCGCGATTATCGTTTCCCCCGCCTTGGCGAACTGCCCGCGGCGAACGGTGATTTCCGCCTCAGCCGGCAGCCAAATATCCACGCGCGAGCCGAATCGGATCATTCCAATCCGCTCGCCAATTGTCACTTCATCCCCCTCTTGTTTCCAGCATAGCACGCGCCGAGCGACGGCTCCGGCGATTTGTTTGACGATCATCGTCGCCTTTGGCGTATCGATATAGATCACGTTCTGCTCGTTTTCCCGCGAAGCTGCCGAACGAAAGGCGCCATAAAACTTGCCGGGACGGTATGCCAGCTTGCAAATCCGTCCGGCGACAGGAGCTCTCTGGACGTGCACGTCCCATATGGAGAGAAAGATACTGATGCGGTGCCCGGCACGCGATTCGAACTCTTCATCGACGACTTGCACGACCCGGCCATCGGCTGGTGCAACGACCACACTCGGATCGGGCGGGACCACGCGATGGGGGTCACGAAAGAAATAGAAAATGAACAACCCCAGACAGATCAAAAGCGCCGCGCCCCACTTCCAACCCGGAATCAGGCATGCGGCGCCCAGAACAAGCGGCGGGAGTGCAAATTTGTATGCTTCTTTAACCATAGACGCGCGGGAGAAGTCTTTATACGGAAGTGTGGCGGGCGCCCCATTCCGTGGGAATCGACACCTAAGGCGATTCACTTAGATGCACACGTATTGTACGACAGAAGAGAAAATACCGCTCGGCCCTAGTGAAGCATTTCCTGCCTGCGCTGAGCCAAAATCAGCTCCATCCTGTCCTTCAGGCGTAGTTTTAATTTCTTGAGGGCCGTCTCGCGCATGAGTTCTTCCGAGCTAAGGTAGGAGGATTTTAAGATTTGATCTAACTGTGATTCGCAGCGGGAGTGCTCTTCGGCGAGCTTTCTAAATTCGGGGTCATTTGCCAACAGGGACTGCCGGATCTCCTGGCTTGTTAGCGCCATTCCTTCCCTCCTGGTTGTAACGCGGCGTTCACATAATCTGAACTATTACCACAAACAGGTCGACGAGCCAATAGCCAGCTTGTGGATCTTGTGAATATGGTGGCTGGCGGTATGGCGTCTTAGAGGAAAGGCTCGGAATCGGCCCGTCAGAGGGAACTAATCAGCTCCGCCGAAAGCACGCGGGCTTTTTGGGCGAGATTCTGCGCCCGGGCCCAGTCGCCGTCCCGGCTTGCGTCCCGCGCTTGAGCAAGGAAACTGCGGATCTTTTCAGTCAAATCAGATTGCGCCGCGTTGAGTCGCTTTCCGTTTGTCTGACGCAGGTTGCCTTCGGCAACGGCAATATCTTCGCCAGTCTTTCGCTGGTAAGCGGCCGCGTCGGTAGGCGAGAGTTGCGGCGAGATCTGCGGCACGGGCCCGTGCGAGGGCGTGCTGTCCGCTTCAGCGCTGGACTGCTCTACGGCAGGTTTGCGGGGTGCTGGCGGCTTTTCAGCCGGAATGGCAACCGGCGGGGGTGCCGACATCACCGTCGGTGGAAGCGTTGGCGGGGCTATGCTCGCGTTTTCCGGCGGCGGAGCCGCATCGGTATCCGGCGCGGTTGTCATCGGGCGCACAGCTTCGGTGGGAACCGGCGAGATAGGCGCCGCCGCATGGACTTGCTTCTCCGCACATCCATTCAGCAGGGGGACCAGTCCACACGTCAGCAGGGCTACGGCGATTTGAACGTTACGGCGTGCGTGGCTGGGCACTTATGTCTGCTCGGCTGCGACTGGCTTGTCGAAATCGCTCACTTTTTCGGCTAGCGCCTTGACTGACCGCGCCAGCGGAAGCTCGATCCGGAAGGTGGTTCCCCTTCCCAGTTCCGATTCAAATTCTATCCGGCCTTCATGCAGCTGTACAAACCGAAATGTGTTGGCCAATCCGATTCCGCTGCCTCCGGGGCGGGTTGTGAAAAACAACTGAAAGATTTTCTTCTGATCGGCCGGCGAAATCCCCCGGCCGCTATCCTCCACCGTGATCACTGCAAATTCGCTGGCGCGGTTCAAACTCACGGTAACTTTGCCGCCGCGATCGGTGAAATCACACCCATTCAGGACCAGGTTCTGCAGGGCCTGATGAATTAATTGGCGGTCCGCGAGTACACCTGGAACGTCCGACGAGGTGTGCGCTTCCAGTTGCAAGCCCGCCCGCAAGGCCGCAGGCCGCGCCGCATCTAGGACTTCCTCGACTACGGATCTCAGCTCGACTTCTTCGAGCTTCAGTTCTACCGGCCGCGTGAAATTAAGGAAGGTTTTCACCGCCCGATCCAGGCGGTCGATTTCGCTGTCGAGCATTTTGACCGCCTGCTGCGGCTCGGGTTCGACTGGCATGTTTGCTTTCAGCACTTCCAGCCAGAGCCGCATGGAATTCAGCGGGTTTTTCACTTCGTGCGCCACTCCGGCCGTCTGCCTGCCCAGCACTGCCATGCGTTCGGATAGTTGTAGCTGACTGCCGATTCGTTCGAGTGATCCCACATCGCGCAAAGTAACCAGAGTGCCCATGCGCACCCCGTGCTCGCGTACCAACTGTACAGTCACGCCCGTACGTCTAGGGCCAGCGCTGCCTTCGAGTGTCGCTTCGGTGCCCTCGGTCGGCTCGATCTGATCTTCTTCGATGTGCAACACGCCTCTCAGTGGATGCTGTGGCGGGAAAATCTCTGCGACCGTCAACCCGCGCATTTCCTCGGCTGGCAGGCCCAGGAACTGCTCGACCGCCGGACTCACCAGCACCGCACGGCCTTGGGCATTGAACAACAGCATGCCGTACTCTAGGCCGCTCATCACCTGATCCAAATTTTCCCGGAGGCTGCTGAACACCTCCCGTACATCGCGCAGCTGTTTTCCAATTCCCACGATCTTCGTGCTGACGGCGCCGAACTCGTCCCCCTGTGCGACGACGGGCTCGGCATCGAACTGCCCCGCTGAAATACGATCCAGCTGCGCCGAGATTCGCGCGACCGGAGCGAGAGCAATCGAACTAACCAGGAAGGCCAAGAGCGTCGAAATCAGCACCGAGCCAAGCGCCCAATAGCTGGCTGAAGCCAGTCCCGGCATGATCTGCGCCCGGATCAAGGCCGAGGACAGCCCAACGCGTATGTCCGCGAATGGAGCGCCCTGCAGAAGAAAGGGGTAAGAGAATTCGTACGTCTGCGCAGGGCCCAGCAATTCGCGCATCTGCTGAAAGAATCCGGCCCGCGCAAGCGAACTGATTGCCGGACGCCCCGCGATTTTTTGTCCTCTAAGCGCCGCATCGCTTGAAACCATGACGATAGAATCAGAATCGCTAATTGTGATTTCAGAGATGGTCGGCGAGATGCCGACATCGGACCCCATCAGCGAATCGAGGGTGGTACTTGCGTCGAAAGCGCGCTGCACGTAGTCGCGCAGGTCGGCGCTATTGAACGATGCGGGCGCCTCTCCACGCTCGTTCGCTTCCGTCAAAGCATTCACGCAGGCGTCATAAACTTGCTGTGCCACGAAACCCGCTGTTTCACTTTGCTGGCGCAACGTTTGACGCATCAATCGCGCGACGTATAGGCTGGACACCACCGTCACCACCAGCAACACCAGTAGCGATGTGGCGAGCGTGAACTTAGTTTTCAGGCTGAGACGCATCGTTCCGCCCCGCCTCGTATTCCTTCAGTTTGTTGTGCAGAGTTTTAAGGCTGATGCCGAGGAGTTCCGCCGCGCGAGTCTTATTCTGGCTGGTGGCCGCCAACGTTTGCAGAATCAACTCGCGCTCGGCGTCATCAACCGTTGTGCCGACCGGAAAGCGCAGCCCGCTCAACCCCGAGGTGCTCACCGCGGGAGCGTGACCGAAGTCCGGCGGCAGGTGCTGGCGATTAATGGTTCCGCGATCGGAAGCGATTACCGCCCGCTCGAGAACGTTGCGAAGCTCACGCACATTGCCAGGCCAGGGATAGGAACGCAACAGATCCATTGCGTCGGCCGCCAGGCCGGTCACCCGTTTCCCATGCTTCGCGGATATGTCCGCAAGCAGGTGCTCGATCAGCAAAGAGAGGTCCTCTTTGTGTTCACGCAGCGGCGGCAGATGAATGTGAAAGACGTTTAAGCGGAAATACAAATCCTGCCGCAGCTGTCCGTTGGCCACAGCCTGTTCGGGGTTCTTGTTCGTCGCGGCCAGCACGCGGACATCGACCGGTGTTTCCACCTTGCTGCCCAGGCGCCGCACCTTGTGATCTTCGAGCACGCGCAGCAATTTCGCCTGCGTGGGCGCGGGCATCTCGCCGATCTCATCGAGCAGAAGTGTGCCCCCGTGCGCCAATTCGAAGCAGCCGATGCGACGCTCAGCCGCTCCTGTAAACGCGCCTCTCTCATGCCCAAAAATCTCGCTCTCCATCAACGACTCCGGAATCGCCGAACAGTTGATGGCCACGAATGGGCGCTCGGCGCGGGGCGACAGCATATGTATCGACCGGGCCACAATTTCCTTGCCCGAGCCGGTCTCCCCAGTGATCAGCACCGAAGCTGTGGAGGGCGAGGCCATCTCCACCTGCCGCATCACTTCCTGCATCGCCGAGGACGATCCTACTAGCTCTCCCAGCTTGCCGGCATCCCGCAACTGCCGGGTTAGCACGGCAACCGCCTGCCGATCCCGCACCCGGCCCAACGCCCGGTCCAGCAGTGCCCGCAAAATCGGTGGCTTTAGCGGCTTCTCAATGTACCAAAACGCGCCGGCTTCGATGGCCTGCACCACTCGCTCATCACTGCCTCGCCCCGTGATGATGATCACCGGAACGTGATCGACTTCGCCACCGAGTTGCCGCAGCAGCTCGAGCCCGTTTATTCCCGGCAGTTCAACGTCCGCCAGAATCACCTGCGGCTGAAAATCCGGGATTTTCACCAGGGCGTCCTCACCGCTCCCGACGCCGAGAATATCGCAGTTCCACTTGGACAATAGAGCCTCATAGCCCTTGCGCGCGTTTTCTTCGTCCTCGACGATCAGGATGCGTTGCAGTGATTGATTGTCGGTGGCCATCAATCATTTGAATCTACCAGCACTCCTGCGGAATTCCAAACCCGCCAAGATGCGAGCGAGCGGGATAGACGGATGCGCGCCCGTTCCTGGGCCCTTCGGCCGGCTGCCCGTCTGGGCACACCACCGCTCAAGCGGAACCAGCCCACAATCCTGGCTAGAAACTAGCTGCGCCCGAAGGAAAGCGAACGCTCGAGGATCAGCTCCATTCTCGTGTTCTTGTCGAGCGTTACTTCCTGTCCCATGGCGGTCGCCGCCATATAGGCACTCACGGCGGCGGTAGCAGCGCCGAGGGCCGCCTCTTTTTTGTCCTTGGCCAAGACCCCCGGGGCGGCACCCACCAGCGCCGCTGCTGCGGCCGCCTGGAGTGCCGTATTGCGCCTGTCGCTGGCCGGTTCGATGAGACCCTCTCGGTTGTAATCGACTCGGATCGAGTGCACTCCGGGCACATCGTCGACCATGGCAATGAGCGGAAGCCATCCGTCCGGCGTATCGATGTCATCAAAAGTGAGCCAGATCTTCGCGTGTCCGGTCTTGCCGGCCGCGTCGATCTTATCGACGTGGCCTCGAATCTCCGCTCCGGGGCGCAGCGTCGTGCCATCCGCACTCACGATCGGCGCGAGCGTATGTGCGGTGAAGGTGTCTCCCACCTTCGACTGTCCAGTGACGATGCTGACGTCCAAGCGAACTAGAAAACGAGTGCCCGACGACACTTCCTTAGGCGCTAGCGATGGGGAGGACTGGTCCTGTGTGAAAACCGGCTGGGCAGCGAGGGTTACCACCAGCAAAGCAGCCACAGCCGGAAGCATAGAAATCGCTCGCATATGCTTCCCTTTCTTCCTACTTGGCTTGGCGCCTTCTGCTGGAAAGAAAGCGATACTGCGTCACGACTTTGATGGTCGCTCGCAGCCTGGGTCACAAACACACAGCTCAGTCCCGAGCAACCGAAGCCATTGTACACGTAAGCGGCTCTGTTTCAATGTAGGCCTTGGGATCGCCTGAGTCCGCTCCTCCGGGGGCTAGCTAGAACATCTGGCCTTCTCTTCTTCCGGCTGCCAACAGTTGAGGATCGCCCTGAAAAAACAGATAATCACCACCCAGCACGCGAACTCGCATAGCGGAGAGCCCGGAATCTCGATCTCCTCAAGTGGCACGGCCGCAGCAGCTGGCGCAGTGCGTTTTACATCGCAATCAAGATCGACATGGGGAGCTTGGCATGGCCAACGAAACAGTGATGGATGTGAATCGTCTCACCGCCATTGACGTGCACACGCACATCGAACATGAAGGCGAAGGCACGGAAACCGACCAAGCAGCCAGGAAATATTTTGGCGAAGGGGCGCCTCGCGGACGCCAGGGAATGGCCGACTATTATCGCTCGCGGAAAATCGCTTGCGTGATCTTCACCGTGGACGAGCGCCTCTCCGGCCGCCCGCAAGTTTCAAACGACTCCGTGCTGGAATTCGCCGCCCAGAACCCAGACATCATGATCCCGTTTATCAGCATCGATCCGACGCGCGGTCCTCAGGCTGTCAGCGAAGCCAAACGTCTGCTGGCCACCGACCGGGTCCGCGGCTTCAAACTGCATCCGCCGATCCAGCAATTTTTCCCCAACGATCCTGCGGTTTACCCGTTCTATCGCATCATCGAAGAGGCAGGCGTGCCCGTCGTATTTCACACCGGCCATAGCGGCATCGGCACCGGCATGCCAGGCGGCGGTGGTATTCGCTTGAAGTACGGCAATCCCATGTACATCGACGATGTCGCCGTCGATTTTCCCGAGTTAAAAATCATCATGGCGCATCCCTCGTTTCCCTGGCAGGACGAAGCCATTTCCATCTGCCTGCACAAGCGAAACGTGTACATCGATCTCTCCGGCTGGTCGCCCAAGTACTTCGCTCCGAACCTGATCCAGTACGGCAACTCGCTGCTCAAAAGCAAACTGCTTTTCGGGTCCGACTATCCGCTGATCACACCGGACCGCTGGTTGGCGGATTTCGAGAAGGCTGCATTCAAAGATGAAGTGCGTCCGCTCATCTTAAAACAGAACGCGGTGAAACTCTTGGGCCTGAACGCCGCCAGCTGAGGCATGGCCGCAGGGCCTCCGATCCAAACTCACTGAATGGGCCGCCCAGCTGATCCCCAGCTTGACGAGACGTCGAGCTGGGGCCCTTTGTCCCCACCGCTAGGGAAGAGCGAATGTATAGATGGCGTTGTGATTGGTCACCACAGGTGTGTCGGTTTGGCGCGAAAGCGTTGGCTCCGCAAGATTGTCTCCGGTAATCACCGAGACGTACTGTTTGCCGTTCACGGCGTATGTAATGGTGCTGACCGAAATGGGTCCGCCGAGAATCGATTCCCACAATTTCTTGCCGGTTGCTGCATCAAACGCGCGGAACCTGCGATCGATGTCCCCGTGAAAAATCAATCCTCCCGCTGTGGCCAGCAGGGACCCGGTGCTCGGTGCGCGCTGCTCGTCAAACTTGGTCATATCGCCCGTCGAGAGGTTCACCTTGGCCAGGCCTGCGATCTTATTGATATCCGACCCTTCTCGCAATACGCCGTGCCGGAAACCGCTCAGCCCGTTGGCGGTCATGTCCAGACAGTTGTCGACGTAGCTCGTGTAAAGCGAATTCGTCTCCGGATCGTAGGCTGTCGGCCAGTAGCTGCGCCCGTTCCAATAACAAATGACGTGGTGATCGCCAGGCTTCTTCATCACCACATCCCAGTTGATCGTGGCTTTGCCGGTCTTGCCGTCGATGCCCGAGATCGCCAGATTCGGCGCGTCCACCGGAATCGGCTCGGCCCACAGGAACGTGCCGTCGTTGCGGTCGAGCACGAACATAATGCCGCTTTCGCCGACCATCGCGGCTACGTCGTGTTTGGATCCGCGCGGCACCTCCGTGTTGTACCACTTCACCGCTTTCGGATCGGGATTGTAGGTCGTTGTTACTAGGGTGCGTTCATGCGTGTGATCGGTGTCCCAATCGTCGGCCGGCAAGTGCTGGTAGTACCATTTGAGTTTGCCAGTCTCGGGGTCAAGCGCGACCGTACAGTTGCTGTAAAGATCGGCCGGGGCCGTGCGCGAAGTTCCATCGGCATCGCCGCCGTGCCGGGCCAGGCGCTCGTAAGGCGAGGGATTGGCGATCCCCCAGTAGATCGTCTTGCGAATTGGATCGTAGTTTCCAGGCAGGCCCCACGTCGAAGCGGTGTAGTCCTTATTGTCGGCGCCATTCCAGGAGGGGTAGCCGGGATCGTCAGGCCCGGCGATATTCATGAAGCGCCAGGCCATCTTCCCGGTTTCGGCGTCATCGGCTTCGATGAAGCAGCTATCGCGCCCTCTGCCGCAGGTGCCGCCTGAAATCACTTTGCCATCGACCACAATTGCACCAGAAGTGTTCTGCGTGTCGGTCTTGTATGTCGCCCAGCGCTCCTTACCGTTCTTGGCATCGATCGCGACCACGTAACCGTCGGGCGCGGTGAAGTAGACCAGGTCGTTGTAAATCGCGATTGCCTTGGTGCGCTCGCTTGTGCCCAACGTCGGGTTCTTGTACTGGCGCCTATACTGCCAGATGGCGTCGCCGTTGACCGCGTCGATTGCGTCGACGCCGCCGCCCGGTGTGATCACATACATCACCCCGTCGTGCACTATCGGAATTGTTTCTGTCGTACCCGCAGGCAGACCCCGCACCCACGCCTCGCGCAACTCGCCGACGTTCCTCTTGTTGATTTGTTTGAGCGGGCTGTATCGCCACGCATCATAGGTGCGGCTGAACTGCAACCAGTCATCGGGACTCGGATTGAGCAGCATCTCATTCGTGACAGGTCTGTAGTTCTTCACTTCGCCGTGCGCCAGCGGCGCGCTGAAACTGCCCGGCGCAGGCGGCCGCTGTTGCCGCGGCCCGCCCGCCGCGGCCGGTGGAGTCTGCCCCTGGGCGGCCGGAGGAGGCGTTTCACCATCAACTTGCGCCAGCGCCGTTGGCGCGATGGCTAGGAGCACGGATCCCAGCAGGCACGAGACAGCCCAGCCCTGAGCCTTCTTCATCCACTTCCCCCCGCAGATTTGTGTAACGCCAACCTGTAGCCCACCTCTTCCAAGGTGAGACCTTGCTGGGCGATTCCTCATGTGTTCCCATGAAGTGCACGTCAATCCGCACAGTGCAATGCCGCAGGAGTCGGCTTGGCCCTTAGTGTGACGTGCCGCACAGGGCTGGCGTTTCCTCTCATCAGACCGCGCGAGGTTATATCTCATCGCTTGCATTGAGGCAACCACTACCCGGACGCTTGTGCAGAGCTACATCCTGGATCAGTGACCCGAACTGCCACCCAGCCAGTCGGCGCTACGTACGATCGGGTGAACGGCCTATCGCCCGCGAGAATTGCGCCGTCCGTGCAAAAACCGCGACGTCAACGAATAGTCATGCCAACTTCAATCGGCGGATTCGATTGGCAGTGATTCGTCATATTCCTCGCGTCACCTGCGTCGGCCGCACCTAGCGGACGCCCACCGAAAAATTCAGCGATGGCGCGCTTGTCGTCACTGGAGAGATTTTGCCCCTCGGAGGCCATGACCCCGCTAGTGAGCGCCGCATAGATCGCTTCAGGAGTCATCTGAACGAGCGTTTCCGTGCTGGGCGCAGTGCGCCCGCCCTGGTTTTCGTCGACGCTCGTCATGGCGTGCTTGTGGCAACTCGAGTATCCGGCGGCGCTCGAGTGTCACACTCTGCCTTTCAGCTGGCACGCGATTGTTGTGCGATTTCGTGGACTTCGTGATCGATTGCCGGCCAGCGGGTTGCAGACCACCCCATCACACTGCGGCGAGAGCCTGCTCGAAGTCGGCCAGCAGATCGCGCCAGTGCTCGATACCGACGGAAATGCGCACGAGACCATCGGTAACTCCCGCCTGGGCGAATTCTTCTTCGGTGAAACCGGAATGCGTAGTTGTTTTTGGATGACAGGCCAGCGTTTCCACTCCGCCGAGCGACACGGCATTGCGCGCGATCTTCAGCTGACGAAGAAAGTTGAATGCGCCGCGCTTGCCGCCCTCGAGTTCGAGCGAGAGCATTCCGCCCGGATAATCGCACTGCGTTGCGTAAATGCGTTTCTGCTCCGGGTCGGTGAAAAGCGTCGGATAGAAGACCCGCTTCACCTTGTCGTGCTCGGCGACCCGCTCAGCGATGAGTTGGGCGTCGATGCTGGCTTTGTCCATCCGCAGGCGCACGGTAGGCAGGCGGCCTGCCAGCAGCCAGCATTCATCGGGCTGCAGTATGGTGCCGAACAGGCCGCGGGCCGAGCGGATCTTGCGAATCAATTCGCGATCCTTGGCCAGAGTGATGCCCGCGAGCATGTCGCTGAAGCCGGAAAGATATTTGGTGCCCGAGTAAAGAACCAGATCGACCCCCAGCATGAGCGGATGCTGAAAGGCAGGACCGAGCATGGTGTTGTCGAGCATGACCAGCGGGCGCATTCCGCCCCCGGGAACTTTCAGGTCCGCCACGGTGTCGCAGACCCGCTGGATATCGGTCATGATCAGCGTGGGATTCGCCGGAGTCTCAAGCAGCACCACGCCGAGTTTCTTGGCAGACCGAATCGCGCGGTCGATCTGGTCCGCCTGGCCAGAGAGCACGGGAATGCCGGTGATCCCCCATTGCGAGAGGATGTCCTGAATGAAATGCTGGGTCCCGCCGTAGATCGGAATGGTGTAGACGAGCGATTGCCCCGGCCGCAAGAAGGCGAACAGCGAAGTCACAATGGCGGCCATTCCGCAGTTGAAAGCGAGCGCCGAGACGGAACCTTTCTCGAGGTTGACGATCTGGTCTTCAAGCATCTCCGCGTTGGGATGATTGAACCGGGAATAAATGAGGTCGGCTCCTTCGCCTTCGCGAGGCCGCGCGCGGCCAGAGGTGATGTCGAAAGCGTGCTCGGCCGCTTCGGGGCTGTCAAAGACGTAGGTAGAGCTGCGGAACACGGCGGGACGAGCGGAGCCGAGCGAGAGGCGCGGGTCGAACCCTTCGATGAGAACTTTTGTTGCCGGCCTCAGCGGTTTGTTGCGGCGGGCGCGTGCCATAGTGGCTCCTCCTCGCGAGGCTCTAACGTATCATGGCGGAACCAGCCGTGGCGAAACGCGAAGCGCCCGAGAGGGCGCTGCGCGGCTGCTCTCCCCCGGCCCCCATTGGCCGTCGACCCGGATGCCCAACTGCGCCACGCTCGATCTACTGGCGCAGGTAGCCCCAATTGTGCAGGCGGTCGCTATCTTCCACCCAGCGATCGCCGATATCGGTGCGATAGTACATGTTGGGAATGAGGACATTCCTGATGCGTGTGTACGCCTGCGTCTGCGCCTGCTTCATGGTAGGGCCAGTGCCTACCACGATCAGAATAACACCCGAGGTTCCAGCGACGAGCCATTGACCGTTGACCTGCTTTACATCCTCGATGTGGATCTCATCCTGCGGCGGCTTCTTGAAAACAATGACGGAGTTTTTTGAGAAGGAGTCGAAAGTCTCGTCATCATCGAAAGGAAACGGAGGCACCACAATGCGAACGCCGATCTGAAAGCCGCTACGGGTTTTCAACTTGGGGTCTTCGCCGTTGGCCAGGTCCCAGAAGAGCTGCCCGATGGGGGTGAGCATTCCCGCTTGCTGAATGCTGATGGTCGGATAGCCAAAGCGGGAGGTGAATTCGAGCGGGTAGATGCCATGGTTGTTCACAATGCAGTTCAAGTCGATGTAGCCAACGTAGCCTTCTGACGCGAGCAGCGGCTCCATTTTGAGCAGCGTCTGTGTGAAGAGCTGATTGGATCCGCTCCAAAACATCGACGTGCCCATTTCGCCAGTCGGCGGGCCGATGTCGCCGGGGAAGAGCTTCTTATGCTCGAAATTCACATTGATGGGATAGATGAAATTCCTGCCGTTGAAAAATGCGCCCACGGCAACCTCGACTCCGGTTACCCTGCGCTGCAACTGAAAGACCTTGATCTCCTCGGAAAGAGCTTTCTTGTATGCCTCCAGCATGCGGATGACGTCTTGCCCGTCGTCTTCTTCGCCCACGAAGAGCCGCCGCTTTACGTTTTGCGCCTCGCCGCTGGGCTTGATCACGTAGCGCCCGGGATTTTGGGTCACGTGGTCGATCGCGTCATCGAAGGAAGTGAAGTCGGCATAGGGAATGATGCTGACCCCGGCTTTCTTTAGCTCTTCCTGGCCGAAGGAGCGATCATCTTCCAGGCGGTCGGTGTACGGCGTACCGCCGATGACTTTCTTGCCCTGGTCGCGCAGTGCTTTGGCCTTTTCGCCCTGACCGAGGGTGTCATCAAAAACAGCGATGTCAGCCCAATCGATATCCTTTTCCCAATCTTTTGATTTGGGAACGAACCCATCGGCGATATCACGCTCCTTCTTATCCGAGATGAAGTAGCGGACGTCGTGCCCTTCTTTCGAGACTTGCCAGGCGATGTCGCTGATTAAGCCGGTCAGGGAAACAAACAGAAAATGTTTTCGCTCCATTGCGGTCCGATTATCGATTCGCGCTCAACAAAGCGCGCATCTTAGCACGGCGTTTGGCCGGCGGAATGTTAATGAAATGTGACGGCCCACTCCCGGCGAGAAAAAGCGGCCTAGCCTGGGCGAACGAGCAATTCCCCTCGGCCCAATCGAAGGTCAGTCTCGGATGATTTCGGCGCCATTGCTGGGAGCCGCGATGCGAATCAGACGTCCATTATCGAGATAGAGGTGAACTTCAAGGTCCTGGGTCTTAGCGGTGAGCTCTTCGAGCTTCTTGCCGTTGACCTCTTCGATACCGAGCGAATCGACGGTGATCGCGCCGGGGGTTAATTCCTGGGGGACGAGAACAGAAAAAGTCTGGGTCCCTTTTTTTTCCCGATCATAGAGGCGCGCGAGTATGGCGTAGTGGTGATAGAGATTATTGTCCAGGACCACGATGGGAGAGGCGCTGAAGGTCAGCGCTTGCGTGTAGGGCTTGGCACCCTCGAGGTGAACATCCATCGTTGCCGTGAGACCGTCGAAATTAATGCTCGCGGAGGCTTTCTTATTGCCCTCGGTCGACCACTCATAGTGGGCCGGGGTGCCGTCAGCGTGGAGCTTCAGTGTGCCGGAGATGCGAGCGGTCCCCTCGGAAGTTTGAACCTCCGAGCTGCCGTGAGCGACCCAATTGACGCCCTCCGGTTTGATCTCAAATTGCTCCTTGCCCATCTGCCTCCCGTTGACCAGGATCCGGAAAGTTCCCTTTTCGCTAAGGAGAGCGGACCCTAGATTCGCCCGAGCGCGGGCGAGGCGATAGCCAGGCGCGCGCGCGAACAGGGCCGCCCCACTGAGGGCGGCGAGGGCGCCCGCGAGCAAAATTTTTCTTCGACATTTCTCAGCTATCATGCAGTTACTCTGGGGAAAATGCCCAGTGCAAGAATCTGTTCGACAACACGCCAGGGGTCCGCCTGGCTATCGACGCGGTAATCCGCAAGCTGGTAAGTAGGAAGGCGCTCCTGATAGAGGCGGCGGAAACTTGACTCATCACGGAACAGCGGGCGGTCGGTGATCTGGGCGCAGCGGCGAAGCAGTTCTTCGACCGGGCAATGCAACCAGATCAGGGTTGTGCCATGTTCGCGGAGCAGAGCGAGGTTTTGCGACTGGGCAATCGTGCCACCTCCGAGCGAGACGACCCGCGCTTTTTCCGCCGCGTCAGACTCGGCCACGATGCGTGCGAGCTGTTCCGTTTCGATGCGGCGGAATTCGGCTTCGCCCGCACGCGCGAAAATCTCGGGAATCGTGGAGCCGGAAGCTTCCGTGATACGGCGGTCGAGATCAACGTGCGTCCAGCCGAGCTGGCCGGCCAGCAGTCGCCCCGCAGTGGACTTTCCGCTGCCCATAAAGCCGGTGAGGCAGAGGAGTCTTCGAGTGCGAATTTCAGCAGTCATGAAACGGTTTTGAACTCGTCCGCGTGAAAACGGCAGTTCCTCGACCGCGCCAGGCAGCCCGCTGGTCGCAAAGCGAGAACGCGAAGCTCCGCTCGGAACGACCATCCGTTAAATACCGCATCAGTGATGCGCAATCAATCCCGCTTCAGGATGTTGATTGTACCATCGAAGGAACTGAGCTCGACTTTGGCTCGTCCGGTATTCATGCTGCCGAAGAGCGCGTTGCCGACACCCCGGAGGGAGTGGTGATGGGAGGAGGGAGTGAGCTTGGCCTCGTTGTTTACTTTGCCCTTTAACGATGTGGCGCTGATGTCAAAGGAATCGCCCGGCTGAAAACGGACCTCGATTACCCCGCTATAGTTCTTCAACTGATAAATGCCGCTGGGGAAGAATTCACCGCTGAAGAAGATGTTGCCTTCCGAAGTTTGGGCGTGGACATGATAGCTGCGCATCTCCGCAAAGCGGAAATTGCCGCTAATGGAGTGCGCTTCAATGCGTCCTGCGCACCGCGAGCACTGGAATCCGCCATCGACGGTGTTCACGCTGAGAAACCCGGCGGTGTCCTCGAGCGCCACTTCCGCGCCGATGGTCTCGACGTTCATGTCGCCGAGAACGTTGGAAACATTCACGCCGCCCGAGTCATCGTGAATCTGAAGCTCGGTATCTTCCGGCACATTGATCTCAAAATCGGCGCGAAGATCATTGGGCGAGGCGTTGTCGGGAATCTGGCGCGTGGAGATTTCCACCCGATTCGCGTTCTGCTCGGTGTCTACTTCAACGCGATCAGTCGCGCGCTTGGCGATCACCAGCACCTCCGCTTTGGTCCAAGCCCGGACCGTAACCGTGCCGGTTGGATTGTGAATCGTAACGATGGGATGACTTTCAACTTTGAAATGGCGCTCAATACGATCGCCCAGGGCAGGTCCGGCACTCATCAAAACAAGGCAAGGCAGGAGCACGCTGGCGGTCTTCCAGCTGCGCGGAATGCCAAGAGGAGGCTGGGTCTGGGCGGTCATTGACCGGCTCCGCGTTCACTCATTTCGGCGAGCAGCTCCGCCTTCTGCTGATAGGCGCCGTAGAGATAGTCTCTCGCGATTTCGTTTTCGGGATCTTCCTGCACGCTTTTTTCACACAAAGCAATGTAGTTGTCAACAATGGCTAGGTTCTTCTCCAGGGAAGCAGTTACGGCGGGGTCGGAAGCCACGCCTGCCAGAGTGTCTTGTTCGGCCTCGAGCTGCGCGCTGAGTGGCCGAGTGGCGTTGTCGTTCCAATTAGAGCGCCGGTAACCCGGGCCGGCCAGAGCCAAACTGATACCCACGAGCGCAACCAGATACGCCCCAGCCAGTGCGGGGCGCGGAACGGCCGAGAGCACCCCGTCAAACCAATGAATCACGCCTTGGATCCAACCGTGAGCCTCGGTACGAATAATTCCCTCTTGCTCGAGTTGTGCACGCAAGGATGCCCAAAGGCGGTCGGGGGGCGCCGTTTCAGTGGCGCCCATCGAGCGAGCGGTTTGCTCGATCGAACTCAGGTCTTCGACCAAGCCTTGGCAAGTGGGACAGCTCCGCAAGTGGGATTGAGCGTCGGGAGGACGCTGGCCCTCCATCCACTGCTCGAGCTGATTCAGAAACTGACTACAATTTGCCACACTCATCATTCAGTCCTCGCTATTCGAGGCGCTTCCGGCGGCCCGGCGCTCCTCACGGGCCTTTTCGCGAATCTCCTCATGGAGCAGCTCGCGCAGACGCATGCGGGCCTTGTGTAATTGGGACTTGGAATTGCCTATCGAGCACCCCATGATCTCCGCAATCTCGTTATGCTCGTACCCCTGTACGTCGTGCAGTACGAACACGGCTCTATAGCCAGGCGGCAACTGGTCCACAGCACGCTGAAGGTTCACACGGTCCAGAGAACCGGTCAGCTTCAGGTCCGCCGCGCCGAAATCTCGACGCGGTCCCCCCGCTTCGTCATCAGGTTCGGTCACCTGCTCGAGCGAAGTTTCCTTGCCCGACTTCTTCCGCAATTTCATCAGTACGACGTTGACCGCCAGGCGGTGAAGCCAAGTGGAAAACGCCGACTCGCCGCGAAAAGTGGAAATTTTGCGAAAGAGTTGCAGGAACGCTTCCTGCGTTAGGTCCTCTGCCTCGGCCGTATTCCCCACCATTCGAAGACACAGTGAATAGACCCTGCGGCTGTGTTGTTGATAAAGGCGCTCAAACGCCGCCGCATCGCCTCGCTGGGCAAGCCGGATTGATTCTGATTCCGGAATCTCCCCAGTCGTTTCGGTTCGCCTCGCTCGGGCCACGCTACCCGTCGGGACGCATCCACCAATGCGATGCGTCAGCCTCTCCATGAGTTGTACAATCCGTGCCTGCTGGATAGCACTCTCTGCCCAGGCCAGCGGCGCGGGAGGTTTCTGGCAGCGCTCGATGCGACGCAGCGGATTGCCACACTTTGCTCATTTTGGTACGAATTGCCGGCCGCGTCCAGCACCCCGCCGCGGAGCATTGAATTTCGAGCCCACACAGCCGCTTCGCGCCGAGCGATGCTCAGGCGGGCGCCCGGGAGAGGCTCGGGCTTAACAACACCCGGCGGGCGGGCTCAACAGGGGTATCCAACTCTAGGTTCAGTCCCGGCAACTCCTCGGCAGGAATGACGCGAAGGAAGGACTTGAAGACAACCTCCGTCTCCCGCAGACAGGTATTGAGATCATAATGCAAGCAATCCAGGCGCTCCCAGGAGTCGGTCGGCTGAACGGCGAGACCCTTCGAAACATCGCCTGCCGCTTCGCGGAACTCACGCGTTAACTGATCAATGGTTTCCGATAGGATTCGCAGCTTGTGGAGAAAGCGAGACCGGTTGCTCAGTAGGACATGGTGCAATATTCCATTCCAGGATGCGGCACTCCGCCCAGTATTGCCCCGAAAAAAACGGGTGTTGAGGGGCTCGACCAGCGGGGGCATGCGAAGGCGTCGTCCCCGGACCATGAGGGTCTCACAGAGAAAGGTAAGAGCCTGCGCCAGAGGTTCCAGCAGCTCGGCGGCGACGGAGAGCTGCTGCCGAGCACAGATCAATTCGCCCCGACTGCGTAAGGAAACCGCATCATCGAGGGCGATACTCATCATTGCATAGATGCATTCCCACTGCCGTACCAACGCGTCAAAGGTTCGAGCCTTCTCCCGCGGCAGAGCCGTGATCCAATCCTCACAGACTCTACGATGTACAGTCTGGCCTGGGGTTCGCCTAAAGGTCATGCCTGATGGTGAGCTGCAGTATAACATCGTTTCGATGGGGTCGCGTTTCTTGACGGTTTCCGAAGCGCCTCGCTATACTGCCGACCGTCTCACCGGCTATGCCCTCCGTTCGCTGAAAGGATCGCCCGTTGGAATTTGAGCCCGTCGACCAATACCTGCAGCGCCAGAAGAAATTGCAGGACATCGAGGCGCTAGGATACTCCGCACACCCGCACAAGTTCAAGGCTACCCACACCTTGCGGGACATTACGGATCAATTTGGCAATCGCACAGGCGAAGAACTCACAACTCAGCCCGTGGCCGTTCAAGTGGCAGGGCGAATCATGGCTTTGCGCCCGCACGGTAAAGCCGGCTTCGCGCATCTGGCGGCAGACGGTGCGGGCCTGCAGGTTTACATAAGGCTTGACGTCGTTGGCGAAAAGGCCTTCGAGCTTTTCAAGCTGCTCGATCTCGGCGACATTATCGGCGTTTCCGGCAAGCTGTTCCGCACAAAAACGAACGAACTCACCATCCGAGTCCAGGAGCTCGAACTTCTGACCAAGGCGCTGCTCCCGCTGCCGGAAAAGTGGCACGGACTGGCCGACGTGGAGATGCGCTATCGGCGGCGCTATCTCGACCTCCTCACGAACGAGCGGGCACGCGAGATTTTCATTCGGCGCGCACGGATCATTCAGGAGCTGCGCCGGTTTCTCGACGAACGCGGCTATTTGGAGGTCGAAACTCCGATGATGCATCCGATTCTCGGAGGAGCCACGGCGCTGCCGTTCATCACGCACCACAATCGATTCGATATGGACTTGTACCTTCGTATCGCGCCGGAACTCTATCTCAAACGATTGGTGGTCGGCGGGTTCGACCGCGTCTATGAAATCAACCGCAATTTTAGGAATGAGGGTATCGACGCGATTCATCAACCTGAATTCACCATGCTGGAATTTTATCAGGCCTACAGCCATGGGTATGAATTCATGGATTTGACCGAGCAGATGTTGCGCAGCCTGACCGAAAAAGTTTGCGGGAGCAGGAAGATCAAATACGGTGAGGGCGAGATCGATTTTGCCCGCTTCGAAAGGCTCTCTATGCGCGAGGCCATCTGCAAATACTGGCCGCAAGCGGCTGGCAGCGAGCCGACTGCGGCCGAACTGGCTCAAAGGGGCGGACCGCTGGCCGTCGCACATCGTTACAACGAATGGGCGCGGATGGCCGGTGGCGAACCAGTCGCCGCGCGGAACGTTTCCGATGGCCAGCTTACCGGGGAACTGTTTGAAGTGGTCGCCGAGAAACATCTCTACCAGCCTACCTTCGTCTTCGACTTTCCCACGGAGATATCACCGCTTGCGAAGTGTCGCGAGGACGACTCCTCTCTCACTGAGCGATTCGAACTGTTCATCGCCGGGATGGAAATTGCCAACGGCTTTTCCGAGTTGAACGACCCCGCCGATCAAGAGCGGCGCTTTCGGGCACAGGTTGAGAAGGGCGGGCAGGAGGTTCCCAAAGAAGTAGATGTGGATTACATCCGAGCCTTAAGCCATGGCCTTCCGCCAACAGCCGGCGAGGGAATCGGAATTGACCGCTTGGTGATGCTTCTGACCGACTCGCACGCCATTCGGGAAGTAATTCTGTTCCCCCTGTTGCGCACGGAAACTGCAGAAAGCGCGGCAGCCGCTTCTGCCCCGGCCAGCCCGCCCGCAGGAAAAATGTGAAAATCCATTTCGAGTGGCTGGTGGCCTTGCGTTACTTGCGGTCACCCTACCGGCCGGCTGTGTTGCGATTGGTCACCCTGCTCGCCGTGCTGGGTGTGGCGGCGGGCGTCACCACGCTGGTGATCGCACTTTCAATGAACACCGGCTTTCGACAAGCGATCCGCGACAGGCTGCTAAGCGTGACAGCGCATGTGAATTTGAAGCCGGTCAGCGCCGAGGGCATCCACGATTATCCCGGATTGATTTCCGCTCTCAGCAAAACACCGGGCGTGCAGTCGATCGAGCCCGCGGTTTACAACACCGTTTTGCTTTCCGCGGGCGGGCGCGCGCGAGGGATCGTGCTCAAAGGAATTGATCCGGAGCTGGCCAGGAGGGCAGGCGAGGCCTTGCAGCATATCTCGGCGGGGAGTTCGAGGTTCGAACCCGATACAGATCAAATCCCCATATTGCTGATTGGCCGAATTCTTTCCGACGAGCTGAAAATTTCCGCCGGCCAATACGTGACGCTCACGAGCCCGCAGGGAAATCTGACGCCGTTCGGCTTGCTGCCGCGGGCGAAACGATTTCGCGTCGGCGGAATTTTCGATTCGGGTTTCTACGACTATGACGCCAACTGGGGATTCGTAACGCTTCGCTCGGCGCAGGAACTGGCCGGCGTTGGTGACGTGGCCAGCCTGCTCGAGGTTCGCGTCACTCGACTCGACGACGCGCGCAAGATCGCAGATGAATTGGTGCGCGGGGCGGGTCCGGGTTTCCTGGCCACTACCTGGATGGATGAGAACCGCGCCCTATTTCGCGCGCTGAGCCTGGAAAAGTTGGTTACCGCGATCTTCATCGGATTGATCACCTTCGTGGCGGGACTGAATATTTTGGTGGTGTTGACCATGACCGTGACTGATCGAGCGCGGGATATCGCCGTGCTGATGGCCATGGGCACAGCCCGGCTGCAAATTCGCCGGATTTTCGTGCTCCAAGGATTGGCAGTGAGCATGGTCGGAACTGCTGCCGGACTCGCGGTTGGCTATGGGCTCGCCTGGTTTGCCAATCGGTGGCGACTGATCCCTCTCAATCCCGAGGTGTACGCCATTCCCTACGTGCCTTTTCACGCCAACGGTTACGACGCGATCTGGATTGCGGTTGCTGCTCTGGCCATCAGTATGGCTGCGACGATTGTGCCAGCGCTTTCGGCTGCGCGAATTCTGCCTGTCGAAGTCCTGCGCTTCGAATAACGGTTGGTAGATCGACCTGCTGGCGATGGGAAGTTTGAATCAGGCGATTCACATCTTAAAAGCACTGTGCTCCAGGGTCTTCCGAGTGTTTTTCAGGTCCATCGCCGCTAGGACGCGTGCTAAAATCGCGTTCCTGGGAACTAAAATTCGAAACTAAGGATGGAGCAGCTCCCCGGCGCCCGCCAAAAAGGGCGAGGGAAGAGGGTGGGGACAATTGGGAAAGGAATTGGAACCTCGCTAGATGCCCCAAAACCGACGCATTGGAATAAAAGGACATATCCGGGGGACCGATCGGCATCTAAAGTGAGATAAGGCTAAGCAATGTTGAGTGAGGCGAACACGGGTGTTGCCCTGGCAGAGGTTCCCGGAGGGGACCTGGCCGGCCGGCAAAGCGTGGTTCGCGTCGAAGGGCTTTGTAAATCATTCCGCTCTGGTGACCAGGAAATCGTGCCGCTCGATGGCCTGGACTTTTCAGTCGACCGCGGTGAGATGGTTTCCGTGGTGGGGCCATCGGGAGCGGGAAAGAGCACTTTGCTGCATTTGCTGGCCGCGCTGGACACTCCGACAAGCGGTGCAGTATACTTCGCCAGAAATTCGCTGAAAGATTTTCGAGAGGCGGAACTGGCGGATTACCGAAATCGATCTGTAGGTTTTGTGTGGCAGCGCCATCATCTTCTGCCGGACTTCACCGCCGCTGAAAACGTAGCGATGCCTTTGCTGGTACGGGGCGAGGCGCTTGAAAAAGCGTTGCACGCGGCCAGGCAATGGCTGGGAGAAGTGGGACTGGCAGGACGCGCGGGGCAGCGCGCTGCGGAGCTTTCCGGTGGAGAACAGCAGCGAGTGGCCATTGCGCGCGCCCTGGTGAGCGAACCGGTTCTGCTGCTGGCCGATGAGCCTACAGGAGACCTGGACGAGAGGAATGCGGAGGCTGTTTTCGAGCTGATCGAGCGGCTGCACCGCTCCCATCACCTGACTTCGATTCTGGCGACACACAACCTATCTCTCGCGCGACGTACGGATCGGGTGTTTCTACTGGAGCACGGGAAGCTGACACCCTATGCCGGGGTGTTGGCCACCGCTGCTTCGGGGGCCGCGGAGATCGGAGCAAGAAGTCCGGGAGGTCGTGCGTAAGTGTTCGAACGCTATACAGAGAAAGCGCGTCGAGTGATCTTTTTTGCGCGATACGAGGCCAGCCAGTATGGTAGCCCGTACATTGAGACCGAACACTTGTTGCTGGGGCTTCTGCGCGAGGACAAGGCGCTGGCCAACCGCTTTCTACGCTCGCACGGCTCGATCGAATCGATCCGCAAAGAGATTGAATCGCGCATCACCGTGCGCGAGCGAATCTCAACATCAGTCGAAGTTCCCCTCAGCCAGGAATGCAAGCGCATTCTCAACTACGCTGCAGAAGAAGCCGAGCGTCTGGGTCACAAACACGTTGGAACGGAACACTTGCTCCTGGGGGTTTTGCGGGAGGAAAAGTCCTTTGGCGCCGAAATCCTGCAGGAGCGGGGATTGCGGCTTTCCACTGTGCGCGAGGAAATGGCGCGCAGCGCGGGAGAGAAGGTGCCTGTGAACCGGCCAAAAGAAGCTTCATTGC
>Ga0306926_10001188_pt1 | contig 25682 bp, 18 predicted proteins | sample flu12Cox44000178_FD_203759 | JGI IMG/M metagenome (GOLD analysis project Ga0306926, IMG submission 203759) | Lab enrichment of tropical soil microbial communities from Luquillo Experimental Forest, Puerto Rico - flux8day.12C.oxic.44.000.178 (v2)... | ecosystem: Environmental > Terrestrial >...
CCGATGATGGTGTCGCCGAGGTGAATGCCGCGCCCGATGCCGAAGGGCGCCGCGAGACGCTCGAGGGCCTCGATGATCGCCACCGGGTTGTCGGCGCTGCCATCGAGCGCAACCGGGCGACCGTGACGGAAACCGAGCGTGTGGTGCTCGGGCGGGCGCAGCCGCGCGAACGCATCGCGTGTGAGGATCCAGGCATCATCGGGAATGCTGCCGGCGGAGGTGAGCGTCTCGCGGCCGCCGATCGTCACGCCCCACAGCCCGCGGTTGACCGAGTAGCGTGCGCCGGATGGCGGGACGGGCAGCGAGCGCTCGCGCAGATAGGCGAGCTCGTTCTCGCGTCGGAACGCCCGATCGCGTACCGGCGCGAGCACCTGCAGATCCGGCGCGAGCGTGCGCAGCGCGACCTCGAAGCGCACCTGGTCATTGCCGGCACCGGTGCAACCGTGCGCGACCGTATCGCTACCGAGCTCAGTTGCGATACGCGCGAGCGTCTGGGCCTGCATCACACGCTCCGCGCCAACGCACAGCGGGTAGAGCTGCCCGCGCCGCACGTTGCCCATGATGAGGAACCGCAGTACCTGCTCGAAGTAACCGGCGCGGGCATCCACCAGGTGATGGGCCACTGCGCCGAGCGCGCGGGCGCGCTCCTCGAGGGTGCGCGCCGCGGACGCATCGATGCCCCCGGTATCGACCGTGACGGTGATGATCGGGCGGCGCTCGTTCTCGGCGAGCCACGGGACGAGGAAGGAGGTGTCGAGACCTCCGGAGTAGGCGAGCACGATGGGCGCGCCCGGCGCTGCAGGAGCGGTGCCCATGGTCAGACCGGGAACAGGGAGCGCAGGCGCTCGATCAGCTTCTCCTGCGCACGTGCGTTGGCGGTGGCGATGAAGATCGTGTCGTCGCCGGAGAGTGTGCCGGCCACTTCCGGCCAGGCCGCGCGGTCGATGGCGACCGCGACGCTCTGGGCGGCGCCGATGGTGGTGCGCAGCACGGTGATCGTGGGTCCGGCGAGACGCAGCTGACGCACGAACTGCGCGAGCGTGCCGAAGTCGCCGTTGGTGCGCGTCACCTCTTCGGCCGGCAGCACGTAGTGGCCGCTCGCCTTGAGCACCCCGAGATCCCGCAGATCGCGGCTGATGGAGGATTGCGTCACCTCGTGGCCGGCCTTTTTCAGCAGGCGCACCAGGTCCTCCTGCCGCCGCACCTGGCCCTCGCGCAGGATGCGCATGATGGCGCCGCGGCGCTCGAGCTGCTCGGCATCGGTCAGCATGGCCGGAAATCTCTTCGCATAATAATGCGCAGATTGTGCATATTAATGCACGAGCGTCAAGGGCGATACGCAGGCGTCCCGCTCACGGGCGGGACCCTGAGCCTCAAGGGACGGTTCTCAGTTGGTTTCGGCGAACGCCGTGATCTCGTACGGGCCGCGCAGGCTCTTGTCGACGTAGATCACGTAGGGCGAGGAGTTGCCGCCGGAGCTGTCGGGCACGCTTATGAAGAGCGCGTAGCGGTGGCGCAGTACCGAGCCGGGAATGCGCACCAGGCGCGTGACGCTGACACCCTTCATGCGGCCCGGGTCGATCGCCGCCTCGAGACGCGCCCGCGCCTCGGGCGCCACGTGGACCCCGGTCGCGCCAGCCTTGCCTCCTGCAGCACCCTTGGCGCAGCAGCCGTGCTCGGGCTCCGCGGCCGCAACCGCCGCGGCCGCTGCCGACCACAACCGCATGATCCCGACGAAGGCGGACGGGCTTACATCGTAGGTCTCGACATAGGCGGCGGCCGGAGCGCCATGCGGCCGCGGGCAGTCGGCGCCGGCAAGCGCCATGGCGAGCGCCTCGCTGCGGTCATAGCGCTCAAGGCGCGCAGCATCGCCACTGCCTGCGAGCGTCAGCCCGTGGCTCAGGTAGCTGCAGACCTCACCGTGTTGGGTCACGGCGCCCTCGCCGAAGTAAAGCGGTGCGACCGCCTCGCCGCCGGCGACCGGGGTCTGGGGGCATGCGAGTACGCGCTCATCCCCCGAGTGTGCGAACCACGCACGCACCAGCGGCGGCAGCTTTTCCGAGGCACGGCTGAAGCTCTGGCAGGCGGCGGGTGTGGCCGGTGCCGGCCCTCCGCCGGACGCCGCCGGCGCGAGCAGCAGGGTCACGAGCACCACGGTCGCAGTCACGGGCGCTCCTATTTGGTGATCGAGTACACCAGATCCGCGCCGTAAGCCTGGCCCACCTCGGTGCGTATCGTCCAGTGATCGCCGAGCGTATAGCGCATCTTGAGGGTATTGAGCTGCTCGGTGAGGCTCACACCGTAGCTCACGTAAAGCCGTGGCGAGAGGTAGCGGCCGAGCACCAGCGAGGTCTCATTGACGATGGGATCGGTCTCGAGGCTCACATCGGGAATGCCAACGTGGGAGCCGAGTTGTGCGGCGAGTAGCGCCGCACCCTGGCCGAGCGCAGCGTTGCTCGCGTTCTGCGACGACTCGAGCGAGCCGCCGGCCAAAATGAGTGAGGCGACCTGCTGCTGCGGCAGCGGCGGATCGGAGAAGAACGAGATGCGCGGCTGCGCCAGTGTGCCGCGCACGTTCACGCCGGCGGTCACATCCGGGAATACCTTCTGCGCGACGACATCGATGCCCGGGTCGTTGATCGCTCCGCCGGTGAATATCAGCCGCCCGCGCTGGATGTCGAGCTGCCGCGCATAGGCGGCGTACTTGCCCTCGGCCACCGACAGCTCGCCGGTTCCACGGGTGATCGGGTCATAGCCGCTGCGGATGGTGACACTGCCGACCAGCCGCGCGGTGAGCCCCAGCGCGTCGATATTCACCTTATCGCCGAGTACGAGCGTGATGGTGCTCAGCACTTCGAAGCGCTCCTTGACGTCGTCCGGCTCGCTGCCGACGATCACCTCATCGGGCGAGGCCCGCACCGCGCCGGTAATGTCCTTCGGCTGGATTTTGGCGTACGGCACGGTGACCTTGCCGGTGACTTCGATCTTGCGTCCGCTGACATTGAAGTCGAGGTCGGGCGAGGCATCGATCTGCGCCTCCGGCAGGTCGGCGACGCGCAGGTTGCTTCCCTCGAGGTGAAACTTGCCGTAGGGCAGCAGATGACGCCACTCCAGGTGACCGTTCGCGCTCACCTGGCCCTTGCCGGCCTGCGCGCCGCCCTTGAAGTCGACACCGCCCTCGGAGAGCTGCGCCTGCATCGCGAGCTGCCGCAGGCTGAGGTTGATCTGGTAGACATCGAGTTCGCCGTCGCTCACTTTCACCAGCCCGCTGAGCCGCGGCGACCCGGCGGTGCCGGCGAAGTTGACATCGGCGCCGAGGTGACCTACGGCGCGATCGATATCGGGCACATAAAGCGTCACGAGGCTGGCCTCGGCGGTCTGCGCGTGCAACTCGCCGCTCAAGGGCATGTCCTGCCACGCGGCCGCGCCGCGCTGCAATTCGAGCGTCGCGTGAATCGTGCCGACGGTACCGTCGCCCAGGTCGACGCGCGCAGTGATCAGTTCCGACGTTGCCGACAGCTGCACGGTGCCCGAGCCGACCCGGGTGTGCTCCACCTTGTGGCTCACGAGCTTGTGCAGGATCTCGGCGTTGGCAAGCTGCGCGCTGAGGGTTCCCTGCACGGGTTTACTGGCCCCGCCCGCAAGCTGCGCGTACGCGCTCAGCGTGCCCTCGTAATCGACCGCCGGTGTCATACCGGCGGTGAGCGTCGCGAGGGGCAGTTGGTTGGCCGAGAGCGTTGCCGACCATTCAACCGGGCTCCAGCTGCCGTCTGCGCAGATGCTGCCCGGCGTGCCGATGAGGCACAGCCACTCGATCCCCGCATGGTCGAGCGCGACGGTCATCTGCGCCGGGCGCTCGAGCGAGAGGCGCAGCTGCTCGCTGCCGGTGACAGTCAGAGCGGTGAGCACGCCGTTGAAGACACCGTGGGCATACGGGCCGACCGCCTGTGCGCCGAGCGCGAGTCCTGCGGCAGTGGCGGCAAAGCGCACGGTGTAGGCCGAAGGGAGCCCATTCAGCGTGAGCACCACGGTCTCGAGCGTGCGGCCGGCGAAGGCGAGCCCACGCAGCCGCGCATCGACCTTCGATTCCTGCGCAGCCGCGGCGGGATTGAAGTTGACCTCGGCATCGATCGCCTTGAGCGTCACACCCTGCCAGGCGAAATCGCCCCCATGTGCGCTCGCCACGATCGCCGGCTCGGAGAGTGTGCCGCTCACCATGCCGGAAGCCTTCAGCTCGCCCTGCGCACCGGCAGCGAGCAGACTCAGGTCGCGCACACTGGTCGCGAAGCGCAGATCGACGCGCTCGCCGATCTTCCCATCGAGTGCGAGGCTCGCGCCGCCAAGTCCAACGCGCAGGTTGCTGAATCCCCAGGTCGTGCCGGCGTGCGTGACCGTGCCCCCGCCGCTCGCCGCCAGGCCACGCAGCCTTCCGCTGATCTCGCTGAAGGATGCCGTCAGATCGCCGCGTGCATCGAAGCCGCGCCCGGACGCCGCAAACGCGAAACCGAGGCTGCCGGGCAGGTCCGGGCGCAACTCCTTCAGGTTGATGTCGGTCGCACGGCCGTGGATCGACCAGCTCTCCGATGGCGACCACAGGAGATTGCCGCTGACACTCGCGTGTCCGCCGAGCAGATCGACCTCGGCGGGATCGAAGGTGACACCCTCCTTGCCGAGGGTACCGCTCGCCTCGATGGTCATCTCCGGCAGCTGCGCCGCACGGCCGCGGCCGCGGACCTGCACCTGGTAGGGCATGAGTCCCACCAGCGTGAAGGAGCCTGCGGCGCTGCGTACCGCGGCGTCACGACCGACGAGCGGCCAGCGGAAATCGCTCCACTCTCCTTTCAGCTCGAGGCGCGGCCCGTTATCGACGATCGCGATGGTGCCCGCAGCGGTCGCGCGCGCCCCGGAACCGAGGTGCCGGGCTTCCATGCTGCGCGCGCTGAGGGTGTGAGCGGCGTAGTTGCCGTCGAACCGCACCTCGAACTCCCCGGCACGCAGCCCGGTAGGGTTCACCGGGCCGTGAGCGCTGAAGCCGCTGTCGTTGCCCGAGCCCGCGAGGTGGCCGGTCATGCTGCCGAGTGGAGTGCTCACGCCCCAGGCGCGCAGGTCGAAGCTCTGCACCACCGCATCGGCCGCCCAGTGCCAGTGCCCGGTCAGATCGAGCGCCTGCCCGGTGAGGTCGGCGCGGAAGGGACTCACGAAGTGCGCGACGACATTCAGCGCATCGAGGTCGCCACGGCCACTCAGGGACAGCGTCCACGGCGGCTGCCCGGCGGGAGTCCAGTCGAGGTGACCCTTGACCTCCATGCCGAACGGATCGGTCGCGCGCAGCGTGCCGAGGGCGTTGACGTGCGCGCCCTCGAGCTTTCCATCGATACTGAACAGGCGGATATAGCTGTGACGGATCAGCGCCCCGCCGCGAACGTCCTGGATTGCGAGGCGAAAGCCGTTGTAGACCGTGAGCGTTGCGCTGCCCACCTGCGCATCCTCGGCGTTGATGCTGAGCCAGGCCGGCAGAAAGGCGCCCGGCCCCGGCGTGGAAGGCCGGGTGCGGCGCTTCACCTCAATGAGGGCGTTCTGCACCTTGCCGTGCGCGACGCGGATGGTCTGCAGCACGAGTGGCCGCAGGGCAACACGGCCCTCGATGCCGGTAAAGGTCAGGTGCACCAGATCGTGCTCGATCTCCACACGCTCGACGGTGAGACCCTGGGATACCGTGCCGTGCACACCGGTGATGCTGAGGCGCACCGGCCCGAGCTGCTGCGGAATGTGCCGGACCGCGAACTGGAGACCGCCGCTGGTGAACAGCACCGACCACAGGAGCACCGCAGGCGCGGCGATGGCGGTGAAGATGATCAGGACGGCGAGTACGAGCAGCAGGCGGCGCATGTGGTGGCGACCGGATCAGAGCTTGGGGGAGAAGTTGATGTGCAGGCGCGGGCCGGCGTTGGTCGAGAGCGGCTGCGCGATATCCACACCGAGCGTCATGACCGGTAGCCGCACCCGCAGCCCGAGGCCCACAGAGTACTGGATGAAAGGCGGGCAGACTTCAGTTCCCGGTGTCTGTCCCGGTACGCAGTCCGGCTTGCGAAAGCTGTTGAGGGCGTTGCCGTAGTCGAAAAAGGCCGCGATCCCGAGGTTGCGCGGCAGCTCGCGGATCACCTCCACCGTGCCGGTGATCACGTCCTTGCCGCCGGTCTTCAGGTAGTAGCCGGGCTTCGGCTGGCAGGCGCCGTTGGCCGCGAGCAGCACCTGGCCGGCAGTGTTCGTCTGGCACTGCGGCCCCTCCAGCGGCGAGAGCTCGTTATAGGCGAAGCCGCGCACGCTGTTGTCACCGCCGGCGAAGAAGCGGTACACGGCGGGCAGATCGTTGAAGTTCTTGACGAACGTGGTGCCGATTTCATCGCGCAGCAGCAGGTGCCACTTGCCGCCGAGTGGGAACACCCGCTCCGCTTCCAGGTGCAGCTGCACGAAGTCGGCCTGCGAGCCGAGCGCGCTGTGCGAGGCCTTGACGGTGAGGAACAGCGGGCGCTCGAACAGCGGCTCGCCGAGATAACCCTTGGGCACCGAGGCGAGGTTCAGCTCCGGCACGATGAGCTCATCGCTGCGCGCGGTGTCGGGGTTTACGACCGTGGGTGCGCTGTTGTCGCTGATGGTGTGCACGGCATTCAACAGCCACACGTGCTGCCAGCCGGCGGTGACGTCGGTGAAGCTCACTCCCCCCGACTGCGTGGTGGCAGTTACATCCGCGAGCGTCTGCTGCTCGACGATGGCATTCAGCGAGATGTTCTCGACCGCGGGGTCGCCGAACGGCATGCGGTAATGGCTCTGAACGTTGTAGCGCTGTACCTGCGAGGCCTGCACCGCGATGCCGAGGGTGTGACCCTGAGAGTTGACGCGACGGTCCTCGTAGCCGAACGTGCCGCGTATCCCGGTGTCGGTGGCATAGCCCGCGCCGACCGAGTAGCGGTGGCGGCGGCTCGCGTCGGCGCGGATCTTCACCGGCACGAGCAGCGCTGCGCGGTCCGGATCTCCGGGCAACACCTCGAGATTGGCGAAGTACTGCGCATCATCGAGTGCGAATTGCGTGCGCAGCACCTGCGTGAGGTCGAAGTACTCCCCCTCGTGGTAGCGCAGGTAGCGCCGCACCAGCTTCTCGCTGACGACCTGCTGCTCGATGGTGGTGGCGCCGAAACGATAGCGCTGGCCGGTGTCGAGCTCGAGCGCGATGTTGGCACTGTGGTTCGGCGGATCGACCACCAGCTCGTTGCGGATCAGCTTGGCATCGAGGTAGCCGTAGGTCGCCGCGGTACGCTGCAGGTCGGCCTTGATGGAGTCGTAGGCTGCATGGCTCAGGCGATCGCCTACGTGCAGGGGCAGGCTCTTCAGGATGCGCTGGAAGAGTGGATCGCTCTCGCCCGGGCCATCGACGCGCACGTCGATGTGCTCGATGCGCACCGGCGGGCCGGGATTGATGTCGATGATCACCCGCCAGTCGCCGTGTCCCTGGTCGGTGACCGTCGATTCCACCTTCGGCTCGTAGTAACCGAAGGGGCGCAGCGCCGCGTCCACCTCCCGCTCCACGCGATTGTGCAGCCGCTCGACGGTGTCGGCGTTCAGATCCACACCGCCCTTGCGATAACGCTCGAAACTCAGATAAGTGAGCACGTTGTCGCGCACGTCATCCTCGACCCCACGCACTTCCACGGTGACTCCGGAGGCGTGCACGACCGGCCCGGCGAGCAGGCATAGCAGGAGCGCCGGGGCCCGCCAGTACAGTCGACGACCCCGCGGCAGAGAATTGCGCTGCGCCATCTCACCGTGTGACCAGAGAAAGTGCCCGGATTCTATCGCGTCGCTTCGGGGCGCTGCGTCGCGGCGCCTCAGGGCCACTCGTGCGGCTGCAGCCGGAACTCGGTCTCACCGGTCAGCTGCCCGGCAGGATCGAAGCGCCGCTCAGCGAGATGCAGCCGCCCATCACCCTCGAGCAACAGCACCGTGGAGCAGCGTGTGCCGTATTCCGGGTGCAGCACGAAGGGCGCTGACAGTGCGCGCGCCCACTCCCGCGGCAGGGGACCGGCGTGGGCAAGTGACGGGTCCTCCCCGGTCGTCCTGTCGGCAAGCAGCGTGAAGAGCTCCGCGACTCCGGCGGCGGCTCCCGCACGCAGCCAGGCCTGAAAGCCGGCGCGCACGCGCTCGAGCTTTGGCCACGGGGTGTCCAGGGACTCATTCGCGAGGCCATAGACTCCGGGCGGCAGGCTGCGCGCGAACGGCGTGGTCCGATTCGAGCCGTACCACAGCGAGTCGCGGTCGGCGAGCAACAGGTTGAATCCCGAGTAGCCGGATGCCCGCGCTTCGAGCGCGGCAAGGAACTGCGCGGGGCTCACGGGGGATTGTCCCTCCCGCGTACCCAGGTAGGCGGGGATCAGATCTCCACGCGAGGGCGCCGCTGCAAGCGGCGGCTGCAGCTCGCGGTAGTTGGTCACCACGCCGAAGCGGCGCGCGCGGTCGATGCCGAGCCATGTTCCCTGCGAGCGCAGGTCGCGGCCGGCGAGAATCTCCGCAGGCGGTGGCCACCTGGCAAGCGGCGCCGCGGCACGCGTATGAAACTCGTCGCGGTTGGCGGCCACCACCAGGCGATAGTGCGCGTGCGCCCTCCAGGCGAGCACCAGCAGGCACATCGTCAGGCGCTGCCTTTCAGCCAGGTCTCGATCAGCCGCCAGGAGATCGACTGTGTAGGCGGAGTGAGCGCCTCGCCGGCGTGCACCTGCTCGCGGCTGAACCAGCGTGCATCCTCGAGCTCGCCGCCGACCCGCACCTCGCTGTCCGGGGCCGCGCGCGCCTGGAAGCCGACCATTACCGAGGAGGGGAACGGCCAGGGCTGCGAGGAGTGATAGCGCACCTGTGACACGGCGACGCCGGTCTCCTCGGCCACTTCGCGCACCACCGCATCCTCGAGGCTCTCCCCCGGCTCGACGAAGCCGGCGATGGTGGAGTAACGCCGCGCCGGCCAGCTCGCCTGCCGACCGAGAAGCGCGCGCTCACCATCGCTCACCAGCACGATGATCGCCGGATCGATGCGCGGAAAATATTCCTGCGCGCAGGCGTGATTGGTGCACACCAGGCAGTGGCCGGCGCGGGCCGGTGTCGTAGGAGCTCCGCATACACCGCAGTGGCGATGCCGGGCGCGCCAGATGAGCAGCGCGCGCGCGTAGGCGAGCAGCCCCGCCTCATCCGCCGGCAACACCGCGGTGAGCGGCCGCAGCTCCGCAAGCTCGGTCCCCGGCGGAAGCTCGAAGGAGCGCCCGGCGGGTAGCTCTGCCAGCACGCAGCGCGCGCCATGGAACCAGCCAAGCAGCACCTCGCTGTCCGGTTCGGCCGCGGTGAGCAGCGCTGAGGAGTTGTCGAGCAGGGCGATGTGTGGCTCGGCGCCGCTCTGCAGCAGCTGAGCGGTACCCTGGGCGAGAAGGTAGCGCGTGGCAGGATCGGCACGCGCCTCGGCGCGCCAGTGAGGATTCTCGCGTTCCTCCGCGCGGCGATCGATGTAGGGACCTGCGAAGAAATTGGGGCGATCGCGCTCCATCGACGCCGTCCGCGCTCCTGTATGGGTGGCGTCGGATTCTACCGCGCAGTGGTTCAGCCGTGGCCGCGGGGCGCTGCCGCCCCGGCGCAATGGGGACAGCGTGCGCCGCGCAGCAGCAGGCGCTCGGTCACCATGAGGCTGCCGCAGTCGCTGCAGTCGCCAAGGCGCAGCTGATCGCCACGTGCCAGCGCGGTGGCGAGGAACACGGTGTGCTCGAACGAGATGTGCGCCGAGGGTAGCAGCAGACGGAAGGCTTCGAACGCCTGGCACAACAGCTCGCCGCGCGTTATCCCCGGGAGCGAGGCGCCGCCGGCACCGTCCGCACCCGGCAGGCTTGCCGCTGCGGCAGCGCCCGCCAGCGCCGCCGCCGGCACCACGCCGAGCAACGACAGCACGCTCGCGAGCAGCGCGGTCTCCTCCTGCAGCCGCATCGAGCGGCTGAAATAGGCCACCTGATGCGGCGACTTGCCACGATGACGGGGCAGCTGACGCCGCGCCTGACTCATGTACGACCGATAGAGTTTGCGGATGCGATCGTCTGACAGCCCGGTCCATGCGCGGATCGTCTGCGTGCGCGCCTCGTGCCGCAGGAAGCGCAGTGCCAGCTCCATGCGCGCGCGCTCCCGGCTGTAACGGTCGTCGGAAATGCGCATGCCGGGCATTTTGGTTGAAAATCACCAAAACGCAATCCGGAAAAATTGGTTAAAAATCCCCAAATTTGCTCTGGCGTCGCCGCCGCTGTCCGCTACGATAGTGCGCGCGCTGTGGCTGCAGAGAGGTGCTGCGATGCTGCTGCATTGCGAAAGGGACGGCGCCGGCGCCGACCAGGGTGCGCTCCTCGGGTGTTGGCTGCGCGCTGGTACGCTCGAGACAGTCACTGAGTTGAACGAGCTGGGCCTCGCGCTGCTCGCGGAGCAGGCGGCCGTGTCTGGCAGCGCGGCAAGCGCGCTGCTGCAGCCGATCGCCGAGCTGTGGCGCGGCCTCGATGGGGCAGCGCGCCAGCGTGCTGCCGGCTGTCCCTACCTGTTGCTCGATGCCGGATTTGCCGACGCTGATCGGTGGCGCGCGCCGCCTGCGGCGGCGCAGGTGGGTGATGGGGGTACCGTCCGCTACGCGTGCTACTTCACCGTGCCGGCGGCCGCCGGGGTCGCGCGCCTGGTGTTCATCTATGCCTGGCATCTCGCCCGTTCGCAGGCAGCGGCGGCGCGACTGTTGCTCGGCATGCCGGCGCCGAGCGCGGCTCTCATCAGCCAGTACACGCTGCGGCAGATCCAGACGCTGTCGGAGAACCACCCTGAGTGGCTGCGCCCGCGATGGCCGGCGCGTGTGCAGGTGTGGCGTGAGCTGCTGCAGGCGGCGGCTTCCGGAGAAGCGGCAGCGCTTGAGCGCGCGCAGCTGCGCGGATTGACGCTGCTCGCCGCCGAGGCGCGCCTCGCCTCCGCGAACGCACTGCCGGTGCCCCCGCGCAGGTGATCCCTCGAGCCGCGCGCGACGCGCCGGGCATGCGCTCCCGCACAGTTCGCGGCGAAGCTGGAAGGCGTGTGGCGTGCGTGCCGGCCGATCAGTTGTGCGCGCGACGCGCACGATGGCGGAGCGGTTGCGCCTGTCAGAAGATATAGCCTGATCTTCCGCGCAGGACCGAGGACCATGAAGCAGGCTTTGATCGTCGTCGACGTGCAGGAATCCTTTCGCCGCCGTCCGTATTTCCGCGAGCAGGACCTGCCCGGGTTCCTGCGCAACGTGCAGTCGCTGATCAACCGCTGCCAGGCGCGCAGCATCCCCGTTCTGCAGGTGTTTCATCAGGAGCCTGGCGATGATGCAGGCAATCCCTTTAGCGCCGCCTCCGGCTATGTGCGGACGATGCCCGAGCTGACGCTGCAGCCCGACGCGGTGTTCCACAAGTCGGTGCACTCGGCCATGTTCGCGCGCTCGGCCGAGGGCACGACGCTGGAAGACTGGCTGCGCGCACAGGCGATCGGCGAGCTTCTCATCAGCGGCATCCGCACCGAGCAGTGCTGTGAAACAACGACCCGGCATGCCTCGGACCTCGGTTTCAACGTGCGCTACGTGACCGATGCGACACTGACCTTCCCCATGCACACGCGCGCGGGCCGCGAAGTCTCGGTGGCAGAGATCCAGGAGCGCACCGAGATGGTGCTCGAGGGCCGCTTTGCGCAGATCGTGACGACAGCAGGCGCGTTACCCTGAACGACGGCGCCTGCTGTCGCGGAAGCCTCAGGCGTCGCTTGCCTTCGCGACCAGGTACCTGACGAGCTCGATGAGCTCCTCGTTGCTCCGCCGCTGATCGCGGATCACCCGGTATTCAGTAGATGGCAATCTCGCGGCGTCCGGCGGCATCGCGCGCCCCACGAAACATCCCCTCGGTGCTGAAATCCATGACGATGCCGCCTGCCTGGTCGATGGCGATGAGACCGCCATCGCCACCGAGCCTGCGCAGGATGCCGTGCAGCAGCTCGTGCACCGCCTGCGCGAGCGTCAGACCGCGGTACTCGACCGCGCTGCACACGTGATGCGCCGCGACCGCACGGATGAAATATTCGCCGTGACCGGTGGCAGACACCGCGCACACGCCATTTTTCGCGTAGGTACCGGCGCCGATGATCGGGGAGTCCCCCACCCGCCCGGGGCGCTTGTTAGTCATGCCGCCGGTCGAGGTGGCAGCCGCGAGGTTGCCGCTGGCATCGAGCGCGACTGCGCCCACCGTGCCCTGTGACACCGGCGGCACCAGGTCCGATACACGCTCGCCGCGCTGCTCGGATTCGAGCTGCCCCAGCCGCTCGGCGGTGCGGAAGTACTGGTTGGGGACCAGTATGAAATGCTCTTCCAGGGCGAATTCCTCGGCTCCGGCACCTACCAGCAGCACGTGGCGCGACTTCTCCATCACGCGGCGTGCCAGGTCGATGGGATTTCGCACGTGGCGCACCGAGGCAACCGCGCCCGCGCGCATCTGCCGCCCGTCCATGATGGCGGCGTCGAGCTCGGCCGCGCCATCGCGGGTGAGGGCCGCGCCGTGCCCGGCGTTGAACGAAGGGTGGTCCTCGAGCAGCCGCACGGCGGTCGCAACCGCATCGAGGCTGCTGCCTCCGCGCTCGAGCAGCGCGTAGCCGCCATCGAGCGCGGCCTCGAGCCCGGTGCGGTAGGCACGCTCGCGCTCGGGCGAGAGTTTCGCGCGCGGCACGGCGCCAGCGCCGCCATGAATGGCGATGGCATACATGGCGGCCGCCTCAATGACCCGTTTCGCGGTACATGGCGATTTCGCGCCGCCCGCGAGAGTCGCGCGCGCCGCGGAACATGCCGACGCTGTTGAAATCCATGGCGATGTTGCCGCCGCGGTCGAGAGCGATGACCCCGCCTTCGCCGCCACTGCGGCGCAGCTTCACCTGCACCACCTCGTGCACCGCCTGCGCCAGCGTCATGCGGCGGTAATTCACCAGCGCACACACGTCGTACGCGACCACCTGGCGGATGTAGTACTCGCCCTGCCCGGTGCCGGACACCGCACAAGACTCGTTGTTCGCATAGGTTCCGGCGCCGATGAGCGGGGTGTCGCCGACCCGGCCGCGGTGCTTGTTGGTGAGTCCGCCGGTGGAAGTCGCGGCCGCGAGATTGCCGGTGCGATCGAGCGCGACCGCGCCGACCGTGCCCATGCTGCCCGCACCCTCGGTGAGGCCGAGGCGCGTGGTGGGCTGGGCCTTGGCGCGGGCCGCCTCGGCGCGCCGCGCCTCATCGAGCTCGTGCTCGCGCGGCGCGGTGCGGAAATACCCGCGCGGCACGAGCACCACCCCCTGCTCGAGCGCAAAGTCCTCCGCACCATCATCCACCAGCAGCACGTGCGGGCTCTTGTCCATGACCAGCCGTGCCAGCTCGATGGGATTTTTCACGTGCCGCACACCCGCCACAGCGCCGGCCCGCGGTCCTGCGCCATCCATGATGGCCGCATCGAGCTCGGCATCGCCGTCCTGGTTGAGCACCGCGCCGCGCCCGGCGTTGAACTGTGGATCGTCCTCCATCCGTCGCACGGCTGCGATCACCGCGTCGAGGCTCGTGCCGCCGCGGTCGAGCACCTCGTACCCCGCATCGAGTGCCGCTGACAGGCCGGCGCGGTAGGAGGCCTCGCGCTCAGGTGTCATCTTCGAAGGCTCGATGACTCCCGCGCCCCCATGAATGACGATGGCAATCGGTGCCGGTGCGGCGGCAGGCGCCGCGGCCGCTGCACTGCCTGCCCCGAGGACGAGCAGCACACACGCGAACGGAGTGGGTTTACGGCGCGACATCGTTTCCCCTCAGCGGCTATGGTCGAAGCGCTGACCCGCTACGCGCGTGCGGCAGCCTTCCTCGGTCCGGACCGCAGATCTTAAGGTGAAACCCGCGGTGCGCTGAATCGTCAAAGCGTGTCCTTCAGGGGCACCGCGGGATCGGCGAGCTTGTCGATGTTAGGACGCACATGCGCTGCGATCAGCTTGCGCGCCGCCATCTGGTCCCTGGGCGTGTTGAGGCTGTCGAGCGCGACCAGCTCGCCACCGCGCAGGTAGCAGACACTGAAGCTGCGAGCGGCGGGCGAGCCACGCACGATGGCGGTGTCGTAGCCGTACCCGACGCCGACGATGATCAGCTTGAGGTCGAACTGGTCCGACCAGAACCACGGCACCTTGTCGTGCACGGTCTGCGTGCCGAGGAGGTTCAGCGCCACGGTGGTGCCCTGCTCGAAGGCATTGTCGACGGACTCCAGGCGCAGGTGCCGGCCGTATTGCCGGTGCAGATGACTCGCGCAATCGCCGGCAGCGTAGATCGCCTCGTCGGCGGTACGGCAATGGACATCGGTGACGACGCCGTTCTCGCACTCGAGGCCCGCGGCCTGTGCGAGCTCATCCGCGGGCGCCACTCCGACGCCGACGATCACCAGATCGGCAGGGTAATCACCGCCGCCCTCGGTGAGCACCGAGCGCACGCGCCCGGTACGCGGATCGCCGTGCAGCGCGCGCACGCTCTCGTTGCAGCGGATGGACACTCCGTGGCGCGCATGCTCGGCTTCATAAAAGGCGGACATCTCGGGGCTCGTCACCCGGCTCATCACGCGCGCGGCCATCTCGAGCACCGTGACCTCCATGCCGCGCTCGCGTGCAGTCGCCGCGACTTCCAGTCCGATATAGCCGCCGCCGATGATCACGAGCCGCCCGCCGGGTGCGCACTCCGCGCGGATGCGGTCGGCGTCGGCAATGGTGCGCAGGTAATACACTCCGGCGAGCTCGCTCCCCGGGACCAGCAGCCGGCGCGGGCGACTCCCGGTGGCGAGCAGCAACGCGTCGTACGGCAGAGCCAGTCCATTGTCCAGCCGCACCTTGCGCTCGCGACGCGCAATTTCGGTCACCTGGTGACCGAAATGCGTCGTGACCGCGTGCTCGGCAAAAAACGCCGCCGGGCGGATGAGAAGCCGCTCGCGGTCGAGGGCGCCGGCCAGGTACTTCTTCGAGAGCGGCGGCCGCTGGTATGGAGGCCAGGGCTCATCACCCACGAGCGTCAGCTCGCCCGCAAACCCGCGGCGGCGCAGAGTGTCCACGGCCTGCACGGCGGCTTGTCCGCCTCCGGCGATCACGATCCGCGCGTACATCGGCCGAAGAATAGCCGAACAGCGCCGGCCCGGCCGCACCACGGCGGAGCACTCCTGCCCGCCGTGCGCCCCAGGATGGTGCACCACCGCGCTGTTGACCGGGTGCGCCATGATGCGGCCGCCGGGGACTGCCGCGATTCGACGTGATGGCATGGAAACTGCAAAATCCCCACGCGCCGTCGTCCTCGCAGAGGGAGTGTCCGCTCATGAAACTGGTCACAGCGATCATCAAGCCCTTCAAGCTCGACGACGTACGCGCCGCGCTCTCGGACATCGGTGTGTCGGGGATGACGGTCACCGAGGTGAAGGGATTTGGGCGCCAGCGCGGACACACCGAGCTGTATCGCGGCGCGGAGTACGTTGTCGACTTCGTACCCAAGACGCGGATCGAGGTTGCGGTGCGGGGCGACCTGGTCGATCAGGTGATCGAGGCCATCATGAAGTCGGCCAAGACTGGCAAGGTCGGGGACGGCAAGATCTTCATCACCGACATCGAGCGCGTCATCCGCATCCGCACCGGCGAGACCGACGACAGCGCGTTGTAGGCGCCGGCGCCGCCAGCGACCACCCCACGAAATCACGCTTGACGCGTACAGCGGGCACGCACCCGCCAGCAAGACGCGTGATTTCGCGGGGGCCCCGGGCCCTGCGTTATGCTTGCGCGCATGCCGCGCGCGATACGTTTCTACGAAAACGGCGGGCCCGAGGTGCTGCGCCTCGAGGAGCTCGATGCGGGAAAGCCCGCAGCCGGTGAGGTGCAGATCCGCCACACCGCGATCGGCGTCAACTACATCGACGTCTACGACCGCACCGGGCTTTATCCGGTCAGCCTGCCGAGCGGACTTGGGCGCGAGGCGGCGGGGGTCGTAACGGTTCTCGGGCGCGGCGTGCGCGGGCTGCGCGTCGGTGAGCGAGTCGCGTACGTCTTTCCGTCCCCCGGGGCCTATTGCGAAATACGCAACGTGCCCGCCGAGCGCGTGGTGCGGGTGCCGCGCGGTATCTCCGATGAGCAGGCAGCGGCGCTCATGCTGAAGGGGCTCACCGCACACTTTCTCATCCGCCGGACTTACAAAGTGGGGCGCGGGGACCCGATCCTGGTGCATGCCGCCGCCGGTGGGGTCGGACTCATCCTGTGTCAATGGGCGAAGGCACTCGGCGCGACGGTCGTGGGCGTGGTGGGAAGCGAGGCGAAGGCGGAGCTCGCGAGGAAGCACGGCTGCAAACACGTCCTCATCTCCGGTCGCGATGAGCTGGTGCCGGCCGTCAAAAAGCTCACCAAAGGTGCAGGCGTCGCGGTCGTTTACGACGCGGTCGGCAAGGACACCTTCATGGAATCGCTCGACTGCCTGCGGCGACTCGGCATGATGGTGACCTTCGGGAATGCTTCCGGTCCTCCGCCGGCGATCAGTCCGCTCGAGCTCACCAAGCGCGGCTCACTGTTTTTGACGCGTCCCACGCTCTTCAACTACATCGCCTCGCGTGCCGAGCTGGACGCGGCGGCACGCGAGTTGTTTGCGGCCGTAAAGGCCAAGAAGGTGAAGGTGATTATCGGCCAGCGCTACGGGCTCGCGCAGGCGGCTGATGCGCACCGCGACCTGGAGGGCCGACGCACCACCGGCTCGACCGTCCTGCTGCCCTAGGAGTGTGCCCCGAGCGCCCAGGGGACTTCCCGGTCGGGGATGATGCGCCGATGAGACGGTTTTGGGCGGTGCTGTTCAGCTGACGCTTGTGCTATCTTTTTCTTTCAGCGAAGATCCCAGCGTGATCTGCGCCGAATCACCTCGAAAACGGCAATAAAAACTGGGGTGAAGCACAGCCATAACGTAATGTCCCGCAAACAGCATCGACGTTGTATGTGTACGACAGGAACGGGAGGTTCCCTTGGAAAATTCATCGAGCCGGACAGGGCATCAGTGGGCGCGGCTTGCCGTATGGGCTGCAGTGAGTGTGGTGGCTCTGGTGACGGCGTCCAGGGGGGCTCGAGCCGCCGACGCGCCGGCGCCTGCCGATCAGCTGCAGGAGATCGTGGTCACAGGATCGCTGATCCCGCAGACCGTCAAGGAGACGGCCAATCCGGTCACCGTGATCACGGCGGAGGACCTGCAGACCAAGGGGTACGCCACGGTGGCCGACGCTCTGCAGCGTTCCACACTCGCCACCGGTTCGGTCCAGGGCCCGCAGTTCGTCAACGGATTCACTCCGGGTGCGCAGACCCTCAGCCTGTTCGGCCTGTCACCGAGCTACACCAAGTTCCTGATCGATGGCCGGCCGATCGCCGACTACCCGGCGCTCTACAACGGTACGGACATCGTCACCGACATCAGCACCATCCCCACGGTGCTCGTTGACCGTATCGACATACTGCCCGGCGGCCAATCCTCGATCTACGGCTCGGACGCCATCGCCGGGGTCGTCAATATCATCCTCAAGAAGAAGCAGGACGGACCGCTGGCAGACCTGCGCTACGGCTGGACGAAGGATGGCGGCGGCTCGCAGCGGCGCATCGGGCTGTCCGAGGGATTCACGGCCGGCAAGCTCAACGTACTGATAGGTGGGCAGTACGACAACATCGATCCGATCTGGGGTTACCAGCGTTCCATGACGCGCCAGTACTTCGCCGGCAACCCCAACTCCCCGCAGACGGCGGAGCGTGACTTCCTGGTGCTGGGGCTCTTCGGTCAGGCGAACGGTGATCTGTACTACATGCTCGACCCGGCCAAATGCGCCAACGTCACGGGTCTGTTCGGCGGTACCGTGACCGAGCAATACCGGCAGGGGCGCGGCAACTACTGCGGCACCACCTCGGCCGGCTACTACACGATCAACAACGGCACCGAGTCGGCGCAGGGGTTCCTGAACGCCACCTACGACCTCAGCGGCGGGGCGCAGATCTTCGCCGAAGTCCTCGCCAGTAACGCCGTTGTGAAATTCAATCCCGGCACGGCGTTCTGGGGCACCGCCAACCAGGCCGGGCCTTACAGCACCTACTACGACCCCAACGTGTCCGGGCCCAACAATCCCAATGGCGACCTGCTGGATCTGCAGCACATCTTCTCACCGGAGGAGGCCGGCAACCTGCGCGACCAGGACAACAAGAACACCAACAACTCGATCCGCGGCACGCTCGGCGTGACGGGGAATCTCTTCACCACGAACTGGAAGTACACCGCCGATTTCACCTACACGGAGAACAGGCTGACCGAGGCGACGCACCTCGCTTTCACCAGCGCGATCGACGCCTTCTTCGCGCCGATCTACGGCCCGAACCTGGGGCCGGATCCCATCTTCGGCACCCAGCCCACCTACGAGGTGAACTACGCGGCGTTCTACAAACCCATCACGCCGGCGCAGTACGCGAGCTTCACCGGCTACGCGACCTCCTACTCGCGCACCGAGGACGGCCTGGCGCGCGGCATGCTGACCGACACCTCGCTGTTCCGCCTGCCCGGCGGTGATGCCGGCATCGCGCTCGTGGTCGAGGGCGGCCACCAGAGCTGGAAGTACGAGCCGGACCCGCGCTTCCTCGACGGCGAGACCTACCTGTACACCGCCACCGCCGGTGCGGGCCATCGCACGCGCTATGCGGCCACGAGCGAGCTGCGGCTGCCGGTGATCGACACCGTGACCGTGACGGCCTCCGGCCGCTACGACGACTACAAGGTCGCCGATGGCAAGGTCGACCAGTTCACTTACAACCTGGGACTCGAGTACCGGCCGCTGCGCAGCCTGCTGTTGCGCGGCCGTTATGGCACGGCGTTCAAGGCCCCGACGCTCTCCGACGAATTCCAGGGACAGAGCGGTTTCTTCGTGACCGGCACCGACTACTACACCTGCGCCAAGAAGGGCTATGCGCCGGGTAATCCGCCACCGCACGACATCGCCAGCTGCCCGGAGGCCAATATTTCCGTTTTCGGCACCACTTCCGGCAACCCGAATTTGAAGCCCATCAACGCCAAGGTCGCGGACGTGGGCATCGTCTGGTCGCCGCTCGAGCGCAGCGCCTTCTCGGTCGACTACCTGCACTGGAAGATCAACGAGGAGGTGATGCAACAGGACAGCGATCAGCTCCTGCGCACCAACTCGGCGTGCCTGCTCGGGCAGCTCGATCCGACTTCGCCGACCTGCGTGGCAGCGATCGACCAGGTGCAACGCGACGCTACCGGCAATATCACGCAGATCTCAACGCCGAAGCTCAACCTCTCCGAGGAGACGCTCGGGGTGCTGCTGTTCTCGCTCAACTACACCTGGGTGGCCGGCAAGGCGGGCGCCTTCACCCTGGAAGGTTCCTACAGCAACATTCTCCATCACAGCGAAGTGCGCTTCCCCGGGGACCCGGAGATCGATCTGCTGAACAGCCCGTTCTACAGCACCGAGTTCAAGACCAAGGCAAACCTGGCGCTCACCTGGAACCTCGGCAGGTTCGGCACCACGGTCTACATCGAGCACTACGGCCCCTCGCCCAACTTCGTGGCGACGCAGCAGGTCGAGGGCTATGCCACCCCAGGTGCGGGCACGCTGCCGCCCTGGACGATCACCAACTGGAGCGCACAGTACGAGCTGCTGCGCGGGCTCACGCTGAGTGCCAACATCAACAACGTCTTCAACCGTTCGCCGCCCTACGACAACACTTACAGGGGTATCGACAATCAGCCCTACAACATCTTCAACTACAACGACTATGGGCGGTCGTACTTCATCGGTGCGACGTACAAGTGGCACGAGTGAGTCGGGCGTAGAAAGCGCGCAGCAACCCCGAGTCGCGCTCGCGGGTTGAGCGCGCCGCCTGAGTCGCTGCCCCCCGGCTCACGCGTCGGCGGGCACTGCGCGCGCGCGCAGCGGGCGCGTGCTGCGGCTGATGCCGAGCGCACCGCTGCGTACCACTTCCAGGAGCTCCGCGCGGTCCGCCAGAGCGCCCATGAAGGCATTGACCTCGGCCTCGCTCGCGGTCAGCTCGACGATGAAACCCTCGACCGCCGGGTCGAGCACCCGGCCGCCGCTGCGCACCACCTGGCCGCGCACCGTGTCGGTCTGCCCTGCTGCCACACGGAGCTTCAGCAGCACCAGCTCGCGCTCGAGGTGCTGCCCGCGCGTCATGTCGAGCACGTGTACCACGTCCACCAGCTTGTTCAGCTGGTTGACGATCTGCTGGATGACGAGGTCGGAGCCCTTGGTGACCAGTGTCAGCCGCGAGACGGTGGGGTCATCGGTCGGGGCGACCGACAGCGACTCGATGTTGTACCCGCGTGTGGAGAACAGGCCCGCAACCCGGGTGAGCGCACCGGCTTCGTTCTGCAACAGGATGGCGATGATATGACGCATGAAAACAGGGGGAAAACGGCGCGGTGATAGGCGCCGGAAACGGCAGAATAAAGGATTGGTGCGCGCTTGCACCATGGACCCAAGCTGCTAGGCTCCTCGAGCCCTCCGACCTTCCATGAGCCATCACGAAAAGCGCGTGCATGAGTGACACGGTGATCCAGCCACGTCCGATGGGACACCCGCTCGGCGGACAGCGCATGAGCGGCGCCCGCATGATCATGCAGGTGCTCGCGGACGAGGGGGTCACTGCGATCTTCGGTTATAGCGGCGGAGCCATCCTGCCGACCTACGACGCAGTGTTCCTGTACAACGAGCAGGCGGCCCGTGCCGGGGAGCCGCAGATACCGCTCATCGTGCCTGCCAACGAGCAGGGCGCGGGCTTCATGGCCGCGGGCTATGCCCGCGCGAGCGGGCGCGTCGGCGTTTGCCTGGTGACCTCGGGGCCCGGAGCCACGAACACTGTTACACCGGTGCGCGATTGCATGGCAGATTCGGTACCGATTGTAGTGATTTGTGGTCAAGTCTCAACGGCAGCGATCGGCACCGATGCGTTCCAGGAGGCTCCCGTCCCCACCATGATGGGCGCGGTCGCCAAACACATTTTTCTCGTGACCGACCCCACGAAGCTCGAGTGCACGGTCCGCACCGCGTTCGAGATCGCGCGCAGTGGCCGCCCGGGACCGGTGGTCGTCGATATCCCAAAGGACGTCCAGAACTGGGAAGGCGTATTCCACGGCGAGGGGCTGCTGCCCATCCCGGGCTTTCGCCGCCGCCAGCAGGAGCTCGAGCACTCGGCCCTCGAGGGGCCGGCGGCCGCGCACTTTTTCGGGATGCTCGATGAGTCGAGCCGGCCGCTCATCTATGCGGGCGGCGGGGTGATCAACGGTAACGCCGCGGCCGCTCTCAGCGAGTTCGCCATCACCTTCGGCGTGCCGGTGGTGACGACGCTCATGGGCATCGGCGCGCTCGACACCACGCATCCGCTGGCCATGCGCATGCTCGGCATGCACGGGGCGGCATTCGCCAATTACGCGGTGGACGACTGCGATTTCCTGATCGCCGTGGGAGCACGTTTCGATGACCGGGTCGCCGGTGTGCCGGCGAAATTTGCCAGGAACGCGCGCCGCATCGCGCATCTGGACGTCGACCGCGCGGAAGTGAACAAGGTGAAGCGGGCGCACTGGAGCCACATCGGGCGGGTGCGCGAGGCGCTGCTGGCGCTCACCGCGCATGGCCGCCAGAGCGGTTTCAGGCGCAATTTCGCCCCCTGGCATGCCGAGCTCGCCGAGCTCAAGCGCGTGTATGCCATGAACTACGACCGCGCGAGCCCGCTCATCCAGCCGAACTACATCATCGAGGAGATCAACCGCCACGCGCGCGGTGCGGCGATCATCACCACCGGCGTGGGACAGCATCAGATGTGGGCGGCACAGTACTGCGACTTTACCGCTCCCAGGCTGTGGCTCACCTCCGGGAGCATGGGCACCATGGGATTCGGGCTGCCGGCGGCGATCGGTGCACAGATCGCGCAGCCGCAGCGGCTGGTCATCGACATCGACGGCGACTCCAGCATCCGCATGAACATCGGGGAGCTGGAGACGGTGACCACCTACGATCTGCCGGTAAAGGTGGTGGTGCTCAACAACTTCGGCGACGGCATGGTGAAGCAGTGGCAGAAGCTGTTCTTCAAGGGGCGGCTGTCGGCGAGCGATCGCTCACTGCACAAGAAAGACTTCATCAAGGCCGCGCAGGCGGACGGCTTCCGCTACGCCATGCGCCTCGAGAACAAGGCCGACGTGCCGCGCGTCATTGCCGACTTCCTTGCCTTCAAGGGCCCGGCATTTCTCGAAGTCATGATCGATCCGGACGCCGGTGTGTATCCCATGGTGGGGCCCGGACAGAGCTACGACGAAATGATCACCGGCGAGTTCATTCCCTCGCGTCACAAGGTGGACATCAAGACGCCCGGTGCCTCGGAGATGTTCTGACGCGCGGCAGCGCGCCCAGGGAGCGCCGCCGAGCGTTCACAGCCCGTTCATGCGAGAGGCCATATGAAGTACCTGCACACCATGGTTCGTGTAACAGATCTTGACGCATCGTTGAAATTCTATTGCGACGCGCTCGGTCTCAGGGAGCTTTCGCGCAAGGACTACCCGCAGGGACGCTACACGCTGGTGTTCCTGGCTGCCCCGGGCGATGACAGTGCGCAGGTCGAGCTCACCCATAACTGGGATTCCGAGAACTACACCGGCGGGCGCAACTTCGGGCATCTTGCCTACGCGGTCGACGACATCTACGCCACCTGTCAGCGCCTGAAGGATCACGGCGTCACCATCCTGCGCCCGCCGCGTGATGGGCGCATGGCCTTCGTGCGCTCACCGGACAACATCTCCATCGAGCTGCTGCAGAAAGGTGCGTCGCTCCCGGCTGCGGAGCCGTGGAAGTCCATGTCCAACACCGGCAGCTGGTAGACCCGCACCCGGGCGGCACGTGAAAACCATACCCAGCCTGCTGATCGCGGCGGTGTTCGCCACGCTGACCTTCGCGGTGTGGGCCTACCTCAACCGCCCGACGCGCGAACCGCCCTGGCCGCAGCTGATCCAGGGGTTCGATTTCTCGCCATTCCGCGCCGACGAAGATCCGACGCACTTCGAGATGCCGACCGACGCCGAGATCGACGCCGACCTGGCGCTGCTCGAGGGCAAGGTGAAGGCCGTGCGTACCTACAGCGTCGGCGCCACGCTCGCGGATGTGCCGGAGCTCGCCGAGCGGCACGGCCTGAATGTCGCGCTCGGCGCCTGGCTCGATACGCACCGTGACAAGAACGAGGAACAGCTGAAGATCGCGATCGAGCTGGCGAACACCCACCAGAACGTGGTGCGCGTCATCGTCGGCAACGAGGTGCTGCTGCGCGGCGATCTGCCGATCGAGGAGCTGGAGAAGTATCTCGATCGGGCGCGCGCGGCGATCTCGCAGCCGGTGGGTACCGCCGAGACCTGGGACACCTGGCTCGCGCGCCCCGAGCTCGCGCAGCACGTCGATTTCATCGGCGTGCATCTGCTGCCGTACTGGGAGGGGGTGGCGGTCGACAAGGCGCTCGACTACTCGCTCGCGCAGTTCAAGCGCCTGCAGAAGACCTTCCCGCACAAGCCGATCGTCGTCGCGGAGATCGGGTGGCCGAGCCGTGGCCGCACGCACGAGTCCGCGGTCGCCTCGGTGGCGAACGAGGCGCTGTTCCTGCGCCGCTTCCTGTACCGCGCGCAGAAGGAGCAGATCACCTACTACGTGATGGAGGCCTTCGATCAGCCGTGGAAAGCGTTTCAGGAAGGCGCCGTCGGCTCGTACTGGGGCGTCTACGACGTGGAGCGCAGGCCGAAGTTCGCCTTCGCCGCGCCCATCGTGCGCATTCCTGAGTGGCACATTCTCGCGGCCGTCTCGATCGCGGTGTCGCTGCTGGTGCTGGGACTGCTCTATCTCAACAGCGACACGCTGCGCAACCGCGGCCGCAGCTTCCTCGCGGTGGTGGTCTATGCCGCTGCCACCATCGCGGTGTGGGTGATCTACGACTTCACCCAGCAGTACATGACTGTCTCGAGCGTGGTGGCCGGGGTGCTGCTGCTGCTCGGCATGCTCGGCGTGCTGCTGGTGTTGCTGGCGGAGGCGCACGAGTGGGCCGAGGCGCACTGGGTGGAGTACCGCCGGCGCCTTGGCGCCCCGATGCTGAGCAGCAGCGCCGCACCGCCCAAGGTGTCGATCCATGTCCCGGCCTACAACGAGCCCCCGGCGATGCTCATCGAGACGCTCGATGCGCTCGCTCGGCTCGATTATCCGGACTTCGAAGTGCTGGTCATCGACAACAACACCCGCGAGGACAGCGTATGGCGGCCGGTGAAGGCGCACTGCGCGCGGCTCGGCGCGCGCTTCCGCTTCTTCCACGTCGCGCCGCTCGCGGGCTTCAAGGCCGGTGCGCTCAACTATGCCCTCGATCGCACCGCCGCCGACGCCGCAATCATCGCGGTAATCGACAGCGACTACGTGGTCGACGCCCGCTGGCTGCGCGACCTGACTCCGGCGTTCCAGGATGAGCGCATCGCCATCGTGCAGGCACCGCAGGACTACCGGGACGCGGGCGAGAGCGCCTTCAAGGCCATGTGCTACGCCGAGTATCGTGGCTTTTTCCAGATCGGCATGATCACGCGCAACGAGCGCAACGCCATCATCCAGCACGGCACCATGACCATGGTGCGGCGCAAGCAGCTCGCGGCCTGCCGCTGGGCCGAGTGGTGCATCACCGAGGACGCCGAGCTCGGCCTGCGCATCTTCGAGGCCGGCTACGACGCCAGCTACGTGCCGGAGAGCTACGGGCGCGGACTCATGCCCGACACCTTCATCGACTTCAAAAAGCAGCGCTTCCGCTGGGCCTACGGTGCGATGCAGATCATCAAGGCCCATGCGCGCGCGCTGTTCCTCGAGGGCGGTCCCCTCTCCCCCGGCCAGCGCTATCACTTCGTCGCCGGCTGGCTCCCGTGGATCGCCGACGGCTGCAACCTGCTGTTCAACCTCGCAGCGCTCGGCTGGTCGGCGGCCATGGTCTGGGCGCCCGGCAGGGTCGATGCGCCCCTCGTGCTCTACTCGGTACTGCCGCTGTCGTTGTTCACGTTCAAGCTGGCGAAGCTCGTGCACCTCTACCACGTGCGCGTCGGGGCGAACCTGCGGCAGACGCTCGCCGCTGCGATCGCGGGCCTCGCGCTCACCCACACCATCGGCCGGGCGGCCGTGAAGGGGCTGGTGACCAACCGCGAGCCCTTCTTCCGCACGCCGAAGAAGCGGCGCTCCTCCGGTCTATGGCACGCGCTTGCAGCCGCGCGCGAGGAAACGCTGATGATGATCGGCCTCATGCTCTCGGCCTGGGCGGTCTCCTACACCGCGCTGCCGCAGAACGCAGGACCCGATCACTTTGCCTGGATCGTGGTGCTCCTCATCCAGTCGGTACCCTATGCCTCCTCGCTAATCGTGTCGTTGATGAGCGCATTCCGACTGCCGGCGCGCCTGCTCGGCACGAGTTACCGTCCGATGAGCCGCACCGGCCGCCAGCCGGAGGCGGATCTGAGCGGCTGACCCATGCGGGAGCGGAGGCTGCGGGCCATCGCG
>Ga0306926_10001189_pt1 | contig 25680 bp, 16 predicted proteins | sample flu12Cox44000178_FD_203759 | JGI IMG/M metagenome (GOLD analysis project Ga0306926, IMG submission 203759) | Lab enrichment of tropical soil microbial communities from Luquillo Experimental Forest, Puerto Rico - flux8day.12C.oxic.44.000.178 (v2)... | ecosystem: Environmental > Terrestrial >...
TGGTGTCGGCTCTTGCGGTGTTTCCAAGTGCGCAAGGGAATAATGAGGTCGAACACTTCGTTGCGCGACAGACCCCGCCCTAGAAGGTGATTGATCACCTTGATGGGCAAACCGCCCTCGACAAGACGAACCAGAGTCTGTTCGGAACCGGCTGGAGTGCCAAGCCATTCCGCGAGATATTCGTTCAGTTTCTTAGCGGTGGGGACTGCCACCTGGATAGCCGTCATACGTACATAATGCCACAAATAGAACGGCAGTTTGCACGCCTATTTTAGTATTACTATCAATAGCTTACGAGGATGATGATGTCTATGGACGTTCGGCTAGCTTCGCAGGAACGCTAAAAAGCCGGGCTAGTCGCCGACGCGGGCTCGACGGTTATCTTCCACGGAATCTAAGAAGAGGAGGATGCATCGGCTGGCGATGTCGCGGAAGAAATCTTCGAGGATGTTGCGTTCGACGACGTATCAGGGAAGGTGTGCCCTCCGACGAACTCTCCGACTCCGCCCAGCGAACCTGGGACTTCAGCCACCCGGAGGCCTTCAAGTATTACGTTCAAGCAGGGCGGTTTGCCGCTCGGGTCGAGGTAGGCGAGTGATATGCCCTCAACCAGAACGGCCTGGTCGACTTTCATACCCTTCCTAGGTCTGGCATTGCGGCGAGTATCCGGCCTGCCTGTTAGGATGTTTATCCGGACCCACGACGTTCGGTTGGACTCGGCTCGGCGAATGTGATCGCCAAACCGTCAGCATCTTTAAGTGGATCGGCTTCGACTCTGGCGCCTCCTGCCCCCGCCATATCGCGTGGTCCAACGCAAAACAAAGTAGGCAAGCGGACGAGCCCAACTCGCAGGCGGTCGACTCGAATCCCTGGAGGAAAGGGGTCCAACCAAGCGACGGAAACGTGGCCTTTAGAACCGAAGGTTATTCGGCAGGAACGAAGACTCTAACATGTCTGGAACCGAGGCAGTGAACGGATGCGAGTGTATCCCGCACTAATCTTGATGTCCCTCCGCAATGCGCATGGTGACGGCGGTTACGCGGCCAACGATGGTGGCATCCTCGGGATATCGAACTTCCTGCACTTGGCTCCTCGATTCTGGACTTGGAATCAGAATCAGCTGGCTGCCGTGGCGCTCACACCAGGTGCATACGTATTTATCGCGCAGCTCGAGAAAGAAGATCGGGCGGTCGTAATCACCATGCCACTCCACCTGGATCTTCTTTTGACGGGGATCGATTTGAACGAAAGAGCCAGGGCGCACAAAGGGATGCAGCGTGTAGTCCTGCATGCCGACGTAGCCATATAGAGACTTATGCCAGTCGAGCTGCTGTAGAAGGGTCGCCGGAATATCATCCCAGCGGGAGACCATCCTGGGTACCAAGTTGGTGGGTTCGGTACGCAGCCGCTCTCGGACTTCGCTGGGGAGGATGACGCGTTCAGCATCTTCCGGAGGGGTCCCTACTAAATAAGTCTTCTGCAAGGATACGGATCGGTGGTCGCGTTCTGTGTCATTCAGGGGAACACCACACAGAATCACCAGCTCGGCGTAGTCATATCCGTAAATGATGCTTAGCGTGTACAGTTTGTAGATGGTCGGTTCCTGCTTGCCGTTCTCGATATCGGCGAGCGAGGAGTGGGCAATGTAGTAATCGGGAGTCTGCTTCTCGTCAGAGATGGCACGGCTGAGTTGCTCAACATCACGAAGCGCAAGTGACAGATGCTCGCGAAGAGCTCGAAGCTGTCTGCCGCTTTTAGGGTTCCACGACGAGGCGAACATCTGGACTACGAAACCCCGCGAAAGAATTCTCTGATCTTACCTCAAAATCCCTTTTGGACCACGGGGATGCGAGTAGTTTACGGAAACCGAACGTCGCCCGCGATCAAACCAGCGGAGCTACATGGTCGGTATTCCGACCATCTCTGGCATCAGCCTCGACTGCTGGGACGCCGTCCTATTTCAAGGGAGTCACAAAGATTCCTCAGTTCTTGGTCGCCAACTTAGACATGCAGCGACGGGCTGTAGCGATCCATCAATGAGTCGCCTATAGGAGGTGCATCTCAGCCGGCAGGCTTCGAAGCGCGCATTCGCAAAGACGCTTCGAGCCGCCGGAGTAGTCTGGCATCAGTACGCTTTCCCACCCGGTCGGTACGGGCCAGAGGGAGTCATACCGGATCGAGCGAGAGCGAGCGTGCGACCCCGTCTCCGAAAGCAGTCCGCCGGTGAAGTGGCCGAAAAGGTGCGAGCTGTCCTAGCGAGCAAGGGACTTAGTCTCTATCAGGTCTCGCGACGATCGGAAACTCTCTATGGACGATCCTCCGCTTTCTTCATCCCCCACAATTTCTACTACGATCTTCGGATTGACCTGTCTCGGCCGAGCATTTATCAGATCTTCGTGCTGAGTCGAATTTCCGGCTACCGACTGGAGGATTGGGCCCGCCTATTTGGCTTTGATCTCGAAGATATCCCACAAACACAGGTTCGACTCCGCCAAAATCGCACCATCTTGCTCGATGCCGCGATGACCGACTTAGGAGACTTTGTCCCGTGGTTCCATGATCGCGTCAGAAACTCCCCGGTGCCGTCCACTGCTCCCCTCGGTCATCTACTCGAACTGGCTGGTCCGAGACGAATAGGCTCTCTCGGACCGGTCTACAATCGCGGGTTCCTCTACGCCAAGATCGGAACGGAAGATGCAGTTGCCTTTCCCGACCTGCTTCCCGGCAGCATTGTCCGAGTGAATCCGCAAGTGTCAGCCAGTGTTGCGCTCAACACGGTCCGAACAAGCCCTGATCGGCTGTTCCTGCTCGAGCACTGCCGCGGTTTGCTTTGTTGCCGGATCCAGGTTGTGGACCGTGGCATCATCCTGCCGGTCAGCAGTTTGCTCTCTTATGCGCAGGTAGAACTCGAATTTCCTCGCGAAGTGCGGATTCTGGGAATTGTGGATCTTGAGCTTCGCTCGTTGGTCAAGCCCGAACAACCTGAGATTCCCAAAGGCCTGGCTCAGCACTGGAAGCCCCGGCCCATTGCTTCGGGCGGCCGGTTTGGCGACCGACTGGCGCGAGCCCGTGGTCAGAGGCATCTCTCGCTGCGGGAGGTGGCATCGCTGAGCCGTAGCGTGGGTGACTTGGTTGGGGATGATGAGTACGGGCTTTCACCGAGCACGCTCTGGGAGAGCGAGGCCTTTCATGCACCTCCGCGCGATTTTCGAAAACTCATGAGTCTCTGTTGTATCTATGGCTTTCGGTTGCGAACACTCTTAGAGTCACTAGGCTTGACTGTGGAGGAGAGCGGAACGGAGGCGATACCCGATCAATTCATCCGTCCCAGGCCTCACCCGGACGAGGTTACAAATCTGAGGGACCAAAGTGGGGAGAGCGTTGGTTTTTTCGATCGATTGCTCGAGGAGTGCGAAGAGGTCCCGTTCTTTTGTCGGGGCGCAATCGGATCGCTCTCCAGCCTGGACCAGATTACCCTTAAGGACTTCTTTTGGATCGGCGGCGAAACAGAGCCGCTATATCCCTACTTGCGAGGCGGCTTGCTCGCCATAGTCAATCGGAGACGAAAGACGGCCGTCCACTATGCGGCGAAATCTTCTTGGCAACAGCCGGTCTACATGATTCAAACACGGGAGGGGAGATATCTGGCTGCGTGTTGCAGCGTCGAGGACGGTACTCTGGTGATTCACCCTTACGCGCGACATCCGGGACACGTTTATCGTCCAACCCAGTTTCAACTTCATCGGGACGCAGAATTAGTCGGGCAGGTTGTCGCAGTCGCCAGACGAATCTAATGTCAGAAGCTTTCCCCCGCCCCCGTCCTTTCTGAAAGGCACAGACCATTCTTCGGACAGCGGACAGGCGGGGAGTGTGACAGACGCGGCCTTGGGCATCAATTCATGTGAACCAATTGTCCCAAAAGCAGACAGCTCGCAGATTTGCTGGACAGACTTGTGGCATCGCTCTAGGCTCAGCCGCGTTAGGCGGTGGTGTGTCGCAAAGGTTGCCTCCGCTTGTCATCTACTTTCAGTCCACGAAGTTGTCTCCGCCTTTGGATAGGCCCAGAACTTTGCTGGCTTGCTGAGCAGATTCGGCCTGCCCTACCGTGGCACCTCGCTAGCTTCTTGGCGATTAGTGGCGGTAGTCTTCTCGCCTTATTAACTCCTCTAATCTTGAAATGGCTGATTGACAGAGTTATTCCCGAGAAGAACTTGGGGCTTCTGGGGCTTGCGGTGGTACTGATTTTCCTGTGCCACCAGGGAAGGATCGCACTTGCGAACTTAGGGAGCTATTTGACGCTTAGCTCGGCGTATAAATTGGCGTTGAGCCTTCGACTCAACCTCCTGCGACATTTAAACAGCCTCTCGGCGGACTACTACGAAACTACGGCGGTCGGCTCGGTGATGTACCCGCTCAAAGAGCCGATTGAGGAGATCTCTTTCTTTGGATCGGACCTGGTACCGATGGTTCTCCGAATGCTCCTGACAACTGGCATGACGCTTACGACGATGCTCGTGTTGAGCCCGAAGCTGACGCTGGCAGTGTTTCCCCTCATTCCGGCGTTTCTCGTCGCACGGCACTATTTCCGGTCAAAGCTCGTCGAGGAAACAAACGCGGCCCAGAGTGACCGTATCCTGTGGAGCAATTTCTTAGAAGAACATTTCTCCTCGGCAGTCTCCGTCCAGTTGTTGGCGCAAGAAAAACGTCAGGAGCGTAAAGCGTTCCTGCTCCTGGCACGCGGTTTCCATTCGCAGCAACGGGTTCATAAGACTGGCATTTGGTTCAGCATAACGAGTTCCTTGGCCGTGGCGTTGGCCATGTGCGCGGTGATCGGCTACGGCGGGAGAGGAGTCGTGTCCGGCACGCTGAGCATGGGGAGCCTGGTGGCATTCTACGGTTTTGTAACCCAATTGTTCGATCCCCTCACGGGCGCCTCGGAGATCTATGCCAGAGCCCAAAAAACGTTTGCCAGTATCCGCCAAGTACAGTCCACTCTTTCCATGAATCCCACAGTGACAGGTCCCGTCTGTGGATTGAGCGTCTCTCATCTACGTCAACCAGAGATCGAGTTTCGGGCGGTCGAGTTCGCATATCGAAGGCACAGGGGCCAGATGCATATTCCATCGCTTCGGATCCAGCCGGGAGAACACGTCGCGGTCGTGGGCGAGAACGGTGCCGGCAAGAGCACGCTCGGGAAACTCATCGTGCGCCTGTACGATCCAAGGAGTGGCTCCATTGAGTTGGGCGGTGAAGACATTCGGAACTTCGATCTTCGCTGTCTGCGAAAGCGGGTCTGCTACCTACCCAGGGAATCTGTGCTGTTCGATGGGACGATCGCCTCAAACCTCAGATTTGTGCGCCCCGGCGTCCCAATGATCGAAGTGAACAAAGCGTTGGAGGCTGTGGGACTGGCAGCCATGTTTCGCTCACTACCTGATGGACAACGTCAGCGAATTGGTCCCGGTGGATGTCAGCTGTCGGGTGGGGAACGGCAGCGGCTGGTGATTGCCAGAGCGCTACTTCAACAGCCCGACGTTCTGATCTTGGACGAGGCCACTTCGTGTCTTGACCCTGCGACGGAAACTCTTGTTCTCCGGAACGTTCGACGACACCTGAACCAATCGATTCTGATCGTGGTTTCCCATCGTCTTTCTACACTGGCAGTTTTCGAAAGAGTTCTCACCGTCGCAAACGGACGAATTGTGTTTGATGGTCGTTATCGTCCTCATCCTATCGATGAAGCAGCTTTACGCCCGTTGCCGATTCCCACAACAATTTTCACAACCTAACTCGCCAGCTTAGCGCATCGACACTCACCAGCAAGTCCTGGCCTCAAGTGCATGTATGTCCTCAAAGGTAGCAGTGGGCGTTGATCGTTCCTCGCGCTAAGACGGAAAAGCGCACACACTAGATCATGCGTCGGACACCAACTGATGACCGATGTAATTCAGGTGCAAGAAGGTGTCACACGCTAGGTTGATTTACCGAAAATGTCCGCTTTTCTCTGGAACTCGTCTTGCCATGAGTGTCAGAGTGCGCTCGGAAAGGCTGCTTGCCCAACCAGCAACGAAGTGGAGACTCGCGATGTACAGGGTTTCGCATGGAATCCGCAGCACTCATGGCCCGGATGGAGGAATTGTCCTCGACATCCGGGCAGGACAAATGTTTAGGCTCAATCCAGTGGGATCGCGAATCGTGGAGCTTCTGAAGAGTGGCTTGACGGAATCCGCCATCGCGGATCAGATCGCCAAGGAGTTTCACGTTAGCGATGATCGAGTCGGAGGGGATGTCCGAGAGTTTCTGAATTCCTTGACGGCCTGCCATCTGCTCGATGAGCAGGGATCGTTTGCGGATCAATGAGCCACCGATCGGAGGCCACCTTGGCATCCCGTTTAGGCACCGAAGGCGTCAACTATCGAGCGGTTGTGCTCCGTGACGGCGGCAAAGAGCTGCTGGTCGAGCTTGCCGATTATCGTGTTCGGCTTCCTTCAATAGAGGTCCCCCGCCAGCAACGAGTAGCTCAAAATCTTACCGAGGCGCTCAGGAGAGATCTGGGATGTGAGGTCATTTGTCTCTTTGCACCCGAGATCCACTCCACCGAGACTAGCGAAATCCATGCCCAGGTCATGGAATTCCAACCGTCTTCCAGAGCCGACAAACGCCAACTCGTGTGGCTCCCGGTTTCGTCCTTCTCCCATAGTTCCTTTCAGGATGCGAATGATCATCTTGTACTTTGCCAGTCCCTACGGGAATTGAGTCAAGCTCCACAAGATTGTTCGGAACCATTTCGCACATTGGGCTGGTTTCAAGAGCTGAGAACCTGGGCCGTGGCGATGATCGCGCCTTTGGGGCTTCGACTCACAGAGGAATTCCGTCAGTTCAATGCCAGCCCTTCCTTCAGCCTCATTCGCTTCGAGACCACGAGCTCACCTGTTTGGTTCAAGGCCGTGGGGCTGCCCAACGAGCATGAATTTCCGATCACCCTCACTCTTGCGCGCCATTTTCCCCAGCACGTACCCGCACTCATCGCTTTTCATCCAGAGTGGCGTGGATGGTTGATGCACGATGGAGGAACAGCGATGTCGACTACGACACCGGGCGTCGAGGATTGGCAGCAAGTCGTCAACCATCTGGCAGGCTTCCAACTGGATTCTATTGTCCACTCAGAAGAGTTGCTCAAGGCAGGATCGAGGGACCTGCGTATCCCGCGACTGCTCGATTTAGTCGATCCGTTTCTGGAAAGAATGCGTGTTCTGATGCAGGAGCAGGAGACGGCATCGCCAGCGCCGTTGACTGCAGAAGAGCTAGCGGAACTCGGAATCGTACTCAAGGATGCTCTTGCTGTTCTTGAGCAGGTTGGTATTCCGGTGACGCTCGGGCACAGCGATTTCAATCCCGGCAACATTCTTAGCAATGACAGCCACTTTCTCTTCATCGACTGGGCCGAGGCGTATGTTGGGCATCCATTCTTCACTTTTGAGTATCTGCTGTCTCACCTTCGGAGGGATTGGCCCGAGGCTGCAACGTTTGAGAGCTTCATTCGCAGCGCCTACGCACGGCCGTGGAAGTACGTGGTCCCAGCACAGTCGATTGCAGAGGCATTTATCCTCTCACCGTTAGTTGCCGTGTTTGCGTATGCCGCTGCGTGCCAGCCAAGGACAACAGATCCAGACGAGCGAACTGCCGGATATTTGCGGAGCTTGACCCGACGTATGCGGCGAGAGGCGGATTTGCTGGGGACGAAGAGGGTGCCATGCCTCCAGTGCTGAGCACTCCTCCAGATTCTCTGATCGATCCCGTGACCGAAGTGTTGCACGGAGTCTCGGTCACCGACCCCTACCGGTGGTTGGAAGACCAACACTCTCCACGGACCCGCCAGTGGATCACCGAACAGATTCGTTTCGGTCGCTCTTACCTCGATTCCCTTCCCGATCGCGAGGCGATTTGTTGTCGCGTTCGCGAGTTGCTGACGGTGGAGACCTATGACTCGCTCCAGAAGGTGAAAGGCCGCTATTTCTTTCGCAAGCGCCTAGCGAACCAGGAGCAACCCGGTATCTGGATGCGCGATGGAGCCGACGGCGAAGATCAGGTTCTCATTGACCCAGCAAAACGACGCACGGGCCCCTTCACTGCGGTAAGGCCGCTTCGAGTCTCGCGCGATGGGGTTCTGCTGCTCTACGAAGTGAAAGAAGGCGGGGAGCGTGCGGCGAAGTTTGAGATTCTCGAGGTCAACCGTCGTAAAGCCCTCCCTGATTCCCTTCCGCATGGGTATCTCCGAGGTTTCGCGTTCGCCCGAGATGCCAAGAGCTTCTACTACGTACACGAACCGCGTGAGCAGCGAGAACCGTTTCGTCGGGCGGCGTACCAACATGTGCTCGGGACGGACCGATCCCAAGACCGAGAGGTCTTCCGCGCTGGTGAGGACGAAAACCTGAGGCTTGCCATGATTTCGGATGGCGACCGGGTAGGCTTTGTGGTCCACCGCTTTGGGGAAGAGAGTTACACAGATTTCTACTTGCAACCCCTACCCCTAGAAAATGGCCGGGCCTCAACTTGCATTCTGCACAATCTTGAATATGAATTTGCCCCTTGCTTCCTGCGAGGCCGCCTACTGGCGTTGACCGACTACCAGGCTTCAAACCGCAGGATCGTGGAGCTCCCGATTGGAGGTGGCGACGAAAGCTCATTTAGGGATGTGGTACCCGAATCGGAGGACCGTATCACCAGCTGGTTCGCCAGCCGCGAGCGGCTCTACATTGATTATTCCCATGAAACCGACACTCGCATCGAGATCTTCGATCTCAAGAGAGAGCCAGTCGAGAAGATCGGCGAGGTCCGAAGCGGCCCATACAAAACCATTCGCTTGCTTGGCGCTGCCGTAGACGACGATGAATTCTTCTTCGAGGCGCAGTCCTTCACCGAGCCAATTGGCATTTATCGGCAGTCCGCGCGAGAGACACCAGCGCAGCTTTGGGCGCGTAACGGGAAGTCACTCGAGGCTTTGTCGTTTGGACAAACTCAGGTCTGGTACACGTCGAAGGACGGCACGTCTGTCCCCATGTTTCTGTTTGGCCGGAAAGACGTGCTCCACCGCGGACCGCAACCCACTGTCATGACCTCCTACGGGGGTCATGGAGCGTCCATGACGCCGCAGTTCAGCGTGCTGGTCGCGTTCCTCGTGGAACGAGGGTGTTTGTTTGCCTTACCCAACATTCGCGGTGGATCGGAACTTGGAGTCGCGTGGCACCTGGGCGCGAAGCGACAGAGTCGGCAAGCGGCTTTCGACGATTTTATCTCGGCCGCGGAGTGGCTGATTGCTACGGGCCGGACTACGCCAGCCCAATTGGGCATCTTCGGAGGATCGAACTCCGGGCTCTTGGTTGGTGCTGCTTTCACGCAACGGCCGGAACTTTTTCGGGCAGTTCTGTGTATGGTTCCAATGCTCGACATGCTCCGTTATCACCTCTTTGATAATGCTTACGTTTGGAAGGATGAGTTTGGCACATCTGACGACCCCAGCGACTTCCCCACTCTGCTCGGATATTCGCCATACCACAACGTTCATGATGACACCGCGTACCCGGCGACCATGATCGTTTCTGGCGATGCTGATCAGAATTGCAATCCCTCGCACGCAAGAAAGATGACGGCCCGTTTGCAGGCAGCCAACGCATCCGAACGGCCGATCTTCCTCGACTATAGCCCGCATCGGGGACATTCCCCGGTCCTGCCGCTCAGCACCAGGATCGATGCTCTCGCCGACCGACTTGCGTTTCTGTGTCATGAGTTGAACGTGACCGTTTAGAAGGGTGATCGCCGATGTCCTATCTGGTACTGCGGGCATACTTGAGATTGATTTACTTCGATCTCTTCCTGGCCCGAAGAGATTTTGCAGCGATGTACGAGAAGGTTCGACGATATCCGCTGGCCGGGAGGATAAGCGTTGGCAATGCGGTCGGAGAAGTGTGCTCGGCGGTGGATATGGCGTCGATCTGGTACTGGAAGAAGGTCCTCTGCCTGCAGAGGTCCGCGGCGACCGTATGCCTTCTCAAGCAAGCGGGAGTGGAGGCGCGGTTGGTAATTGGAGCGCAACCAATGCCATTTCGGGCGCATGCTTGGGTCGAGGTCCAGGGTCGCGTGGTGAATGACAAGTCGTATATGCGCGAGATCTACGCCGTGCTCGATCAGTGCTAGCTGCTGGAAAAAGGATACGAAGATGAGCGTTCAGTTCGGCAAGTGGAACTTGGACGATAAGCCGATCGATACGAAGGATCTCGACGTGGTGCGGCCTGTACTCGCTCCCTACGGGCCAGATGGGGAAGGCCTCATCTGCAAGGGCAATGTGGCCGTTCTTTATCGAGCTCTCCATACCACCAAGGAAACCCGTCACGAACACCAGCCCCAGGTCTTGGCGTCCGGGGCCATCCTCACCTGGGATGGCCGTCTGGACAATCGGAAGGAGGTCATCGATCGACTGGGAACAAACCTCGCACAGGACTCAACCGATCTGGCCATCGTCTCGGCCGCATATGAGCGCTGGGGAACGGATTCCTTTGGCAAACTGATCGGAGATTGGGCAGTGTCAATTTGGGATCGCGAAAGCAGAGCTCTCATCCTGGGAAAGGACCCCCTGGGCACACGCCATCTCTATTATGCGGCGTCAAACGACTGGGTCAGCTGGTGCACGATTCTGGACCCCCTAGTTCTGTTCGCAGGTCGCTCGCTCACTATTGAGGAAGAGTACGTTGCGGGATGGCTCGCATACTTCCCTGCCACACACCTCACCCCGTACGTTGGGATTCACGCTGTGCCGCCGTGTACTTTTGTTCAGCTGAAACAGGGGAACCAAAGAATTGTCAAATATTGGGATTTTGATCCTGCAGCTCGGATTCAATACCGCACGGACCAGGAGTACGAAGAACACTTTCGCGCGGTGTTCGGACAATCCATATGCCGGCGGCTTCGCTCGGATCGCCCAGTGCTCTCCGAACTTAGCGGCGGCATGGATTCTTCTTCTATTGTGTGCATGGCCGATGCGCTGACCGCACAGGGAGCGTCAGAAGCCGCTGCCCTGGAGACCGTCTCATACTATGACGCTTCCGAAAGAAACTGGGACGAGGAGCCGTACTTCCGTCTGGTGGAAGAGCGGCGAGGTCGAGCAGGATGCCACATCGACGTCCATTGGGGCAGCGGTCATTCCTTCGAACAGGCCCCGGATCCCTTGCGAGCAACCCCGAGTGTCAATGCCAGGGTTAGCGCGGGTAGCCGAAAGTTTGCTGAGTTGGTGAAGTCCAAGGGCTACCGCGTCATTCTCTCTGGCATCGGGGGTGACGAGGTCTTGGGCGGTGTACCTACGCCCATCCCTGAAATCCAAGACTTGCTGTCGTCGGTACGGCTTGGGGCTTTGGCGCACCAGCTCAAAGTCTGGGCTCTCAACCAGCGAGTACCTTGGTTCTTCCTGCTCTTTGAAGCCATTCGAGAATTTCTGCCCCGGCCTGTTCTCAGGGCATCCAGAGGGTCTGCGATTCCCGCCTGGCTGGATTCGCGCTTTCTGAGAGGCCATCGAGTTGCGTTGACGGGATATCAGGAGAGACTCAGGCCGCTGGGATCGCTTCCCAGCTTCCAGACAAATCTCCGCACGCTCGAGGGTTTACGCAGACATCTCGCCTGCATTCCCCTTTGTTCCGATCCGCCCCACGAAAAGCGTTATCCCAACTTGGATCGGGACCTAATCGAGTTCTTGTGTGGCCTCCCACGTGAACAACTGGTCCGGCCCGGGCAGCGCCGTTCCCTCATGCGGCGTGCGTTAGCCGGGATCGTGCCGAAGGAGATCCTAAGTAGGAAACGGAAGGCCTATGTCGCATCCACGCTGCCGACGGCGCTTGCCTCGGAGTGGGAGGCCCTCGTCGAATCAGATCCTAAAATTCTTGCCTCATCTCTCCAAGTCATCGACCTCGCTGCATTCAGCCAGGCCATCAAAGATGGAAAGGATGGCAAAGACATTTCCCTCATTGCGATAACGCGAGTGCTTTCGCTCGAACACTGGCTGCGACACTTGCAATCCAGGTCGTTCCTCGTGAGCAAATGGCCAGAAAACGACAAACGCGGTCCTATCCCCTGGACGTCACGCCGGGATCGGCGCCACCAAGGAAGTGGTCCGGAGAGGGTCGACGTCTTCGCCACGCAGGGTTCTGTTAGCCAGACCCAACCGATTGGTTAGCTAGCCAGCACAAAACATTCCACGGGAAAGGAGGTGAACAACATGAAATATACCAGGCCCGGAATAGCTCTCATGGCATCCGCCATGTCGGCTATCCAAAGCGGTACGTGCAACAAGGGGACGGCATCCGTCGACAGCCACGGATGTATGAATAACCATGTGACGATCGGCGCCTACGAAGCCGACGAATAACTTAAGAAGTGGAGCGTCTGATCAGTCAGGCGCTCCACCCTTTCCCGGCTGTGATTGACCGTCCGAGATTCGCCCCTCTCTGCCTTTCAAATATCTATCGAACCAGCCGAGTATGCGGTTCCCCAGATCAAGCTGATTGGCGTAGCTCCAATCCATCGGCACGTGCGGCTCACCGGCGTACCTTGCGTACTCCACGCGTTTGCCCAGGCGGCGCAGGCCCACGAAGATCTCGTCGGACAAAGAGGCAGCGATCTCGTCATCCTCGGCTCCATGAACCAGCAACAACGGCGTCGCGACGCGGTCAAGATGATACATGGGTGAGTTTCCGACGTAGGTGATTGGATGATCCCAGGGTGTGCCGCCTAGTTGGCGCTCGGCTTGACCGTACTGGTGTCCGGAGCCGTCCTTCCGCATGGAACCGTAATAAGCTGTCGAATCCCCCCATCCGTCGGCGGCTACTGCCGCTTTGAAACGCTTGGTTTGGACGAGTAAAGTCAGCACCGCAAACCCGCCTTGACTGTGTCCCATGACTCCGATCCGTTGCGGGTCGGCAATTCCCATTTCGATCAACTTGTTTACGCCCGGCAGTATGGACTCTGCCAGCCCCCTGGTGCGCTCGCCGACCTCCTCGACGGCGTCCGGAAACAAAACGACATAGCCTCTTGTGGCGAGCAACTGCATATTGAACGGGCCGGCATTCGTGCCGAAGCCGAAGTGATCAAGGTGGTTGGAAAGTCGTGAGCCTGGGTACACCCACATGATCAGTGGGTACTGCCTGCCTTGCTGGTAGTCGGGCGGCAGAAGGACTGCTCCGTAAAGACGAACACCCTCTTCACTCCACCATTCAACCTGTCGTGGGACTCCCATTCGGTATTTCTCTAGCTGAGCATTCAGATGAGTCAACCGTTGCGACGTGCGGAAATCACGCTCACTCACCCACAAGTCAGGAGGATGCTGCCCGTTTTCGGCGATGTATATCACCTTTTGGCCGTTGGGAGACACGACAGTCAGGTAGGTATTTCTGTCGGTGGGCGGCCAGCGGCAGGTGTAGCATTGCCCCTGCTCTAGTAGGCGTCTACTCTCTCCCGTAACGACATTGAGTTCGTAGAACCCGTCTTGCTTCCCATCTTCGTCGTGACTGACAACCAGTGTTGAGCCGTCCTCTCCGGACGTCCATAGCTCACCATCGCGTTGAGAAACGATGAAGTCGATCCTACGACCGGGTATCTGGCGAGACTCGAGAGACGATGGATGAGAAGTAGATGCTTTCCAAAGGAGTCCATCCAGGAGGGTAAGGAGATATTCTCCTCTCGCATCCCAAAGCGGGCTTAACCAGATCCCATCGAAGGTCTCGTGCCGTAGCACGCCGATCTGGTGTGGTTCCTCGCCTCGATCCACAGACGCGACATACAGCTCATATTGCTTTCCGTCGGTTCCATACACTGCATACGCAAGTCGAGAGCTATCCGGCGACCAACTGTACTCATCGTTGAGAAGGATGTCCTTGGCAACGACGCGCTCCTTCATGGCTGCGAGCTTTACGATCACAAGATCATAGACTCTGCGGTAAACTCCTGGCCTTAGGAATCGTTTGGGTACGGCATAGGCGACGTAAGTGCCATCGGGTGAGAGTGCGTACTTCTCAATCCGCCGACCACGAGCAATGGTAGTACAGCTTCCATCAACGACCTTGACCAGGACCAAATCGTGAAGGAAGAACTCGTCCAGATTGAACGTATCAGCTTCGATATCATTGGCGCTCGAGGAATTTCCCTGGCTCTCGTATAGCTGAACGGTGGAGTCTGGGACAGAGCCTTGAGAGGGCGCCACCCGGGATTTTGGAGCCAGCACCCCAGCAACGTATTCATCGACCGACAAGTGGTTCGGTACGGTGGAGATGAGAATTCCTTGTGAATCCGGGGTCCAGACGATTCCGTAGGCGGAGAATATGGCACGAACGGGGAGATCGGAAACGATTTTCAAGTTCCCATTGGTTGAGTCCCATAGCCAAAGGTTGGCTTGGCCTTTCCCGGCACGGTCAGAAAGGAAAGCCAGATAACGACCATCAGGCGACCATGCAGGGTCCCAGTTGGATCCCCGCCCACCAGTGAGGTTGCGCGCTTCGCCGGTCGAGATATTCGAGATCCAGACATCTCCTTCCGACCGGGAAACAACCCCCGTCCGAACGAAGGTTTCCGGGGCCTCGTTCTTCGCCCTTTGACTATCCGAAACCGTGTAGGCCACCCATTTGCTGTCGGGTGCCCAAACCACCGGTGATTTCTCACCGAAAACCCGGACCTTGAGAACATCCTCGAGCGGGAGGGGGATCGCGGCCTGGGCGAGACTGTACGTCGCGGGCAGAAGCAGCAAGATCGCCCAGAATTTCGAAACTCGCCCGAGCCCTCGGAGCACTTGTTGCATATCGAAAAATTTCCCTCTCGCTCGATTGGAGGCTTGTCGAACCGGCATAGACACGGCTTTCCGCAATCGTATCTCCTTATTTCGAGTGCTTGATTCTAAAAGCTTAGTTTCAATGCAGCTTGGACGGATCGTGGTCCGCCGATTTGATAGAGAGCGTTGAAACCTCCAATGCCTGGGCCTGCGATGGACAAACTTTGATTTAGGGTCTGAGGGGACAAGCCAAACCCGGGTAGACCAAATGTATTCGCAGGTGGCCCGAAGTTGGGGTGATTGAGGAGATTGAAAATCTCAGCCCTGAATTGCAATTTGACTGATTCCCAGATAGGAAAATCACGATGGACGGCAAAGTCCCATTGGGTGGCACCAAATGCCCTCAGTTTGTTTCTCGGTAGGTCACCCTGACGAAGGGGAACACCGAAGCTCGAGCTGGTGGGTGGGTCCTGGAAGGCAGCCGGGTTTAGGGCCTTTCCGCCAGGAAACCCACTACCGTACAAATAGAATGGCTGGCCTGGAACAACATCCGGTCGGATCTGGGTAAAGTTGCCATTGGGAAGCAAGAAGAAGTTGATGTCCCCGATATTCACGGGTGGGGCCGAACGGGCTAGAATGAACGTCTCGGTCGACCAGCCGCGAAGAATGGCCTTGACGACACTGCCGCCGCGCGGGCCGGGCAGCTCATAGGTCAATCCTGCGGTGAATCCATTCCTGATATCAAAATCCGAGTTACCTCGGTTTTGCCCTCCGCTTCCCGGAACCCCAGCATTGGCGTGATTCCCAAAGGAACTAGCCGAGCTGTCGTCGATCGAATGCGACCACGCATAAGAAGCTAGTGCTTGGAAGCCCGCCGCGAGGCGCCTATGAAATTGGACCTGGAGCGCGTCATAGTTTGACGATGATGTGTTGTCAATGAAAGTCGCCGACTGAAAATTTGTGACTGGTGGATATGTCGATGGGGGACTAAAGAAGATAGTCGTCTGCAAGAGTCTTCTTCCTGATGCGCCCACGTACGACAGTGAAACTGTCTGATTCTTCCCCAAGGACTGCTCGACGGCGACGTTCCATTCGAGCGCATAGGGCAGCTCAAGATTCGGACTAAACACTGCAAGATTGGCCAGGGTGGGTGACGTCGGAATTGCCACAGGCGCAATTTGAGATGGCGCGAAGGGGAAAGTACCGCTGACACTGGTCAAATTCCCAAATGGCGGAATCTGGTTCGAAGCCAAGTTGCCTGTCTCAGCGTTGGCGAGATCAAAGAAAACTCCAACGCCCCCACGAAGCACGGTCTCTAGTCCGGGACGCGGACTGACCTCATATGCCATTCCCACCCGGGGTGCGAAGTTTCCATGGGTGGTTTTGAAGGGTGCCGTTCCGGCTGGCGCAATCGACAAGTTAGAGAAATTCGTGAGGCTGTATCCAGTCACCGCCGGAATGCTCGGACCGCTCAGAGACGAGGGGGAGAAATCCAGATCCCATCTCAAACCGTAGGTAAGGCTCAAGCGCGGTCTGGCGCGCCACGTGTCCTGCACATAGGCGCTCAAATTATGAAACGCGATCGTCACCGGATTGACCGAACTGACAAGTCCGGAGGCGCCACTGCCAGTTTCACTCGATGGGATATCGTTGAAGGCAACGATTTGTTGGTATTGGAATGGCTCATAAAAGGGCGACAAGCGACGAAAATCAACGCCAAGTTTCAATCTGTGATCCCGAACTTGCCAAGACAAGGTGTCCACCAGGTTGAACTGCCTCTGGAGCGTGCGGACGATATTCCCTGTGCTGATGAAGTCACCCGTGCCGAGTGCAAACACGTTGAAGCCAAAATTGGCGTTCTTGTTGGTAAACGGGCTGGGGTACGGCGGGCTGGTCAGAGGTATTGCTCCCGCGAAATTGTCCAATACGTAGCTGCTTCGCGCATTGACTTGGCTGTAGTTAAACCGCAGATCGTTGGTTAGCGTGGGACTTGCGGCCCACATTCCACCCGCGGTAGCCGTCTCCGTACTGATTTTAGAGAGAGCGATCGTGCTTAGGGCGCCCCCGATGCCTCCGCCACGGGCATCGGAGTGGCTGGGCGAGTAGTTGTATCGGGCAAACAGTGTGAGCCAACTGCCCAATCTGTGGTCGAGCCGCAGACTGTACGCATCCAGCGAAGAAGGGTTGGAATAGCTTTTGTTTAGCTGTGCCATCCCATTCCCGATATCTGGTCCGTTGGATACGGGAAAGGCGTTCAAATACGGTTGCATCGCTGGAACCGCCCTCTGGCGCGCCGCCGAGTCGGGGACGTTGGTGAGTGAAGTCTGCGGGAGGCGCAAACGCAGTCCCTCATAGGAAAAAAAGAAAAAAGTCCGGTCTTTCAAGATGGGGCCGCCGAGCGTACCTCCAAAGTCGTTCTGCCGCTCCTCCGCCTTGGGCAGCGGCGGTGAATTTGTGTAGCCGTTGAACCAATTGTTCGCGTCAAAAATGTCATTTCTCAAGTAGTTGAATGCCGTGCCATGGAACCGGTTCGTTCCCGACCGGGTCACAATCGAGATCTGCCCCCCGGGAGTGCGCCCAAACTCCGGGGCGTAAGTTGAGGTTTGAATTCTGAACTCCTGTAGGGCATCGACTGACACCAAACCGTTCGTGCCCCCCAGGGTGCTGAAGGACGCTGCAGCGCCTCCAAGGCCGTTGCCGGAATAACCAGTACCTACGCCAATGTTCGCGCCAACGCCATCGACCATCCAGTAGTTCGAAGATGGGCGTTGTCCGTTGACAGCGAACTGTCCCGAATCCGCCGCATTTGTGGGCGTGGCGACAACACCAGGTGTGAGATAGATCAGAGTTTGGAAGCTCCTCCCATTCATGGGCAAGTTTTCGGCGAATTGGCGATCCACCACTGTGCTCACTGCTGCGCTTTCCGTATTGACAAGCGTCGCTCCACCCTCCACCGTCAACACTTCGTAGGCTGCACCCAGGGGCAGCGTGAAGTTCAACGACAAGGCGTCCTGTATGTTCAGCACGATGTCAGGCTTGATGACGGTCTTAAAGCCGAGCTTCGAGACCTGAATCCGGTACGGTCCGGGGGGCAGGTTGGAGAGGACGAAAATGCCTTCGCTGTTGGTCTTGGTCGTGTATTGCACTCCAGTCACGTCGTTGGCGACGACCACTTCGGCGTCGACGATGACACCACTCGCTGGGTCTTGGACTGAGCCATTTATATTCCCGTTGGGGGATTGGGCAAAGCTGAAATGGATCAATAGCAGACCGCAGACGAGCACACGGACACAACCGGAAAGGCGCATCTCATACTCTCCAGTGATCAGCGGATTCTCAGGAACTCATCGGTTGATTCACGGGACGATGCTGTGGAGGTACCACCTTGGATGTGAATTAAAACGAAAAAGGCACATCGAAAGGAACCGCCTCATGTTCGCTAGCTTGGTTCGGACATCGATCGCACGTACGGTTATGATTACAAATTTGATAATCCCATACGCTACGGCACTTTGTGCGACGCGGCATGAGGGTGCGACGAGTGGCAGCCGACTGCGTACTAATTCTGCACGCGGTTGAAAAGTGTAATTCGCCGCGTGTACGGAAGCCGGACAAGCCTTGGCGACTCCCACAGCCGATGCATTGACCAGTCCGAGGTTGGTATCGCTATTCTGGGTTGAGGAGATCAATGGAAACGGCACTGCTTGTCGAACGTGTGCAGTACTTCTTGTAAGCATCGGCACCAATCTTCGCTACATCGCTCCGCAAGCTGAGTTGTAAATGCCAGGAGGGACTCTTCAGTAAGCTGTGGAGTTGCTACATGCCGAGGACGTGCTCGGGCGCTGGGGAAAAGAGTGCAGCCCGAAGCTGCGGCTCTTCCTTGTTCCAGAGGGTACTACATTCGATATCTCTGCGCGTTCACTCCTGGTCGGCGGGGTCCCAGGAGTCATCCGGGTTGAAGTCGGTCATCGCCGCTGCCAGGTTCGCTGTGTCGGCGCCGAGATCCTTCTGATACACGATGTTGTCCTCGTTCACTATGAACGTCATTACGCCGGAGTTGCGGTATTCGGCTGGGTAGGCGACAAACGCAACGCCGTGCCTGAGCGTGCCGTTCACCAAGTAATTGCGGGCGCCGCCCTTTGCGGCTGATCCCTGTTTCGTGAGAAGGCGATAGATGTAGCCGTGGAAGGGCGTGGGCTGACCCTGTTGGCGACGGTAGCCTTCGCTGGACGCGGCGGCCAGCAGCGGTCCGACCGGGCTTGGCGTCTCGTTGTCCGCTGTCTTCCAATAGAGCCCGTTGTGCTTGCCCTCATCGCTGAAGAGCTTGCTGGCGTATTGCTTCACCTTCTCGTCGTCGTGCGTGGTGGAGGCGTACTCCTTCTGAGCGCCGACGAGCGACTGAAGCACGTCAATAGCGTCGTTCTCATTTCTGCCGATGCGGCGGTAGAGAATCTCCTTGATGCCGCTGGTGGTATCGAAGTACCACTGGCCGCCGCTGTTCTTCACCAGGCTGACGGGCAACGGCCAGTTGTCGGCGCCCACATAGAGGGTAGCGGTCTGGTCCGGCTCGATCACGACGCGATGCATCTGGTCGTAGTTGCGGATGAAGTCCGAGACTGCGTTTTTGTCGGCTACATTGTCGCCGGTATGCAGAATCTTATCGGCGTTGGAGCCAAACATCGCGTTCAGAGCGGCTGAGTCCCCTGCTTTTGCGGCGTTGTAGAAAGCGAACGCTGCTTCGCCGGGAGAGGCGAATGTCTTCTCGTTCGCGGACTGCGCACGCGAGACGGATGGAGCGAAGCCTAAGGCGAAGCCCAAGACCAGGATTGTCGCCGCGAGTAACGGCAACGCGGAGAAGAAGCTGGGCGGCGTTCCGGAAAAATTCCACGAGTGTTTCACTTGGATGCCTCCTGAGTGAGCGCTGCGGATCTAGTAGATGGTGAGACGGGTATGCGTCAACGGCGTCCACCACCACGATTGGAGCTGCCGCCACTTCGGCCGCCTCCGCCTCGGTTGGCTCCGCCGCCACCGCTGCGGGCTGTGGCACGGTTTCCGCCGCGATTGCTGCCGCCGTTATTCAGGCTCTGCTGGCCGCGGGAGCTGTTGGCGCGCGCGTTGCCGCCTTGGCTGTAGTTGCCAAGCCCATTGTTTCCCCCGCGATTGCCGCCGTCTCCGTAACCACGTACGGGCTGGCGGTCGTTCGCGCTGGCGCGGGTCTGGGCCGCCGCCTGGTTTCTGCCGCCGGCCTGGTTTCCGCCGGCTGCCTGGTTTCTGCCGCCGAAGGTCGGCTGCTGCGATGGACGTGCTGCGCCGCCGCCGGCATTGCCCCGGTTGCCAAGACCCTGATCGCCGCGGCCCTGGTTCCCAACACTCTGATTGCCGCGGCCCTGATCGCGGAACCCGGCCTGGTTACGGTTCTGGTCAAACTTCGGGCTGCTGCCGAAATCGCCGCCGCGATTCCCGCCTGCGCCGCCCACCCCGCCGCGGCCACCGACTCCGCCTGCGCCGCCAACTCCGCCCATCCCGCCGCGGCCACCGACGCCGCCCGCGCCGCCAACTCCGCCCACCCCGCCGCGGCCACCGACGCCGCCCGCACCACCAACACCACCGACGCCGCCTGCGCCGCCTGCCCGGTTGGGAAGCTGAGAGGGCCGGTTGCCGCCACCGTAGTTGGCATTGTTCCGGTTGTAGTTACTGCGGTTCGAGAAAGTGTTCGAAGTCGAAATGTAGGTATTTTTGTTGTAGGTAACGCTGGCGTTGTTCCAGCCGCAGCCCCAGGAGTTGTAGCCCCACCCGCAGCAGCCTCCACTCATGGCCGCGCCCACCATCATGCCGACTCCGAAAGAGATGAGGCCGGTGGTCACCACGGCAGCGGTTGAGTACCCGGGATAGGGAGCAACCGGCGCGCCGTAGACGACGGTCGGGTTGTATTGCGGCACGTACACCACGTCAGGCTGCGAAGGCTCGATCACGATGGTCTGGGGAGGAGCCTGGATCACGGTGACTTGGCCTCCTTCCGATGCCACCTGCTGCACCTCGGCAGAGGATTGCACCGGCGCGGAGGAGGGAGCCTGGTTCTGGACCGCCACGTTTTGCTGCGGGGTGTTCTTCAGATTCCCCGCCTGGTACGCGCGCCCGCGCATCACCTGCACGGCGTTCATCACGTTCTGTGGCGAGTTGAAATAGGCGTCGCCCAGGGATGAGGTCCACGAGAGGTTGTCGGACATCTGCTGCAAGACGTCAGGGAACTGGGTCAGCCCCTTGACGCTGTTATCCCAGCTTTGCCCGTCGACAGCCTGCATGAGCTGCGGCCCCTTGAGGCCCTGGTTCTGCTGCAGGTAGTTCCAGGCGGCTGTCACTTGGTCAGGAAATGTGGAAGCCGCGAGCACCTGCGCCAGCAGATTGTCAGGGAAAAGAGCGATGGGGGCGACAAGCTGGTAGAGCTGATCCGGCGTTGGCGCCGCGTATGTGGCCACCGGTGCGCTCGCGCCGGACGCTACCTCCTTCTTGCAGCCGTCCAGCCCCATCGTGCTGAACACGAGAGAAACGCAGAGGAGGACCGATATCGATTGCGCACCGTTTGCCATCTACTCACCCCGGCGAGGGATGCTACACCTTCGTTCGAAGGGGAGGTACTGTCAATTTTTATATTGGTCGGGCGGCGGCTTAAAAGATGCAACCGGCTCGCGTTCGATTGTTTGCGTCTTGGCGGGAATCCATCCCACAACCGGCAAAACCTCCGATATCTATTTCTCTGCTGAGCAACTCATGAGCGAAAAAGGCAACTCTTCGCCTTCGAGTCGGTTTGTCGCCAAACCGAAGTAATTCATCGAAGAACGGACCAACGCCGAGCGCTGCACGTCATCAGCACACGCATGTGCCATGCGCGTGATTTGCAGCGGGGCGGGGCGTTGCTGGTTAACGGAGCGGGACAGTGGGGGCGGGCGCCCCGTGCGAGCACGGCGTGGGTGGGCGTTGCGCGAGACCTGCGGGAGATCGGCGTGCAGGCGAGCGGCGTGCGCGCGGGTGCGGGCGTTTCAGGCTACTGCTGCAGCTTCGCGTACTCTGCTTTGGCTTGTTTCAGGATGGGGATATCGGGGTCGGCGTCTTTCCAGAGTGTAAAGAAATCTTGGTAGGCAATTCTTGCCTTGGCCGTGTTACCAGACATCTGGTAAGCCTGTGCTAGGCCAAGATGAGCGAGAGCGCCCAGCGGGAAATTAGTTACTATCCCACGGTGGTCGAGGAACTTCTGAAACTCTGTAGCGGCTGAGCTACCATCGTGGTCCGCCAAGTATGCCTGGCCACGAATCCAGGCCGGATACAGCGTCCCCAATTGCAATTGTGGCGGCGACCCTAGCTCGTAAGGAGCAGCCGCCTCGAGAGCTACGAGCGCCGGCTTGGCGTTGTTGGAGCGCAATTCCATCGCCGCCCGAATTGTGGGCAGCCAATACACCTTCATCATCGTTTGCGACCCGTAGTGCTTTTCCAGGTCTTCCACCATCGCTTTAGCCCGACCGGCGTCGTCCGTTTGTGCCAGGGTCAAAGCTGAGAAAATCTTGACATCGCGCCCTGGAGCCAGGGCCAACGCTGCCGCAACATCTTGGCTGGCTAACGCTGAGTTGCCAAACTCCGCCTCCCGCAACGCCGCATTCGCCTGCCACAGGGCCGCGGCCTCTTTCGAACCATTCCGCAGTGCAGCATCTACCGCGCGCCGGGAGAAATCCCGCGCTTTCGACAGCCGCCCGTTGTATGCCTCGGTGTCGGATTGGAATGAAAGCAACATGTCTTCGGTTCCAGGCTTACCCGCCGCCCAGGCAACCTGGCGATCCATTTCCGTTATATCGCCGTTGAGAAAAGCCGTCTGATAGATCGCCAAATGCAGGAGATCGCCCTCGATCTTCTCCGTCTGCGCATGCGCAATGGTTTTCTTGGCATCATCGAGCCGGTTGAGTGCGAGCTGGAGGTCTACCTCGTTGCTATAACCAACTGCGCTCGGTTGCAGGCGCAGGGCCTCCTCGTTTGCCGACAAGGCTTTTTCATACTGTCCCAGTTGGGAGTAGCTGTACCCCAAGTTCAGAAAAGGTGTCGCGTCCTGGGGATAGCTCTTGGTCCACAGCTCGTACACCTGCGTAGCCTGCTCCAACTCCCCGGTGACATGTTGGTAGTACAAGGAAGCGATTCTGTACTTTTCCCGTTCGCTGACCCGATCGCGCAGTTCATAGGCCTTCTTGATGTTTTCTGCGCCCAGGCTAGCCTGCCCCATATTGCTGTACGCGACCCCGAGACTGCCGTAGGCGACAGCCAGATTGGGATCGAGTTCGAGGGCGCGTTTGAAGAAGGGAATAGCCTCCGCGTTACCCTTAGTACGGAAAGTCGTCATGCCCATGCTGAACGCTTTCAAGGCTTCGAGCGATGGCGTTGTGGCCTCAACCGGAACATCGAACCTTTGGATGGTAGCGAGCGACTCGCCCAGTTTACCCCGCAGACTCGTCGCCGCTTTTCCCAGTGCCTGCAGCACATTGGCTTTGGTTGCAGCCTCTTCCTGTTCCCGGGCCAGCGTGTCTCCGCTGCTGCAACCGATGGCATCTACTCCGACAACATACTGACCGCCAAGGCTCGATATTGTTCCCAGTAGGAAGGCCTTGCTGCCGGTGCGAACGCAGAGTTCCCTTGCAACATCGCGCGTAATTCGTTGATTCGGAGCCTGGCTCATTAGGCGAAGGGTTTCTTCTACTTTGCGGTCGGAGAGAATATTGAGAAAAGGAGATTGCCCGAGCTGCACAGCCAATGCTTGCTTTAGAGCGTCATCGAAAACCGGATCGCCGGTCCTATTATCAAAGTCGGCGAGCACTATTGTGTCCTTTTCCGTGAGCGGAGCGCTGGGACGAGAACGCAAGTACAGGCCACTCCCAATCATTGCTACGACGGCCACCAGGGCCGCAGGAACGAGAACCTTCCACATTTTCTTCACTGCGCCGGGCGACGCTTGTGCAACCGCAGGCGAAGAACCTGGCGTCCCCGGAGCTCCGACTTGCGCATCCGCTGTCTGCACGACTTGCACCGCTCCAGAACTGGCAACTCCGATTCGACCCGTATCGGTGTCCCGCTTGAGACGCTGCAGTTCCGCACGCATGTCTTTGGCGCTCTGGAAGCGCAAGTCGCGGTCTTTTTCGATCGCGCGGTTGATGATTCGCTCCAGTTCGGCTGGCAAATTTGGGTTCAGCCTCACAGGCGCGACTGCACTCCGATTCAGAATCGAGTCGAAGATCTCCGCCGTACTCTCCCCCTGAAACGGCACTCGGCCGGTCGCTAACTCGTAAAGAACCACACCGAATGAAAACAGATCTGTGCGTGCGTCCAACGGCTTCGCCCTTGCCTGCTCGGGTGACATATAAGCCACCGTGCCCACGGCTGCTCCCGGACTTGTCAGGTTGGAATCGGCCAGCCCGGTCGCGGTAGCATCAATTGGCAGCTTTGCCGAAGGACCGGACACCTTCGCCAGACCGAAGTCGAGGATCTTGGCGTGCCCGCGCTTGGTGATAAAGATATTGGCCGGCTTGATATCGCGGTGAACGATGCTCTCGGCGTGCGCGGCATCAAGCGCGTCGGCGATCTCGATGGCCAAAGAAAGAATGGTCTCGGTGTCGAGCGGGCGACCGGCAATGCGATGCTTCAGCGTTATGCCATCGAGGTACTCCATGGCGATGAACGCCTGCCCGTGCTGATCATCGATCTCGTAGATCGTGCAGATGTTGGGATGATTCAGTGCCGACGCGGCCCTGGCTTCGCGCTGAAACCGTGCCAATGCCTGCGGGTCTTTGGCCACATCGTCAGGCAGGAACTTCAGGGCGACAAATCGCCCGAGCTTCACATCCTCGGCCTTATAGACTACCCCCATCCCTCCGCCGCCCAGTTTCTCGACGACGCGGTAATGGGAAATGATCTGGTCGATCATGGCGCGACGTCATCGTATGCGGGACCACAGTGCAAGTCAATGAGACAAATAGGTTGGGAGAACTGATCGGAGAAAACCTCTAATACACCACAATGCCCGCCAGCTCTCATCTTTCTCCCCTTCGACATAGCTGCACCGCGTGCCGGGTGAACTGTAGCGTGTACCTCGATTATCAACTTGACCCGACACATCCGATGTGCCGGAACCCGTTCTTCACCTTCTTGGCAAGCTAACGATGTCTGCACCCGCCGTGGTGGTGGGCTTTCAGCTTTTTCTAACCGTTGTGCCTTGGGTGCAACTTGGGCGGCCAACCGTCATGACCCGTTTGTGAAGAACCACCCCGAGAAATCGACGGTGAGCGTGCGACCTTAAGGCGACGAGGTCCTAGACCATAGTGCGGGAAACTGTGTGGTCAGGGGTGATTGGGGCTCAACTTCAGATAGGCAAAGAGCAGTGATTTGCCACTGGGTTTGTGGCTGCCTCCATTTGGCTCGATGGTGACGAACACCCCATCGATTTGTGCGAGGGCTTTCGAATCCTCGCACTTCAAAATCCACCGTTTCCGGGCAACGTTGTCTTCATAAAAGATGCCCAGGTTGACGGCCTGCTGCCGATCCGGTCCGCGGCGCCCCCAGGCCTGGAAGGAGTTTGCATCCTTGGCTTCCATCTCCTGGTCCAGGTCGTAGGCGTAGAAGATCAGTGATTTTCCGCGCGTGTAAAACACGCGGCCGTAGGCTTTCTTGGTTTCGCCGGTCCGGGTGATGTCATACACCTCAGCGATATAGAGATCGCGGGCACCCATCAGGTCCCGGATATCCTTGTCGTGGGCGAGCAGCTGGTCCTGTCGCTCGAGCTCCGCCTCGCGATCTTTCAGGAGCCCCGTGAGATCATCGTTCCTGACTTGGAGGGCACGAGTGCGCTC
>Ga0306926_10001191_pt1 | contig 25672 bp, 21 predicted proteins | sample flu12Cox44000178_FD_203759 | JGI IMG/M metagenome (GOLD analysis project Ga0306926, IMG submission 203759) | Lab enrichment of tropical soil microbial communities from Luquillo Experimental Forest, Puerto Rico - flux8day.12C.oxic.44.000.178 (v2)... | ecosystem: Environmental > Terrestrial >...
GATGAAACTGAACAAACTCCGTGTCGGAAAGAACCGCGCCCGCGTCGTAGGCGATGGCCATGCCGTCGCCGGTAGCGACTTCGGGATTTGTGGTTTCACGGTAGAGCTGGCCAAGACCACCCGTAGCAAGAAGTACGGCTCCGGCCAGAATTTCATGGGCCGAGCCGTCCGTTTCGTCAATGAAACGAACGCCGATGGCGCGGCCCTTTTCGAGGATCAATTCCGTTGTGAAAGCGTGCGCGCGCAAATGCAGGTGGGGAATCGTATGGGCCCTGGCCAGGAGAGCGCGGCTGATCTCGCGACCCGTGGAATCCCCGTGGGCGTGAAGAATCCGCGAACGGCTGTGCGCGGCCTCCCGCGTGAAGGCGAGTTTGGTACCGGCGCGGTCAAATTCGGTGCCCCATTCGATGAGCTGGGTAATATATTTGGGTCCTTCTTCGACGAGCAGGGCGACGCTTTCGGAGTTACAAAGGCCGTCTCCGGCGTTGATGGTGTCCTGTTCGTGCAGGCCGATTTCGTCTTCGTCGCTTAGCGCGACGGCGACACCGCCTTGCGCATAGGCCGTGGCGGACTCGCTGAGATCGGATTTGGCGAGTACAAGAACGCTGCCGGCCTGGCTTAATTCAATCGCGGCGCGCACACCCGCGACGCCCGAGCCAACGACGACATAATCCACGTGGTAGGTTTTCTGCGAGAGTGTCATGGATTGTCTTTCGGGCGCCCCCGTATGGTAGCACGAAGGTTTTTGGCGACAGTACGCGCAGTTTTCTCGCGCGAGAGATGGCGGAGCAGAGGCAAGCCACGGCAAAGTTTATGCTACATTGGTATTTTCCACACTGTCCAATGAAACCGGCCAAGTCACGTTCCATCCATGTCCGCGCTGCTTCCGGCGACTATGCCGTCCTGTGCGGATCGGGTTTGCTTGGCAGAGTCGCGAAGGAAGTGCACGAACTGGGAAAGTTTTCCAGCGTTCATATTTTATCTTCCTCAAAGGTGTGGGCCGCGCTCGGCAAGAAAATCTTGGAGAGTTTTCCGCGGTCAAGAGCGCCCCAGGTGCACTTGTTCGACGATTCAGAGACAGCGAAGAACCTTGCGACCGTCGAAGAGCTGGCGAGGAAGCTGGTGCGCTCGGGTGCCGATCGCAAATCGCTGCTGGTGGCAGTGGGTGGCGGAGTGGTGGGAGACGTCGCAGGTTTCGTGGCCGCCTCGTATTTGCGCGGGGTGGCTCTGGTGCAAGTGCCAACCACGCTGGTCGCTCAAGTAGATAGCGCTATCGGAGGCAAAACCGGTGTCAATTTGCCGGAGGGGAAGAATCTGGTTGGCGCGTTTTATCCGCCGAATCTGGTCCTTGCGGATCCAGAAGCACTGGAAGCGCTACCGGAGCGCGAATTTCGCGGTGGCCTTGCGGAGGTCATCAAGTACGGAGTGATTGCCGACGCCAGGCTGTTTGCGTTTCTGGAAGGCAGCATGGAGCGGATTCTGGCGCGCGATCGCGCGGCGCTCGAACACATCATCCGGCGCTCTATCGAAATCAAGGCGCAGGTCGTGAGTCGGGACGAAAAGGAGTCCGGTTTACGCGAGATCCTGAATTTTGGGCATACGTTTGGACACGCGCTCGAATCGGTGACGCGGTACAAGCGGTTTCAACATGGGGAAGCGGTAGCTTGGGGAATGATGTGTGCGGCGCTGCTCGGCCACGAGATTGCGGACACGCCGGGGGACCACGTTTCGCGAATCGTTTGCCTGGTCGGGAAGATGGGGCCGTTGCCGGCCTGGCCGAAGACTTCGGCGGAGAATCTATTTGACGCGATGCTCGCAGACAAGAAATCCCGCGGCGGGAAGATTCGCTTTGTTCTGGCGCCCATGCTCGGCCGCGCGGCTTCCTATGACGATGTGCCGCCCAAGACCGTTCTGTGCCTCCTGCGTTGCGCACCGCATTGTTTGTTGAATTCCGGAGAATGTCATGCCTGAGCATGCGGCTTTCCCTAAGGGCACGCTGCCGGAAGGCGCAACGAGCGAGCAAGAAGCTTCACGCAAGGTGCGCGAAATGTTTACGCGGATCGCGCCGCGCTACGACCTGCTGAATCATCTTCTTTCCGGACAAATGGACAAGCGCTGGCGCAAGCGGACGGCGAAGGAACTGCAACATATTCTCGATCGTAAGGATGCCACCGCGCTCGATCTTTGCTGCGGCACGGGCGATCTTGCTTTTTCCCTGGCGCGCAGCGGAAGAGCGAGAATTATTGGCGCTGATTTTTCCCATAGCATGCTCGTTAGGGCGAGAGAAAAAAGCGCTGGACTTGTGAAAGGCTCCCCGGCAGTGCCTTTTTTCGAAGCGGATGCGCTGCGGCTGCCTTTTGCTGATTCTTCTTTTGATCTGGTTACTTCGGCGTTTGGCTTTCGCAACCTGGCCAATTATGAAGCCGGCCTGCGCGAAATTCTTCGCGTGCTGAAGCCCGGTGGCACGATCGCCATTCTGGAGTTCACCGAACCTGCGCCCGGGCTCATGGGGGACATCTACCGGTTCTATTGTCAAAGGGTTCTGCCGAAAATTGGCGGGCTCATTTCGGGCGATCCGGCCGCCTACGCCTACCTGCCGAAGTCCGTGGCGCGATTCTTTCGCCCGGAAGAATTTGTGACTCAGATGCAAGAAGTCGGCTTCACAAATCGCAGGTACGTCTTGATGACCCTCAAGTCCGTGGCGTTGCACCTCGCCGTCCGGCCGAAGTAGCGTTATCATCGCGGCGTGAATGACGCCTACCACGTCTTTTGCGGACGAATTTACAAAATTGGGTTTATTCGTTTTTTGGATGTTCCGGCCGACGTTTCTCGCGAGCTTTCGGACGGCGCCACAACTGTGGCCGTGCGGGGAACCGTCGAGGGTGCGCCACTGAAGACGACGCTGGTGCCACGAGGGCGCGGTTGTCACCGGCTGGCTATTCACGGAGAGATTCGGAAGAAACTAAGGGTTGATACCGGCGCGATTGTGGAAGTGGCGCTGCAGAGGGATGAGGAGTCACGCGAGCCGGCTTTGCCGCCCGCGTTGACGCTGGCGCTGCGCCAGTCGCCCAAGGCGCAAGCGGAGTTTCGATCCATGACCACGGCGTTGCGTCGTCAGATCGTGCGTTATCTCACTTCGGTGAAGCAGCAAGCCACACTTGAGCGGCGCGTTGCGAAATTTGTGCAGCGTTTGGGCAAGCGCAAACGCCGGACCCTGAAGGGAGCGGCAAAGCCGCAGAAAAAAGCAGCGCGCAAGTCCTGAACGGCTTACAAGAGAGTTCCCGCCAGGGTGAGCTTTGCCAATCGAGAAATAGATAACGAGGTCAGAAACGTCCAGAAGCGTGACCACGAAAAGACCTGAGGCACCGCCGGGTCGACCCGCATTTACGCAAGAAAGAGCAGAATTTCGCGTGACATTTCGAACCGAGGACCTGTGTGCTTAGGGGTATTGACTGATACGTATGGTCTATTGTGCCGATACGCGGCGATCAGTAGTCTCACCGTTACAGGCTCGCCCGCCTGGAGAGGTGGGGCAGACATGAACAGCGCAACGGTAGCCATGAACGCAAAAACGGAATTGCAGGGGCGCATCCGCGCCAGCCGGCTGGCGGATTCTCTCGCAGAAATGGGCTCGAACTTGTACATGGAGCAGGTGCCGCTCGACGAAGCCTTCCAGCAGATTCAGACTAAAGCGCTCGAATACCTGGTGGGACTTTTTGATTCGCGGATCCTGGCGGATGCGGAAGCAACGAAGTGCTGCATGGACCTGATTGCAACGGAATCGGAACAAGTCGCGTGGCAGGCACTCGAAAAGGGAACGGCGCGGCTACGAGAAGGACTGGCAATTCTAGAGGGGCTTGAAGGCTTCGACGCCTGCGGTACGGTCAACTGAGCCTTTTCAAAACGACTCAGTAGAGCGATAGATCATCCATCCAGAAATTGTCAGCGTGCCCAGCCGGGATCCCCTCCGGCCTTGCGTAGCTCGTCTTCCAGGTTATTGAGATCCTGCTTGAGCGCGTCGATCTCCTTCTTCTTGGCATCAATCTTGGCGTTCTTTTCATTGATGTCAGAGCGCGAGTACTGTTGCATCAGGGCTTTCTGTGGGTCGTTGTAATACTGGACCTGATCCTTGCTGTCTTCTCGCTGCAGGACATCGAGTTCCTTCTCGGCGGTGGCGAGCCTGTCATGCGCTTTCCTGAAGCGCTTACGCCAATAGGCTTCGCCGTTCTTGTCCCCCGCCGCGCCTGGCTTGTCCTCCGCTTCCGTTCCTGCAGCAGCGTCCTTGGCCGCGCCTTCAGATTTGGCGGCGTCGGTCGCCGGAGTCTGCCGAGTGGAAGGGAAATCGTCGTCGGTGTAGACCTTTTTCGGGGGGGGCTGAGTCTTTTTCTGCTCGCGGGCACGGCGGGCCGCGTCTGCGACCGGATCACCATTTTGCGCCGGAGAAGTGCTTTGGGCGGAGACCATCGCAGCGGCCAGGCCGAAGAAGGCGAGCGTTGTTGCCAGCAGAAAAAGGGTGGGTATGCGCATTGTCAGTACCTCCAACGAAGGGCCCCTTTCTAAGCGAAGGGTAGCCATCAAGCACCTCGGGGCTAGCTGGAAGCTCCCAAGACGAGAATACGAGAATGCCAGGATTATTGTACCGCTTTCTTGCACCGCCGGGGTTGGACTGCGCTTAAGGATTAACTCGGTGCCGCTAGATGAAAACCTTAGACATGACCCAAGGGAATACGTAGACCACCAACAGTGCTCCGGCGCCCAGGAAAGTGCCCAGCGGGAGTTGATATTGCGAGGCGATGGCCCAGCGCAGGGAATTCGCGTTGCCCAAGCCGCGGCGAACGGCGCGTTCGGCCAGATCCCTTTTCCATCCGGCCAAATAGAGGGATAACAACCATACGATGCCGACGATGCTGCCGAGCAGCGTGCCGAAAAGAATGGTGAGAAAAGCGCCGCGAAGGCCGAGGAAGACGCCGATCATGGCCATCATCTTGACGTCGCCCATGCCCATCCCCTCTTGCTTGCGCACAAGTTTGTAAAGGGCGGCGGCTCCCCACAGCATCAGGCTGCCGAGGGCGGCGCCGAGAAGCGCGTCTATAAGGCCCAGCGCATACACGGGAAGATTTTTGCCGGCAAGCCAATTGTCGTAAGCACCGAGGACGAGGCTTGGAGGGACTTTGGTGGCGAAAGCAAGACCCAGACCGAAACCGAACCAGTTCACGGCGTCGGGAAGGAGGCGGACACGAAGATCGGTAATCGTGAGAATGATCAGGAGACAAGCAAAGAACAGCCACTTGAACGTGAGCAAGCTGATACCGAATTCGAAATAGGTTAGGACGAAAAGGGCGCCGGTGAGGAATTCGATGATCGGATACATGGGAGAAATGGGGAGGGCGCAGTTGCGGCATTTTCCGCGAAGGAGGAACCAGCCGAAGATGGGGATGTTGTCGTAGGGCTTGATCGGCGCCTGGCAGCGCGGGCAGCGGGAGGCCGGCGAAACGATGGAAACGCCTTCTGGAATGCGGATGATGCAAACATTGAGGAAGCTGCCGATGACGATGCCAAAGAGAAAGAAGAAGAAGGGAATCACAGCATTGAATTTGCCATAGGAGACGCAGAGCCTCAATGAGTGGTGAGTCAAGGCGTGTCCGATGGCTAACGGGAAGAGAGTTATCGGCCATGAGCCGTCAGCTATTCGCAGTTTGTGGTTAGATTTCATGGCGAAAGGCAAGGGCCAGCGGTTTGGTTCCAGGGGCACAGCCTACGTTACACTTGTAAGTTATGGCGATGAGCTGGTACGAGCACGCAATACGCCGGTATGAGCACCGGCGGTGGACTACGGACGATAACCGCATGGTGCGGTCGTTCGAGTGGGGGCTGGAGCACATCAACGGGAGCGTGGAGCACGCGGACCCGCGCGCGTTTGTGCGGGAGTACGCGCGAGAGGCCATCGAGAAGAGCGGAGAATGGTATGCGGTTGAGGAAGTGCGTGACTACCGACTGGATGCGGAGAATGTGCTGACGTTTACGAGCCCGCTAGAGTCGGCGTGGCCCGAAAATAATGTGGTGCATGCACAATTCTTTCAAGGGAAGAAGATTGGGCCGGCGGTGCTGGTGCTGCCTAACTGGAACGCGAAGTGGCATGGGCAGGTGGCTTTGTGCCACTGGCTGCAGCGTATGGGCATCGCGACACTAAAGATGAGTTTGCCTTATCACGACCGCCGGATGGCGAAAGGACATGAGCGCGCGGATCAATTGGTGGGACCGAATATCGGGTTGACGTTGCATGCAAACCGGCAGGCAGTGAAGGATGCGCGAGCCTGCTTGACCTGGCTGGAGGAGCAAGGCTACGAACGGCTGGGAATTTTGGGGACCAGCATCGGCTCTTCGGTGGGATATATCACTCTTGTGCACGACAAGAGAGTGCGGGCCGGAGGATTCTTTCATGTGTCCACGTATTTCGGGGATGTGGTGAGCCAGGGAATGACTACGAATCATGTGTGGGAAGGGTTGCGGCGCGAGGTAAACGTCGAGGAGTTGCGAGAGTTTTGGGCACCCATCAGCCCAATGCCGTATGTGGAGCGTGGGATGGGCGCGGGGCGGAATACGTTCATGGTGTATGGGAAATATGACCCGACGTTTCTGCCGGAGCTGACGCACGAGATGCTGGGTTCTTTGCGGCGGAATGGGGCGGAGACGCGGACACTGGAATTGCCGGTCGGGCATTATTCCCTGGAGTTGGCGCCGTTCAGCTATATCGCTGGGTATCGGATGTTTACGTATTTTCTGGAAGCGTTGGGCTAGAAAGTGAAAGAATTAACACAGAGGGCACCGAGGGAAGAATACAGACGCCGAAGAGAACGAAGAAGGACAGATCGATAAAGCCTTCCGGAGTCGGCCCAAAGAAAACAAAGCGTTAGTGCAAAACGCGAGCGATGGCCGCAGAGGCTATGAGGGCATAAACGACTTCCATATCGGGGGCGAGGGGGCGGTCTTCGGTGACTTTGGGGGATTTGGCACGGACAGCGTCGTAGGCTTTCTTTGCTAGCGGGCCGGTTTGCAATGGGGCTTGCAGATCAATCCCCTGGCAAGCACAGAGTAGTTCAATGGCGAGGATGTAGCGGAGATTGTGGAGCATGCGTTCGAGGCGGCGCGCACCGCTCATGCCCATGGAGACGTAATCTTCCTGGTTGCCTGAAGTCGAAATCGAATCCACAGAATGAGGCGTAGCGAGCGCGCGATTTTCGCTGGTGAGCGCCGCGGCAGTGACTTGCGCGATCATGAAGCCGGAATTGAGGCCGGGATCCGGCGTGAGGAACGCCGGCAGAAGGCTCGCGAGCGGATTGGTCATCTGCTCGGTGCGGCGTTCGGAGATGCCGCCGAGGGTGGCGAGGGCAATGGCTACTTGATCGGCGGCCATGGCCAGGGGCTGGCCATGGAAATTGCCGCCGCTGACGATGTCTCCCATACCCTTTTCCTTTGCAAACACAAGAGGATTGTCTGTGGCGCTGTTGAGTTCGACGAGAGCCATCTCGCGGGCTTGCACCAGCGAGTCACGAACGGCGCCATGGACTTGCGGCGTGCAGCGGAGGCTGTAGGCGTCCTGCACGCGAGGATCTTTTTCGGCAGCGCGGTGGGACTCGCGAATCTCGCTGCCTTCGTTGAGGTGAGCAAGGTTGCGCGCGGTGACGCCCGCGCCGGGATAAGAACGAGCGTGCATGATGCGGGCGTCGAAAGCGCCGGGGCTGCCGCGAAGAGCATCGAGAGAAAGGGCCGCGGCGACGTCGGCGGTGTCGGCGAGGATGTCGGCTTCGAGCAGCGCGAGACTGAGCAGCGAGAGCATTCCCTGTGTGCCGTTGAGGAGTGACAGGCCTTCCTTGGCTTCGAGGGCTACCGGTGCGATAGCGGTCCGCTTCAGGGCTTCACCACCGGGAAGTTGTTCTCCTTTGTAGAGGGCTGTGCCTTCGCCGATCACGACGTGGGCGAGATGCGCGAGCGGCGCCAGGTCGCCGGAAGCGCCGACGGAACCTTGCGAGGGAATCGCCGGATGAACGCCGGCATTGAGCATAGCGCAGAGCGTTTCGACGACGGTGGGCCGGATGCCGCTCAAGCCTTTGGCGAGCGCGTTGGCGCGAAGGAGCATCATGGCGCGGGTTTCGGCTTCGCTGAGGGGCGCGCCCACACCACAGGCGTGAGAGCGAACGAGATTGATTTGGAGCTGGCGCACTTGATCGGCGGAAATGCGCACGGAGGCGAGTTTGCCGAAGCCGGTGTTGATGCCATAAGCGGTCTTTCCGGAAGCGACGAGATGATCCACGACGGCGCGGGAGGCTTTCATGCGCGTGACGGCTTCGGGAGAGAGAGAAACGGGCTCATGGCGAAGGGCGACGGCGTAAAGCTGGGTAAAGGTGAGGTCATTGCCGGTGAGGACGATGCTCATGAGGTGCTCCGGCCGTTGAGGGCAGAAACGATTTCGAGGAAGGCGGATTTATATTTTTCGGGGAAGCGCTTTACCTGGCCAGCTCGATTGCAGGAGATGTGCGTGGTGTCGCCAGTGGCGAGAAGCTTTTGATCGGCCTGGCGATAGAGTTCGTAGCCGAATTTCAGGATGCGGTTTTTTGCTTCGAGGATGCGGGTGCGGACGGTGAGGAGTTCGTCGTAGCGCGCAGGGTGGCGATAGCGGCAATGGACGTCGGCGACGACGATGAAGGTGTCGTCGTCGAGTTCCATGCGCTTGTAGTCGAAGCCCATGGCGCGCATGAGTTCCACACGGCCGACTTCAAACCAGATCAGATAGTTGGCGTGGTAGACCACGCCCATCTGATCGGTTTCGGCGTAGCGCACACGGACGGTGACATCGTGATATTCGAGCATGTCGGTATGAAACGACCCGGCGGTTGGCTTGCGCCGGTGTGCAGGGAATAGTATGCCGGAAGAGGAGTAAAGAGTCGAAGCGCGAGTTTTTGCGGATGGGAAGCGAAGAAGGGAAAAGATCCAACACAGAGAGCACTGGGAACAGCGAAAAAGATAAGACCAGATATGCTATCTCGTTGTTTCTACTTGACTCTGCGTACTTATTGCACCACGGTTTTGCTTGAGGTGGACCCCTAGAGTGGCACAGTTTTTTTTGGACACAGCTTCCGCTTTCCTAAGAACGTTCTTGTATCTCCTAGCAGGAGAAGGCTGGGGAAAGGGACGCATGTGAGTCCCTTTCCCCAGCAGTCGTTTAGAAATCTTTCTGTTGTTGTCTTTGTTCGCAAAAAACACCATGGTTGCGCCTCGAGATTCGGCCGAACTGGGGGCTTCGATTTGTTGCTCGAACTCTTTGGGGGATCGATAGTCGAGCGCCGAGTGCAATCGCTGTCGATTGTAATACTCCTCGATGAACTCTTCGTTGTTCCCTCGTAAGTGTTCTAGATCATCGTACTTGTTGGCGTAGATTTTCTCCGTTTCAAGGTTTTCATGAAGCTCTCACAACTGGCGTTATCATACGGGTTGGCTGGCCGACTCATGCTCGGAATCATTTTCTGCGAGAGCTCGTAGCAGTGCCGCGAGCGGCAATCGCACCGCCAACGTCTTGTCCAATTCCCAACCCACCGCTTTTCGCGAAAAGGCATCCAGAACTACACAAACTCCGCTTCTCAATCGGATGTAGGTGATGTCGACCGCCCAGAGCTGATTCCGCACCACCCGAATCGCAGATCGCGCTTCCATCTCTTCCTCGGCTGGCTGCCGTTCTTTCAGGGATCGGTAGAAACTGTTGCGACTGACCGAAGCCAGCTGGCAGATGCGCTCGATACTCAGGCTGCCGTGCAAAAAATATTACTCTCGGGACTGCTCCGCCAAAAGCTGCTTCAAGCGATGGATTTCTTTTGCGGTGAGCTGATGCGTGCGTGCTAGGCAGCGACGCTTCTTGTCCTGGTTCAATGCTCTCCAGCTTCTTGCGCCACTTGTAGAGGCACCACGACCTTACCTCGAGTTCTCGCGCTAACTCACCAACATCTTCGCAAGTCTCCATGCGCTCAACGGCCATCCGCTGAAATTTCCGGGAGTATCGCCTTCTCTTCACTGTGGTTCCTTTCCCGGAAACTGTGGCCATTTTTGTGTGTCAGTTCAAGGGTTCACTCCATTTTGGCATGACCCTCGGTCGTGACGGAATTGAAAGGCACACGCTACTATTGGAATCGGTATCCCGCTTTGAGCTCACACCGATAGTCCTTGGCTTGATTCTTCTCGACGCGAATGTTGCAATCCGCCCAACTCAAGACCGCAGCAGGTCCCAGGGCGAATACCATGCGAGATTGCTTCATTTCCGCAATGATGCTCGGGCCTTCGGCTGCGGGCGGGAGAGTAAAGTTCATTGTGCGGCCAAAGATGACGACGGATGAGTGGAGGACAACCTCGCCAACCTGATAGCGAAATACGTCGCCCTGTAACAAGAATGTGGCGGTATCAGACCAATTGAGCACGGAGGTGCTGATCGTGCGGCCTCCTCGGGAAAAACCGTCCAACTCAATCCGGGTGAAGGGGCATGGCCCGGCGATGCAGATCACCCTCGCATTACGGAAGACGTTGCCTTCTCCCGCATCCAAAGATGCAGAACCCACGCGCGCACTCCATTTTCCGTCAGGTGAACATGGAAGCCGTCTGTCGCACGGAACGTTGCCGGTATTCATCACTTGGAAGGTTTTAACTCCGTTTCCGATATTCTCCGTTGAACTCCTCACCGTCGTGTATCTCACCGAGATGTTGCTGACCAGAACTTCGGCTTTATTCGCTTCCGCTTCCGCTTTGCTATGAAGTGGCAGCATACGAACAACATAGAGTTTGTCGCTGACGACGTCCTTCAGGTCGAATGATTTGAAATCTGGATGCCGAAAGGTCAGCGTTATCGTTTCTCCGCGTTTCACTTCCGGACGCAGACGAAGACCGAAGCCACCTGCAAAATTAGAGGAGACATCACCGACGGCCAACCCGTTTTCCACACTTACATCCACGTTAGCAATCGGCGATTGGTTTCTGGCATCGGCATCCTGTTTAATAACCACGCCTGATAGTGTGAGGGGCCGGTGTAACCGATGGCGGTGAATCATAAAAAGCGCCGCAGGTAGAATCCCGCAGAGACCCACGATCAGTGCCATCGAGATCACTAATTTTTGCTTTCGATTCATCAATCAGGTTCTTTCAAGTTAGCTTCTGGATCAATAAGGGCTTCTATTGCTGGTGACCTTCCTTTGACGACGCTGAGTGATCGGTTGGATGCCAGCCCTGCTCTTTTCGTTCACCGTACCATATACATAGGATCCTAGGACGAGAAGAACGTCTATAATTGTCACAAATGAACAGTCGAGAAAACAGTTGGGACAGGCTATCACGCCGAGAATTGTTGAAGCGCGCTGCCAGCCTTGGGGCATGTGTCCCCTTCTTAGACCAGGGCATTCTGTCGCACGCTCAAACGCTACACCAGCAGGCTATTCACACTCGTTCTAATAAGACCTCGTTTTCCGCCGGCGACGATGCGTTTCTCGAAGAACTGGAAAGATTCAATTTCCAATATTTTTGGCAGCAGGCGCATCCGGAAACCGGGATTGTGCAGGATCGATGCCACGCACGCGACCCGGTGACCAGCGAACTGGGGAGCATCGCCGCAACGGGTTTTGGGCTGACTGCTCTTTGTATTGGAGAGAAGCGCGGATTTGTCACGCGTCCAGAAGCTGAGTCCCGCGCGCTGAACTCCATGCGCTTCTTATGGAAGAAATTGGCCAACCATCGGGGATTCTTCTATCACTGGGCCAACATCAACACCGGAGAAAGAATCTGGGAATCCGAAGTCTCCTCCGTCGACACTGCTATCCTGCTCTGCGGAGTTCTCACCTGCAAGCAACACTTTGTACATTCCGAGATCAGCGAGCTTGCGTCCGAGATATTTAACCGGGTCGACTGGAAGTGGTTATCGGAAGACACTGCCTTACTGCCGCACGGCTGGAAGCCCGAAACAGGGTTTCTGCAGTACCGCTGGGGCGATTACAGCGAAATGATGATGATGTACCTTCTGGGGATTGGATCATCAACGTATCCGTTGCCGGCCGAAGCATGGAACGCCTGGAAGCGAACCGTCTTCGAATACGATGGCATTCAGTATATCGGCTCTTTCGCGCCTGTGTTCATTCACCAGTATTCGCAAGCCTGGTTTGATTTCCGCTACAAGCGCGACAAATATACGGATTATTTTCAAAATTCGATTGTCGCGATAGATGTCCATCGCCGTTTTTGCCTGGATTTGGCAAAGCAGTTTCCTGATTATAGCGACGCCCTCTGGGGCATTACCGCCTCGGATTCGATTAAAGGTTACGTGGCATGGGGCGGTCCGCCGGCAACAGGACCGATTGATGGAACCGTAGTCCCGTGCGCTGCAGGCGGTTCGTTACCTTTCCTACCGGAGGCATCGATGCGCGTGCTACGAACAATAAAGGATCGCTACGGAACAAACTCCTGGACGCAATACGGATTTGTAGATGCATTTAACCCGCTGACGAACTGGTATGATAACGACGTGGTAGGAATCAACACAGGTATTATCATGGTTATGGCCGAAAACGCACGCACATCCTTCGTCTGGGACACTTTCATGAAAAATCCTGAAGCCCAGCGTGGAATGGAGCGCGCCGGGTTCAAGACGTATCAACCGTAAGCATCGAAACAGAGCGGACAAGAATCTTATGCGAAATTCGTAAAGCGGTTGAACATTATTTCATTTCAATCAGCACAAGCCCTTGAGGTGGCAGCTCTAGCGTTAGTTCGCCGTTTGCCAGCATTTTCAGCTCTGGCGGGGGGAGTTCCGCCGTGCGACGGAGATCTTTCAGTTGTTTCGGAGCCGGATATGTTGGTCTGCCCATCGAATCGTAGAGGGACAGCAGAGATCCATGGGTTGCGTCGAGCCGAGAAACCATAATCTGACGGGGATCGCTTAGGCCCTTGACGAGGATGGTGACATCTTTAGGTTGCCCCTGCTCCTCAGGTGAGAACAAATTCCAGATGGCTACGACGATTGTTCCGTCCGGGCGAATGGTAGCGAGCACCGATTTTGAATTCACCGTGATTCGACGATCACCAAGATGATGCAGGAGTTTGAACGCGTTGAAAGAAGGCTTTGGCAGGCCCCCTTCCGCGATCAGACCGTAGCCACCATAGAACGGCTGTTTGACCACTCCCTGCTCCTCAAACACATCCGAAAAAGTCCAATAGGACAGGATATCCACCAAACCATCGCACTGGCGGATGGTGTCCGCGATCCAGGGACCCATGAACACCGCGTCCGTGACCGCAGGCTCGTTCTTATAACTCGCGTTGTATTCGCTCCAAATTATCGGCAGATTTGGACGAGCCGATGACTTCACTTGATCGTGCACTTTCTGCGCGGCGCGACAAACCATCTGCGTGCGTGGAATGGATTCGTTGGTGCCGAATACATCCTGGGCGGAGTCATTGCCGTAGACGTGGGTGGAGACAAAATCCAACGGAACCTGATTTTCCACTGTGTGAGCGATAAATCGGTCAACCCACGCTGCCTGAGCCGTCGCTGGACCGCCAACCCGCAACCGGGGACTGATTTTCTTCAGCGCGCGCGCCGTTGAATCATAGAGCTGAAAATAGGTCTCCCGCTTGGGCTGTCCCGCCCAGAAATCAATGTTCGGTTCATTCCATACTTCAAAATACCAACCCGCTACTTCCTCAATTCCGTAGCGATCCACAAGGTGTTGGGCAAATCGTGAGACGAGGTCATCCCATTTCGCCCGGTCCTTGGGAGGAGAAACAGTTGGGTGGTACCAGAAGGGGTGCGTAATCGGCTGAGCGGCAAGCTTCGTGGGCGTAAAGCTCAATTCGACGAATGGACGGACGCCGTTTTCCAGGAGCCCGTCATAAATTTGATCCACATAAGAAAAATCGTAGACGGAATTTCCATCCACCTCATCGTACAAACCGACTTCGTCGTGAAAAATAGCATGGAAACGGACGTATTCAAATCCGGTGGCCCGTTTGACCGCGCGCAAATCCTGCCGGTAGCTGTCGCGCAGAGATAAGATGGCGCGCCCAGACCCAAACATGCGCTCCCAATAATGGGGAAAAGGATGGCTCTCGGCTTTCGGATCTATTTCTATGGTTTCTGTTTGGATTTGCGCATGGGCTGCGCAGGGAATACAGGTAGCGACGATCACGATCGCCAGCCAAGCTAATCTGCTGGCGGCCGAACACCGCTTCAATGGGTTGAACAATTTCACTCCGCGTTTGAGGAAACATGAAAAATATCGCGCTTGCAAGCGCCAGATCATCAGCGGTAGCTGGCCGCCTGCAGCTCGAACATCTCCGCGTATCTTCCGCCAACGTCGAGAAGCTGTTCGTGGCGCCCCTGCTCGGCAATAATCCCATTTTCGAGGACCAGGACTCGATCTGCCATTTTGACAGTCGAGAAGCGATGAGAAATCAAGAGAGACGTTTTACCCGCTGTCAGTTCGCCAAACCGTTTGAAGACTTCATGCTCGGAGCCAGCATCCAGAGAAGCCGTGGGCTCGTCCAGAATGAGGAGCTGCGCATCACGCAGATAGGCGCGCGCGAGAGCGACTTTTTGCCATTCTCCCCCGGAAAGATCGACTCCCCCTTCGAACCGGCAACCCAGACGCTGCTTATAGCGGTTAGGAAGCTGGCGAATCACATCATCCGCCAAACTCTTGCGGGCAGCAGATAAGATGCCAAACTCATTGTCCCGCTCTTTGATGCGGCCGATCGCGATATTTTCCGAAGAGGTCAATTCGTATCGCATGAAATCCTGAAAAATAACGCCGACCTCCCGCCACAAATCTTCGAGGTCGTATTCGCGAATGTCGATGCCGTCCAGGAGAATTTGACCCGAGGTCGCGTCATATAAACGCGTAAGAAGTTTGACGATAGTGGTCTTCCCCTGACCGTTTTTCCCGACCAGTGCGATCCGTTCCGAAGGCCTGAGGCAAAAATTGATATTCTTCAGAACGAGCTTAGGACTTCCGGGATAGGAAAAGGAGACATCCTTAAATTCAATACCGCGGCGGATGGGTCGCGGGGCGAGCAGGGCGTTAGGCTTCGACAAAACCTTGGGGCGGACAGAAAAAAATTCCAGCAAGTCCGTCAGAAAGAGAGCCTGACCGGCAATGCTGGAAAACGTTGACAAAACTGCCTGAATATTGGAGCTTGCACCAGCGATAGCTCCTGCCAGAAGTGTCAGGGTGCCTAAAGTCAACACGCCAATCAGGGTTTGATGAACCGCGAATGCGTAGGAACCGTAGTATCCAATAATCCCGAGAAGCGCAAAGAGCACCCCGGCAAACAAGCGGCGTCGGGAAAGTGTCACGTTTTCTTTATAAAGTTCATCGGAAAGCTTCGTAAAGCGGTCCACCAGGAACGAACTCAAACCAAACAGTCTCAGTTCCTTTGCGCTTTCCTTGCTTCCGCCGAGAACCCGAAAATAATCCATCTCCCGGCGAGCAGGAGTCTGCCTGGAATTGAGCGCATATCCCAGAAAGGCGAAGCGAGTCTCCACGAGAAAAGTCGGCAAAATACATACGATCAAGACGATCAAAATCCACGGAGAAAAAACGAAGATGCTTGCAGCCAGACTGACCGTGGTGATGATTTCCTGAACTAAGCGGCCGGTTGCCTGAATCATTCCGATGCGATCCGTGCCCTGCACACGCGCGCGCTCGAGGCGGTCGTAAAAAATAGGGTCCTCAAAAGACATCAAATCGAGAGACGCCGCATGGTTCATAATCCGGACATTGATATAGCGGGTAAACTTGTCGGCAAGGAGACCATCGCAGAAATCGATGACCCGCGCTGAGATCATGGCCAGACTCGCCAGCACAAATTCGAGAAATACCAGCCACCAAAAGAACGTCGGAAGCGCAGCGTGGTGCGAAGTGAGGTTATAGATGCAATCGATGATCCCTTTGGTGACGGCCAACATGGCGAGCGGGACGAGGGCGGCGAGCAGTCTGAGAACGATGCTTGAAGCCACTATTCCTGGCGCGGCTTGCCATACCATGATGAACAAAGGAGGAACATTGCGCACAGCGTGGAGCTGTTTCCACCAATTCGATTGCGGCTCTTTGTACTCCCCAACCTGCGCCACGCTCATCGAACTAGCAATCCTTCCGGAGCCCGGGAAATGGGTCTGCGCATGTCATCTGGCATCTGTTGGCGTTACTCCGCATTAGTGGATCGCCCTTGAACTACGACTTTCCCTAGAGAAGTTACCTAGAGCACGCGGAAGTCCAAGCGGAACTGTCCATAATTTACGTAAACCGAAGGACTTACTGTTCGGCTCGCGACGGCGCTTAAGTCTATTTTTCGCTATGTGAGAAAACCCTACCCGATGACCTAATCTGTCAGAAAAACTCAAATCGCCTTTTTGAGCCCAGAATAACCATCGCTTGAACCGAAATCTGCCCAAAAAGGGACACTCCCTGTAGATCGCGTGACGTGGGCTGATCCGAAGATATGCCGTGGCAGTCTGCGAAACTTGCTGTAATCTAGCAAAAGGCATGTCCGGCTAACTCGCCCAAAGTCGCGCTAGTTGTATCTACGCGATTACTCTAGGGAACAAATAGCCAAGGCCCGTCCACCGCTAATCGTCCTCCCTGAACTTGAGGACCTAATTCGCACCGAGCTCTTTAGCATCGAGCGCCTAGCCTGCATTATTCACGAATTTACTGGCGAAAAAAGAAAAGGTGCTCTAGAAGATTGATGAACACTGGGTTTTAATAGAACCCGGCATTCTCTTTCGGAGCACCCAAACTGACATTTTGTTATATACCACAGCTGTGCTTTTTCCGTCTACCGACACCAACCCATTCGAGCTGATTTTTCAGGTGGAAAGATCAGCTCTGACGCCGGTCTCCTTCCGTTGCGGGCCTTTGATCAGCGGTATGGGCTTAGGGCCTGGCAGAACACGTCTTTGATCCAATGACGTGTCGGACCTCGGTTAGGTGGCGCACCCGGGGAGATTCGAACCCCCAACCCTGTGCTTAGAAGGCCAAACGCAACGGGTTCAGAAGCTGCGGAGGAGGGAATTAGGCTCTGCGAAACGACGCAAGGATCGTTCTTCAGGAATTTCAGACGCGAGTTCAGTTTGTCCGCCCAGTCTTGCGTCGCTGGAGCTATTTCGACCGGCCTCACTGTTTGGGGGATTCTTGTTTTGCCCCGCGTATCCTACCCATTCTTCACGGCGCTGGCGGAAGGTCACCTACAGCTGTGCAACGACTCCACCGACTCCATCCCCCAAGTAAGCTCTCGTGATTCTTTTACACCAATCAAAATGAGAAGAGGTAGTTCTCCCTGGAGCGTATCGTGGAGAAGTCGCATGTCTTCTGGTTCGTCACCTCGGATTTGTTCTGCGGGTATTACGCCCGTGATCCCAAGTCCTTCGGGCGGAAGACCCTGCTGCGTTGGAGTGTGAGTCTTTGTGATAGGCTTGTGTCACTGTTTTTCGGAGTCTTCTTGCCAGATGGGTTTGCGCTTTTCAAGGAAGGCGGCTAGGCCCTCCCTGAAGTCGGGAGTGCAACGGACGCGGGCGCTTTCGAGGACGGCGCGTTCGAGGTCGTGATCGACGCCGGCGGCAGCCGCGGAAACGAGAAGATGTTTGGCCCGGGTAATGCTGCTCGGGCTGGCGGCGAGAAGCGTATCGGCGAGTTCGTGGGCGCGGGCCATGAGTTTTTCGGCGGGGACAATTTCGTTGACGAGGCCGAGTTCCCTTGCTTCTGTTGCCTCGACGAGACGGCCGGTTAGAAGAAGATCGCGGCAGCGTTTTTCGCCAATCTGGCGGGTAAGGAAGACGGAAACGATGGCGGGGAGAAAGCCAATTTTCACTTCGGTGTAACCGAACTTGGCTTCGGGGACGGCCAGCGTAAAATCGCAGAGCGTCGCGATGCCGCAGCCTCCCGCGAGCGCGTGGCCATTGACGGCGGCGATCATCGGACGGGAGTAGCTCCAGATCTTGCGAAACATTTTGGCGATGCGGCGCGAATCCTCCTGGTTCTCACCGGGAGATTGGTTGGCAATGTTGCGGAGTAAATCGAGATCGATGCCGGCACAAAACGCTTTGCCACTGCCGGTGAGAATGACCACACGGGTGTGCGTCTTTTCGAGAGCGTCGAGAACGGACTGGAGTTCGGCAATCAACTGCGTGGAGATGGCATTGCGCTTGTCAGGCCGGTTGAAGGTGATGCTGGCGATGTAGCCTGCGTTTTCGACGGAAAGTGTTTCGTAATTCATGAAACTGTACCTCCTCAGTTAGGCAGGGGCGCGTGTGCGTACTTCGCGCGAATCTCGTTGGCTAGCTGGAGGACCTTGGGTAGTTTAGCGCTATCCATGCCGGGGTCTACGCCGAGTTCGTAGAGAGCAGAGAGGACGGATTCGGTGGGGATGTTGCCGACGAGGTCGTCGCTGGCAAAAGGGCAGCCGCCAAGGCCAGTGAGCGCGGAATCAAAGCGGCGGCAACCGGCCTGGTAGGCGGCGAGGATCTTGTATTCGGCGTCATCGGGACGGGAGTGAAGGTGGACGCCGAGCTCAATGCCGGCGACGTGATCCTTAACCCGCGTGTAGAGGTCGCGAACGAGTTCAGGGGTAGCGGTGCCGACCGTGTCGGCGAGCGAGACAGTGGAGACACGAATATCTTTCAACCAGTCGAGGGTGTCCTGGACGAGTTCGGCGCCCCAGGGCTCGTCGTAGGGATTGCCAAAGGCCATGGAGATGTAGATGACGAGATTTTTGCCGGCGGATTTGGTCTCGCGCTTGAGAGTTTCGACAAGCGCGCGCGATTCGGCGCGGGTCATGTTGGCGTTGGCACGGCGGAAATAGGCGGAGATGGAATAGGGATAGCCGACGGTCGTGACGCCGGGAGTGGCGAGGGCGCGCTCCAGGCCCTTTTCGTTGACGACGATGCCGATGACTTCGGGGGGGACGATCCCTTGGGCAAAGGAAGCGACGAGCTTTTCCATGACTTCTTCGCTGTCGGCCATTTGCTTGACATGCTTCGGCGAGACGAAGCTGACGGCGTCAAGGTGATGGAAACCGGCGAGAACGAGTTCTTTCAGGTACGCGACTTTCGTTTCGGTAGGGATGAAATCCGGCAGTCCTTGCCAGGCGTCGCGGGGACATTCGATGAGCTTGATGGGGTCGGTCATTTAACGTCGTTTTCCGTCTCTTCTCTCGGCTATGGCTGAAAACAAAAACGCGAAAAACAAAAGCACTCCCAGAATACCCAATCCTCCGACAGTCGTGTAGTAGGCAATACTGTTTCCCAGGACATTCTCCAACTGCCTGTCCCGAAGAAAGACGAAGTAAAGATCATAAAGCATGCCGAGGATCAGCCCGAGGCAGGAGATCCCAAGGGTTGCCGACATGGCGATGAGAAGAAAGCGAGATCGCTTGTTGATCACGTTTGCAGGACGCCGGTCTTGAATTCAGGGAGATGGGTGTTGAGGGCGGCGGCATTGAGGGCCCAGATGAGGGCGCCGCGGGTGTGTGTGGGGTCGATGATGGCATCAAGCCAAAGGCGGGCGGCGGCGTAGCGCGGGTCGGTTTGGGTTTCGTAAGTGGCTTTCACCGAGGTGAGCAATTCCTTCTTAGCTCTCTCGTCGATTTTCTTCCCTTCTCGTTCGAGTTGCTTGAGCTTGATTTCAGCCAGGGTGTTGGCTGCAGCGTCGCCACTCATGACGGCAAATTTGGCGGTGGGCCAGGCGAACACGAAGCGCGGGTCGTAGGCTTTGCCACACATGGCGTAGTTGCCGGCGCCGAAGCTGCCGCCGAGAATCACGGTTATTTTCGGTACGACGCTGTTGGCGACGGCGTTGACCATTTTTGCGCCGGCGCGGATGATGCCGCTCCATTCGGCGTCTTTCCCTACCATGAAGCCGTTGACGTCGTGTAGAAACACGAGCGGGATGCGGTTCTGGTTGCAGTCGAGGATAAAGCGCGCAACTTTTTCGGCGGATTCCGTGTAGATGACGCCGCCGAATTCGAGGCGTTTCTGGTCGGAGTGCAGCGCGTTCGTGGTGACGTGTTTTTTCTGGTTGGCGACGATGCCGACGGCCCAGCCGCCGATGCGCGCGTAACCGCTGAGGAGCGTCTCTCCGTATTCCGCGCGATATTCCTCGAATTCGCTGCCATCCACCAGGCGAGCAATGACCTCGCGCATGTCATATTGCTTGGCGGAATCGCCGGAGAAGATACCGTAGAGTTCCTCGGGGGCGTAGAGGGGTTCATGTGGGCGAGCATGAGAAAAGATTGGCGGATTCGGCGCCCCCATTTTGTCGGTGATGGCGCGAATGCGCTTCAAACAGGATTCGTCGTCGGGCTCGCGAAAATCCACAGTGCCGCTGATCTGCGAGTGCATTTTGGCGCCGCCGAGTTCTTCGGCGGAGGATTTTTGGCCGATGGCCGCCTGCACCAAAGCGGGGCCGGCGAGAAAGAGGCCAGAACCTTCGGTCATGAGTATGTGGTCGCACATGACGGGAAGATAGGCGCCGCCGGCTACACACATGCCCATGATGGCGGTGATCTGCGGAATGCCCATCGCGCTCATGACGGCATTGTTGCGAAAGACGCGGCCAAAATCGTCGGTATCGGGAAAGACGTCTTCCTGGAGAGGAAGGAATACTCCCGCGGAATCGACGAGGTAGATCGTGGGAATGCGATTTTCGATGGCGATGTTCTGTGCGCGAATAACTTTCTTCGCGGTCATAGGGAAAAACGCCCCTGCTTTCACAGTGGCGTCGTTGGCGATGATCATGAACATGCGGCCAGAAACACGGCCGAGGCCGGTGATGGTGCCAGCGGCTGGAGCGCCACCCCATTCCTCGTACATTTCGTAGGCGGCGTAAATCCCGAGTTCAAAGAAATGGGTGCCGGGATCGATGAGCGCGGCGACGCGTTCACGGGCGGTGAGGCGGTTCTTTTTGTGTTGAGAGTCGACGGCTTTGGGGCCGCCGCCTTGGCGAATCTGTTCTTCTTCGTTCTTGATGGCGGTCAGGAGATCCACCATACGGTGAGCGTTTTTGTCGAAGTCGGGAGAATGGGGATTGATGCTGGATTTCAGAACGGAAGCGGACACGCGGCGACCTCGCAGACTGGAGTCGGAATCAGTATACGGAGGAACACTAGAATGTGCGAGGGGAGGAAGGATTAAAGGGAACACCATAGCAGGAAAAATTGGGGGTGGGTTAGACTCTCGCTATGGACTTTCCCTTACTGGATTTGGCATTGGCACGGCGAGTGGAGATGGCGGAAGCGGAAGCGGCGGTGGCTTGCGCTAGGATGGTCGAAGCGTTGCAGCCGGAAACCAAAGCGGCGATCGCGTCTATCGCGGGAGGCTACGCGGTGTACTGCGGGGCGAACAGCCCGGTGACGCAGGTGGTAGGGGTTGGATTGAACGGGCCGGTGCACGAGCACGAATTCGACCAGTTGGAAGATTTCTATTTCAGCCGCAAGGAGCCGGTTCGCGTGGAGACGTGTCCCATGGCCGACGTTACGCTGATGCAACACTACAAACAGCGCGGGTATTGGGTCAGCGAATATACGAATGTAATGGTCAGGCCGGTCGAGGCAAAGGAAATGTGGGCGCCCCCGGATGGCGTTGAGATTCGCAAGGCTAGCCGGAAGGAATTGGACCTGTGGACGCTGACGGTGGCGCAGGGATTTGCGGAGCACTATCCAGTCACGAAGGAACTCTTGAATGTGATGAAGATGTTTGCGCGAGGTGAAAACGCGGAATGTTACCTGGCGCGAATCGAGGGACGCGTGGTCGGTGGAGCGACCCTGGCAGTACGAGAGGGAATCGCGGGGTTGTTTGGAGCGAGCACGTTGCCGGAGTTTCGCAAGCGAGGCGTGCAGACGACGCTCCTGCTCGCTCGTTTGCAACGGGCGGCGGAAGCGGGTTGCGACTTGGCCGTGAGCCTGGCACAACCGGGTAGCGTGTCGCAGAGAAACCTCGCGCGGCAAGGGTTCCGCGCGCTGTATACGCGAGTGAAGTTCGAGCGAGCGTTGCCTACAAGCTAGCCGCAGCTTGGCTCTTGGCTATTTCCTGTTGAGGAATCAGACGGATTCCCGATTCCAAAGTCTTCTTCGCGTCCATGTGGTGGGCCTGTATGAAGCGCGCGGCGAGCCCGGTCCAGCCGGTCTGATGATTGGCGCCGACGCCCCTGCCATCGTCTCCATGAAAATATTCGTAAAACAGAATGAGATCCCTCCAGCGGGGATCTGACTGGAACTTCTCGGTTTGGCCGTAAACCGATCGAGGCCGAGAAACCGCCCTCAAAAATATTGCGCCCCTGAGGATCCTTGCGGTTGGCCCACCAGGAAAAATTAAGCAACAGCTTCTGGAAAACGGCCTTGAGGAATTCGGTGTCACCCTTTTCATTCACGTTTTTTTCTGCGATGTACGCATACATGGCAGCGAACGCATAAACGGGCGGATTGACGTCCCCGAAATTCCATTCATAGGCGGGCATTAGTGGTCGTCATCGAACACGCCGGTGCTGAGTTCGTACACCATTTCGGTGCGCGAGCGTTCCTTATTGATCTTGACGATCTGGTCGTAGGGATAAGCGGCCTGGGGGTATTTGTAGAGACACTTTATGTAGGAGTGCGTGGGATTGCCTTCACTGTTGGTCAGTCCATCGCTATTGTAGTCCTCCCGGACGGTGCCCCATTGGCGCTCGCTGAGGTAGGGACCCCATTTTTTCCACGGAATATCTTTGTTGGATATTCTTGCAGACGAATTTTCTCTACCGGTACGCCTGGGGTAGCCACGGCTGACCTCGGGCTCTGGGCGGCGGGGACGCTCTTATTATAACGCGAAATTTAGGACGCATGGGAACAGCGATTCGCTTCACAAAAGGTGTGGAATCAGCTGGCGGGAGCCAAGCGCTTGTGAATGAAATCGATGATGTCTTGCGTGGACGTGCCAGGGAGGAAAATTTCGGCAATGCCGGCTTTTTTGAGCGTGGCGATGTCGGCTTCGGGGATGATGCCGCCGACGAGAACGGTAACGTCGTGCATGCCCTTTTCCTGAAGAAGTTTCATGAGTTGCGGGCAGAGTGTATTGTGGGCGCCAGAGAGAATGGAGAGGCCAATGACGTCCACGTCTTCCTGGACGGCAGCGGAGGCGATCATCTCCGGGGTTTGGCGCAGCCCGGTGTAGATGACCTCCATGCCGGCATCACGCAGAGCGCGAGCGATCACCTTGGCGCCGCGGTCGTGACCATCGAGCCCGGGCTTGGCAATCAGTACGCGGATTTTCTTCTCAGTCATGTGGCTGGATAACGTCCTCTCCGTTTTCTCTGTGGACCTTAGCGGGCTCTGTGGTGAGTTCTTTTTGTTCCTTGCCAATATAGCCCCTAATGCCATCCTTGAGAACAGAGACGTGGAGGAGGGGTTCAGGTAACGGCGACTTCTTCGTAGGGGCCGAAGACGGTGCGCAGGGATTCGCAGATTTCGCCGAGGGTGGCGTAGGCCTTCACCGCATCATAAATGAACGGCATCAGATTTTCCGAACCCTCCGCGGCCTTGCGCAGAGCGTAGAGGCGGCGCTCCACTCGGGCGCCGGAACGCTCGGAACGCAACTTACGGAGCCGGGCGGCCTGGCGGTGCCCTACGGTTTCATCAATCTGCAGAATCTCCAGCGGTTTCTCCTTTGTGACATAGTCATTCACGCCGACGATGATTTTTTCCTTTTTGTCTACGGCCATCTGGTAACGATAGCTGGCTTCCGCGATTTCGCGTTGCGGGTAACTCTTCTCGATGGCGGCGACCATGCCGCCCATCGCATCGATCCGCCGGATATAGTCCCCGGCTCCTTTTTCAACTTCATTCGTGAGGGTTTCGACGAAGAAGGAGCCACCGAACGGGTCGACGGTATTCGTGACACCCGTTTCGTGGGCAATGATCTGCTGCGTGCGCAAGGCGATAGTGGCGGCGAATTCGGTGGGGAGCGCCCAGGCTTCGTCGAGGGAATTGGTGTGAAGGGATTGCGTGCCGCCGAGGACGCCGGCGAGGGCCTGAATTGCGGTGCGCACGACGTTGTTCATGGGCTGCTGCGCGGTGAGCGAGCATCCCGCGGTCTGCGTGTGAAAGCGCAACGCCCAACAACGGGGATTCTGCGACTTGTAGCGCTCGGTCATGGCCTTGTACCAGATGCGGCGTGCCGCGCGGTACTTGGCAATTTCTTCAAAAAAATCGTTGTGAGCATTGAAGAAAAAGGAGAGCTGGGGAACAAACTCATCGACCTTCATCCCGCGCCGCATGCCCCATTCGACGTACTCCATTCCATCGCGCAGGGTGAAAGCAAGTTCCTGGATCGCCGTCGAACCGGCTTCTCGGATGTGGTAGCCGCTGATGGAAATGACGTTGAACTTCGGGGTGTGCTTCACGCCGAATTCAAAGGTGTCAATGACGAGCCGCATGGAAGGCTCGGGCGGGTAGATGTATTCCTTCTGCGCGATGTATTCCTTGAGGATGTCGTTCTGCAGAGTGCCGGAGATTTCCTACCAGTTGGCCCCTTGTTTCTCCGCCACGGCGAGGTACATGGCCCAGATAACCGCAGCGGGAGAATTGATGGTCATCGAAGTGGTGACCTCGGCTAGGGGAATTTGGTCGAAAAGTACTTCCATATCGGCAAGGGAACTAATGGCCACGCCGCACTTGCCGACTTCACCTTCGGCGAGGGCGTGGTCGGAGTCGTAGCCCATTAAAGTTGGGAGATCGAACGCGGTGGATAGGCCGGTCTGGCCGTGAGCCAGCAGATAACGAAAGCGCTGGTTGGTGTCTTCGGCTGCGCCGAAGCCGGCGAATTGACGCATGGTCCAGAGGCGGCCGCGATACATGGTGGCGTGAATGCCGCGGGTATAGGGGGGTTCGCCGGGGTAGCTCAGATCGCGCGCGGGATCCCAGCCGACGAGGTCGGCCTCGGTATATAAGCGGCGAATCGGATAACTGGAGACGGTGGTGAATTCCTTCTGGCGCTCCGGGCTTTTCTTTAGAGTGGGCTGCAGGGTGTTTTGTTCCCAGGATTGCTCACGAGGGGAAGGCTTGCGGGAATTCTCCGCAGTCGGAGTCGTTTTCATTTTGTTCCGGGAAGAGTCACTCATTCGTTAGTGCTCCGGAGTTTCTGTTCACAAGAAAAATGGCGCGAGTTCGTGGGCTCTTCGAATCGCGCGAAAACCCATGCTAAGCGAAAGCCCCGTAGGGGGCAAGGTTGCTTGCTCGTGGGGCATGGGGATAGAAAAAGAGCCACCAGGTTACGAAGTGCTTGGTGGCTTCCATTTCAAGACCGGCACTGACGCGTCCGTGCCGGTCAGATGGTGGTTTGGCCGTCGCTGGGAAGGTTACTTCTGACCGCTGAGTTCCTTCAGAAGTTGCTCGGTCCCGACAACCTGGCCGTTGAGGGTGCCGGGAATGAGCGTGTCCTTTTCAATTTCACCCTTTTTTGCGCCGGCGATGGTGACGCTGTTGACTTCGAGGGTGCGACCGAGCGCGCGTTCGTAGTTGGCCTTGGCTTCGGCCAGGTTCGCCAACGCTCGAAGCTCAGTGCCTTGCGCGGTGATCAGATCGCGTTGCGTGAGAATGACGTTGTACACGGTAGAAGCGCCGAGGG
>Ga0306926_10001198_pt1 | contig 25590 bp, 40 predicted proteins | sample flu12Cox44000178_FD_203759 | JGI IMG/M metagenome (GOLD analysis project Ga0306926, IMG submission 203759) | Lab enrichment of tropical soil microbial communities from Luquillo Experimental Forest, Puerto Rico - flux8day.12C.oxic.44.000.178 (v2)... | ecosystem: Environmental > Terrestrial >...
ATCTATGCATTGCGTGAATTCGCCGCTTCCGGGGGCCTGATCAGCTATGGGCCTAGCGTCACTTCTACCTTTCGCCAGCTCGGCATTTACGCCGGACGGATCCTCAAAGGCGCGATGCCCGCTGACCTGCCGGTCCAGCAGCCGACCACCTTCGAGCTGGTCATCAACCTCAACACCGCTAAGCAGCTCGGCCTGACCGTGCCGCCATTGATCCTCGCCCGCGCCACCGAGGTCATTGAGTAGCATCCCCCAATTTTACAGCCGGTGTGATCGAGCCGCACCGTATCGACCATTTCTGTCTCATGATGGATGTCGCGACGATGAGCGAACTCATCGCGGCGCTGCGCGAGCCGGGCTGGAAATCGCCGACGGACCGACTGAGCGGCGAGATGGCGCCGCCTTGTTCGTGCGCGACCCTGACGGTGTTCGCGTAGAGCTCCAGATCAAGAATACCCACTGACCGCGCGCGGCGTATCGGTTCATCCTCGATCCAGAGGTTAATGGCAGCTCTGGGGCATGAAGAGCGGTTCCTACCGTCGAGGCCGAGTGGCGGCTACGAGCTCGGTTAGGGGACTCTCGCCAGGTCGTCCGGCAACTCGAGATGCGCCGATGATCGGGATAGGGGGACACCTCGCGGTGCCGCCCCTCCCACACCACCGGGCATACGGGTCACGTACCCGGCGATTCGACTGGGTTAAGCTCAATCAGAAACATGAAGTCGAGGGAGACCGAGTGAGTCGAAGTAGTGGTTGCGCAGGGCCTGTTGGACCGCGGGGTGTCCGGACATGCGCCAGAGCCCCGTCGGCGAACCGGCGGCGACCGCTGCATTGAACTTCGGTACGCCGCGACGGCGCAGTTCGTTGAAGCGGTTGTGCCCGTTCTGCCACTGCCGCCAAAGATACGAGCGTAGTCTTCGGCGAATCCACGCTTCCAGGTTGGTGAGCACACGCGGGGTCTGGCAGAAGCCGAAGTAGCCGCGCCATCCGATGAGGTATGGCGTGAGGTCTTCGATCAGCTGCTGTAGGCTGATCCCCCGTGTCCGGCGGGTCATGTCCCGGATCTGCATCTTGAATTTGTCGAGGGCTTTTGGCGCGATGCGCCGCTCGCTCCCGTCATTCGAGATGCTGAACCCCAGGAATTTGCGCTCCTCCGGTCGCGCCACCGCGCTTTTCGCCTCATTGACCTTCAGCCGCAGCTTTCTGGTCAGAAACCGGCTCACCGAGGCCATCACCCGTTCGCCAGCGCGGCGACTGCGCACGTAGATATTGCAGTCGTCCGCGTAGCGGCAAAAGCGGTGACCCCGTCGGGCCAGCTCCTTGTCGAGCTCGTCGAGCACGAGATTGCTCAGGAGGGGCGAGAGCGCCGCCTCGAGCTGTTCGGGACCAAATTACGCCCGGGCTGGACGGTATGGGGTCACATCGAGGGCAGCGAGTTTGTCGAGCGGCTGCGCGCATCCAGCCTACTTTAAGGCTAGCGGATCCTCCTTAATAGCAGGTGAGTAGCCGGAGAGGTCAGGAAGGTCGCGCGAGCGACCGCATCTGTGTAAATCGGGGAGGGGATAATTGCGGTGGCGGCAACCGGCGGTTGCCGATCATGCCCCACCGCGCCGCGGATGATTGGTGCGGCTCAAGGGTTACAGTGATGCCGCTGCGTTCGGCGATTAGGCGATTAGGCGCATCATATCGGCGATCGCCTCGCACCCGCTCCTGAGGAACCGGGAAGACCGATACCCAGGACTCGGCATTCGAAACAGGGCGTCGACGACTGAAATTCGCGTCCTCAACACATCGGTCAGGCGGCGTACTGGTGACCTTATGCAAGCAGTCGGGATCGCGGATTAACTTTTCTTCAGTTACTGCTTGGCACCAGTCGGGCGATCTAACGCCGTTCTCGTCGGTTCCGACCAGCCTTTCATAGAAGCGGCCCGAACTGCTTGCCTCCATACAGTCAATCCTAGCGGCTGCACCACCTCAGAGACCGACGCGGTGGCCGATGAAGCAGACCGTGCTTACCAGCGGGATCCCAGCCCGCTTTGCAGGGCTCTTTGCCTTCGCGCTTCGCGCTGCTCCTCCGACATCTCCTGGCGCCAGGGGTTTTTGCCGGTGCGGAACGGCCAGGATGGGCACGCCACCGCGGCACATTGCGCACTTCGTCGGACGACCCGGCACAGCAATCGAGGCACTTAGCCCTGATCGCTTGCATCGGCGATATCGGTTCGTGGCCTATCGCCTCGAGTGCGGCTTGCGGCATCAAGCGGGGATCACGACCGATGAAGCAACCGTCGCCGCCAGCCTCGTAACCGGCACCTGATGCTGCGATCAGCTCGTCTTCGCTGAGACCGTCGGCCCGCCGGCCGGTCCACACCTCGCGCTCGCGTATCGTCGTGACGATCTCCTAAGTTCGTTTGATGCCTTCACCGGTGCTTTTGATTACAAAATCAAAATCCTTGCGGATATCATAGGGGCCATGGCACGCAAGCCGACAGGGGTAGGTCGCGGCGGGCGACGTCCCGGGGCCGGCCGGCCGAAGGGCGCGAGCAACAAACGCTCGAGGGCTGCGGAACTGATCGCCCGAGCGAAAGCCGACGCCTTGGAACTGCCCGTCGACAGGCTGCTGCGCCGCATGAACGATGCCGCGCTGCCCGAGGAGTATCGCGACGAGATTGCCAAGGCCGTCGCTCCCTACACGGCGCCGAGGCTGTCCTCGGTCGCGGTCACGAAGCGGCCGGCGCAGATGCGCGACGAGGAGATCGCTCAGCTGATCGGGCTGACCGAGGAGGACATGCTGCGGCTCGGGATCGGACGCGATAAGTGGCCTCACCCGGTGCATTGAAAGCCCTGCTCGAGGCGCTCCGCACCGAGCAGGAAAAGCGCGGCCTGCCGGTCAACCTCGCTGATGCCCGGAGGCACTTCTATGAGATGCTCGACCTGATGCACGAGCGACGAAAGATGGCGCCTGGCTACGTCGAGCCCGATGCGGCGACGAGAGCGGCGCAGCTGCGTGAGCTCGACACCTTTTTCCGCGACCACTACGGCTCGCGGCGCTGATCCAAAGAAAAGAGCCCGGCCGAGACCGAGCTCATCCCGCGCTAGAAATCCATCCAGTATTTGTCGGGGTTGAGTCCGACATTGCAGGTAACGGCGGGTTGCGCGACCAACGCCTCGTCAAGAGCGCCTCGATCGAGGCTTCGGGAATCGCGTTCTCCTCAAGCCAACCCTTGCCGAACCAGCAGCGGTGTAGAGCTGCGCCGACCGAACGGGCGGAAGATTTGCACCCGCGGCGGGAGCCTGCCGGCCGCGCGCCATTTCACAAAGAACACCTATTGATCGACGCCGACTGGGGACCACGGAAATCGGCTGACGATCGGACCGCCTCTCCTCACCTCAGGGGGCAACTGGCTGGTCCGCCGCTTTGTGGCGCCTCGATGCCGGGCTGTGTAAGCTCGGGATGGCCCGCACGGCATTCCCCCTGCTGCCGGGCACATTGACCAGCACGCTGTGATCCCCCCGCACGGCGTGCCCGGCACGAACGTGCAGGCACGAGGGGGCAAGATGTTCTCGCTGGCACAAGCGGCCAAGGCGCCCGGCAAATCCCGCCCCGACGATCGCGCGGGCGATCAAGAACGGCCGACTTTTCCGCCGGCCGCGCCGATGACGGCAGCTACGCGATCGATCCGGCCGAACTGGCCCAGGGTGTTCACCCTTGCGGGGCACGACCCCGGCCCGATGAAACAATCCGTGCCCCCTAACGGCGCCGAGGCGAGCCCGGCAATTTCAGTGGGCGAGGCCGAATCCTTGGATGCACGCATCGCCGAGCAGGCCGAAACGATTCGCAATTTGTGGCAGCGCCTCGATGCCGCCGACCAGCGGGTGGCGGCCGAGGTCGAGGAGCGCCGCTGATTGCTGGCGCTGCTCACCGATCGCCGCTCGTGGTGGCGGCGGTGGTTCAGGTGAGTTTCCGGTGCGCCCGCACCCGGCAGATGTCGGAACAGAAGCGCCTGGTCGAGCGTGCCGCCGCGATCGGTGCCCCGCAATGTTCGCACGTTCGTCCCTGACGGGCGCGCTGTCGGAGCTTTGCCACGCGTGCGATCTTCAGCCGGCGCGTGCGCGCCGCCACGCAGGCGTCTGAGCAGCACCGGCCATGGATGCGGCGGCCATTGAAGAACGCCCGCCCGCAGTGACGGCAGTGGCGCGGAAATCTGCCCATTGGATCTGGCATGCGCGGCGCGCGCGACGGCGACATTCGCCCGATGCCAAGATCGCGCAGTCCAGCGTTTATCGCAGCCCAGCGCGCCGCCACCGCCGGATCAAGTCCGGCCAATGCCGCCTGCTGTGCTTGTCGAAGCTCCTCGACGAGCGGCGCAAACAGTTCCGGGATCGCCTCGTAATATGTCTCCCACCAATACAGGTGAGGACACCGTCTACAGGCGTCGGCTGGCAATGTCGCGATCGCATAGCCGTCGATGCGGACTTCTTCACGGCGCACCGGCTCGGTTCGCATGCCTATACCCCTATACGCTAACGGTGGTGGGGACCATGGATCCGCACCACCGTTAGCGTAACGGGTTCAGCCGTCGTATGCACGGGCGTCGCATGAGCAAACGATTCGCGATTTGCGCTCGCGGCTTGACCGCGAGGCCGAGAAGCGGCGCCGGCTGCTGACGCTGCTCACCGATCAGTCGCGCCGCCCGTGGTGCGGCGCTGGTTCCGGTGATCAGCCGTCAGCCGCTTCGGCCTCCTCGGGCCAGACGAAATTGGGATAGAGCAGCTCGATGACCCGGATCTGATCTTCCGGGGGAAATGCATCGAGCGGCAAACCGGCGACGTATTTGCGCAGCGCCGCCCGCTCGCTGCGTTTGCGCTCGGGTTTGAAATGTCCGTGGTCGTCTAGAAATTTGAGAAACCCCTCCATCTGCGCTTCGTTGAGCATTGCCATCAGCCGGGCATTGCGTTCGACGGCGGGCGTGATGCCGAGGCTTTTCAGCAGCTTTCGGTAGCTCGGCGGGGCGGCAGTTCCTCCCACCGCTGGTTGCTCTGCAGACGCGCCAGATATTCGTGACGGCCAGGATGTGATCTTGGTCTGACGGCCGACCGGGCGGCTCGCTGCGCATCTGGCGGTGCAGCGCGGCATGCGACACCCGAGCCTCGAGCGCGGTGTCGACCAGTTCCTCGATCACGACACGGCCAATCTGATGCGGCTTGTAGCCAGTCTTTTCCGACAGCAGGCTTCCAATCGCACCATAGAGGATCGGGACGCTCGACGCGGCCTTCTGGGGGGCGCGCATACGTCGCATGCGTTCAGTGGCTGGAGAGGACATCATAGGCCTGTCGGGTGCCGGCGCGTCGGCCTTGGTGCGATCGGCGCTTCGATCAGGTCGAGCTTGCGCTCGATGCTGGTGATCCGGCGCAGCAGCGCGGGCAGTGTCTCGTGCTCGTTACGGCGCTGTTGACGCAGCCGCTCGACCTCATCGCCGAGCCGCCGGATCTCAGCGGCAACTTCACGCGGCCAGCGGTTCGGAATGCCCTTCGGGCGGCCCGAGTTCGGACGCGCACCGCCGCGGCGGGTGCCGTCGCGAGCGAGCTTTGGAAGGATTTCAGAGACCACGCTTTTCTCGTGCGAAATCACGCTTACCGTAATGTTTGATTTTAACAGACCCTCGCCCCGACCCACGGATCCCCCTTCCGTCACTCCGCAGTCTCGTCTCAGGTCAGCCAAAAGGCTGCCCCTCGCAGCTCCTGCGCGATCAGGCATCGCTCCCTCCTTTCCGGTGTAGCTGCGCACATCAAAACCCCCGCTCTCGTACGGTTGTCGTTTTGGGACGTTTCGTGCACCAAATGCACTGAATGCACTGATTTCCCATCCTCTATATATTTTTCCCCTCCACACTTCCTTTCCCCGTCTTTCTCTGCTACGTGCGCGTGCGGCCGCGCCTCCTCCTATGTCTACGCTTGTAAAACCGGTAGAGACGGAGGAGAAATGTTAGGGGAGAAATATGCGGGTGGAATTTCAGTGCATTCAGTGCACTCAGTGCACCGCCGCGCCCCGGCTGGCTGGTCATTGAAGGCCCCGCGCCGCGGCGAGCTGATCGCGGCGATCGAGCTCAGCGGCGGCGTAGATGACCTCGCGGCGGCCGCCGATCACCCACAATCCGCTCTTGGCGTCGGGGTTGCGAACGGGGCCGTAGTCGCAGGCTTCGAAGCGGTGCGGGATGACGCGGCGGTTCCTGCGGTCGTTCAACCACTCCTCGAAATCGCCGGTGGCGTAGGGCGTGATCCGGCGCAGTGTTACGGCTTTGGGCAGAACGGCGCCGTCGCGCTCGATAAAGTCGCTATTAGGTAACCCCGAGGCGCGCAAATGATCGGCATAGGCTTCGAGTGTGTCGAGGAGCTCGGCGTCTTCGGAAGCGCGATGCGCGTTGACGATGTCCCAGAACGCCTCGGTCAGCGACGGTGGTGCCTTCGGATCGAAATCCGTAAGGTCGAGTTGAGCGAGATAGGCCGTGACGTGGCGGTCGCCGCCATTGGCGATCCAGCCCCATAGCTTGTCCCAATATTGCGGCGTGAAGTCTTCCTTCTTTTTTGTCGACCAGCCGACGTAGTGACGCCGATCGTCGGCCGGCAGATAGATCCCTTCCGCTTTGTAATTGCTCGTGTAGATGACGCTGCAGACATTCAGCACTGCGTATTCGCGGATGTTCTTCTCGTCGCAGCGCAGCACATCGGGCGGGGCCGCGGTGTAGGCTTTCATATGTTCGTAGAGCTTGAAGCGGTCGGTCTCCCCGAGATCCTTGGCCTCGCTGATGCGCAGGACGACACCTTTGATGAAGCCGTTGAACCGGCCCATGACCTGCATTGGCGACGCTTCGCGAAAATTCCATGACCCGATTGCGCGCTTGACCGGCTCTAACAGACTGTCTTTGCCGATGCCGGGGGCACCACCGAGGTAGAGCGCATGATTGATTTTTTCGTGTGGACGCTGCACGCGGTGCGCGAGGTAGCGGATGATGTGATCAGCGTCGTCCGGGTAGATCAGCCGAACGTGGTCGAGCCAGGGCCCCGCCTGTTCGGGGTCGCCAGGCCGCAGCGCCGGCGGCAGGTAGAGATTGACGCAGCGTGCCCCGACTCGGTCGATCCAACCGCCCTCGTTGATCAATCGATCGTCGATGACCAGCGGCTCACCGGGGGCCCACGTTACCTGCTCGATCGGTCGGTGCATGTCGAGCCAGCGAGAGGCCTTGATCTTGACGCGTTGGCCGCCCGCGAGGCGGACCGGAATGTGGCCGAAGCGGCCGTTGACCTTGTCGGCCGGCCAGAAGGTGCGGTTCGGAATGTAGAGATAGCGGGTCTCGGTCATGACGCTGAACAGGTCGTTGAGGCTGACGCCGCGGCGCACGCGAGCGCCAGGGTCATCGTCCTCACCGGGTTCGGGTGGCGGTAGGGCCGCGCCGCCGCCGGCACCACCGCCACCGCCACCATCACCGCCGCCGTCACCGCGCGGCAGGGCGACTGACGGACCAGCACTCCCATCGTCCTGCGATGGGGCGGGCTTATCGTCTGGTAGCGGCGGGCGTTTTCCGCCGCCGGCGCCGGGCTCGGTGTCATCTGATGTGTCGGTGCGAGCGTTTAGGTCGTCGAGCCCGAGGACTCCGCGTTCGCGCCAGCCGAGGCTTTCCGGACTGACGCCGAGCCGTTCGCAGAGCCAGCGAGCGGCGGCTAACGCATCTGCCGTGCCACCAAGCTGGATCACCAGATCGATTGCGGTGAGTGCGATCTCCAGTCCGAAATCCCAGATCCCGTCCGGGTGAACGGAGATGTCTTCCTCGAGGTCGCGGCCGAGATCTTCCGAGGTAAGCCGCCAACCGCTGTTGCCGCGATCGCGGAAATCCGGGTGTAGCGCCTGGACCCAGCGCTCGGGACCAGCGAGTGCCGCGACATTGACGTGGTGAAAGAAGCCGCCGCCCGTTGTCCGGCCGGTTTGCCGCCGCGGCGGTCGCGACGGTTTCGATGTTTTCTTCTCGACAGCACCGGCCTCGCCCAACATGCGCTCGATCTCGTCGAGCGTGTCGTGAAGCATCTCCTCGCCGACGACAGGGAGGTCGGCGAGCGGCGTATCTGCCGGCGAGCCATTCGTCCAGCTATAGGGCTGGCCGGTGTCAGGATGGATCCCGTCGCAGACGAATTGCTGGCCGAGGCCGAGGATCTCGATCAGAACCTTGGTTCCATCAGGTAGGAAAAGCGGCGTCGTGGTGAGCTTGGCGAGCGGCCGTTCGGCGCGATACACGAGCAGCCGCTTCGGCGCCCGGCCGATCCGGTCGAGCGGCGTCGGGCCGAGCACATGCTCGACCCGATGAGCGACATCTCTGGCGAGCTCCGGGACGAGGATGTCGATGTCGACGGCAGTGATCTCACCGGCCGCAAGCCCGGTGTTGAGCGCCAGGCTGCTGACCGAGGCGGTGACTGCATGCGGCGGGTCGCTAAGCGCCCGTTGCAGCCAGTCCTCGCCCTGCGGTCGCTTGCCGGCGCCTCGGATCGGCTGGCCTGTTTGGTCACAGGCTCCGGGCGACCAGATCGCGACTGGCCGATAGCCGTTGGCCCAATAGGTTTGGCGTAGGGCGCGTACCGATTCGAGGGTGACTTGCGACCGAATCTCTGCCACATTCGGCTTCCCTGCTCGCCGGCGGTTTGGGATGCGCCGGGGAGCCATTGACTTTGATCTGCGGCAGCGCCGCCCTCTCCTCGAGAAGGCGGCGCTGTCGTTTGGAAGCCTGGATCGGAACCGACTCCGAGTTCGAGGGGGGCAACTCGGAATTCTGCGAGTCAGTGTTGTTTCAGTTTTGCCGGGGCGTCGCGCGGTGCAAGATTGGCGAGGTTTTTGAGGATATTACGGACGCGTTCCTTGGCGGCGTTAGCGCGGTCGTCCCTTGGCAGCGCTTCGATGCTCGCCGTGGTTATGACGTATAGTTTGGCGAGTTCACGAAATTGTACGCGGGAGATTTTGGGGGCCTTCCCCTGCTTGATGTCGTAGCGCCAACGTTTGACTTGTTGTGCCTCTATCGGCGCTCCGTCTTCTGCAACTACTTTTAATTTTCGCATTTCGGCAGTCAGCCATGTGAGAGCGGGTTTTTCGCTCATCCCGCCGACTGAACCGAGCAGCAATTCCAGCCCGAAGGCGATATGCCCCCGGACATAATCATGCATTAATTCAGTCGGGCGGGTGCCTGATGATGCTGGTGGTGTCTGTTCAAACAAGAATGGAGGTAGCGCGCCCCGCGCGGTGTTGTGTAAGCCGCTATGCAGTGGTGCCAAGACCCGAACCCATCCACCGGCCTGAAAGGCGGGATCGGTGTTAAGCCAGCCGATGAGAACCCTGAGCGCCCGCTGGGCTTGTGCCAGACTTACTTTTCGGATGACTGCCTCGTCGCCGCTTTGCTCGGCCTTGGCATTGAGCGCCATGGCTTCCTCGAATACGCTGAGCACATCGGCCCAGATCTGGTCTTTCCCAAGCATTGTCTGTCCTCAAATCGGGTGACCGACTAATGTGAGTGTCGTAAGTATTGAATTTGGTGGATTTGCGGTTTTACAGTAAATCCGGCTCCCATGAGTTTACGTGGGATGTGGCGAGCTCGGTTCGTCCAATCATGCCGGACGTGCTTTCTGGCCGTCGCGCTTCGCTATGAGGGCGGCGAGATACTGGTCAATTTCCTCTTCGATCCAGAACGTGTTTCGGCCGATGCGGATCGGCTGCGGGAACGGCAGTTCGGGGTCCGGGTCATGGCAGACGCGCCAGATGTGCGTTTTGCTATTGGGCAGCCCCTTTTCACCCAGTTGCCGCCGGTTTAGTAATTTCACCCGCTCCCCCGTATACCGCGAGAATTCGCGGGGAACACGCGGGAACTTAGAGGCACCTCCCGAGGATTACCGGGGGCACGAAACTAGAATTTTGTGGCCCTCTTTTGCTGTCGTTTGAGGCATGACGCGACAGCGGTGGGGGAGCGTTCGATACCTGCTAGTGCGTGAAGCGCGCGACAAATCACCTTGACTACCGGTCCATCGGATTTCACCGATGGGCGCTTATGCCCAGCACTCACCAGCGCATCGCTCACTAGCGGTGCAAGCGCCCTGGCCATTACGTGCCACACAGCCACCTGCCGCCCCTGCTTCGAGGGTGGCCCGATATAGGGCCAGGCCAGTTGTGCCGCATTCCAGAGATCGATCAGACTACCCACCGCGGGATCGCCCGGTGTCGCGTCCGGTAGCGTTAGATCGAGGATCTCCCCCAGCGCCGTTTGCAACTCAGCGGCCGCTCGCTGCAGTCGGTGTACTTTATCGAAGATAACGGCACGCTGCGGATCATCGGGCGACCTCGCCTGCTGATCCCACTCGTAGAGCAACTGGGCGATCCGGGTGATTTCCGGCCGACACGGGATTTTTGCTTGTCGCGGCCGGTGTGGCTGTCCCGTGGTAGCTTCTTCAAACCAGGCCTCGATCGTCGGGAAGAGACCTGCATAGGGCGGAGGCGGTTCTTCGGCAAAGCCGCCTTCCGGTTCCGGCAGTAAGGGCTGATTCCAATAGGCGCGATTTAAGTTGTTCAACTCCCAGAGTTGCCGGTTAACTTGGGATGTCATCATTGCCCAGCAATAGGCCGGATCGGCACTACCGTGTTTGGATCGTCAGGCGGTTCGACGATCGCCATAAGCCGCTTGTCCCAGGCCTCGAACAGCGCGCGTTTCTCCTCGAGATAAGCGAACTGGTCGTACGTCTTGTGCAGCCTGGGCCTGGTATGTGAGATCGCTAGTTCGCGGACCAGATCTTGCGACGGAATCGCCGAGAAATGTGTTCGCGCAGTACGACGCAAGTCGTGCAGCACCCAGCGCTTGATCGTCTTCGCTGGATCATCGTACTCGCCGGCAAACCGCAGCATCGTCCCGTTGAGACGCGTCTTGGCCTTCGAGAAGCCGGACACAGGGCGCGCGCCGCCAGTGGTACTGAAGACAGCATTGCCCTTAAATCGGGGTAACGCCTTAAGCAGCGCGATAGCCCGTTCCGACAGCGGCACGTGATGCGGTGCGTCCGTCTTCATCCGTTCCGAGGGGATCGACCACAACGCGTTGGTCAGATCGAGCTCCGACCACGTCATATCGGCCGCTTCACGAAGTCGCTGCCCCGTCAATAGCAGGAAGTGAAAAAGCGAGCCGAATGGATAACCCATCTCATCGGCTGCGCGCCAAAATAGGCGCATCTCACCGCTTGTGAGGATGCGCTGTCGCACCTCTTTGGTGCCGATCAGATCGGCCGGCTTGACATGGTCGCAGGGTGAACGCTCAAGCCCGTAGAGATCTTGGGCAATCGCCCAGCCGAACATTTTGCTGATATAAGCCAGAAGCTTGTGAGCGGCGTACCGACCCCGCCCATTGCTCGTTTCGCGGATGACTTCGATTACGTCCGAACGGTTTATCGCGGTGATCGGGCGAGCGCGCCAGCGCGGGATGAGGTCCCGCCTGATCGCCGCCTCGACCGCCTTGCGAGACCGCAGCTTCGCTACATGGTTGGCGATAAAGGCCTCCGCCACGACCTCGAAACTATCGCGGCGCCTAATTTCCCGTTCCCGACGCTCAGCTTCGGCCTTGACCTTGGGATGCTCGCCTTTTTCGATCTCTGCCAGCGCGTCGCGGGCCCGGCTTCGAGCCTGCTCTAGGCTTAGCGTCGGATACCCGCCGAGAGTATGGCGGACCAGCTTGCCATCGAGCCGGCGCATGACGATGAAAGAAATCTTCCCTTTATCGGTGATCCGGGCGCCGAAGGATGGCACCACCCCATCCCAGATTAGTCTCCGCTTGCCGGGCGCCGCGGGTTTGATCGCCTGCAGGGCGCGATCGGTCAGAACTTTTTTTTCGATCGCTTTTGGCATGACCTCGGGACTCAAATTCCTGAGGTTGTCCGGGGCAACGCCGGGGCAACGTATTTGCTTGGCACCGCCGAAAACCAGGACGAACCGTCAGAAACTAGATATAGGCCAAATTCCAAGGTAGAGAAGGGGATTTAGTCTCCCTTTAGAAACTGCCGGAACCGTCTGGAAACTCAGTGCGTGGGAATCATAATCCCAAGGTCGGGGGTTCAAATCCCTCTCCCGCTACCATCTATCATACTGGTAAACTTATATATTCTAGTCCGCTACTACCCGGGACCGCACTTACCCGAGCAAGGGGTAAGCAGGAGGTAAGCACAGCGGCGTCCTTTCTATCCTTGGCGCCTTCCTCGTCCGGCCTGCCCACGCGCGCCCGCACCCGCGCGTATATACCCTTCCCGTCTGGCCCGCCCCTCGCGCCCGCGCGCGTGAAGCGTCCTGCCGATGCTGTGTTCCGGGCTCGCACGCCCAAGGCTCCGGGCTGTCTGTCCGTGTCGCCGGGTCAATCCGACTGCGCCCGAGGAAAGGGCAAAACCGGCCAAAAACCGTGCCGAAACCCGGTGGCGAGCCGGGGGGCCGTGGAAACCGGCGGCTGGGGGCCAGGGCCGGGGGATTTCTCCCAGCCCGGTAGTGGAGCCCTCAATGCGCCGCGGGGGACCCAATGAGAAGGGAGCCTTGCCGCCAGGAACGCTGCCCGAATTTAGCGAAGCGGCCCGCCAATTTGCGGAACGGGTCGGAAAAACCTGCCGAAAACCTCCAAGAAACGTGCGATACGGCAGCCCTCCTGGAGATTAGGGCCGCCCTGGCCGCGGATATCCTGCGACTTGCGAAGGGGAGCCCTGTGAAGGGTGCCCTTCCCTTTGGCGCTTTCCGCAGAGCCCCTTCCTGGGCTGAGCCTCGACGCCCCTGCCAATCCGACCCAGGCTGCGGCCCGGCAACGTCTCGACCGCCTGAAGTCCGATCCGCAATGGTTCCAGAAACTGATGGCAGGGGACGCCGAGGCAACGGTCGAATACGAGCGCCTTAACAGGGACTTGGCGGACTAGCTCCAAAAATCAGATCCGCGTTCTGGCCAGAGGGGTTCTTATCGGGTAGATCCCATGCTTCTTTATGCCGAGAGACTTATGGCACGCGATAAGCAGCGACAATCCCCGAGTGTGCCGGAACCCTATACTCTTGGGCTAATAGGAGGAGCGGCCGAATTCGAGTGGCAATACCCAGACGAGATGATGAAGCTGGGCTGCCTGACTGCCTATTGGTCCCTGGCAGACGAAACCTCGTGTCAAGTCCTTGCACTCCTCCTGAGAAATTCGGAGAAAGTATTTACTCTACTATAAATCATAGATCACGACGAGACCTAGTTCTAGCAGTGGCTAAGTGCTCGGATCTAGACGAGAGGTCTATGGAGTATCTTACTTTTTCCTTAGACGCATTAACAGAGGCGGCGGAGGCACGAAATAAACTCGTTCACGGGCTTTTCAAAGCGGAACCGATCAGTGGCGAGCTGATATCGGTTTATACGCGACCGGTAGCCAAGGTCCCTACGATCACGAGAGGTGATGTCCTGAAGCAATTGACAGACGCGATTGCTCTGTGCGAACGCGCGGTAGGGGTCCTCCAGTCGACTGCTGTAGCGATCGCTTTGCCGGAAGTACTCGACGATGTGTTGCCTCCGGGGCGGGGGAAGCGGTCACGCGAAAAACCTTGACGACCCCACCATACACGGCACAACAGGCTGCGAACTCGGTGCTAGCCAGGTGCTCGCGGGACGCAACCGAGTGCTCGCAGGTTGATGCCGGTGGCATAGTGGCTGTGGTCGGCCGAGCAAGAGCGGCCTCTCAGAAGGGGCAAGATCGAGCGCGCCACCGGCTGACGTTTCGCTGACCCGTAAGCGCGTAGGATTAACCCTGGGTTTGGCGTCCCCCTAGCGGTCCAAGCCCCGTGTGGCAGGGCAGCGCCGAATTCTCTCCCCTCGGCGCTGTTCGGCTCCCCAGCCCCCTGCTTTGCCTCACCCCAAAGCGTAGCGGCGGCCGTGGCGGATCGTGTTGGAGCCGGATCGGACCGAAGCTCCAGCAAAACCGCGCTCGTTGCGGTATTGATCTCCCCTTCCTCATCAGGGGAGCAGCCGCCCCATCCTGATCCTCAGCCCAACTGTGGTAGACTACTCGGCCGCGAACAAAGAGGCATAGACGCCGGGCGCGGGCGGACCTCAGCGGGGAGCATAATGCCAAGCGAGATCATCTACAGCGTCTTTGTCAGCTCAACCTATGAGGATCTCCGCGAAGAACGCGCCGCGGTGCAAAAGGCGCTTCTTCAGCTACACTGCATGCCGATCGGAATGGAACTGTTCGGTTCTGCCGATGAAGAAACTTGGGAGTTCATCCAGCGTCAAATAGAGAACTGTGATTATTATGTTGTGATTGTGGCAGACAAATACGGATCTATCGCCGCCGATGGATTTAGCTACACTGAGAAAGAGTACGATTACGCGAGAGAGATCAAGAAGCCTGTTCTTGCATTTGTGCACGGCAGCAGAGGCGTCATCCCACGCGACAAGACAGAACAAGATGCTGAAAAACGTCCCAAGCTGGAAGCGTTCATCGAAAAGGCCCGACGATCTCCCGTGAGTTTTTTCACCGCTCCCCATGATCTTGCGACGCAGGTTATCGTGAGCTTTGTCAATCTGCGGGATAGTCGGCCGGCAGTTGGATTTATCAGAGCCGACCAAGCAGCCGATCTGAAGAAATACACCGAGCTTCTAGAAGAGAACGCGCGACTGAGAACAGAGATATCGAAGCTTGAACGTTCTGATATGCCGCTTTCCGTGAAGCTCTTGAACAAATTACCTTGATTGCCAAGTCAGTTGGTAATGAAATTGTCAAGACCTGCTCATGGGGAGAGCTTTTTGTGTCCTCCTGTGAGAATATTATTAAAGGATCAGATGTCGAATTTCAGATAAGATCTGGCATGTCGGGATGGATAACAGGTGATCAAGAAAACAGGAGTGTCATGTCAGATGAACAATTTAATCGGATTAAGTTTCGATTTGTGGGAAGACGCTTGGTAGTAATCGAACTTGTTTCTCGTACATACCGCGGTGAAAATCGAGAAGTAAGGGTTTGGAAATTAACGGATTATGGACAGGCGCAATATGGTCTCCTGATGCCTTAGCGCCGTTCGGTGCCGAGCGCCAATACGAGGAAGACCTCCGCGAGCCATCTATGCAGGTTCATTGCGCCGAGATCGGCTCGATCAGGCTCGGGTCGTTGTTCTTGACGTTCCCGACGCGAGTGCTCACCGGCCAGCACGTCATCTCTTCCGAGGAACATAGCGCGAGCAGCGCCTTAAGCCGGCGCGCGTCGGCAGGCTCCTCCCCGAGCCAAACCGGCCACGTCTCAGGACCGAGGACCACGGGCATCCGGTTGTGCAGTTCGGCGCATAGCTCGTTCGGCGGACAGGTGACGACAGCGAAGCTCCTCACCCATTCACCCGCGGGCGAGCGCCAATTCTCCCAAAGCCCGGCGAGCGCCATCAGCCCGCGGTCGGCAAGCGCGACGGCGTAGGGTTGCGTCCCGGTCGCGGTCTTCTTCCACTCGTAAAGTTATCGACTGGCACGAGGCAGCGGCGCCGCTGGAACGCCTCGCGGAAGGCCGGCCTATTCTCGATCCCCTCGGCCTTCGCGTTGATGTTCGCAAAGCCGACTTTGAGGTCCTTGGCCCAGAAGGGCACCAAGCCCCAACGCGCCAAATCTAGGCTGCGCTCCCCGGCCCTCGCATCGAAGCGAACGATCGGCAGCTGATCAGTGGGCGCGGCGTTCCAACTCGGTGCGAAGTTCGGGGTCGGCCGGTGCGCCGGGATCGAGAAGACGAGCTTGATCTCGCTGACATCGGAGGAGAGACGGACGCGGCCACACATGGCGTCTCTCTTTTCATCGGCAAGCGGATGCATTTGCCGGTGCTGCCTCAGCGGGAGTAACCATGCGGCCCACCTGATCTAAGAAGTTTCGGAACGCGGTAGCAAACCACGGCGTCGAAACCTCTTGAGCTTCGGTCAACACGAGGCTTTGTCTATAAAGGCGGAGAATTCCCTCTATGTCCGCTGGACTTCGTTGAAGGCTAACAATAATCAGTTGGTCTAAATTAATCGGATCTCCAGGCGTGATCGCTTTCGGATAGCCCACGAGCACCGCGTTTGGCGTACCGGGGCGGCCCGGACGGACTAAGCCAAGATGTCGTCCCAAAAGTAATGCATAATCGTAATCGTACGCCTTCCACAAGTCCATCGGATCTCTTGACTTGATCAAAGTTTGCGTATCAGTGTCCGCCTGAACGGGTACGAAGACTACTTCGAGACGGCTGCGGTTCATAGAGACTGTAACTTGAGAAGCGTCGCTCAACATGCACCAAAACGCATGAATGGCTGCATATCGTGTAGGCTGTGTAAACTCTGTGTTGTCCAGGAAAAGAAGGTAACTGTAATAAGCAAAGTCTGAGGGAACGCGATCCGTCGGCCGAACAAGGCCTCGTGCCAACCCCCCCATTCGCGCCAACGCCTCCAGTTGTGAAGAAGTCCCCGCAGCCGCACCTATAGGCGCGCTCTTCCAATCGCGCCCAATGAGGCCGCCCGCGAGGGCACCACTGAGACCGACTTGCCCGCCAATTACCTCTACTGTGGTCGGCGACGGAGAACATGACGACGCCGAGAGCAAGGCTACCAAGATCGCAACCCTCACGTTTTCCTCGATCGCCATCGCTTGCTCGGCTTTCTTATGGGTTGCGTCCGCCTAAACATTGCTCTGTAGATGGCGAGGCCAAGGGATCACGATTGCCCCGTTGAAGACGACGTCGCCAATGAACTGGGTCCGGGTAAGGGAAGGAGGGTTCCATTCAAAATATAGCCACGTGATGAACTGGAGAACTACAACTAGAGCGAGCGCTATCGGCCCTTCCTTCTTGAAGGCACCCAGAAAGACATTGCCAAAATCCATCGTTTCCCGACCCCGTTCTGCGAGCAGCCAGCCCTCCCGCTGTGCCCGCAGCGAGCCTTCCCATGCCGTATTAAGCATAGATGTTCATTTCGCGGGCCGTTGCCTAGACGGATTATGGACTTCCAAATGTGAGGGTTCACCGACCAGAACGAACGAGGAACCAAGGATGCCAGGCAACCCACGCGAGATGATCACTTCAGCCGAACGGCGCTTCCCCGTCCGCATCAGGATCGCTGTTCCGCCTGGTGGTCTCGGCCAGCGGCACACCCAAAATGACCGCCTGGCTCCACGAGAACTGCGGCGCCGACGGGTGGGCAATGACGCCCTCGGGGGCGCGCGGCGTGCTGAATGACGCTCTCTCGATCTATTTCGGAGACGCAAGTCTTGCGAGCGCCTTCGTAGCGCGTTGGTGCGTCAGGGCGCGGGTTGAGACGGCCGGCGGCGTGTTCCAAGTGCGCGAGGATGAGCCGGAACCGCGGGTCGGGGCGGGGGCTGCACAGGACGCCGTGAGCGCCGGGACGCCCACTGGAACACAGAGCAGCAAGCCGTGGAGTTCGGGCGTCGAGATCGGCGAGTACCGCGGCATCGTCCGGGTTCCTCGCCGGGTGTCCCAGCGCCTACTACCGGAGCGGCCGACCCCCGAACGCCGCGTCGAGGCGTACTACCTCCAGCGAACCCGGTTCGAGAGCATCGCCGAGCGAAAGCTGCGCCGACGGCAGTTGGCTGAGGACGCGAATGTCGAGATCAGCGGGCGGGACTTGCGCTAGATGCTTTAAAGCCTTCATCCACGGTGCCTCCACCCAAACCGTTCGTATCGAGTGTGGGCTGATACGACCTACTTTTGGCCGCCCATTTCTCCGGGTCGTTGAGGCGCTGCACGCAGGTCTCTCTTAACGAGCCTTGTGTAAGATCAGCACTCTGTTTGCCGGCAACCACGGGTGGCGCGCCATTGGTGGAAGAGGGCAGTCGTGGAAGAGTGAAATGCAGGAATTGCCGCAGTGGCTGTTCGACGTTTACGCGCTGGCGCTGCCGCGCGGCCACGGCTTTGGAGATCGCCCACCGACCGGCGCGTGGTGAAGCGCTGACGGGCGCGCCTTTGGCACAGTAACCCAGGACGCCAATGACGGCAGCTTCGGCATCCTGGTGATGCGGCGTCGTGTCGATCACGTCTGGACGGTAACTGCTCAGTACCATGGCTTCGGGAGCGAGGCCGACGCACTGGCGCGAATGGAGCTGCATTTAAGGGAAGGGGAGCCAGCCGAACCGATACCGCCGGCCACAGCGCGCCGACCTGCGCTCTATGAGCTAAACGGGAGGGAGGCGAGCGACATCTTCAAAACATTGCTGATGCCATCGCGTGATCCGGCGGCCTGGATGCTCAATCAGCTCTATCTTGCGCTCCCGAAACCCGACAAGAACTGGGCGGGCGACTGCCAGACCGTCAACTTCCACACTCGGCTCTGGGAAGCTCTGCTCCTCGCCTCTTTTCGGGAACAAGGTCTGCTCGTAACGCAGCCGCATGGATCGCCAGATTTCCAGATCAAGAACCGGCTCGGTGACGAGGGCTGGGTTGAGGCGGTGACGGCAAATCCATCAGTTCCCTATAACCACTTCAACGCTCTTCCAAGTAAGCCCCCGCAAGTGCCCGAAGAACTGTTCTTCGGCCCGGCCGCACGACGTTTCGCCAAGACTTTACGGAACAAACTTGCGCGTAGGTACGACCGCCTTCCTCACGTCGTTGGCAAACCCTTTGCGCTCGCCATCGCCGACTTCCAAGCACCTGCTTCGATGATCTGGAGCCGCGAAGGACTGATTGGCTATCTCTACGGTCAAGTGGCAAAGGTGGCCGAGGTCGACGGCCGTCATAAGGCGGTCCGTGTCTCGGCGACGCATCTCCTCGGGGCGCCGGCTTTTCGAGCGGGGCTCTTTGCCAACGAACAGCACGCCGAGCTGTCTGCTGTGATCTTCTCTAATGCGTGCTCAATCGCGAAGCTGAACCGCGTCGCGATCTCGGGCGGTGGGGCGCGCGAAGGGCTTCGCTGTATGCGGATTGGGAAGTTCTTCGATCGCAATTTGGGCGCTCTTAAGGGCATTCCGTTCTGTCTAGACGTGACGAGCGCGGAGTATCGAGATCTATGGCCGCAGGGTTATGAGCCATGGTCCGCGGAGTTGGAGGTGTTTCACAATCCCCATGCGCGCCACCCACTCCCGTTTGAACTCGCCCCAGAAGCGACGCATTGGTTTGACCAAGCCGGCGAAATGACGTGTGCGGCCTTTTATCGACGCTCAATCCTGTGGTCGCAGACGATGACCTTGAAGGACAGCGACCGGGTCCCCTGGCTGGAGGATTTGCTGCGTCGGAACGATGTTGAGCGATGATCGCCACCACCTGAATATAGCCGATCTGTAGGCAGCGTTCTCATAATGTCGGCTTTCGGGTTATGAGCCGCCTGGAGGCGCCTACTCGGGGTGGTCCCCGAGACGAATGTCCTCGGCGTTCACCCCAAGCACCCCCGCCAGCGCCAACCCAGATCGGCCCTATGCCGCACCAGGGCCCCTGGAGCAACTCATCTGGTCGATCGGAGTTTCAGTCGGCCCCATGGTGTCTTGTTCCGCGCTCTGAAACTTCCTAGGGTTTCTGCCGCTTTCGGGGCGCTGTTAGTTGCGGCGAGGGACCGGTTTGCCGCAGGTGGGCCATAGAGCTGGAGCGCAGGCGCACTTATCGGGTAGCGTCGCGGCGGCCTCGGCTCGTCCTGATGCTGGCACGCTTTGCACCACACGATCAGCCTGACTTGGTCCGCCGCGGCAACGCCGAGCGTCATCGGGGACCGCGATAGGGCGTCAACAGCTCGTTATCGGAAGTGGAGATACTGCCGGAAGCGCTTAAAGATTGGCTTGAGGTCGAGTTTGAAGCCGAACGCACCAACCTTCATCTCACTGGCTTCATAGATCGTCCCGAGCAGTCCTTTTTCCTCGGTGGCGTCGACTGAAGCTTTCTGGCTACCACCATCGGGGCCAAGCCAGGCGTCAATATCAGCGGTGGCGATCCTGGGATTGCTGTAGAGGATACCCGCCTCTTGTCCACGGAACTGCGGATTGGCGCGTGCGCTGGAGCGGGTATAAAACCCCAGCCAGGGATAACCGGACCAGACCTCTGATGGTACAGGGTGAAGCCCAGCATCGGCGTATCCAGATCCGACATGTCCGACAACGCCTCTCGGCTGATCGCGATGTCGAAAAAGTCCCGGAGCCGGCGTGAGATCCCGGACAAGCTTATTTGCGATCGCCTGTAGCTTGTCCTCACAAAGCGCGAAGTACACCGCCTTACTGGCCTCGTACTCCTGACATTTGCAGCGCTCCCTAACGTAGCTGATTGCCGCGTGCAGGGGCATCCGTTGAGGCCGAGGGAGAACGGGCATCGCTACCGGCCGGTGCGCCGTCTCTGTGCTGCTGTCGCTTTCGGCGGCGCATAGACCTTAGGAACTGGTCTCGGCTCCCTGGGGTGCACTCGGCTCCAACTTCTCCAGGATCGATCGGAGCGGATAGAGCCTGGGGGACAGCGGATAACGGTCGGTATCGAGAGCTTTCCTCACGAGCCGCAACAGCGCGGCATGCTCTTCGTCGGTCAGGTCAAGGTGCTGCATGGCCCCGGATATGGGGTCGCGGTCGCCCCGCGCGAGGATCGGGAGCCCTCCTTTGTAATCACCGATAGAGGTTCGAGCAGTAGCCTTCGCGGGCATGATCCCCGAGATCGACAGCTGGCGCGTCGCTAACCTTATGCTCAAGCGCTACGGCGACCTGGCCGAGGCGGAAAGCGCGAGACGGGCTGACGAACTGTGGGAGATAGGGAATGCGGCCGGCGTGGCGGTTTGGCGCCGGTTTACGGGTGCAGTGCGGCAGCTCGTAAACGTGACACCGCTGGGCCGGTATACTGAAGGCGCCACCACGAGGAAGAGCTGCTAAAGCTAGCCCACACGCCGGGGCTAAGATCACAGCGCCCATTTGTTCTGATGCCTCTCTTCGGCAACGGCGGTTTGGATCGCAGCGGTAATCGTCGCGATCCGCTTGGGAGCATCGGCGGAGGGCTCGGTCGGTTGCTATGGATAACCCCAACCCCACCGAGGGAGGACACCGCGCAAATCTGGATAGGGGACGTACCAGCCCGCGCCCCGGCCATCGTAACGGTAACTGGAACCGTAACCACCTTCGCTTGGAACGCAGTCACCCCACTGCCAATTGGCCCATTGGTCGCGCCAGCGGGTCCGATGCCACCCGCGTCCACAGTCGTCACGCACCAGCTCGACGGACGGCGCCGCGCCGAGCTCAATCGAAACAGGATTAGGCGCGAGAGGAGCCGGCTGTGCCGATACCGAGAAGGCTAGACCGACAGCGGACGCAAGGATCAACGCGCGCATCTTTGTCTCTCCAAAGAGAACCTGCGCGGCATTGTAGGCTAAAGGCGGCTAACAAATCCTGAAGCGCGAGGGATCGAGCCATGAGGCGGATTGGGCTTACCTGATTGGCAGCAGCAGGGTTGCACGATTGCACCATAGCGCTGGGCTGTAGCGGCCCGCCTGAGAGCTTAATCACAAATGTTTAGCAATTAACTACCTTTAGTCTCATATTTTCTCAAGATACAGGTAAACTACCACCATTCGCCACCGGATACTCAAACGGAGATGATAAATGTCGAGCTTAGTCTCGCGTCTGCTCAGGGATCAAGACGGCGTTACAGCGATCGAGTACGCCTTGATACCGTCGCTAATCTCTATCGCCGCCGTGGCCATGATGACCCTTATCGGCACCAACGTGACCAAAACGTTTAGCACGGTCGCCAGCGCCTTTTAGCCAGGATTGTTGCGCTGCTCTTGTTCCGTTGGGCCGCGCCTAGCGTCGCGGGACAGCATACGCCCGGCGAACGCGCAAGCAGCTGTACTCGGAGCAGACGGACGGCAATTGTTCTGCGGGCACAACAAGCCCGGCCCGAAGCCGAGCGCACATGGAGACGTAGCCGAGTCAGGTCAGAGGCCGACTTTGCCGAGAGCCTTCAACACCTGGGGAAAGTCCATGTTGTTGGCGCTTGCTGAGCCGCGTAGCACCGTCACGCTACTTTGCGGTGCGAGCCAATGCACGACACGAGTCGATCCTACCAAGTCCAGGATTGCGACCAGCAATATTCCGACCGTGGCAAGCTTTCTCACGCCGCCTCAGCCCAGCCATCTTCCAACCGCCCCGCCGGTACCTTGAATTACGGTACCACCTGAATTTGGATAATCCGCCGCCCGAACAAGGTCAACAGCTTCTTCAGGTTAACACATTAACCCACAGCACCTCGTTTGTTTGTCCGCTGTATAGCCTTGTCGACCACCTGTTGCCGGATATGGACGGCTTTGAGATCTGCCGGCGCATCAAGGCCAATCCGGCGACGGCTCATATTCCGGTCATCATGCCTATCGGGCTACTTGGACGGCGACAGCCGCGGGAGGGGCTCGAAGCCGCGCCGACGATTACCCCACCAAGCCGTGCCACTTTGTCGCGCTTATGGCGCGCATCCGCGAGCTGCTGCGGTAGAAACAGCACTACGACGGCATCGGTCAGACTGCATCCCCCAAGCCAAACCGATGAATAGAATTGTATCTAATATTTCAGCCAGTGCCGCCACCGTTCGGCTTATTATATCCGCGCCGCCTGAAGCGAGGTGACGATGCCTGAGATCGTGTTTGACTATGGAGCGATCCGAGCTCGGCTGGACCAGCTGGAACGTGAAGCGACCGGCCCAGCCCGCATTCTTGTCGTCGAAGACTCTCCAGTGACTGGCGAACTCCTGACCGAGTTGTTCGAGTATGAGGGCTACGTCGTTAGCGAGGCCTACAACGGATTCGAGGCGCTGGCAAAGATAAGACCGAAAAGCCTGACATCATTTCGCTTAACGTGAGGATACCCCCGGGAATCGACGGCTTCGAGGTCTGCCGGCGCATCAGAGCCGATCCGGCGTCGGCGCATATTCCGGTCGTCATGTTAACGGGCCTCTTGGACGACGCCAGCCGCGTGAAGGGCCTCGAAGCCAGCGCCGACGATTACCTCACCAAGCCGTTCCACATTATCGAGCTCATGGCGAGCATCCGCTCGCTGCTGCAGTAGAAACGTTCTAGAGGCAATGCCGCGAGAACACCTCGATCCGGCCTATCACGATCCCAACGCCGCCGATCATGGCCATCAGCGCGGCCCGCGCGAGGTCGCCCTGCGTCGGCATGCGGGTGAGCCGGGCATGGATGGCCTCGAAGCGAAAAGCAGCGAACTAAGGAGTCACCACATGCCGGCTCGCGTTCTTGTTGTCGACGACACTCCGTTGAACGTAAAACTGCTGACCGTTAAGCTCGAGTACGAGGATTACGTCGTCAGCACGGCGGCTGACGGATTCGAGGCGCTGGCGAAAATCGAGGCCGAACAGCCCGACATCGTCTTGCTCGACGTGATGATGCCGGGGCTCGACGGCTTTGAGACCTGCCGGCGCATCAGGGCCGATCCGGCGACGGCGCATATTCCGGTCGTCATGGTGACGGCCCTCCAAGACGTCGACGAGCTCGTGAGAGGGTTCGAGGCCGGCGCCGATGATTTCCTCACCATACCGGTCAACGGCCTCGCGCTCATGGCTCGCGTCCGCTCGCAACTACGGCAGAAACGTTACTACGAGAGCCTCCTCGATCAGTCGATGATCGATCCGCTGACGGGCGCCTTCAACTGCCGCTACCTTGAGGCGCATGTGCCGAGATTGATCGCACGCTGCCGCGCGGCGCATAAGCCGATTGCCGTCATGATGATCGACGTCGACCATTTCAAGCGGATCAACGACGAGCATGGCCACGCGGCCGGCAACCACGTGCTGAAGGAAATCGTCAACCGCATTACGTCCGCCTTGCGTCCCTCGGATCTGGTGGCGCGGATGGGCGGCGAAGAGTTCGCCGTCGTGATGCCGGAAACCGGCCTCGACGCGGGACACCGGATCGCCGAACGACTGTGCAGCCGCATCGCCGGCACGCTGGTCGAGGACGTCGCCATCACGGTCAGCATCGGTGCGGCCGTGATACAGCCCGAGGCGGAGGAAGAAGATCTGGACGCCGCACTCCGGCGAGCCGACGCCGCGCTTTACGAGGCCAAGAGGGCCGGCCGCAACCGCGTGATTACCGGCGGCTTGCTCTTATAGGCAGTGCCGCCCGAACACCTCGATCCACCCGATCACCGAGCCGGTGGTGGCTCGCGAGGTGTTTCGGCGGCTCGAATGCGTCCATCGCTCGTACCTCTTACGCCGACGATGATCATCAAGAACCCAACCGAGACCATCCGCCAATAGACGCGGGCCATCCTCCCGCGGCGCGGCGGCAGTGCAGGCCGGCGCGGTTCATCGTGCCGCCACCAGCGCCGCCGCGCCTGCCTGGGCGCATGCCTCATCCTGGGCGCCGGTCCCGCCGTCGCAACCGACCGCGCCGTCGACGATGCCGTCGCGCACGATCGGGATCGCACCTTGCGCGTAGATGGGCTGCCAGCCCGCGGCCGCGCTCGCCTGCGCCACGCCAGGCAATGTCGGGACGGGTAGGGGCGCCGCGCTCGGGGTGGGCGCAACGGTCCACGGTCCGGTGCCCATGCGAGCCTCGAGCACTCGAGCACAGTGCGGGAGGCGCCGAAACGGGCCGAGGCCACGGCTTTGCCGATCGCGCCATATAGGCCGGCCGAGATCGCCCCGTCCTGCCGCACGAACGCGACCAGCTGGCCGCCCGCGTCGACCACCGCGACGTTCTCCTTGACGGTGGGTTGCGGCGCCGGGGCCGCCGCGATCGCGCGCTGCGCGTCGGCGGGGCCCAGGGAGGGGAGGGTGTGATCCGCGCGAGCCGGTCCGGCAAGCAAGGCAAGCATCGCGGTAGTGGCCAAAAATCTGAACATGATGCTCCCTCCTCACTCTAAAGCCGAGGCGGCTCGCCTCAAGTATTCAGGGCAACTTCGCGCGGATTGAGCCTGCGATTGCTACGGTCTACGAGAAGTGCCTGGGCAAGCTTGGCACTCCTTCCTTCCTTGTGTCGCTCGCCAGGCAGGGTGAGTTGCCCGCGGGGCGTTTAGCAGTCGATCTCGATGGTCTAGGTCAGGATATTGAGGAGCGCGAGCGTATCCTCGTCGGTCAGGTCGAGCCTCATGCCCGACCCTACCGCCAAAACACCTCGATCCACCCGATCACGAGCCGAGCGCGAGCGCCGCGCTCCGGTCGGCCGCGGCGTCAAGAGTATTTACCGGCCAATCGTCCGATGTGGCGCCGGGCGTCCCGGCTCGACGCTACAATGATGCAGAGCCGTTCAGCGGGGTCACGGTATAGAACTCTTTCTGGCCGAACGGCGGGAAGAGAAGGTGATGGGTGGTTATCCCGTCCGTGTGCACAGGCTCGATCGGAGGATCCAGGACGACGGTCGGAAGCAGCACAGTGAAAGTTATTTCGGCGATTGGGGTCACGTGCAGGGTCACGCTGGCGAGCGTCCCCAGATCGGGCACTGCGACTAGGCGGATTTGTGGGCCGGTAAAGGTCTTTGCCTCTTTTGAAAAACGAGTGGGTGGAAATGCGCGATCCAGCCCTTCCTCGCTGTCGAACGCATGGTGGAACGGGTGCTGGGGCGCTGACCCTTGTCAAGCCCCTGCCGCCGAAGGCGGTGGCCCGA
>Ga0306926_10001200_pt1 | contig 25584 bp, 29 predicted proteins | sample flu12Cox44000178_FD_203759 | JGI IMG/M metagenome (GOLD analysis project Ga0306926, IMG submission 203759) | Lab enrichment of tropical soil microbial communities from Luquillo Experimental Forest, Puerto Rico - flux8day.12C.oxic.44.000.178 (v2)... | ecosystem: Environmental > Terrestrial >...
CGTAGGTAGTGGGATCAGCGACGAGATTTGGCTGATCGGCTGTCTGTGAAGGATGGAGGCCAGCTATGGCAACTCTCGTGTCTCAAACCAAAAAGGTCCTCGGCTTCCTTACTAAGATAGCGCAGCAGGTTTATGACGCACGATTGGCGCATGCCGAACGTGAAGTGAACCGTCACCGTGCCTTCTTGAGGAAGGCACGGTAAACATCGCGACGAATGACCCTATGCTGTGAAGAGCTTTCGTCCAACTTTCATGACTGAACCAGCTCAAATGCCGTGAGCAGTGGCACGAAGGCTCATATCTGAGGAGTGCAGCTCATGACACACAGCAGCGAGATCGGATTTGTCGCCTCGGCGTTAGTGCTGATCGCTTTCGGCATGAAGAATATGATCCATCTTCGCATCGTTGCGATATGTAGCAACTTTGCGTTCATCGCATATGCACTAGTGCTCAACCTGCCCCCTGTGTTGCTGCTGCATGTCATCTTGTTGCCCCTGAACGGCTTGCGCTTGGCACAGGCACTCCAAGAGCGGCACAGCGCTCACAAGATTGACGAGCGCAGTTGGGAGTCAGTCTTTGGAAAAACTGCTGTCGCCGCTCCTGCTCGGAGCCTCCGCTATCTTCCTTCCCGTTGAGCCATAGTCCGAGCCATTTGTAAGAAATGCCGCAGCGCCTGTTCACCACACGGAACTACAATGGAGTCGATCATGTGGACGATTCTCAACCTGATTTATCGCCACGCTTGCAAGGCTTGTTTGATCGAGATGCGCAGGTATCGCTTGGTGTCCTTCGGCTGACGTCCAGCCAGCAGTACCTGTCGACTGGAGTGCGAGGCATCCGGGAGCTGATCGAGGGGGCACGCGTTCGGTCCAAGAGCAAGATAGAAAGGACCCATGCCATGCTTGCCGAGAAATTCTTTCTGTATCTCGAGGCGCTCATCGAGAGCCGGAAGGCCCATGCCGACGGCAGTCCGAGGGTGGTAAGCGAATCGCCCCACGTGCCGATCAGGCTGCCCGCCGCGCAATGTAAGGTTCCGCCAACGTTCAAGGCAGGCGCCGGCCTGCATGCCGGCCGACTAGCTCCTTGAGCGCGTCAACCCAGCCGCAGATGGCGCCAGCCGTTGCCGGATATCGCGTCAGTGGCGACAACGAATGCGAAAAGTCAAAGAGGACAAGTCTCCTTTACGAGATGAGCCGAAAAATCGAGATGCCGAACGCAAGCAAACGGAGGGCGTCCCTTCTAAACCGCAAGCATCTGGACAGACTGTCTGCGACAGCACGGGATGCTGTCGCAAAAGGATGTCATGCGGAGTTTGTTTACACTCAAGGTTTCGGGATCAGTAATATGACTCGTGAAGTGTGCAACCAAATTTCAGGTTGTCAGACTCTGAGCGAACGTCAAATCGGCTCCACTAGCGCGATTGCTCTAGCGCGATCGCGTTGACATGGCGGCCGTAATCGGCCTCTTTGCGATGCACCGAACGGCGATAGCTGTAGAATCGCTCGTCGGAGTAGGTATCGACGCCGAGGTCGTCGATCATCAGCACGCCGGCATTCTCCAGCCGGGTGCGGATAAATCCCGCAAGATCGAACATCGCATGTCCGTCGCGGGCGGAAGGAAGAAAATACACCGCATTCTCTGCGTCGGCCTCGATAAAGCGCTCGACGAATTCGCTTCCCACCTCATAGCTAGGCTGGCGGATCATGGGGCCGATGGCTGCGAGGATGCCGCTTCGCTCGGCACCGAGCCTTTCCATCGCCGCGATGGTCGATTCCAGAACGCCGGTCAGCGCGCCCCTCCAGCCGGCATGTGCCGCCCCGATCACGCGCGCGTTGGGATCGACCAGCAGCACAGGCCCGCAGTCGGCCGCGGTAATGCCGATCGCAAGCCCTGCGCTTGCGGTAACGATCGCATCGGCTTTCGGGCGCGATGGCCCAGGCCAGGGGCCGGTGGCCACGATCGCGTCCGGCGAATGGGTCTGATGCGCGCTCAGCAAATGCGTGGGCGCAACTCCCATCCGCTCCGCCATCCGGCGGCGGTTCTCGACCACGCTTGCCGGATCGTCGTTCGAGCCGAGCCCGCCGTTGAGACCCGCATAGACGCCGTCGGACACGCCACCGTCGCGGGTGAAGAACGCATGGCGAAGTCCGGGGATAGCCGACAGCAAGGGCGACGAAAGCATCAGTCGTCTCCACTTGGCGGCGTCTCGTCGCCCAGGCCCGGCAAGACAGCGAGATTTGGCGGCGAGATACCCAGCACCTTGAACATCGCGCCCATGCCGCCGCGGCCGCCCTCGATCAATCGCTTCAGCGCGGCGGAAATGTCCTCGGAAATCTCAGGCGTCGCCTTTGCCATCAAAGCCGCCGCGCGGGTTTCGATGCCGAGTCTTGTGAGAAATTCGCCCTGCGTTATCGGGCCGTGAACGCGTGCGCCGACATCTTCGGCGGCGCGCGAGGCCGCCTGGAAATCGACATGTGCGGTGAGATCGATTTGTCCCGGCGCCTTCAGCGGATCGGCAAAGCTGTGGCGCGCGATGGCCTGAAAAGTATCGCCGGCATCGCTGCGCAAATGACCGTAGTCGATGATGAGTGCGGCGCCACCCTGGTCGCGCACGCGGGTTGCGATCTTCATGATTTCGGCATCGGAGCGCCATTCGAACACCGCGCCCACGGGTGCCGCGCGCAACAGCGGCGGCAGCAAGACCTCGAAGTGGGGGATCGGTTCGCTCGCCGCGCCGAATACCAGGCTGCCGCCGGAATCGAGTTCGACGACGCGCTCATGCCAGCCGGTCTCACGCCTCACGACCTGGCGGATCGGCAGCACGTCGAAATATTCGTTGGCGAGAATGATGCAGGGACCTTCGGGCACCTCATCGATGCTTTCGTGCCAGCTGAGGTTGCGCACGTTTGCGAGCGTGGTCTCCTGCTTGTCGCGCAAAACCGGATTGATCTCGACAAGGTGCACGCTCAGCGTCTGGTAAAGCTGCGGCAGCACGCGCAGCGCGCGCAGCACATCGGCCATCATCGTGCCGCGACCCGGACCAAGTTCCACCAGCCGCAACGACGACGGCGAGCCGATCGTCTTCCACACCGAGGCGGCCCACAGGCCGAGCAGCTCGCCGAACATCTGGCTGACTTCAGGAGCTGTGGTGAAATCGCCCTCGCGCCCGAGAGGGTCGCGCGAAACATAATAGCCGTGCCGCGGATGCATCAGGCACAGCTCCATGTAGCGCCAGACCGGCATCGGGCCGGACGATTTGATCAGCTTGGTGATCTCCGACAATAGCGGCGAAGAGTCCGTCACAATTTGCCTTGAATCGATTAACCGGCCACGTCGACCTTATCCGGCGATTTGTGCCGCAATACCAATAAAATAATAGTTGCTCCGACAATTACCATCGGCACCGACAGCAGCATGCCCATGGTGAGGCCGCCCCACAAAAATCCGAGCTGGGGATCGGGTTCGCGGAAATGCTCGCCGATAATGCGCGCCAGGCCATAGATGGCGATGAAGCTGCCGAGGATCAGGCCCGGCCGTTTCAAGGCGCCCAGTCGGATCATCACGGCAAGAATCGTAAACAGCAGGATGCCCTCGAGCCCAGCCTCGTAAAGCTGACTCGGATGTCGCGGCAGCGGTCCACCGGTAGGGAAGATCATCGCCCAGGGCAGATTGGGATCCGCGGGCCGGCCCCAGAGCTCGCCGTTGATGAAATTGGCGATCCGCCCCAGGAATAGCCCGATCGGACCCACCGCGGTGGTGATATCGCCGAGCGAGAGGATCGAGATACGGTTTTTATGCGCAAACCACATCACCGCGACGACGCAGCCGAGAAAGCCGCCGTGGAAGGACATGCCGCCCTTCCAGAGCTCGAAGATTTCCGCGGGATGTTGGATGAAGAAGGGCAAATTGTAGAACAGTACATAGCCGGTGCGGCCGCCCAGAATAATGCCGAGCGTCACCCAGAGAATAAAGTCATCCATCTGGACGAGCGAGATCGGCGCGGGGCCGCCCCAGAGTTTTTCGTTCTTGATCAGTGAGCGCGCATAGATCCAGCCCAGCACGATGCCGCCGATGTAGGCGAGCGCGTACCAGCGGATTGCGAATGGTCCGATCGAAATTGCGATCGGATCGAACACCGGAAAGGCGATCAGGAGGAAGGCCATCAAGCCTGCTTCAAGCGAGGTTGCGACGGTAGAGCGCGAGCAATCGCTCCCAATGCCGCTCCGCCGCGTCGTGGTGATAGACCGGGCGCTTGGGAAAGGCAAAGCCGTGATGGGTGTCCGCAAAGATCTCCACTTCGTTGCGCGATCCCTTCATGCCCAACCGAACCTTTTCGATGATTTCGGGTGGCGCGTAGACGTCGGTCTCGGCGCAGGCGAAATAGAGTTCGGCCGCGGTCTTGCCGGCGGCGAGATGCGGACTGTCCGCCTGGTCGGTCGCAAGATGGGTGCCGTAGATCGATGCCGCCGCCTTGACACGGTCCGAAAAATGCGTGGCCGCGTTGACCGCATAGCGCCCGCTCATGCAATAGCCGACGGTACCAACAATACGCGTGTTGGCGGCACTCTGGCCCTCGGCATAGGCCAGCAACGCCTGCGTGTCATCCATGACCAGGGGAATGTTGATCGAGTTCATCAGGGCGACCATGCGCTTGCGCTCCGGTGATTCCGGATCAGGATTGATCGGCCCGAGTTCCATCACGCCCGACCGATAATAGAGGTTCGGCAACATCACGTAGTAGCCGGACGTAGCGAGCCGGCGCGCCATGTCGCGCAGTTCCTCGCGGATTGCAGGCGCGTCCATGTAGAAGATGATTACCGGAAAGGGCCCGCCGCGTTCGGGATGCGTGATGAACGTCGTGGTCTTGCCGTCTCTGGTCGGGATGTCGATTTGCTGGTCGATCATGCTGCTGCTTCGGGTGTCCTGTGTTCTTTGCCGTTGGTATCGAATACGATTGCAGGGAAAGGGCAATATGACAAGGCAAGTCGCCGCGACGCCACGATCGACGTCGCGGATTTGATCCGGAGGACTTGAACGAAGCCGGGCGGATCGCCATTGTCTGCTTGAGGTTTCCGCGTACGGAGAAATCTGCCATGACCCAGACCACAAACCGGTTTTTCGACGAGATCGGACGGCTGATGAACGATGCAGCCGGCGCGGCACAGGGTATCAAGCGCGAGGTCGACACGCTCTGGCGAAATCAGGCGGAAAAGGTCCTGCGCGACCTCGATATTGTGAAGCGCGAGGAGTTCGAGGCGGTCAAGGACATGGCGCGCCTGGCTCGCGAGGAAAACGAGGCGCTGAAGGCGCGGATTGCCGTGCTTGAGGCGAAGCTCGGGACAGTGAGCAGCGGTAGCTGAACGGCTAGTGTCCCGGTTCTGACATTCGTATCACTTTGCGGCTGGCTCATTTACGAATGTCAGAACCAAAGGGACACCAGCAAATATCGGATTCTAGTGTGGTTTTGGATTTGACATTCGACTTGAAAAGTCGCGGCAATACTGAATCGAATGTCAAATCCACCACACAGGGCAAAGTCCCGGAGTTAAGAAATAATCCCTCCATTTCCTTGTCATTTCGGCCCGTTGGGGCTAAAAGCCCGCCACATCCGCGGCCCCCGCACCCCTGGAGGCCTGCCGTGGAGTCCAAGCGAAACGGGCCGCGCTGCGGCCTTTAGCTTTTTAGAAACAAGGACTTATAACTATGGCGACCGTCAAGGAATTGAAGGCGACCGCGCGTCCGTCAGTCGGCAAGGGGGCCGCACGGGCAGAGCGTCGCGCCGGGAGAGTGCCCGGAGTGATCTATGGCAACAACCAGCCCCCAATGCCGATCTCGGTGGACGACCGCGACCTGCGCCAGCGCATCCTGGCGGGCCGGTTTCTCACCACGATCTACGACATCGAACTGGAGGGCAAGAAGCACCGGGTGATCCCGCGCGACTTCCACCTCGATCCGGTCAAGGATTTCCCGCTCCACGTCGATTTCATGCGCCTTGGCGAAGGCGCCACCATCCGCATCAGCGTGCCGCTCCACGTGGAGCGGGCGGATGCCTCTCCCGGCGTGAAGCGCGGCGGCACCGTCAACATCGTCACCCATGCCATCGAGCTTGAATGCTCGGTCGACAACATCCCGCAGTTCATCGAAGCCGATGTCAGCGGACTGGAGATCGGCTACTCGCTGCATCTGACCGACATCAAGTTGCCCGCCGGCGTGAAGTCGCTGATACGCCAGGACGCTACGCTCGTCACCATCGTGCCGCCATCGGGCTACGCCGAAGAGCAGAAGGCGGCGGCTGCCGCCGCTGCTGCCGCGGCAGAGGCCGGTGCTGCTGCAGCAGTGCCCGGTGCTGCGCCTGCACCCGGTGCTGCGGCAACGACTCCGGCACCCGGCGCGCCGGCCGCGGCCGCCGCGCCTGCAGCGCCTGGCGCGGCTGCACCCGCCGCTGCTGCCAAGGCGCCCGCAGGTGGCGGCGAGAAGAAGAAGTAAAAGGAAGTCGGGATGCCGCGTCATGTTGCTCTTTGTCGGCCTTGGCAATCCCGGCACCAAATACGCGCGTAACCGGCACAATATCGGCTTCATGGCCGTCGACGAGATTGCGCGGCGTCATGGTTTTGCACCCTGGCGCCGCCGCTTTCAGGGCGTGGCCACGGAAGGCACTCTGGCTTCCGAACGGGTCATCCTGCTCAAGCCTGCGACCTATATGAACGACTCCGGTCGCGCCGTGCAGGAAGCTGCAAACTTCTTCAAGATCGGCGCCTCCGATGTGACCGTGTTCCAGGACGAGCTCGAGCTGCCGCCGGCGAAGGTTCGGGTCAAGGTGGGCGGCGGGATTGCCGGCCACAACGGGCTCCGCTCAGTCACCTCCCACATCGGCAACGATTATCGGAGAGTGCGGCTGGGTATAGGTCACCCCGGCGTCAAGGAACTGGTGCACCCCTACGTGCTGTCGGATTTCTTCAAAGAGGACGGCCCGTGGGTTGCGGCCCTGTGCGAGGCTGTTGCCGAAAATGCCGCTTTGCTTGCGGCCAGACACGACGCCTCGTTCCAGAACAAGGTGCATCTGGCGATGCAGGCCAAGGGCTTCTTCGACAAGGCCGCCGAAGGCAACGGGGAGAAGCAAGATTAAACTCTCCGGTCATGCCCGGGCCGTAGCCCCTTCGGCGGGGCGAAGGCCCGGGCATCCACGTTCTTCCTGAGGATTCGCGAGAAGAAGGTCGTGGATGGCCGGAACAAGTCCGGCCATGACGAAGAGAACGCTGAGGAAAGCATGGGATTCAAATGCGGTATTGTTGGCCTGCCCAATGTCGGCAAGTCGACGTTGTTCAATGCGCTGACCGAGACCGCGGCGGCGCAGGCGGCGAACTATCCGTTCTGCACCATCGAGCCGAATGTCGGAGAGGTCGCGGTCCCCGACCCCAGGCTCGACAGGCTCGCCGAAATCGCGGAGTCAGCGCAGATCATTCCGACCCGGCTGACCTTCGTGGATATTGCCGGTCTCGTGCGCGGCGCCTCCAAGGGCGAGGGCCTCGGCAACCAGTTTCTGGCCAACATCCGCGAGGTTGATGCGATCGCACATGTGGTGCGCTGCTTCGAGGATTCCGAGGTCACCCATGTCGAGAACAAGATCGCCCCGCTCGCCGACATCGAGACCATCGAGACCGAGTTGATGCTCGCCGATCTCGAAAGTCTGGAGAAGCGCATCGAGAACCTCGCCAAGAAGGCCAAGGGCAACGACAAGGAGGCCAAGGAGCAGCTTGACCTCGTCAACCGCTCGCTGGTGCTGTTGCGTGAGGGCAAGCCGGCACGGCTGGTCGAGCGCAAGGCGGAAGAGGAGCGGTCCTTCGCGACCTTGGGGCTTCTGACTTCAAAGCCCGTGCTCTATGTCTGCAACGTCGAGGAGAGTGCGGCAAAAGATGGCAACGCCTTTTCCAGGCAGGTGTTCGAGCGCGCCGCCGGCGAAGGCGCGGTCGCGGTGGCGATCTCGGCCAAGATCGAGTCCGAGATCGCGACCCTGTCGCGCGAGGAGCGCAAGGATTTCCTGGATACGCTGGGTCTCGAGGAGGCCGGTCTCGACCGGCTGATCCGTGCCGGCTATCGGCTGCTCGACCTCATTACCTATTTCACGGCGGGGCCGAAGGAAGCGCGGGCCTGGACCATTCACCGCGGCACCAGGGCGCCGCAGGCCGCAGGCGTCATCCACAGCGATTTCGAAAAGGGATTCATTCGCGCCGAAACCATCGCCTATGCCGACTACGTCGCGCTCGGCGGCGAAGCGCCCGCCCGCGACGCCGGCAAACTCAGACTGGAAGGCAAGGATTACGTCGTCGCCGACGGCGACGTCATGCATTTCCGCTTCAACACATGATCTGAGTTAGCGGTTCTTCTCGGCTACATATGGCCTTGATCCCGGATCGCGCCGAGGTGCTCGTTGATGCGGAAGACGATGAGGATGAACTCGGCGGCAACTCTCGCGAAAATGACCCCGGCGACGGCGCCGACGATGCTGGCAAGGACGATGATGAACCCGCCGAACGGACTTATCGCCATTGTCGCCAGGCCGGAAAAGATACCGGACAGGCCGACGAGAACGATCAAGCCGATCATGAGGCCATAGAGCGGCTTGATGATTCTCGGCGTGATGAATGCGTCCCATTGGAAAAGGTCCCGGTAATCGAACATCACCGGCCCCTCGCGCTGCGGCTTAATTCAAACATCGGTCGGCTCTCCCCCGGCAAGTCGAATGGTGCAGGTCGCGAACTGGTGGGACGGATTTGACCGTCGGCACTCGCCCGCCACGATTCCCTGCTGAATGCCCACGGCCTAGTGGAGCGGATTTGACGTTCGCTACCCTCTTGCCGCGATTGCCTCATGCGAACGTCAAATCCACGGCTCCACTAGTATTAATAATTTGCTAGTGGTCCTCTGATTCTAACATTCGCAAAAGCGGCTCCCCGGATGGGTAGCGAATGTTAGAATCGGACCACTAGCTCCGAATTCCGTCCCCGGCAAGATCGAGCGGGGGCCATGCGGGCACAACTATTGAGATTGCCGCAAACTGCGGCCACAATCGAGCTCCAATCCTTGTTTTGGACGCGTTTTCTTCACGCGAACCGCTCCACACTTCGCTTGAAAACGCTATAGGCCCGATTATCCCCAGATGATGCTTACCTTTGAAGATTTTCCGCCCGGCCGATTCGGCACATTCGGACCGCGCCACGTCACGCGCGAGGAAATCCTGGCCTTTGCCGCCGAATTCGATCCACAGCCAATGCATCTCGACGAGGAGGCGGCCCGCAAGTCGATGCTTGGCGGTCTGTCGGGGTCCGGCTGGCACCTCTGCTCGCTCATGATGCAGATGATGTGCGACGGCTTTATCACCCGCACCGCTTCATTGGGCGCGCCGGGGGTCGATGAGGTGCGCTGGCTCGCGCCCTTGCGGCCCGGCGACGACCTCTGGCTTGAGATCGATGTCGTTGAGGCGCGCCCTTCGCGCAGCCGGCCCGAGACGGGAATCGTGACGTTCAAGTCAACCGTTCGCAACGCCGGCGGAGAGGTGCTGTGCGAGGCGATCGCGCCGATCATGGTTCGCCGGGCGGGTGGGCGATGAGCTTTTTCGAGGATATCAGGGTCGGTGATCGGCGGGAGGTCGGCTCCTTCACCTTCACCGCTGAAGGCATCAAGGCATTCGCGCGCCGGTTCGATCCGCAGCGGTTCCATCTCGACGAGGAGGAGGGACGCAAATCGCTGTTCGGCGGGCTCGCCGCATCCGGCTGGCATGTCGGGTGCGTTTGCATGAAGCTGTTGGTCACAGACGGCCAGCGGTACGCGAGGGAGGCTGCCGCACGCGGCGAGCAGGTCGCGCCATGGGGACCCTCGCCCGGCTTTCGCGAGCTGCGCTGGATCAAGCCCGTGCTGGCCGGCGACACCATCAGCTTTCACAGCGAGATCGTGTCGATGCGAACCTCCGACTCGCGTCCCCAATGGGGCATCCTGCAGGTCCGCAATACCGGCACCAATCAGCGCGGCGAGCTGGTGTTCTCCATTCTCGCGACCGCCTTCGTGCCGCGGCGGGAGAGCTAATCCATGTTTTGACGCGTTTTCTTCACGCGAACCGCTCCACACTTCGCTCGAAAACGCTATCAAGACGGAACATGGTTAGCGCTTCGTTGCGATTTGCCCTGCTCGCAGAACCAGCCGAACGATTTTCTTGCTAACGCATTTTGAACCTGTGATCGCCATAGTGCTGCCCGCGAGAAAACGGTCGGGGATGACGATGGCGGATCGCAGGGGATTGAGACTGGTGGGCTTTATCTTCGCAACCGTGACGGTTGCGGTGATGCTGACGGCGGCGATGGTCGTGAAGGGCTATGCCGACGGCGCCTATGCGCTCGACACAACACAGATCGAAGCCGGCTAATCCATATTTTGACGCGTTTTCTTCACGCGAACCGCTATGCACTTCGCTTGAAAACGCTACCGGTCAGGATTGGTTAACCATATCCTTAAAACAACCACCGGGCCGGCAAGGCCGGAGCCGGTCAACCGTGACGGAAGCCTTCGGCCGTCCGCTTCCATTGCGCGACGTTTTCCGCGATCGTGCGGGTTGATTGCATCGCGGTCTGGCTGAGCTGGGCGTAACCGGATAGCTCACGCTGGACGCGCTGGCCTTCGGCATGCAGCAGGTCGCGCAAATCCTCGAGCTCGGAGATCAGGTGCTCGATTTCCGACAGCGAGGTTCCGGCGACGCGCTGGATCAGCGAGTTGACATTGTTCACGGCGGCCTCGGCCCCCGGTTCGAGGGCAGGCTCGGCACTATGCATCGCCCCTGGGCGACGCAGATAGGCGATATCGTTGCGGACGAAATCGCGAATGCCGGCCTCGACCTCGGAGGCGCCGTCCATGTCAGGTTCAAGCGATTCAAGTTTTTCCGAACGCAAGACGCTCATCGGTCACTACTCCCCTGTTTCGCGGTGTGCGAGTGTCCCCCGCGCCACGATTTCTAGGCTTACATCAAAGCCAATCAGGGAGGCCGAATTTGACCGCATCGCGGCCAAGTTGCGGCAATGCTGGATCATTGCCGTGACGTGCGGGGAGGGAACTTCGTCACGCCGGCAACGTCATTTTCGGCAGATGGATGGGCTGGCCAAAAACCTGCTCCACCAGGTCGAAGGTGTCGACAAGCGCCCTGATGCTCAGCAGGCGGCCGGCCTTGAAGCGCGCGAAATGTGCAACGCGCAGCAAAACAGGCCTGCTGGAGTCCAGCGCGGTCAGCGAATACCGCAGCATCGAGGCCGCCGAATCCACCCCGAGCATGACCGTCTCGCGCTCGAAGCGGCGGACGGTGAAATTTTCCGCGATCTGCCTGATCACCTCGAGCACGGCCGTGCTGCCACGCCGCGCGCCGAGAAATGGAAACATATCGATCGGGCCATGAATCGCCCAATCGATGTCCTCGTCGAGCAGGTCGGCGATATCCTCGAACCGGCGCTCGTTGATCGCGCGATGGAACGCGCGCGAAAAACGCCAGAGGTTGTGCTCTGTCATCACTGTTATTCCCTGGATTGAATGTAAAAACGGGGCCGTCCCGCGATGGACGAAAATCGGCCGGAGGTCATCAACGACGTCCGGCCGGGCCGCAACAATTATTTCAAACTTCAAATAATTCAATTCGCAGGCGAGCGCAATCGACATTTTTGCATGTTACGCATTATTTATGCGCGTCGAACCATGCACAATATCCCGAGATGTGTCGCGCGAGGGGCGGGTCTGGTTCACCAGAATCGAACGTGTCGTCAAGGAATGATGAGACTAGGTTGAACTGAAGCCGCATGGGAAGTGAGCTCCCTCTCCCACCCAACTCGGGTTTAGCCGAGTTGGACATCTGAATTGTCGAAGTCGGATAAATCCGACTTCGATGGGAGAGGGTTGGGGTGAGGGGTGCGGCCCGAAGATGGAGCTGGCCATGGACTCGCTGCCGATTGCAAATCAGGAAATCACGCGGTTCTTCCACGCGTGGTTGGAAACCTTCGCCGGCTATGTCCGCGATGTCGACTATGCCTCCGCAAGGCCGCTGTTTCATCCGGAGGTGCTTGCCTTCGGCACACACAACGATGTCATTCCAGGTCTCGACAAATGGGTCGCCACCCAATGGGACAATGTCTGGCCGAAGACCACCGATTTTCGTTTCGACGCCAAACAAACTTCCGTTCTGGCGTCCCCCGACGGCATGATGGCGATCGTGATCGCGCTGTGGACGAGCGCGGGGTATCACCCTGATGGCACGCCGTTTCCCCGGCCCGGCCGCGCCACCCTGGTGTTTTCGAAAAATGCCGATGGCTGGCTTTGCATGCATTCCCACATGTCGCTCAACCGCGGCGTCCCGCAGTCAAGCCATGCCAATCGGCCGGTGAAGGGGTGGTGAGATGAAGCTAACAGGCGCAATCGGCAGTCTTGTCATTGCGAGGAGCGTGGGCGACGACCCTTCTACGCTCGCTGCGCGAGCTTCGCAGGGTGCAAGTCCGCCGAAGCGGCGTAGCGCGTAGGCGGAAGCAACCCAGTTTTCGTAGTTCTGGATTGCTTCGCTTCGCTCGCAATGACCGCATCAAGCCTCTCTCTCGTGTCCAGGACGCGGTCCGGCGCCATAGCGCGTCAAAGACGCGCGTAAACGCGCTTATGGCGCCGCTCCGCAGAGCCGGGACCCATGCACGAGGATGGACCCCGGATCAGCAGCGCATCACGCCGCATGGCGTGCTGCGCAGCATCCGGGGAACGCACTGCCCGGCGCGCATGACGATGTGGAGGCAGTTGCACTTGCGTTATTGCGAGCGCCAGCGAAGCAATCCGGCGGTCACTTCGCGCATTGCGCTCGTGATACCGGCGAAACAGCTATCGCCGCTTCCAGCCGCCGCGCTTTCCCGGTGCGCCGCCGGTCGAGCGCGGGGAGGGGCCGAACTCGGGGCCGGAGTCGCGCGAGTTGGTCGGCTGGATGATCTTGCTCGCGCCGCCGAAAGGTTTCTGCGGCAGCGAGCGGCCGGCGCGATAGGGCAGCGATTCCGGTCCGTGCATTTCGTCGAGATCGGGTTTGTGGACCTTGGAGGTGCCGCGCAATTCTTCCGATGAAGGCAACAGCGCATCGTCGCCGCGGGATTTACCCCCACCCCGACCGCCTTCGGCGGTCGACCCCGAGAGGGAGCTTCGCTCGTCTCGACCCCTCAAGGGGGAGGGTGAAGAGGAGCGCGAGCGGGAAGAGGGCACGCCCCCGCCGCGCTTGGCATATTTGCCGGCGCGGGCAATCACCTCGGGCAGGTTCGCCGCCTCGCCATATTTCCTGGTGCCCGCGTAAGCGCCGGCACGGTCCTGCACCGCGCGTTGCTTCACCGTGGGATCGTCGACCACCGCAAGCTCGGTCGCGCGCAGGCGCTTGACCTCGTCGCGAAGTCTTGCTGCCTCCTCGAAGTTCAGGTCGGCCGCAGCCTCGCGCATGCGCGCCTCGAGATCAGCCAGCACCGCCTCGAAATTGTGCCCGATCGCGATCACGTCTTCGGTCATGCCGCGGTCGCCGATCTCGACCAGCACATGGTCGCGCTCATAGACCGAGTTGAGAATGTCGCCGATCGATTTCTTCACGCTCTCCGGCGTGATGCCGTTGGCCTCGTTGAATTCGACCTGCTTCTCGCGGCGGCGGTTGGTCTCTGCGATCGCGCGTTCCATCGAGCCCGTCACCGTGTCGGCATAGAGAATCACCTTGCCGTCGACGTTGCGCGCGGCGCGGCCGATGGTCTGGATCAGCGAGGTCTCGCTGCGCAAGAATCCTTCCTTGTCGGCATCCAGAATCGCAACCAGCGCGCATTCGGGAATGTCGAGGCCCTCGCGCAACAGGTTGATGCCGACCAGCGCGTCGAAGGCGCCAAGCCGGAGATCCCGGATGATCTCGATGCGCTCGATGGTGTCGATATCGCTGTGCATGTAGCGCACGCGGATACCCTGCTCGTGCAGATATTCGGTGAGGTCCTCGGCCATGCGCTTGGTCAGCACGGTGACCAGGCTGCGATAGCCGGCCGCAGCCGTGGCGCGGACCTCGCCGACGAGATCATCCACCTGCGTGCGCGCCGGGCGAATATCGACGGGCGGGTCGATCAGCCCGGTCGGACGGATCACCTGCTCGACGAACACGCCGCCGGATTCGTTCAGCTCCCAGCCGCCTGGCGTTGCCGACACCGCGACTGATTGCGGGCGCATCATGTCCCACTCCTCGAACCGCAGCGGACGGTTGTCCATGCAGGAGGGCAGGCGGAAGCCGTATTCGGCGAGCGTCGCCTTGCGGCGGAAGTCGCCACGGAACATGCCGCCGATCTGCGGAATGGTGACGTGGCTTTCGTCGGTAAACACCAGCGCGTTGTCTGGCACATATTCGAACAGGGTGGGCGGCGGCTCGCCGGGCAGGCGGCCGGTCAGATAGCGCGAATAATTCTCGATGCCGGCGCAGCTTCCGGTCGCCTCCATCATCTCCAGGTCGAAGGTGGTGCGCTGCTCCAGCCGCTGCGCCTCCAGAAGCCGCCCCTGGTTGTTGAGCTGGTCGAGCCGCTGCTTCAGCTCGAACTTGATCGCCTTGATCGCCTGCACCAGCGTCGGGCGCGGCGTCACGTAGTGCGAGTTGGCGTAGACCTTGATGAACTCGAGCTCGTCCTGCTTGTGACCGGTGAGCGGATCGAACTCCTCGATGTTCTCCACGCTGTCGCCGAACAGGTTGACGCGCCAGGCGCGGTCCTCGTAGTGCGCCGGGAAGATGTCGATGACATCGCCACGGACACGAAACGTGCCGCGCGAAAAATCGGCCGAGGTGCGCTTGTACTGCAGCGCCACCAGGTCGGCGATCAGTTGCCGCTGGTCGATGCGCTCGCCCTTCTTCAGCGCGAAGGTCATTGCGGTATAGGTCTCGACCGAGCCGATACCATAGATGCAGGAGACGGAGGCCACGATGATCACATCGTCGCGTTCGAGCAGCGCGCGCGTCGCGGAGTGCCGCATGCGGTCGATCTGCTCGTTGATCGAGGAATCCTTCTCGATATAGGTGTCGGTGCGCGGCACATAGGCTTCCGGCTGGTAGTAGTCGTAATAAGAGACGAAATACTCCACCGCGTTATCGGGGAAGAATCCCTTGAACTCGCCATAGAGCTGGGCCGCCAGCGTCTTGTTCGGCGCCAGGATCAAAGCGGGGCGCTGGGTCGCCTCGATCACCTTGGCCATGGTGTAGGTCTTGCCGCTGCCGGTGACGCCAAGCAGCACCTGCGTGCGGTCGCTGCGCGCGATGCCCTCGACCAGCTCGGCGATTGCCTGCGGCTGGTCGCCCTTCGGCTCGTAGTCGGACTTGATGGTGAAGCGCATGCCGCCTTCGCTCTTCTCGGGACGCGGCGGCCGGTGCGGCGTCCATACTTTCGCCGAGCCGTCCTCCTTGCGAAACTCCGGACGGCCCTCGCGGATCAGCGTCTCCAGCGCTTCCGCGGTGGCGCGCACGCCGAGCGCCTCGGTCTTGCTGCGCGGTGGACGGGCCAGCGCCTCGGCGTCGTCCTCCTCGGTCGGCAGACCGAGCTGGCGCGCGAGCTCGGGATCGAGCTTAGGGACCATCGCCGAGGTGCCGTAATGGGCTTGCGGGGCTTCCTCGAGGCCTTGCTCTCTCAGCTCGCCTTCCCCTGAGCCATCAGGCACGCCGTCTGAAGCATCGCGTCTTGCGACATCCTCGCTCTTGTCGCGCGTCGAGGCCCGCGCGCGATGCGCGGCCGCTTCTCCGCCGGCGCGGCGGTCCCAGGAATTATCCGGCGGCGGCTGCAGGCCGGTGGAGGAGCCGACGCCGCTTTCACCCCGGTTGATCGCGGGGTTGAGGAGTTCCGCAAGCGCAGGCCCGATCGGCTGGACGTCGGGCCGGTGAGCTCTGGATTTCGGGGTTTTGCCGGGCTGTTTCGGCCGGCCGGGATTCTTCGCCATGGGGCGAATATGGGACGAGTCCGACCCGCATGAAAGAGCAAAGCTCCGCCGCTCGGGCGTTGTCAGCAGTTGGCAGCACCGCCGTCTAGAATGGAGCCACCAGCGCCAGTTTGACGACGTCCAGATGAACGCCGCCGCAGCGCGTGCACCGCAACGCCCAATATTCGGAGTTCGCGCGTCCGGGAATGATGCGCAGCACGGTCAATCGGGCATTGCAGTCCGGACAGTTCGAGCGCACCCGTGGTTGCGCCTTCTGATCAGGTTCGTTTCGCTCCATGATCGCCGTGTTCCTTCAATCGGGCCATCGGTTCTCTAGGGCATCAAGCAAAGCATGGGTTCGCTTGGGCGAACTGTGAGCCGGTTCACAACCCGCTGGTTTTTTGGATGTCGTGACCGAATGGTCAGGTAGCGAACATTAGCGCCGCGCCGCATGCACCGCCGGCGCCGCCGCCGCCCGAACGATCCAGCGCCGGAACGCGGCAAAGTCGCGTTGCTCGGTCTGGAAGCTTCGATAGACCAGGAACCAGCGCGTGCCCTTGGGCACGGTCAGCGCAAACGGCGTCACCAGCCTGCGCGCCGAAAGGTCGTCGTCGATGTAGGGACGGATGCCCATGGCGATGCCCAGTCCGTCGGCCGCGGCCTGCAGCGCCTGCCCGTAATATTGAAATTCGGTACCGCGCGCCGTGAGGCGGCTGACGCCGGCCGCCTTCAGCCACAACGGCCAGTCCTCAGGGGCATGCGCCACGCGCAACAGGCTCGGTGCCTTGAGGTCGGCGGGGCGCTTCAGCCCGGCCGCGAGCTTTGGCGCGCACACCGGCAACAGATCGGCGGCAAACAGGGGTTCGGCGACCAACCCCGGCCATTCGCCGTTGCCGAGCTTGATGCCGCAGCTCCAGTCGTCGCCGAACGGGGCGGCAACGCCGCCGGCGGTGATGCGCACATCGATATCAGGCTCCTGCTTGCGAAAATCGGCGAGCCGCGGGATCAGCCAGCGCATCGCAAACGTCGGCCCGACGCCGATGGTCAGCACGCGTAGGCCTGCCGGAGCGGTCACCTGCGCGGTCAGCCCTGCCAGCGCGTCGAAGATCGGCGTCAGCCCGCTCTGATAGGCCCGCCCCGCTGAAGTCAGCGCCAGGCGGTTGGCCTTGCGCTCGAACAGCGCCACCCCGAGCCGCTGCTCCAGCAGATGCACCATCCGGCTGATCGCCGCCGGGGAGACGTTGAGCTCGCTTCCGGCGGCCGCGAAGCTGCCGCCACGCGCAGCGGCCTCGAAAGCCTTGATGCCATTGAGGAACAGGAGCCTTCGCATTGACCCAAGTTTACCCTCAGGAAAACTGATGCTGAGGCCAAGATAACTCCGTTTGCACCCGGGACACAAGCAGGGCACTACTATCGCGAGAGGTCCCGCATGACGCCACTGATGATCGCCGCGCTCGCTGCGCTGATGGTCGCAACCGCCTTTCTCTCGGGCCTGTTCGGCATGGCCGGCGGGCTGATCCTGATCGGCGTGCTGTTGATGCTGATGCCGTTGCCGACCGCGATGGTGCTGCACGCGATCACGCAGATGGCCTCCAATGGCTGGCGCGCGTTCTTGTGGCGCGCCCATATCCGCTGGCGGCCGGTCTCTGTCTACCTGATCGGCTGCGCGCTGGCGCTGGGCGTATGGTCGATCACCCGCTACGTGCCGGACAAGCCGATCGCATTGCTCCTGCTCGGCATCACGCCGTTCATGGCACGTATGACGCCGAAAAACCTGAATCCGAACCCCGACAGCGTGGTGCAGGGCACGATCTACGGCTCGATCTGCATGGGGCTGATGCTGATGACCGGCGTTTCCGGTCCGCTGCTCGACACCTTCTTCCTCGGCGGCAAGTTCGACCGCCGTGCCATCATCGCAACCAAGGCGACCTGCCAGGTCGCGAGCCACTTCGCCAAGCTGATCTATTTCGGCGGCATCATCGATCAGGCCGCAACGCTCGATCCGCTTCTCGCGCTGATTGCGGTCTGCGCCTCCATGCTCGGTACCACGCTGTCGCGCCGCGTGCTGGAGGCGATGAGCGACCAGCAGTTTCGCCGCTGGGCCAACCGGCTGATCACGACGGTCGCGAGCTATTACATCATCTACGCCGGCTGGCTGTTTTTTGCGCGGTCTTCCGTCGCCTTCTTCTGAAGGAGCGTTATCATGACGAATGCCGACCCGCTGGTGCTCGATTTCGTCGAATGGATTGCGCGCGAACCGAGAGCCTATTCGGAGGTGATCGGCGTCTGGAAAACTTCATGTCCGCGGCTGACCATCTGGGAGGACGCCGCCGATAAAGGCTATGTCGCGCGCGAAAGCCTCTCGGGGTGCGGGCTGGTCGTGAAGGTCACCGAGATCGGCGAAAAACTCCTGCGCGATCACGGACGCTAGTGGTCCGATTCTAACATTCGCTACCCGCCTGGGAGCCGCTTTTTGCGAATGTTAGAATCAAGGGACCACTAGCAAATTATTGATTGCTAGTGGAGCTTTGGATTTGTCGTTCGCTTAAGGCAATTGCGGCGAAGGGGTAGCGAACGTCAAATCCAAAGCTCCACTAGCGGCTGATCCGCAAATCCGCAAGCCAGCCATCACTTTCCTGCGTCCCGCCACCCGCGCCATTGACTTGGCAGCGGCGAGGGACAACATTCATGCAGCCGCATCCACTTTGTTCCAGTTCAAGCGCAAGCGCAGCAGGAAACGCCAGCCATGATCGATCTTTATTATTGGACCACGCCGAACGGCCACAAGATAACGATGTTTCTCGAGGAGACTGGCCTACCCTACAAGATCTTCCCGATCGCCATCGGCAAGGGCGAACAGTTCAAGCCGGAATTCCTGGCGATCGCGCCCAATAACCGCATTCCCGCGATGATCGATCACGAGCCCAAGGGCGGCGGCAAGCCGATCTCGATTTTCGAATCCGGCGCCATGCTGCTGTATCTCGCCGAGAAGACCGGCAAGTTCATTCCGTCCGACATCTACGGCCGCTACGATGTGCTCCAGTGGACGTTCTGGCAGATGGCCGGGCTCGGACCAATGGCCGGCCAGAATCATCACTTCCGCAACTACGCGCAGGAAAAACTCACCTACGCGATCGACCGCTACGTGAATGAAACCAACCGCCTCTACGGCGTGCTCAACAAGCGCCTCTCGGATCGCGAGTTCATCGCCGGCCAATACTCGATCGCCGACATGGCCAGCTACCCCTGGGTCGTCCCCTACAAGAACCAGGGTCAGGACATCGAGCAGTTCCCGCATGTCAAGCGCTGGCTCGAGACCATCAAGGCGCGTCCGGCAACCGAGCGCGCCTACGCCAAGGCCAAGGAGGTCAACCCGAATTTCGGGCAGCCCGCGATCCGCACCGACGAGGAGCGCAAGATCCTGTTCGGGCAGACCGCCTCGGTGGTACGATAACAAGCACGGCGCGCGTCGAGTTCGTTTCGGGACACTAGCCGCTAGGGCCGCTCAAATGACACTCAAACTCTTTGAACTGGTCGGCATCGACGACGCGCGCCCATTCAGCCCGTTCTGCTGGCGGTCCCGGATGGCGCTTGCGCACAAGGGACTATCAGCGGATTCGATTCCCTGGCGCTTCACCGAGAAAAGCGCCGTCGCCGCTTATGGCTCGGAAAGAGTGCCGGTGCTTCTGCATGGCGAGAGCGCGGTCGCCGATTCCTGGGTGATCGCCAATTACCTGGAAGACAACTTTCCCGACCGGCCATCTCTGTTCGGCGGAGCGGGAGGGCGGGCGATCAGCCGCATGATCAATTCGTGGGGCGATATCGTCGTGAACGGCGGCATGTTTCCGTCGATCGTGGCCGATATCCCCGGCCATCTCGCGCCGGTCGATGCCGCCTATTTCCGCAAGACGCGCGAGGCGCGGCTGGGAAGGAAGCTCGAGGAAGCCGCAGCCGAACGCGATAAATCCGTCGTCGCCTTCCGCAAGGGCCTCGAGCCGATGCGACAGACGCTGAAGGTTCAGCCCTATCTCGGTGGTGAAGGGCCGAACTATGCCGACTACATCGTGTTCGGCGGCTTTCAGTGGGCGCGCGTGGTGAGCCCGTTCAGACTGCTCGAAGAGGACGATCCCCTCTATGCCTGGCGCGAGAGGCTGCTCGATGCCTTCGATGGGCTCGCGCGCAAGTCGCCGGGCTATCCAGTGTAACCGTTGCAACGCCGGTTGCTGTAGCCGTCAAGTCATCCGCGCTAGCGGTCACGGCACGCGCGAGCTTGGCGACGGCATTGCTGCGACCGCTTGCAAGCATTGCGGGCAAAGGCAATCCTCGCCCGCAGCCGGCATCGGCAGGCGCGGACTTTCCTCGGCGCACCAGCAGGGCCCGGCAGGGTTGCAAACAAATTCAGCTCCGCAACCCGAACACGTCAGGCAGCGTGAGGTGGGATTTTCTGTCCGATTTGTCATGAACAATTTGTCAGGAATGGCCGCAGAGACAAACGGTGTTTTTCATGTCCGGTTCATTGCCAACGGCAGTATAGTCGGACTTCATTGACGTAGTTTATCGCACGGTAATCCCAAGAGGAACCGACAAGACGAACCGATAAGGGAAAACCGGCAAGGGATAACCGATGGCCCGCGATTCGCTGACTGCGCTCGTTGCGCTCAATCGCTTCGGGTTTGGCGCGCGCGGTGGCGCATCCGGCGATTTCCTCAATGCGGCCTCCGATCCCCGCGGCTTTGTCAAGGCGGAGCTTGCGCGCCCGAGCGGCGTGCTGCTCGAGGTACCCCACCTGCAATCGACCCCAGCGCTCGCGCGGGCGATTTTCGAATATCAGGATCAGCTCAAGCAGGCGCGCGAGGCGGCTCCGAAATCGCCGCCGCCAAGTGCCGGTGCCGCATCATCGCCACCGGCCGAGCAGCAGCCACCGCAACTGCGCTCGCTCAATACGGTGGCCACCGACATTGCCGCCCAAACGGGTACGATGAAAGCGGCTGATAGCGGCGGTACAAATCCTCAGGTGGCTGCGGGCGAGGTGATGCAGCCCGGCGCGGCGACGCAGCCGCAAGCGCAGCAGCCGCCGCCACCGCTCAACATCATCCAGAAGACGTTTCGCGCCGAGGCGCTGGCGCGGCTGCAGCGCGCGGTGCTCGCCGATTGCGGCTTCACCGAACGGCTGGTGGCGTTCTGGTCCAATCACTTCTGCATTTCCGCCAACAAGGCGGCGCTGACGCGGATGTGGGCCGGCGCGTTCGAGCGCGAGGCGATCCGGCCTCACGTGCTCGGTCGTTTCGCCGACATGCTGAAGGCGGTCGAGCAGCATCCGGCGATGCTGTTTTTCCTCGACAACCAGCAATCGCTGGGACCGGATTCGCGCGCCGGCGTCAATCGCAAGCGCGGTCTGAACGAAAATCTCGCGCGCGAGATCATGGAGCTGCACACGCTCGGCGTCGGCGGCGGCTACACCCAGGACGACGTCACCTCGTTCGCACGCGTCATAACGGGCTGGACGTTTGCCGGACGGCAGGGACAGCTCGGCGTGCCCGGCAGTTTCGTGTTCAACGCCAATGCCCATGAGCCGGGAGCGCAGCGGGTGATGGGAAAGATCTATGAGGCTGGTGGCGTCGAGCAGGGTGAAGCCGTGCTGGCCGACATCGCGCGCCATCCCTCGACCTCGAAATTCATCGCCACCAAGCTTGCCCGTCATTTCGTGGCGGACGATCCGCCGCCGTCGCTGGTGGCGCGGCTGCGGGATGTTTTCACCAGGACGGACGGTGACCTGAAGGCGCTCGCGATTGCGTTGGTGGATTCCGACGACTCCTGGCGGGCGCCGCTGACCAAGTTCCGCAGTCCTTACGAATTTCTCGTCGCAACCGGCCGGCTGATCGCGCGAGTGCCCGATGATCCCGGCCCCTATCTCAATGGTCTCAACGTGCTGGGGCAGCCACTATGGTCTCCGGCGGGCCCGAACGGTTTCCCCGATACCAACGCGGCCTGGGCCGCGCCCGAGGGGATGAAGCTCAGGCTCGACATCGCAGCGCAAGTGGCCTCGCGCGTGGGCGGCAACATCGATCCCCGCGATTTGATGGAGCTAGCCATGGCCGATGCGGTCTCCGTGGACACGCGGCGGACCATTGAGCGCGCCGAGTCGCGGCAGCAGGCGCTGGCGCTATTGCTGATGTCGCCGGAATTCCAGAGGAGGTGACGATGGATTGCTGCGAAACGCTTGCGACGTCGCGCCGGGCTTTGTTGCTTGGCGGCGCCTCCTTTGCAGCCTGGGCCTATTTGCCGAAATTTGCCCGCGCCGCCGACGGCCGTGATCCCAGGTTGATCGTGGTGATTTTGCGCGGGGCGCTTGATGGTCTTGCGACGGTTGCGCCGGTCGGCGATCCCGACTATGCGGCCCTGCACGGTTCGATCGCGCTTAACTCCGATGGCGCGCATGCGGCGACCATGCTGGATTCCTTTTTCGCGCTGCATCCATCGATGCCGGAATTCGCGCGCATGTACAGGGAGAACCACGCGGCCGTCATCCATGCGGTTGCTACGCCCTATCGCGATCGTTCGCACTTCGACGGTCAGGACGTGCTGGAAAGCGGCTTTGCCGGACCCGGCCGGGTGCAATCCGGCTGGCTCAACCGCGCGCTCGAAGGCCTGCCCAGGGGCGAGCGCGTGATGAGCGCGCTCGCGGTCGGTCCGACCACGCCGCTGGTCCTGCGCGGCGCCGCGCCGACCGTGGGTTGGTCGCCGGTAGCGTTGCCGCAAGCCGATGACGATACCGCGGCGCGGCTCCTTGAGTTGTACCGGCACCGCGACCCCCAGCTGGCAAAGGCGCTCACACAAGGCTTGCAACTCGACAAGGTCGCGCAGGGCGACGACATGCGACCCAAACCGGGGATAAACGGCATGCGAGTGGTCGCGCGTGGCGCGGCAAAGCTGATGGTGGCCGACGACGGTCCGCGGATCGCAGCACTTGCGTTCGATGGCTGGGACACCCATGCCAACGAGGGCGGCCCGGTCGGTCGTCTCGCGCAGTTGCTCGCAGGGCTCGACGGCGCGTTGGCCGAGTTCGAAAGCGGGCTTGGGACGCACTGGCGGGACACCGCGGTGGTGGTTGCGACCGAGTTCGGTCGTACCGTTCGCATCAACGGTACCGAAGGCACCGATCACGGTACCGGCACCATTGCGCTGTTGGCCGGCGGCGCGATCAGAGGTGGCCGGGTGATCGCGAACTGGCCGTCGCTCAGGCCGGCCAGCCTTTACGAGGGCCGCGACCTTGCGCCGACCACTGACCTGCGTGTCGTGATCAAGGGCGTACTGGCCGACCATCTCGGCCTATCCGAACGCGTGCTCGCGGAAACCGTGTTTCCCGACAGCGCGACCGCGCGGCCGATGAAGGGGCTGATTGGTTAGCGTTTAGACGCCGAACTCATCCTTGCGCGCCAACGGCGGGATTTGGCTCCTCGCCGCGAGTAAGCGGGCAGGCGGGGGTTTTGGCTTCCTCCAGGAAATTGACGCCGATCTGGTTGCCATTCACCCACGCAAGTTCGCAGCGTCGGTACGCCAGGCCCGACGTCAGGAGCACCAGAATAAATTTCTTCAGATGCTGGCCGTCGATGGAGCCGTTGAGTATCAGCTTCGCGCCGCTATTGGACGCATCTTCCATGACGCAAGATCGCTGCCAGGTGCCGTCGGTTGCGACAATCCGGCACTCGATGCCATTGTAGAAGTTGAAACGCTTATCGCGTCGTCTGTCGATCGGAGATAATTCCATGAGTCATCGGCGCGGTTGGTGAACTCTGGAGAGCGAAAACTACCAGAGGCGAGTTTACGAGTTGTCACCAAAATCCCGCCATTTTGACTGGAGTTTTATTCCAGTTGAAAATCTCGGCCGAATTGACGCTGCCAGGTTCAAAAAATTCGGGGTTAAGAAAGCGCTATCGGGCCATCGGCGAGCTCGGGATGTCGGGTAGTGGGTCATTGATTATGGGAGAGTGTTGAGCTGGATCACTTGCTCAAATCATCGCATAATTGCGAAATGGCAAGCGACATATGGACGACCGAATATTTCAGCTGTCCCAATTGCGGGCTGCCTTACACCGCGACAAGGGAGCAGCACCCGACCAGGCGTTCCGGCAACTTCAGCTGCAAGGTTTGCGGGGTCGAGGTGCACGCGTGGGCCGGCAACCATGATTTCTTCGGTTGGAAAATCGATAAGCCGAAGTCGCCGGCTTTTGGTAAAAGATGGTCCTGACCAATATCAACTGACGGCGGTCCCGGATTTGAGGTTCGCCACGGCTTGAGCCGGCGGTTTTGCCGAAAGAATCTCCCGGCGGTCATGCATCAGGTTTTCCAGACGATGCGCGACGACGTTCAACGTCGCGGCATCGACGGCGTTTTCGTCGCCGCCCTCGGTTTTAAGGCGTTCGGCCCCGAGAAGATTGTCGATTTCTTCCTCAATAGCTGAAAGTTCACTCTCCGATTCCACGACGCGTATCCGCCGGGCAAGACCATAGAGCGTGTCGAGGGTGCCTTGCCTGAATTCAGGCTGCCCGATACCCAAAAACTTCCAGGCGGCGGCGAGGACCGAGGCGATGGCGCCGAGTATCATCGGCCCTATATAAATGTAGTTACTGTATTCATCGATGAAGCTTTGCTGCGTGCCGTTGTAGAAGGCCAGTGCTCCCGGATGCACGGGAAGATAGGAATCCGCGTCCGTGTTGGGGGCGGTAATCTGGGCGAACAGAGGATTCTCTCTCAGCAGTTCCCGGCGGACCTTCAGGATGTCTTGAGCAAGATTTCCGGCCACGTCGGCGTTGAGGCTCTTTCTCGCTACCAGATACAGCGAGGTCCTCAATGTCGTAACATCGTCATCAGGGGCAGGAGGCGATCCGCGCAAGGTGCCCTTCGGCACGTCGAAGCTCTCATAGGCGCGATTGGTCTCCGCAATCGCCGCGGCCGAGTCGATCGGGATCAGCACCGGCGCCGTCTTGCCGCCTTGCGGGAAAAGACCTTTTGCCAGTGACAGGTATTTTTCCGTCAACGGGATCACGACGAGTAGGGCGCTGACTTGCTTGGATTGAACGGCCTGTCTTGCGTCCTGCAAGGATAGGTCCTTGAAAACCGTCTTGCCGCGCGCCAGGTCGAATGCGTTGCTCAGCACATCGACGATCTTGGCGTTTGCTTCACCTCCCAGCACACCCACGGTGCGGCCTTTGAGCTTATCGATGCTGTCGATCGATGAACCGGGGGGCGCGATGAGAAGCGCAGTCATGGGTGCTAGGACGACAATGGCCTGCGCTTGAGACAAGTCGCCGACGTCGCCACGCACGACGGCAAGGTCGACTTTTCCTGCGGCAAACTGCTTGCCTGCTTCTACGGCGGTACCGGTATCGATGATCTTCAAGCGTAATGGCGTGCCGTCGGAGGTGAGCTGGCTGGCAATCGCCTGCATGGCCTTGGCCGCCTCACCATCCGCCGAACCGACTGCCACCGTGAGGGGCACCGGACGGTTATACCAGCGGTATCCATACAGGCCGGCCGCGGTGCAAAATATGATCACGCCAACAAGCGAAACCATGCGGAGCCAGAACGGCATTCTGACCGAAATCATGAAAATTGCCTCACGGG
>Ga0306926_10001201_pt1 | contig 25582 bp, 20 predicted proteins | sample flu12Cox44000178_FD_203759 | JGI IMG/M metagenome (GOLD analysis project Ga0306926, IMG submission 203759) | Lab enrichment of tropical soil microbial communities from Luquillo Experimental Forest, Puerto Rico - flux8day.12C.oxic.44.000.178 (v2)... | ecosystem: Environmental > Terrestrial >...
TTGGAATCTGTGTGGTCGCCGTATCGAGGAAATAATACCCGTTCGACCCCGAATCGATGAAGCCTTTCACCGAGGTCTGACCGAACTTGGTCGCGAGATTGCCGTCGGCGTCGAGCGTGAAGACGGTCGCGCTCCCGAGCCCGTTGTTCGATTGCGTGCCGATGCCGAAAAACAGCATGCCGGTTGCCTGCGTCTCGCCCGCCGCAGGGACGGACGGCAGCTGGATCGCGACGCCATTGTTGTCGCTCGCGAACGTCCAGACGGGGTTCTGCGGCTGCTGGGCGAGCGGTTGGGGCGTGACCTGGCAGGCGCCAGTCGAGCACGCGTAGTAGATGCCGGGATTCGACGAGCCCGAAAACGTGCAGGCGGCCCCGCAGTCTTGTCGAAAGAGGCCGATTCCCAAGACGCCGTTGGCGCCAAGCGTGTCCAGCGTGTCTTCCGACGTGGTGCCGCTGCTCGTGCAGCTGTCGGGCGGGGCCGGGAGATCGGATCCACCCACTATCTGAACGGGCATGTTGGTCGCCTGCTTCGACCCAATCGTAATGTCCGCAGTCGCAACCGATCCCCACGTATACCCGTCCTGAAAGGGAAAGCATTCGACCACCCGCGCGCCCGCCGACGTCGTCTGGCGCGGGAGGGAAACCGTCAGGACGGAGGACAGGATCCGGAGGCCGGAAGAGCCCGTGTCGACCAACACCCCGCCAAGCGACTGACAATTGGTCGACTGGCCTGGCGGGCAGATGGTCACGGTGGCGAACGCAACGTTGAACGAGTTGCCTGTTGGCCCGACGTTCAGGGCGAGTGGGACCACGTTCTGCACGGTCCCCGAGGACGACGAGCTGCCACACGATTGAGGAGCGACCTGCTGGGCAAACAGCAGGAGGCCGATGATGATCCGGTTCACGTGGGGCTCCTGCGCTATCGAATCGCGTCTATGCCGACGCCCTGCGGGACCAGCCCGGGCATGTAGGCGCGTCCTGTAAATGACCTTGGATGTCCACTGCTTTGGACGATCACGTCGCCCAAGTCTACGTTCAATGGTCCTCGCCGCTTCCGCGCCCTCACCAGCCGATCCACTTCCTGTTGAAAGCGAATGAAGTGGGGCCCCAGGAGCTGGCGAAGATTCGGGAACGCCGCGCCCTGCCAAGTGACGCCAAAGACGGTTCCCGCGGTGGACACGTACTCTCGAACGACGATCCCGGAAGCCGACTGCATCTCATGCACGGTGAAGGCGTTGCCGCCCGTGATCTGCCTGAGCGCGCCCTGCATCTGAACTCGATCCGCGCGTATGGATGAGGTATCGCCTCCGAGCGAGGCCAAGGCAGCCGTGGGGGAGATGGCGCCAATCAGCACGAAGGTCAAGCAGGCGTAAGTCGCTCGCACAACAGTCATTTGTGAATTTGTCATGACACTCCGTGATGCGATCGGGGGGCGCCGACGTGCACCTGCATGATGCGCGCCCGCGGTCCTCAGGCTATCTTCGCTGGTTCAGCGCGCGGCTGTCACTTCCGGCTGCCCACAGCATAACCGAGCGCCGCGTTCTGAACCTGATAGTCGTACTTGGCTGACGCCTGTTCCAACTCAGACTGCGTTTTGTTGAGGAGCGCCTGGTTCAATTCGACGATGGAGCTCAAGCCAAGGTCGTATCGCGACTGCGCGAGATCGAGCGACTGGACCGCCTGGTCGAGCAGCTGACTGGTCAGATCGAGCCGTTGAAATGCCGTTTGCGCGTTCAGCCATGCGGTCTGCACGTCGCGACTGATCTGGTTTTCAAGGTTGCGCAGGCGCTCGGCGGCTGACCGCGCCCGCAGCGTCGCTTCGGCGTGCCGCGCAGCGAACAAGCCACCGTTCAACACGGGCAGGTTGAGGTTCATGCCGGCCGCGGCGTATCGATCGTCGATCCCCGCCTGGTGGTACGGCGTGACGCCGGCGGTTCCAACCGCGCTGAGCGACGGACGATACAGGTCGCGCTCGGCGTCCGCAAACGCCATGGCCGCTTCGGCAGTCAGCCGCGCCGCGAGAATCTCGGGCCGCTGGCGCAGCGCGTCCGACACCAGCGGCCGGCTGTCAGGCGGTGGCGCTTGCGGGAGCGGTTCTTCCGCCAACTGGTAGGACACCGCGGCACGCGCGCCGAGGGCATTGGTCAGCGCCGCAAACGCGCGTTGCGTGTCGTTTTGGGCTTGCACGAGGAGTAGTTGAGCCGTCGAGACATTGACCCGCGCGAAGCTGACATCGAGACCCGACCTCAGATTGCTCGCCGCGAGCGCGCTCACTTGATCCAGCACCAGCTGTCTCGCCTCGACGGTCGCCTCCGCCACGCGCTGAACGGCCTGGGCTCTCAGGACGTCGAAGTAGGCGCGATCGACATCGAGCAAGACGGCCGCGCGCTGGCTCTCCACGGATTCGTCCTCCGCCTGCGCATTGAGGGTCGAGCTCTGCACCAGCGCCTGCGTCCGCCCGAAATCGGTCACCAGTTGTCCGACGGTCACGCCCGTTGCAAACCGGTCGTAGATGATCGGGTTGTTCAGCCCACCCGCCGCGATTCGGCTGCCGCTCGCCGCTTCCGCGGCGGTGACGCTGCCAAAGACCGCCGGGAAGTACCCCGATCGGACCTCCCGGACGCCCTCCTTTGCGGCGAGGGCGGTATATCGGGCTTCCTGAACCTGCGGATGATTCTGAAGGGCCGTCTGCTCCGCTTGCGCGAGCGTGAGACTCGCCGGGGCCGGGTTCTGCTGGCCGGCGCTGCTGCCGGCGCTGAGGACCGCGAGCAAGGCGATGAATGCGACGCGTCGAGTCGACATCACCTCGTCTCCCCGCCAGGACGAGGTTGTCGGATTGGGAGTCCAGGCGAGGCGGCCGCCGCCTGACGGCGACCGTGGACGAGCAGGTAGGCGGCGGGAACGACGAACACCGTCAGCACGACGGACACCATCAAGCCTCCAATAATTGACCGGGCGAGCGGCGCATACGCCTCGCTGCCGGTGCCGAGCTTCAGCGCCATCGGCAGCAGGCCGATGACCGTGGCGAACGTCGTCATCAGAATCGGTCGCAGCCGGATTCGGCAGGAGTTGACGACGGCGTCGAGGACCGGCATGCCATCCTCCTCGAGCCGGTGCGTGAACTCGACGATGAGAATGCTGTTGGACACGACCATGCCGACCATCATGAGCACGCCCATCAGCGACTGCACGTTGAGCGTCGTGCCGGTGGCGACGAGCGCCACGAGCGCGCCGGTGACCCCCGGCGGGACCGCCAACAGGATGAGCGCCGGATCGGTGAAGGAGCGGAACTGCGCGACGAGGATCAAATAGAGCAGCACCAGCGCGAGGATGAGGCCCATCGCAAAACTGCTGAACGAGTCTCGCATCCCCTGCACCATTCCACGCATCGCCACCCGCACGCCGCCCGGCAGCTTGGCGCGGGCGACGACGCCCTCGATGCTCCCGGCCAGCCGGCCGATGTCCTCGCTTGCCGGATTGACGTAGATGTCGACGACCCGCTGAATCTGGTAATGATCGATTTCGGTCGGGGAGCGGACCGGCGTCACCTTCGTCACCGCATCGAGCGTCGTCGGCCGGTTGATGTGCTGCGCGTGAAGCGGCATCTGGCGGAGATCCAGGAGGCTCTTGACCTGCGTTTCCGGGTACTGGACCGTCAGCATGTAATCGTTGCCGGTGCGGGGATCCACCCAGAAGCTCGGCGCAATCATCTGGTTCGACGTGAGCGCCGTGATGACGTTGTCGACGACCTCGCGCTGGTCCAGCCCCAGCTCTGCGGCGCGCTCGCGATCGATGTCGAGACGCAGAGAGGGGTAGTCGATGTCCTGCGGAATGAAGACGTCGCTGGCGCCGGGCAGCGCGCGAATGTCCGATGCCAGATTTGCGGCCGCGTGGTAGACCGCGTCGACGTTCGAGCCGCTCAATTGGACGTCGATCGGCGCCGGCAGCCCTTGGTTGAGGACGGCGTCGGCCAACCCTCCGGATTGGAAATACGAGCTCAATCGAGGCATCTCGTGCGCCAGGGCGACGCGCATGCGGTCCATGTACTCGTAGCTACCGACCCGATGATTCTCTTTGAGGGCGACTTGAACCGTCGCCGTGTGCGGTCCGGCATTGGTCGTATAGAGCGCCGAGAAGTCAGGCGTGACGCCGATGTTCGACACGATGAGCTCGAGATCGCGCGGATCGACGACCTTCCGCACGATCTGCTCGACTTCGGCGACGTCGGCCGTGGTGACCTCGACCCGGCTGCCGGAAGGCGACTTCAGGTTCATGACGAACTGTCCCGCATCGGTCCGCGGGAACAGCGCGACGCCGAGGAGCGGGTAGAGCAGGAGGCTGACGAGGAAAACCGCGGTCACGCCGGCGACGACCATCCGCGGACGAACGAGGGTCTCGCGAACACGGCGGTCGTAGGCACCGAGCATCCGGTTGAACAGCGCCGTGAAGGCCGAGTTGAAGCGCCGGCCGAACCCGCGACGCCCCTGTCCGCCTTCGTGATGCGAGAAGCGGAGGAGCTTTGCGCAGAACAACGGGACGACCGACACCGCGACGAAGTACGAGGCGAAGAGCGACAACACGACCGCGAGCGCCAGCGCCGAGAACAGAAAGCGGCTGACGCCGGCCAGGAACATCACCGGGAAGAAGACAACCGAGCTCGTGAGCGTCGCGGCCAGCACGGCGAGCGCCACCTCATCGCCCCCTTTCTCGGCCGCGATTGCGGGCGGCTCACCCATCTCGAGGTGCCGGAAAATGTTCTCCAGCACGATCACCGCGTTGTCGATCAACCGCGAAAAGACGAGCGCGAGCCCGGCGAGAATCATCGTATTGATGGAGCTCCCGCCGAAGTACAACATGATGAACGCGGCGAGCGCCGACAGCGGGATCGACAGGAACACGGCGGCCGTCGCCCGCGGGCTGCCGAGGAAGACCAGCACGAGGATCGCCGTCAGGAACAGACCGATGCCGCCCTCGCGCACCAGCGTCTCTATCGCACGTTTGACGAACAGCGACTGATCGAACACGACCGAGAGTTCGAGCTGCGGCGGGATATCGACGAGCCTGGCGAGCATGCTCTTGATGCCGTCGACGACGGCAATCGTGTTCGTATCGCCACCCTGTTTCATCACCGGCAGGTAGACAGACGATTGTCCGTCTACGCGGACGATGTTCGACTGGATCTGGTGTCCGTCCTCCGCGTGCCCGACGTCGGCAACGGTGACCACGGCGCCGCCCGACGTCTTCAACGGGATCCGATTGATGTCCGCGACGGCGCGGAACTGGCTGTTGGTGAGAATGGCGTAGTCGATCGGCCCGAGCTTGACGTCGCCGGCCGGCAGAATAAGGTTGGCGTTGTTGACCGTACGCACGACATCCATCGGGCTCAGGCCGTACGCCAGAAGCTTGTCGGGGTCGACGTACACCATGATCTGCCGGTACTTGCCGCCAAAAGGCGGCGGCACCGACGCCCCCGGCACGCCGGCAAGCTGATTGCGCACTGCGAACTGGCCGACATCGCGCAGCTCGGTCTCCGTCATGCCTTCTCCCTTCAGCGTGATCAGGCAGACAGGGAGGCTTGAGGCGTCGAACTTCTGCACGATCGGTGGCAGCGTGCCCGGCGGCAGCCGCCGGAGGTCGGCCATGGCGAGATTGGCGATTTCGCTGACGTCCGAATCGGCATTCGTGCCCGGCTGGAAATACGCTTTGATGATGCTGACGCCGGGCAACGATCGCGACTCCATGTGGTCGATGCCGGCGCCCAGCGTGAAAAACCGCTCGAAGCGGCCCGTGATATCGGTCTCGATCTGCTCGGGCGGCATGCCGCTGTAGAACGTCGCGACGACAACCTCGGGGAGGTTAATCGTGGGGAACAGATCGACGGGCATGCGGACGACGCTCAAGAGACCGATGACAATCACGATGAGGCAGATCACGACGACAAAGTGGGGGTTGCGGATCGAAAAGCGCGACATTACCGCTCCTTCTCCGACGGCGTGGCGGCCGCTTCAAGCTTGGGCGTCACGCGCGCGCCGGGCCGGAGCTGGTTTCGGTTCCCGACGACGACGAGGGCGTCCGGCTCGAGACCCGCGACGATCTCGACGCGATCCGCGGATTCCAGACCCAGCTTGACCTCCCGCCGCTCGACCGTGCCGTCACGCACGGTCAACACCGTGGTCTTGTCCTCGCCGCGGTCGAGGGCCTGAATGGGCACCGCTACGACGCCGTTCGCCCGTTCGAGCGCGAGCGACGCGTAGGCATACATCCCGGGGACGAGTGTCAGATCGCGGTTGGGCACGTCCACTTCCGTGTCCATCGTTCTCGTTTCAGGATTGACTCTGGCAGCGGAGCGCGCGACAGTGCCGGGAAACGTGCGGCCGACCGCCTCGACGCGTACTTCGACCGGTTCGCCGACGCGAACGCGCGCGACCGCCGATTCGGGCACCGCGATGGTCAGACGGAGGCGATCATCCTGTGACAGTCGCACGACCGGCATCGCCTGCGTCTGCGACGAGGTCCCGGCCTGAATCATGGCGCCGGTATCTGCATATCGGTGTGTGACCACCCCGGCAAACGGCGCCGTAATTCGTGCGTATTCGAACAATGTTTTGGTCTTGCTGGCGGCGGCCGTCGCAACCGCGAGCTGCTCTTCCGCCGCAGCGAGCCCCGCTTTCGCGGTCGCCACCTGGGCTTCCGCCATTCGATCCCGCCCCGCCGCGTCGTCGAGGTCCTGCTGGGCGACCAGGTTCGGGCGGCTCTTGAGCACGCCGGCGAGCCGAGTCGAGGCGAGGTGCGCGATCTCGTGCGCGGACTCTGCGCGCTCGAGGTCTGCTTTCGCGCGATTGATCTCCTCGCGGCTCCGCCGCACGGTCGCCTCGTCCTGGGCGACTTCGTCTCTCAATTCGGGAATCTCGAGAACGGCGAGCAACTGGCCGGCCTTCACCCGGTCGCCGACGTCGACGTAGATCACCTTCAGATAACCCGCCACTTTGGCGTGGACGTCAATTTCCTGGAACGGGCGGAACTCGGCCGCGAGCGTCAGCGTCTGCGAGAGGTCGGTTCGCGATGCCTTCGCGACGGCAACGATTGGCGCGTCGATTGCTGTCGTGGCCGCGCGTGGTTTGGAGCACGCGGTGGCGGCGGCGAGTGCTGTGAACGCCGTCGCGGCCACGACTGAGCGATACGGCGCGAGGGTTCTCATTCTGCGCACCTCTGGTTGCACCTCAAGATGGCGAGTCATATTCTTCGACGATCGTCCGCAGGCGGTCCACCGAAAATCCGTCCGCGCGACAGTATTCGATCACGCGTCGTTCCCTGGCGTGCAGGTTCGCGACGATCGCCGGAATCTCGTGGGCGCGCTCCTTTGGAATCGACACGAGGCCATGACGGTCTCCGAGCAGCATGTCGCGGCACGAGACAGGCAGCCCCGCGATCTCGACGCTCACACCGACGTCGATGATGTGGACGAAAGCGTGAGATGGGGTCGTGCCGCCCGCGAACGCCTGAAGGCCGGCAGCCCGAACTTCGGGCAGGTCGCGAACCGCACCATTCGTGACGTACGCCACACATTGCAGCGCGCGCAAGATGTGGGCGTGCACCTCGCCGACAAAAGCTCCGAGTCCTGGCCGGTCGTCCGTGTCCTGTACGACGAGAATCCGCGGCGCAGGTACCGAGAGAATGTAGTTCCACAAATCGGTCCGATCAGCGTACGAGTGACCGACCGCGGGCGGTGTCGAGCACCGGATGCGGGCGGTGACAGCATAGCCGACGATCGGCGGCAGATCGTCGAAGACGCACTGGACTCGTCGATCGGTGAAGCCTTCGTTGCGAAGCCGGACGCCGAGCGTTTCGATCGCGTTGGAGACGGCGCACGCGTCCAGACGCGAGAGCTCCTGAATCGTTGCCGGAGAGAGCGAGTCGCTCACGGCTGACCTCCTTCGGGGCCGGGGGCGCGAGGCCCTGGGCCGTCAACGCGGACCGGCGTTTTGAGCGGAGCCGCCCTCGGTGAGGCCCGGTGTGACCTTCACGTCCTTGGGCAGCGGGCACTGGCACCGAAAACGCGGTGCGGCGCTGGAATTACGCGGCGTGGTTAGGGGGGAGCCCTCAGACCTGAGGGTATCGCGAGAACGGCGTTCGGCAGAGCCGCTGCCGCGTCGCTGACGTGCCGTTGCGGCAGGGACCGGCTGACGGGAGAGCCCGCTCCCTTGCGAGCAACCGCGACGACCCTCGAGACCGTCGCCTTCGCCGGAACAGACGCACAGCTATTGCTCCATCTGAAGCGCGAGTATTCCTGAGCCGGCGAGCGGCTGATGGAGAAGCGCTGTTGGGCGCGCGCGACGGTTGGCGCCAGCGTGACGGCGGCGAGCAGGAGCCACGCCACCGCCGTGAAGCCGAGCGGTGGACACAGGCACACCTGAAGTCCGCATGGCCAGAGTGGCTGCTTGCGAGCTGCTGCGGCCAGACGACGGACGCACCCAGAACTTGTGATCGCGATACGATCAATATACCCACCGGAGACAACAGAAAGCAACTTGTGGAGCGGCGCGTGCGGGTCAGGCGCAAAAGACGATCTCGCCTGAAAATGCCTCTGCGGGTTCGGGTTAACCTTCTGCTCACCTTGTGAACCGTCATGACCCAATCCGTGGTACGAGGGTCGCAAGGATTTTGAATTGATGCGTCGCCGGACGATCCCGTTCGACGTACGATGCTTGGGCGCCTTACCTCGAACGGAGGCAACGTGCGGTCCCGACTCGGCTGGGAGCGGCTTTGATCCGGCAGAGGCCATCCAAGGGCGAGGGTTGGGCCTGACCAGCATGGGCGAGCGCCGGAAACTCGTGCACGGGGATTTATCGATTGACTCGACGCCCGAGCGGGGAACCACGATTCACGCTCGCGTGCCGATCAGTCCGAGTATGAAGATCGGTCGCGTGGCCGGATGAGTCGCCGGCGCCACACGATTCGCGAGTTGAAGATCCCGATGCCGGCACAAGGGGCGTGTCGCGATGGCGCACACCATCGTCCTGTTCTCGCAGCCAGGCTGAATGTTTTGCAACCGGACGAAGGAGTTCCTTCGCGGGCACAACGTCGCCTTCACTGATCGCGACATCACGACCGACGAGAACGCCCTCGGCGAGCTGCAGAAGCTTGGAGTGATGACGACGCCGGTCACCGTGGTCGACGGCCAAACGGTGATCGGCTACGACGTAGAGCGGCTCAAGACACTCTTGGGGTTGTGAGACTGTCCACTGGTAGACCTCGCCCTATAGCCAGCACCGAGGGGCGACAGAATGTCGTACGGGCCCAGTTTGCTTCCGGGCGTCATTGCTTCTTTAGTGCCGCAGCCCAGCCTGCCAGTGGGAGACCACGGTCAGCGCTTGTATGTCCTGAGGCAGCGTCCCGCGAACCACCAGAAAACGCTGGCCGTCCGCCATTGCGTCGTAGCCCAAGATTTGCGCGTTGAACAGCTCGTGCGGCGTTTCGGCACGAATCCCTTGCTCGGACGCTTGAATCGCCGCAACCATCAAGCCCGTTCTCGTGCGGTAGTACAGCTCCTTGCCGTCGCCCCGCCATTTTGGATTGAAGCCGCCCGCGGTCGAAATCTGTGTGACGCCCTGGGGCGAACCCGAGGCAGGATAGGCGCGAATGTAGACTTCCAGCGAACCTGAGAACTCAGAACCGTAGGCGACCCAGCGGCCGTCAGGCGAGATCGCGGCGCTACTTCGCGGAGAGACCTCATCGACCACCAGAACCGGCTGGCGGTCACCCTGTACGGGGCAAGCCATCAGGTGACTACCGCCGCCGCCGCGGCCCGTTTGCTCGCCATAAAGGATCACGCGACCATCGCGGCTCCAATCAAACGGAAACTTGTCATACAAGCCATTGGTGAGGCGCTCTTCTGGTCCAGCCCCGGACGCGTCTTTGCGATAAATCTGGGAGACGCCTCCGTTGCGATTGGACGCGAACGCAATCCATTTCCCGTCAGGAGACCACACGGGGTTCTGGTCTCTGGCGGGGTCAGAGGTCAGGCGCGTCATCACGCCCCGATCCAGGTCCCGCCACCAGACATCAAAGTTTGCCAAAGACGAGGGGCCCGTCCGAGTCACAGCCACGCGCTTTGCATCCGGCGCCAAGGCGATGGGACCGACGAGGGTATCGGCCGGCGCGGCGTCGCCGATCGGCTTACCCTGCCTGCTCATCCAGACCAAGGGGCGAGTCATCGCTGGATTGGTGAAATAGATCAGCGTCCCGGCTTCGGAGGCCCAGAACGCTGCGCGGATCGGTACCGGAGGCAACCGCCCGATTGCCTCGGCCACCGAGACGGGATCGCCTTGCACCTGGAGCGAGCTGACATCGAAGCGCTGCGCGAGCAGGGTCTGGTCCTGCATCCACAACAAGTAGCCCGGATACGACGCACGCGGCGGCACATACACGGCCTTCGCGTCCGTGCGAAGAATCAACCGGCGTTGCCCGGGGCTGCGCAGGGAACTGGCATAGACGCCCTGAATGTTCGAGTCGTCGCTGGCGACGAAATACAAAAAGCGGTCGCCATCGGGGAGGAACTGCGGATAGCCGTGGCCGGTTTCTTTGCGAGCCGGATCCGTCTTGGTCACGAGGCTGGTGCCGCCGCCGGACGCGGACACACGTCTCAATCCGGCGGAACTGCCAAAAACGATGACGCTCTCCCGGTTCCAGGTTCCGGCGGCGGTGACTGAATCGTTTGCCGCGGCATCCGACAGAGTAATGGGCGTGCCTCCGTTAATGTCGATACGCTTGAGCCTCCCATCGACATAAAACGCCAGCGACTCGGAGTCTGGCGACCACGTCGGGAAGTTGCCGTTTTCGGTACCCGTCAGTGGCCGGGCAGCCAGCGAATCAAGCGGCCGGAGCCACAGCGAAGACCCACCCTTGCCTGCCGCTCCGTACACGACGTAGCGGCCGTTCGGGGATACCGCGAGGGAGCCGAACGGACTGACGAAGCTCGTATCCGGCGGGGGATCGAGTGAGAACCGGACAGCTTCAAGCGCGGGCGGAGACTCGCGGAAGTGGATGAGACCGAGTGCCACCAGGCTCGCCACAGCCAGTCCGGCAATCGCCCTGGAAATCCATGCTGGGCGAGGTTTCGCTGCCCCAACAATAATTTGGCCGGTGTCTATCAGTGCGATAGCATCGCCGATATCCCGCAACCGTCGCTTGGGGTCCTTCTCCAAACATCGCCGCAAAAGCCGCTGCACTTGCGACGGAACACGATTGAGATCCGGCTCCTTCGTGAGCACCTGGGCGAGGGTATCCGCGGTATCCTCGCCCATGAACAAACGCTCGCCTGTGAGCAGTTCATACAGCACCACGCCGAAAGCCCAGATGTCGGCCCGCCTGTCAGTCGCACGCCCCTTTGCCTGCTCCGGCGACATGTAGGCCGCAGTGCCCAGAATCACGCCAGCGCCCGTCATCATCGCAGGCGACGTGATCGTCGGTGAGACGGTCACATCGAATGATCCGCTCGTCGCCTCGACGGCTTTCGCTAATCCAAAGTCGAGCACCTTAACGATGCCGTCTGTGGTCACGGCGATGTTCGCCGGTTTCAAATCACGATGAATAATGCCTCTCTCATGCGCCGCTTCGAGGGCTTCGGCGATTTGTGTCGCGATGGCGAGTCCTTCACCTACGTGGATCGGACCTCGCGCAATTCGCTTGTCGAGACTCTCGCCGTCCACGAGTTCGAGCACGAGGAACTGCGTGCCATCTGATTCGTCGAGGCCGTGGATCTGTGCGATGTGCGGATGGTTGAGAGAGGCGAGGACTTGCGCTTCGCGTCGGAAGCGGGCGACGCGCTCGGGATCGTTCGTGAACGAGGCGGGCAGGATCTTGAGCGCAACGTCTCGACCGAGCTTCGTGTCTTTCGCGCGATACACCTCTCCCATCCCGCCGGCGCCAAGGGCGGAGAGGACTTCGTAGGGCCCGAGTCGCGCGCCAGGGGTCACGGCCACGGAAACCTTACCTCGGGCTTCCGGTCCAATTTCTGACAACCCGGATCGGCGTGGCGACCGCGTCTGCGGACTCCACGCGCATCAGGAACCGTGGTCCGTTTGAAAGCGCGTATTCCTGCTTGCCGGACGATCACCGAAGAGCGGAGCCGAGCGCCTGTCGAGAGGCCCATGTGAAACTGCTGATTGAGCTTGAGTGGCGCCTATTGTAAATCGCTCTTGTCCCGCAACAAAGAGCGCAAATAGTGCTGTCCGTCGGTGAGCTTGCCGAACGCCAGGATTGGCTGTGATGGAGCGCGTTGCAGGTACTGGGCGCTAATGGACTCGAACCATTGACCTCGTGCGTGTGAAGCACGCGCTCTAACCAACTGAGCTAAGCGCCCGAACGATTGTGTAGCAGCGAGGTGGCGTGTGGCCGGCCTCACGCTGGCGAACGATTTTATCAGATCAGCCTGCGCCGGCCGATCGCTCGACGTGGTTCTCAAGCAGCGTCGTGAGCCGCGCGCCCTGCTCCCGGAACATCCGCGCAAGCACGTCGATGCGGCGGAGCGCCTCATCGAGGTCGTGTGTCCCAAGCGTCAGGTTGAGCAGATCGATGAACCACGGCAGCTTGATGGGCTCTCGTACGTATCGATCGACAATGGCCCTCGCGATCGGCAGCGTTGTTCCCTTGGAGTGCTCGTGCACGTCGCGCCCGTCCGCCCGTCGCAACTTGTCGTATTCTTCGGCGACCAGCCTCGAGAACAGGTCGAGTGTAAAGGGATCGCCTGCCCTCACCTTCACGTCGCCGAGGTCGTCGTCTGCCGTGAGAATCGCCCCCTTGTGAACCCATTCCCAGAGGATGCTCAACCGGATTTCGCCAGTTGCCATATCCTCCATCAAGTACAACACGTCGTCATTCCGAAAGAAGTCAGCCGGCTTCAGCGCGGCCGCCTGCATGCCCTGACCGAACGCGTTGGCGTACTGGAGGCCGACGCTCAGGAGGTCGCGGGCACCGCGAACCGTGCGCGGTGCAGGCTCGAGCTCGAGCAGGCTCCCGGCGTCGGCGTCGGTGTAGCCAAGACGTGGAAATGAGCGGCCGAGCTGATTGGCAGCTCCAACGCGTTCCCACACCGGGCGGACGATGTGCACCATTCTCCAGTGGGCAACCCATTTGCCGCTGGCGCCGGCCTGCTGCTCACGCGAGGCGCCGGCCACTGCACGCTTCATCGCGGCGTCCACGCCGGCCTTCGACCCGACAGGGATTTGCGGCTCCATCCCACCCTGCCACAGCGCGAATCGGCCTCGCAGGTCCGGCGTGTTGACGGCGCGGCGCACGCGATCTTCGTAGCTGCGCATATAGCTGTAGGTCATGGTGATGGCGTCGATATTCGGGTTGATGAAACCGTCATCCCAGGCCATCGCGTCGGCCACGCTGTTGATGTAGTCCCAGCGTCCCGTATTGAAGCCGATAAAGCGCCCGCCGAGAGCCGCGCGGATTTCCATCAACTGGTAGCAGGCTTCGAGCTGCTCGACAAGGACGTACACCTTGATGGCATCGGTCGGGACGTCGAGATGTCGTTCGAGCGCGGTCAGCATCGCATGCCAGAGGCCGGCCTCCTCCGCGGTCTGCAGCTTGGGGAGATACAGCACCAGCGACCGGCCCTCCGCAATCAGCCGCTTGTGGTTGTTCACGATGAAGAGAACGGTGTCGGTGATTGACGCGGAGAACCCAGAGCCGTCGGCGTAATGGACGTGGCGGTCGTCGAGGTGCAGGCCCCGGGGGCGGAAGATGCGTGTGGTGAACGCCAGCTGTTTTCGCCAATCGGCCACGATCGGGCGGCCGAAGAACTCCGAGGCCCACGAGTTCATCTCGCGCGCGATGGTTTCGGCGACGCTCATGAACAGGGGCGCGTCGTGAAAGGCCAACTTCAGGTGCCGTTGGTTGTCCAGCGACATCGTCGACAGCTGGCCGAGCGCGTCTTCCCCATCGAACATCCAGCCGTCGGCCCCCGAAAGCAGCGCGTAGGCGACGTTTCTGAGCCCCCTTTCAACGGTGGTGTGGGGCCTTGCGGCAGGGCCCGTCCCCTGAATCCATTGGCGCTCGAGATCCTGGGGAATCTCGCTCCCCACAAAGCGTCCGTCGCGGGCATCCTGGACCGTCAGCGCCGTCCCGGGCACACGCTCGGTGGGGTCAAGGAACCGGATCCGCTCGTGCTCGCGCGCGCGTCTGGCCCTTCGCTCGAGGCGCGCCGCCATCAGCTGCTGACGCGTCCGATCGAACGGCGTGAGCGCATGAAGAGCCGCCACGACGTCGGGAGTCAAGACGTCTTCGTAATCCGAGGCGATGCGATGACTGAACCTGAGTACGCTCACTATTTCCTTCCTTCCGGGAGACGACGGTCGCGAGCGCCGTCGTAGTCGTGATCCTTTGGATCGATCTGCCGCATCGGCGACTGGCGCGTCCGCTCCTCGTGCGCGTGCGCGATGAGCCCCGGGAGGCGCGAGATCAGAAAGATGGCGTTCCCCAGCTCATAGGCGAATCCGAGGTCTGCACAGATCGCCGCGATCGCGCCGTCCACGTTCACGGGCAGCGGGCGCTTGAACCGCCCCTCCGGGTCGGCGAGCACACGCTCGGCGGCGCGAATCAGCCGGACATGCTCGCCTTCGACCTCGAGCTCGAGGGCCATCTGAAACAGGCGCGCCGCACGCGGGTCCCGCGTGTGAAACCGGTGCCCGAACCCCGGCGGCACCTCCTGCTCGTCGGCGCACTCGGCGACGATCGCCTCAGCGGCCTGCTGCATGGTTTTGCCGGACCGCATGAGTGTGAGGCCGCGATCCAGAAACCGCATGCACGACTCGATGTCGCAACCGTGATGCGGTCCGAACGCGAGAATGCCGGCCGCCACACAGTCCTTGAGCGGAGCACCTGACGTCGCCACATTACGGGCAGCGAGGGTCGACGGCGGTGTCACGCCGTGGTCGATCGAGGACACCAGCACCGCGTTCAGGATGCGGCCAATCGTTGGCGTGGGAAGCTCGCCCATGAGCAGGAGGTAGACCGCCTCCGCAAAACTGAGTCGTCCCATCATTTCGTCGAGCGAGTAGCCGCGCACCTGAATCTTGTTCGGCTCGATCGCCGTCAACGACGTCAGCCACCGCTTCTCGGTCTCGCGCGGCTGCGCGCGTCGTTCGACAAAGTTGGTTGCCATAGGGACCTCCGTCTCAGCCAGCTTCAGAGCGTTCCGTAGAGTCTGTCCCCAAAGTCTCCGAGCCCCGGCACGATGTATTTGTGCGCGTTCAGCTCCCGGTCGACCACCGGCGTGTAGATGTCGACCGTCGGATGATGACGTTCGACCAGGGCGACGCCCTCAGGTGCGGCCACGATGCACACCAGCCGAACGGTGCGCGCGCCGGCATGCTCCAGGAGATCGAGCGCAGCCACCGCGCTGCCGCCGGTCGCCAGCATCGGGTCGATCATCAGGACGTCGCTGTCGGCGAGCGGAGCCGGCAGCTTGGAATAATACTGCGAAGCTACGGCCGTCATCTCGTCGCGCTGCAGGCCGATGTGGCCGACGCGAGCAGCCGGCACCAGCGCCAGCACCGCGTCGAGCATGCCCAGGCCGGCGCGCAGAACCGGAACCACGACCACGTCGCGTTCCATGCGATGGCCGTCCGCCGGCCCGAGCGGCGTATCGACCGTCACGGGCACCGTCGGGAGGTCGCGGAGCGCGTCGGCGACGAGCACCACGCTGATCCGGTTCGCGGCCTGGCGAAAGTGTTCCGGCGTCGTCCGCTTGTCGCGCAACGTCGTGAGCGCATCGTGCGCGAGCGGGTGATCGACGAGGTGAAGCGGCACGGGCTTCACTATACACGGCAATGGCGTAGGGCTGATGCCGAGGGCATGGCGGGTAGAACGCGCGGTACAATCGAACGGCGTGAAACGGTTGTTGGTTGCGTGGGCCCTGGGGGCCGGGGTCATGGTCGCGGGGCAGACCGCGCGGCAGGTGTCGCTCATCGTGGTGGGGCGCTTCGTCATCACCCAAAACGCCGCGCATCAGATGCTGTCGCCCGGCGCGGTTGCGATCGATGGCTCGACGATCGTGGGAGTCGATACGCCTGAAGCCATCGCCCGCACGTTCGTGGCGAGCGACACGATCGCGGCTAACGACGACATTGTGCTGCCTGGCCTCATCAACACGCACACCCATGCGCCAATGGTCATGTACCGCGGTCTGGCCGACGACCTGGCGTTGATGGACTGGCTCAACAGGTACATCTTCCCGGCGGAGGCCAAGACCGTCTCACCGGACATGGTCCGCATCGGGACGCGGCTTGCGGCGCTCGAGATGATCGAGTCAGGCACCACGACGTTTGCCGACATGTACTACTTCGAGGAGGAGATCGCGCGGGCCACGCGTGAGGCGGGTCTTCGCGGGATCTTGGGCGAAACGATCCTCCGGTTCCCGGTTGCGGACGCGAAAACGCCAGCCGAAGCGCTGGCGCGCGCGGAGCGGTTCATCAAGGCGTTCAAGAACGATCGCCTGATTGTCCCGGCCGTTGCGCCTCACGCTATGTACACGAACGATGCCGCCACGCTGATGGCCGCCGCGGATCTCGGGCGCAAGTATCAGGTTCCCGTGCTCATCCATCTCGCGGAAACCGAAGACGAGTGGCGGATGGCGCGGGAGCAGCATCACATGACGCCGACGGCGTACCTGGAATCCATCGGTTTCTGGGGTCCGAGAACGCTCGCCGCACATGGCGTGTGGGTCGACGACGCGGACATCGCGGTGCTCAAACGGCACGGGGTTGGTGTCTCCCACAATCCAGAGAGCAACATGAAGCTGGCCAGCGGCACCGCGCCCGTTTCCAAGTACGTCCGGGCGAACGTCGCGCTTGGTCTCGGCACTGACGGCGCGGCCAGCAACAACGACCTCGACATGTTCGAGGCCATGCGCCAGGCGTCTTTTCTGGCGAAGCATGCGACGCGTGATTCGACGGCGCTCCCCGCCCAAACGGCGCTGGATCTGGGAACGATCGGAGGCGCGCGAGCGCTCGGAATGGACGGGCAGATCGGCTCGCTCGAGGTCGGCAAACGCGCCGACCTGATCTGTGTGTCTGTCGCCGCCGCGCGCCAAACGCCGCTGTACGATCCCGTTTCGCACCTCATCTATACAACCCGGGGAGACGATGTGCGAACGACGATCGTCGACGGCGCCGTGCTGATGCGAGACCGTACGATCAAAACCCTGGATCGAGCGACCGTGATTGCCGATGCCAATCGCCTGGCGCAGAAGGTTCGAGACGCGGTGAAGTAACCTCGCGCCGCCTCACGGCGTGCGCATCTCAGCGGACGTCTCCGGATCCGAGGACCGCGATATGCGGGAGATTGCGATACTGCTCGGCGTAGTCGAGGCCGTAGCCCACGACGAAGCGATCTTCGATGGTGAAGCCGACGTATTCGATCTTCACCTCGACCTGACGCCGTGAGGGCTTGCTCAGCAGGCACGCCGTGCGCAGCGCCTTCGGGTTTCGCGCCCGAAGGATGTCCTGGAGATACGTCAGCGTCAGCCCGGTGTCCACGATGTCTTCGACGATCACGACGTTGCGGCCCTCGAGCGTCGAGTCGAGATCCTTGAGGAGCCGGACCTCTCCGGAGCTGGTCGTGCCCTTGGCGTAGCTCGACACCGCCATGAAATCGAGTGAGACGTGGCCAGGCATCGCGCGCACGAGATCCGACAAGAACATGAACGCGCCTTTGAGGACGGCAACGAGATGCACTCCGTCCCGGAAGTCGCGACGGATGTCGAGCGCGAGCTCGGCGACGCGCTTCTGGATCTGTTCCCGAGAGAGTAGGATTTCGGTGGGACAGGGCTCGCTCATGATGTTGAGATGACGCTGAAATGATACTGAATCCTACGGCATGAAAACGTTCGAGATCATCACCGAGGCTGATGCGCGCGCGCTGCTGCCGGGCGAGACGGTGACATTGGTCGCCGGCGGCCATGTCACGCCTCTGGCACAGGACACGTTGAGAGAGCGCCGCGTGACCGTGCTCCACGAGGGGCGGGCGTCGGGCGACGAGCCGGTGCTCGCGCCGCCGGCTGACATCCGAGCGATCGCCATTGGCAGCGATCACACCGGGATCGCCCTCCGCCGGGCGCTGGTGGCGTTCCTGCGAGGTCGCGGGCTCGCCGTGCACGATCTCGGCGTCGATTCAACCGAGCCGGTCGACTACCCGGACGTGGCTCGGTCGGTCGGCGACGCGGTCGCGCACGGCGACGCCGAGGCCGGCATTGTCATCGATGGCGCCGGCATTGGGTCAGCCATTGCGGCCAACAAGATCCGGGGGATTCGCGCGGTGATGGCGCCGTCTGAAACGATCGCGCGGTATTCACGTGAACACAACGGCGCGAACGTGTTGACGCTCGGGTCCACCCTGGTCACCCCGGAGGAAGCTCGCGCCATTATCAGCGTCTGGCTCGCAACGCCGATGCGCGAGCCCCGCTACATCCGGCGGCTAGCGAAAATCCGCGATCTGGAGAATCGGTGACCAGAGACGATCTGCAACATGTGATTGACGTCATCCTATCGGAGGTGGCGGCGGCAGGGGTCCGGCCGCAATCCCGTTGCGGGTGTCATGCAGTGATAGACGACTGCTGCCCGGATCGCCTTCGCGGCGTGATCGAGGCCGGCGCGAGCCGGGTCGGTGTGCACGCGATGGGTGGCGCCCCAACAGAAGTGGCAGCGCTCATCGACCATACGCTGCTCAAACCAGACGCCACACGGCAGAACATCGAGGAGCTGTGCCGCGAGGCGGCGCAGTTCAAGTTTGCGACCGTGTGCGTCAACCCGGTGTGGGTCGCGTTGGCGGCCCGATGGCTCTCGACCACCGGCGTCCGCGTCTGTTCGGTCGTGGGTTTCCCACTCGGCGCGACGACGGCGGACGTCAAGGGCTACGAGACGCGCCGAGCGATTTTCGACGGTGCGCGCGAGATCGACATGGTCATCAACATCGGGGCCCTCAAATCGGGCGACCTCCGAACCGTAGAACGCGATGTCGAGGCCGTGACCGCGCCGTGCCGCGACTGCGGCGTCCTGAGCAAAGTAATCATTGAAGCGGCCCTGCTCACCGATGACGAGAAGGTGACGGCGTGCACCCTGGCAAAGACGGCCGGGGCCGACTACGTGAAGACGTCGACCGGTTTTGGCCCGGGCGGCGCGACCGCTGCGGATGTCACCTTGATGCGCAGGGTCGTCGGAGCCGAAATGGGGGTCAAAGCGGCGGGCGGCGTGCGCGACCTCCAGGGTCTCCAGGCCATGGTGGCGGCCGGCGCGACGCGAGTGGGCGCGAGCGCTGGAGTGAAGATCGTGCAGCAGGCGCGGAGCGAAAAGCCTAAGAACACTGCGGCGTCCGGCTACTGAAGATCAGCGGAGCGTTGGCTCGCCGACCTGCACGCCGAGATTGTAGAACCCCACGACTCGACTGACGCGTACGTCGACCCGGCGGTAGTGCCGGCGGCCCGTCTCGCGACCGAGCGGGACGACGGCGCGCGACCACTCGGCGGTGTTGTTCAACGCGACCGTCGCGACTGATCGATTGTCCACTGCAAACCTGACGACGACAGGGCCGCCGTCGGTCGACGGAAACACTGCACGAATGGGCAAGGTCATCTCAGATGCAGCACTCGGCACAAAGAAGCTCGCATGGCCGGCTGTCCACCGATAGCGCGTGCCGGACGCATCGACTTCCCAATCACGCATCCCGGACGTGACAGCAGCAACCCACGGTGGATCGCGCAAATACCAGGCCACGCCCGTTACCGCGACGACCACGATCGTGCCGATGAGCCAGCGAACCCTTGCCATGGTCATCGGAACCGAAGAAACAAGTCGCGATACTGGGGCCACGTCGTATTCGCGATTGGCAAAACGCCGATCCAGTATTGCACCATCTGCGCGCACGAGAGCGCGACGAGAGCGGTCATCGAGGCGGCCATCGGCCAGACCGCCCGCCGCCTGCGCGCAACCCAATCGAAGAACACCGCCAGGAATACGGCCGCGAGCGGGAGACCATCGGTGAAGCCACGGTGGCCGAAGCTTCCTCCAAACTGCCAGTCACTCCAGCTTGCAATCAAGTAAGTATCGAGCGTGAATGCGAGCAGAGCTGCGCCTCGCAGGCGACGAGCGAGCGGGTGGTCAACGAAGGCGCCTGCCGCGGCGAAGAGCAGGACGGGGGACCAGAAGAACAGTCCTTTCTGCACGCCGAACAGAACTCCCCATATGTGCGGTGAGCGAAAATCAAAATGGCCGAGCTGACCGTACACGCTGACCCACCAGCGGTGGGTCGCCTGCTTGTAGAGGATCAACTGGGGTGTGACGCAGGCGACGGTAACCGCTGCGATAACGGAGAGAGAGCCGCGTCGATTCCAGAGCCCGGCTGGATTCCAGAGCGGGACGACCGACAGAAACAGCACGTTCGGATGTCGTGTCAGAAAGATGAGCGCCGCAACCACCGACAGCCATAACGTCGTCAGCCACGCTGGCCGTTTCCACCACCGGTCGGTCACGTCGAGGAGGGCGGCGATCAGACAGAAGGAGAATGCGTGGCTGAACGTGCTGTCGTACGTTCCATAGTGAAACGCGTTCGTGCCGAGCGCAATGGTGGTCAGCGTGGCGAGGACGACCCCGTCGCTGAAATACCGGGACAGCAGGGCGCGAAGGAAGAGAAGGCCTGCGACGAACATGCTGAGGCCAGCGAGGCCTGCGCCGCTCTGGTAGTAGAGCGAGAAGCCGTCGGGCGGGAGGTTGGACCAGCGCGTCAAGACGTGCGCTGCGGTAAAGAAGGGGGTCATCAAGATCGCAACGCCAATCGGGTGGGGGTCCACCCAGCGACCTGTTTCGGGCCAACGGACAATGCTGGTGAACGCCGGAAAGGTCCCGCCGCAACAGTCGTCCGCGACGCTTTGGAGCGTTGTGTCGTGATACAGAAACCAGGACGGAAGGTAGACGTAGTAGCTGTATCCATCGGACCGAATGGGCGCACCGGCGAGCGAGGCGAGCTGGATGAACGAGTACGCGGCCAGCGCCACGAGCGTCGCGATCAGGCCGAAATGTTTCAGGATGCGAGTGGCCACGCGGAGGCGGTCAGAGAAGCTGTCGAGCGATTCTGTAGCGTTCGGCGCGCATGTCATCGCCGCGTAGCTCGCGAAGCGCGTATGTGACGAACGCCTTCGCCATGCGCTTGCGCCACACCAGAGAGAAATCGGTGTTGTCCATTGGCCGGGCGGGTTGGGCTGCACGCTCGGCGGCTGCCGCGATGCGCTCGTCCGTCAGCCGCTCGCCTCGCAGAATGGAAGCCGCCTGTGTGGATTCGAGCGGGCAAGACGCGACCGCGCCGAGCACGATCCGCGCCTCTTCCACCGTACCGTCGACCCGCACGTTGGCCGCCGCGGCGACCGAAAGCACGGGAAAGTCAAACGCGCCCCTTCGCCTCAGCTTCCAGTATGTACTGCGCCATCGATCGAGACGGGGGAGGCGAATTGACGTCAGGATTTCAGCTGGCGCCCGCGTGAGGTAGCGGATGCCGTCGTTCTGATAGAGCGAAGCGATCGGAACCGTGCGCGTGCCGCCGGTACTCGTCAGGGTCACCGAGGCGCCAAGAGCCATCAGCGCCGGGGCAGTGTCGGTCGACGACACGGCGAGGCAGCGCGGGCTCGATGTCGCGACCCAGCAGATTTGGCCATCCTTCTTCATGCAGAAATCGATTGCCTTGCGCCACTCGTAGTTCTGATCGTAGTAGTTGCATCGGGTGTCCAGGCAGAGGTTGCCGCCAATGGTGCCCATGTTCCGAAGCGGCGGCGTCGCAACCTGCGCCGCGGCCTGCCGCAACCCGTCGAGGCCTGGGCTCCGGAGCTCGCTCAAGGCGCGGATCAAATCGGTCAGCGTCACCACGGCGCCAATTGCCAGCCCAACGTCGCTCGCAGTCCCTGGCTCAGCCTGGTCGATAGTCGGGGAGTCGCCGCGACGAATCGCTCGAAGTTCTGGGATCCGGCGCAGCCCGACGAGCGTTGCGGGAGTCTGTTGCCGCCGCTTCATGTTGGGGATGAGGTCAGTGCCGCCCGCAACGATCATGGCGTCCCCCGCGCGGGCTGATGCCAGGATATCCGCCGCTTCCGCTACGCTCCGAGGAGAGACGAATCGGAACCGCGGGAGCCGCATCATGGCTGCGCCGTCGATCTCGCAGGTCCGTTAATGGCCCGCCCATCGCCACCTTCCCAGGGCGGAGGTACTTGAAGCGTCTCGGGCCACTCGATCTCGGGAAATCCGGAGGGGCCATAGCGTGGGGGCCGGCCCGTTGCCTTCGCCTCGAGCGCTCTCAGGATCTTGTCGGGCGTGATCGGCACCTCGTCGATTCGCACGCCAACCGCGTCGTACACAGCATTCGCCAAAGCCGGCATCACAGGAAGCAGCGGTCCCTGGCCGACTTCCTTTGCGCCGAACGGGCCTCGTGAATCGGGGTGCTCGACGAGCTCCGTGATCACCTCCGGCATGTCGAGCGTCGTGGGGCTTTTGTATTCGAGCATCGACGGAAACTTGTGAACGACCGCATTGGACAGGCGCCGCGGCAGCCGCCGGAACGTCTGCTCCTCCATGAGCGCTTCACCGAGCGCCATGTAGACGCTGCCTTCGATCTGCCCACGTGCAAGCGGAGGATTGAGGGCGCGGCCGATGTCGTGCGCGATCCAGACGCGCGGCACCTGAATCCAGCCGGTTTCCGGGTCGACGTCCACTTCAACGACCGCCGCCGAGTAGGAATACGTCGGAGACGGTCCCACGCCACCCCCTTTGAACTTGGCGGCGGATCGCGGCGGCGTATACGAACCGGTCGTCCCCACGGTGCCGAACCTCGCTTCGGCGAGACATACGGCGTCCGCGAACGCGACGCCATTTGCGGGATCCGCCGCGTCGAACACGCGGCGTTCCGCGAAGACCAGGCGATCGCGGGGCACGCCGAGCCGTGCTGCGACGGCATCGGCAAGTTGGTCGCGGGCCCGCTCTGCGGCCTGAATGGCCGCGTTGCCCATCATCAGCGTCACCCGGCTCGAATAGGAACCGAGATCAACCGGCGTCAGATCGGTGTCGCCGGTTACCGCTCGCACGTCCAGCGGGTGAATACCCAGAATCTCCGCCACACAGCCGACCAGCACGTCGTCCGATCCCTGGCCAATCTCGGTCGCGCCGCAGAATGCCGTCACGCCACCGCTCCGGTCGAGCTTCAGCTGGACCCCCGAGTGCGGCATGTCGTTCCAATAGATCGGCAACCCTGCTCCCGAGAGGTAGGACGAGCAGGCAAGGCCGACGCCCCGGCCGCGAGGCAGCCTGCGGTGAGCCTGTTTCCAGTTCGATGCACGCGTGACACGGCGGAGGCATTCGGCAAGGCCAATGGTCCCCACGTGCAGGTAGTTCGCGGTCAGCGTGTCCGGCTGCTCGACAATGCGCAATCGCAGATCCGCGGGGTCCAGCGCGAGCGCTTCAGCGATCTTGTCCAGCTGAATCTCCTGACCGAAACGGCTCTGGGGCGTTCCGTGACCGCGCTTGGGACCGCATGGCGGCTTGTTGGTAAACACGCGGCAGCCCTGAAAATGATAGGCGGGGATGTGATACGTCACGGTCTGCAACGCGCCTGTGTAGAACGTGCTGGCAACGCCGTAGGACCCATACGCCCCACCGTCGAGCAGCGTCTTCAGATGAACGCCGGTGATCGTCCCGTCACGCTTCACGCCGGTCTTGAAGTGCATCAACACGGGGTGCCGGCCGCGATGGCAATAGAAGACTTCCTCCCGAGTCAGGCAGATCTTGACCGGCCGGTCGAGCAACCACGCGGCCTTGGCCACGACGATCTCATGATTGAAGGGGTCGCTCTTGCCGCCGAAGCCGCCGCCGTTTGGCGCGGCCACCACGCGGATGTGCGCCGCGGGCATCTCGAGCGTCTTGGCGAGCGCGCGGTGCACGTAGTGCGGTGTTTGCGTGGCCGACCACAGGACGAGCTTGCCGTCGGGATCCCTGGCTGCAAGGGCAGCGTGCTGCTCGATCGGAAGATGGGTGCTGCCCTGGTAGAAGAACGTGTCTTCAAAAACGTGATCGGCGTTTCGAAATGCCTTCTCGATGTCGCCGAAGCCAAGCGACACCACCTTGTGGACATTGCCGCGATCGCCGTATTGGTGAATCGTCGGGGCGTCCTGGGCCAGGCCGTCTTCCGGGCTGGCGATCGGGTCGAGCGGCGCGTAGTCAATCTCCACGAGGTCGAGCGCCTCGAAAGCCGTCAGCTCATCGCGGGCTATGACCGCCGCAACGGGATCACCGACGAACCGTACACGGTCGGTTGCCAGCGCATGCTCATCCTGGCTGACGGGAAGGATGCCGTAGGGAATCGGAAAGTCCCGGCCTGTCAACACCAGATACACGCCCGGGTGGGCGAGAGCCTTCGAGACATCGATGCGGGCAATTCGCCCGTGAGGGACGGTTGAGCGCACTAGCTTGCAGTGCAACATCCGGGGGAGCGCGAGGTCGTCGGCGAACCGGGTCTGCCCCGTGACCTTCGCACGCGCGTCCACGCGCCGGCGGGGCGTGCCGATGATGTTCATGACTTGTGGCTCGTTCCTCGAGGCTCGTCACGCCCAGTGGCCACCACGGCCGCCTCGACGGCCTCGAAGATCTGCTGATAGCCGGTGCACCGGCACAGATTCCCGGACAGGGCCTCCTTGATCTGCTCACGCGTCGGACACGGGTGCTCGTCCAGCAACGCTTTGGCCGTCACGATAAACCCCGGCGTGCAATACCCGCACTGCGCCGCGCCAAGGTCCGCAAACGCCTCCTGAAGCGGGTGCAGCCGGCCGTCGGACGCAAGGCCCTCGATTGTCGTCACCCGGCGGCCGTCACAATCGACGCCCAGCACCAGACACGACAGCACCGGCGCGTCGTCGAGCAGGACGGCGCAGGCTCCGCACTCGCCGAGCTCGCACCCGTGCTTCGTCCCGCCGAGGCTCAGGTCTTCACGCAACACCTCGAGGAGCGTCTTGTAGCCGTCGAACGCGACTTCGGTCGGCTCGCCGTTGACGACGAGAGCGACTTGAACGTGCTGTGTCATGGCGACCTGGGGCCAGGCCTGTGATGGCATAGTCGGCAACGATGGCGGCGACGTGATCGGGAGCGTCGGGCCCATCCGGCCTGAACCAATGGGCCGTCCAATTGAGCGCGCCGAGAAACGCGCGCGTGGCGATGATCGGATCGGTCGGCGCGAGCTCGCCGCAGCGGATACCGCCGGCTATGAGCGCGCGGACGCCATGTTCGTAGCGGTCCCGTTTGGCCACGATGAGCGTACGGAGGCGGCGGGAGAGGGCGTCGATCTCGAAGTGGGCGGCCGCGCCTTCGACTTCGTCCAGGAGGCACAGGACGTGCGCCTCTGCGAGCTCACGAAGCCGCTGGATGAGCAAACGATCGGCGCGGCGCGCGTCGGCGAGCGCGGCCAGCAGGTTGTCGAGGGCGTGGTCCTGACAGAAAAACAGCAGCTCGTCCTTACCGCGAAAGTAGTGGTAGAGGTTGCCCGGCGACAAGTCGGCT